>Ga0302314_10000727_pt1 | contig 61480 bp, 56 predicted proteins | sample III_Palsa_N2_3_FD_200533 | JGI IMG/M metagenome (GOLD analysis project Ga0302314, IMG submission 200533) | Peat permafrost microbial communities from Stordalen Mire near Abisko, Sweden - III_Palsa_N2_3 | ecosystem: Environmental > Terrestrial > Soil > Palsa > Peat permafrost | place: Sweden...
ATTCTTGCTCGTAGCGAGCAATGAAGTCCACAGCTGCCTCAACGCTGTGCACGCCCGCCAGAGTCATCCGGCCGAGCATCTCGACACGCTGCGGATCGTTGCGGACGCGCTCAGCCAGCCATCCTCTGTAGGCTCGCGCGCCTCGCGCGGTCGCTCGATAGGGAGCGCCGGCCTTTGCGCCCCGCCTGACGCCTGTTGTGGAACGGCCGGCCATCTTCTCGATCAGACCCGCATCCATGAGCGTTCCCAGTGCGGCGTAGATGGAGGAGCGCCCAGCGCTCAAGAAATCACCGAAGCGGCCCTCGAAGCGCTGCCCAATCTCATACCCGTGGCTTGGCTTCTCGATCACCAGGCCCAATACCGCGCACGCGACCTGGGATCTCAGCGCAGCACTACCCGCTAGATCAGTACCCCCCTCTTCGAAGACATGCTCGCCAGGCACCACCACGGACTCCTCAGGACAAAAAAGCTACTCATCTCTACAGCGTCCGTAATCGTACTCGTCATTCCAAACTTTGCAGCTGAACGAGCCAATAAAAACAGTAATTGTTTCTCTTATCGATCCCGCACTTTGCGAGCGTGCGGCCCGGAATCCCTTACGCAAGCGCCTTCAGCACGAGCGCATCATGCTCGCTCGGCTTGACCTTACGCAGCACCTGCACGATCCGCCCATCACCGTCGAGGACGAACGTGGTGCGCTCATTGCCGAAATAGGTGCGGCCGTACATCGACTTCTGCACCCACACTCCGTAGGAGTCAGCGACCGCGTGCCCCTCGTCGGCCAGCAGGCTGAAATTGAGCGATTGCTTGTCGTGAAATTTCTTGAGCTTCGCGACCGGGTCAGGCGAAATCCCGAGAACCACGGCGTTCGCCTTGAGGTAGTCATCGCGATGCTCGCGCACGCCGCAAGCCTGGGTCGTGCATCCGGGCGTGTCGGCCTTGGGGTAGAAGTAGATGACCACAGGCTGACCGCGGAGGTCCGAGAGCTTGACCAGGCGGCCATCCTGGTCTGCCAGCTCGAAATCGGGGGCCGTGTCGCCTTGCTCGATCACGCGGCGGATCCTAGCCACATCGGGGCCGTGAGACCGCGGCCGCACAAGCTGCGTTTAGGCTGTAGAGCCGACAGCCTGGCCCTCACATTGACGCTCCGCCATCCACAACAAGCCCCGCGTACCTCGCCCAACCATTCGCCATGAGTCAAGCTGAGCCCTCAACTGAGGCCCTTTACATACACGATCACGGTGAGTCGATCTTTGCGAACCTGCATCACGCGCAAGGGCCCTCGCGCGAGGTTGCGGTGCTCATCTGCCCCCCGTTCGGATGGGAGGACATGTGCTCCTTCCGAAGCCGTAGGGAGTGGGCAGCATCCCTCGCAGCGGCCGGCTATCCGGTCCTCCGTATCGACTTTCCCGGTAGCGGTGACAGCAGCGGCGGACCGCGTGATCCCGATCGCCTGCGTGCCTGGACCGACGCCGTCGGAGCGTCGGCTCGCTGGCTGTCGAGCACGTCTGGGGCGCGACGGATCCTCGCCATTGGCATCGGTCTTGGCGGCGCGATCGCCTATCGAGCACTTGCGCTGGGAGCCCCTATCGACGACATCGTGTTGTGGGGGGTCTCCAGCCGTGGACGTAGGCATGTGCGCGAGCTGCGTGCGTTTTCCTATATGGAGAGCTCTGGTGTTGAGCCAGACGCGACAAGCGCAAGCGCTGTTGAGGACTCCGATGATGGCTCGTTGGTGGTTGCGGGCTATCTCCTGAGTGGCGATACGCAGCGCGAACTGGACGAGCTGGATCTGGCTGAGCTCGATTGCGCGCGACGCCTGGCCTCAGCGCATGTGCTGCTGCTCGAGCGCGATGGACGTGTGGTCGATGCCCGTCTGCAAGCTTCGCTCGAACGCTGTGGCGCAAAAGTGACGGTTGCACCGGGAGACGGCTATGCGGCGATGATGATGGCCGAGCTACCCCACGCGCTCAGCGCATATGAGGTGTTCGAGACGGTGGCTGCTTGGCTGGTCGGGGTGAGCGCGGCGGCTGCGGCCCACCCGAAGCCCGTGCCTGCCGAAGCGGGCGCGTCAGACAGCTTCACTGAGATCTCGATGCCTGATGGCAGCAGCGTGCGCGAGACGCCGATCACTATCTCGCATCCGTCAGGGGATCCCATTGGGATCCTGGCCGAGCCGGTGGGCCCGGCCGTAGACCTTTGTGCGGTCTGGCTGAACGCTGGCCCCCAGCGTCGGATCGGGCCCAATCGAATGTGGGTAGAGACAGCTCGCCGCTGGGCTGCGCTGGGGGTTCCGACACTCCGTGTCGATCTCACGGCGATCGGCGACGCCGACGGTGACTCCAGCTCGCTGCTCGACGTACGCTCCTACTACACAGGCATCTACATGGAGCAGGTCCGAGCGGTACTCGACGCCCTACAAGCTCGTGGGCTGCCTGCGCGCTTCCTGCTCGGCGGGCTGTGCGCCGGCGGACACTGGGCGCTGCGCGTGGCTGAGGAAGACAGCCGTGTGGCAGCGGCGATAGCGCTCAACCCCGGATACCTCGTGTATGACGGCGGCCTGTCCAACGCCGTCGGGCAAAGTCGCGGGCTGGCATCGAGGCTGCTAAAGCGCTCGACGTGGAGTCGCGTGCTGCGCGGTCAGGTCACGCCGTCAGCGCATCTGTCCGCCATTCGCACGATCCTTGCGGCGCGCGTCCGTGCTTTGCTGAGGCTGCCAGCGCGCCTGATGAATCGAACTGCGGACCCCAGCGGCAACGAGGTCACGCGGGCCTTCGATCGTCTGGAAGCGCAGAACCAGCGGGCACTGATTCTGTTCGCGGGGGAAGAGCGGCTGCACGCGCAGCTGCTCGCCACCGGCCGGCTCGAGCGCCTCGAGCGTTGGCCAAATGTGCTGGTCGAGCACATCGCGCTCGCAGGTGAGATGCATACGATGCGCCCGCTCATCCTGCAGCGAGAGGCGCATCGGCTGGTCGACGAGCTACTGCAACGAGAGCTCGAGCTGACCGCGCGTCAGACGGCCTAAACCGCCCACAACTTGCTGCGCACCTCCGTGGGCCACGTCTCCAGATCAAGTCCGTGCGCGCGAAACAGCGCCAGCGTGATCCGCTCCACCCCGAAGCCCAGGCAAGCGGTGTGGGCTTCGGTGCCGTTTGCGAGCTCGATGCCATAAGCCGACGTGAAGTGATCCTGGTGGTAGTTGAACGAAGCCACCGCGGTCGGCTCAGGGCCTGCGATCTGCACAACGACCTCGAACTTGAGCTCCTGCTCGCGCTGGCTCGCCGCCAGCATGCGTCCGGCGCGCCCAAAGAACGGGTCGGTCGCTACAGCGAAGCTGGCGTCGAGCCCCACCTGGCGCAGAAGCGACATCGCGCGCTCACGCCACAGATCGCGCCACGCGATGACCGTCTCGGGCTCGCCGATGCGCACGATCTCGCGCTGATGGAACATCTGCATGCGCGCCGGGTCGCCTGCGGGCTCATGGCGGAACACGTACGCGCTACCAGCATCGACGGTCACGCCGCCGGCGGCAAGCTTGCCGCGGGAGGCGATCTCGGGGTATACCGGGTAGCAGGCCGCGGGCGTGAGCACCAGCTCGGTCATCGCTTGGAACTCGCTCCAGTCCTCGTGCTTGCACGCGCGGTCATATTGCTCGGCCGCCTGACTCTCGCTGCCCTCAAAGCCAAAGATGCTGCCAGCCAGGTGCGGAAAGCTCTTCAGATAGCCGACAGTCTCGAGGTCGTGTCGCGGCAGGACCGGTGGGAAGCGCACCTGCTCGGGCCGCTCAGGCGCACCGGCGCGCGTGACCATCTCGCCCACACGCACACATACCTCCTCGAAGTCTTCGCCGCGTCCGTAGACGCCGGCTACGCGCGTCTGCAACAGAAGCCGCCGATCGAGCAGTGCAGCAAGGAATGCCGCCTGCTCTGGCGTGCCCGGTCGATAGTCCGCCATCACACCTCTGGCTGTAGCTCAGCCAGTGCTGCCGCGATCGTCGTCACGCTTTCGAACACGCTGCGCTTGAGCATGCTGTCGGGGAACTCGACGTCGAAGCTGCCCTCCAGCGCGAGCATCAGGTTGACAGTCGCATGCGACGTCATGCCGGCCTCGTAGAGGCTGGCGTCGTCGGCCAGGCTGCTGATGTCCACAGCGAGGCGCGCATGGTCGGCGATGAGCTTTCGGATCTCCGTGTTCATGGTTGCAGTATCGGCGGATCGGGCGGTTTCTACAGTCGCAGTTGCGTTCCAGCGTGAATCTTCCCGTGCTGTCAGGCGGATCTCATGCAGCGCAAGCGCTACGTAGCTGGAGCGCGAGGATGCTGGTGCAGGAAGTTGGCAACGAGCACGCCTACATTTGCCGGCCAGCCGTGGCCAGCGCCTTGCAGCGAGCGGAGTTGCACCACAACATGATTGCGACAGGACCCATAGGTCGTGAGCACTGTCGCCTGGCTGGCTTCCAGTGTCTGTCGGCTCTTCCCACAGCCGTCCAGCGAGGCCCATCGCGCAGCGCTAGCCGGGGCCGAGAGCACTGTCGTACCGCCGCCAACGCCCACGAAGTGACCGCCTGCGTAGGGGATCGATTGGTCGGCGGTGCCGTGCATCTCGAGCACCGAGATCGAGCGTGCTGGTCGACAGGCGGGCGCGACGGAGACCGGAAGCGGCCCCGAGACGGGCGCCACAAGCGTCAGGCTGCTCGCCAGCTGGCAGCCGAGCAGCTCGGTCAACAAGGCCCCGTTTGAGAAGCCTGTGGCGGCAACACGGGTGCGATCGATCGAGTAATGCTGCTCGATCTGGCTGAGCACCGCGGAGGTGAATTCGACGTCATCGACGCCCGCGGCTCGCGCTGGGGTGTCACCGGCGCCCTCGTTCCATGTGTCTTCGTATCCCTGCAGGAAGGCGACCACGGAGCCGTCTTGTGCGGCAACTGGCACGAAGTCCGTTTCCTGTGCTGTCTGTTCGGCCGTTCCCTCGGCGCCGTGGTAAACAAGCACCAGCGGGCTTCGCTTTGCGCCCCCCGGCGGGAGAAAGACGATGTATGAGCGCACGCCGCCGTGGGCGGTGCTGACCGTGGCATGGATCGCTTCGACGCCCGAGACGGACTGGGCCCGGTGGGCTGACAGCTGGCTGGCGGAGCCGCAGCCGGCGGACAGCAGCGTGGCGAGCACGCAGATAGCGCTGAGCATCGAGCACCTGTATCGACCCCTCCCGTCAGTCACCGTGGATCTGGACCTCGGTGGTGGCATATTGCTCGATCGACCTCAGCATCTCATGGTTGGGAGCCGATCCACGCACCGAGAATACGTGGCCGTGGTTTCCCGAGCGCCAGTTGACAGCGCGACCTGGCCCGCGATTCAGCGTCACTTCCTCGACACCCGGGAGGGCCCGCAGCTGCTCAAGCCCGTCCACAGCGCGAACCGTCGTCATCGAGGCCGGCGCCTGAACGTAGAGCAGGTAGCCGACCTGGGTACAAAGCGGCATCGAGTCGAACACGATCGGCTCTCCAAGCGCCACTCGTAGGGCGATCGGCAGCAGCTCCACGCCGGTTGCGTCAGCGAGCATCTCCGGGACGCCGCCCCCGATGCGCCCGTTGAGCTCGATCACGCGCGGGCCTTCAGGGGTCATCTTGACCTCGGTGTGCAAGGCGCCATCGCTGACGCCCACCGCTGCGACCGCAGCGCTCGCTAGCTCGGCGATCGCTGCTCGCTCGTCTTGCTCAAATGCGCAGGGAATGAAGAACCCGGTCTCCCGGAATGGCTCGGCAGGCGGAAAGCGCCCGGTGATCGCGAGATGGCTGGTCTGCCCAGCGCTCACCACGCTCTCCACTGAGACATAGTCCGCAAAGTGATGCTGCGCAGACCCGGGCCGATCCCGCAGATACTCCTCCAGCACCAGCTCCTCTGCGCCTGAGCCAGGCGATCTGGGTGTCTGGGCAACCTTCGCGCGCAGCTCCTGCATCGACCGCACCCGGACCACATCCCTGCTGCCTTCGCCGCGCCGCGGCTTGAGCACCGCGGGGAAGCTCGCAGCCTGCTCCAACGCCATCCACGCGTCTTGGTCATCGTCGTCGTCGGGAATTGGCCAGAACCCGGGCACGGGCAGGCCCGCCCGCTGCAACGCCACCCGTTGGGTGTACTTGTCGGTAAGCCGCTCAGCGACTTCGGGGCTCATGAATTTGAGCTCGAGCAGCTCAGCTATCCGCGCTGTCCACAGCAGCAGGCTGTCAGCGAGGGCAAGGATGCCGTCCGGCTGCGAGGCCGCGATCGCCGCTGCCGCGTCCTGGAGGGACATACCAGCGACATCGACCACGTCGCCGAGGCGACGCAGCAGGCGCGCCATCGAGCTGATCTCCGAATCGCTGGTGTCGAGGATCCAGATCAGCTCGCAGACTCCCTCTGCGGCCTCTGCTATCGCCATCGTCCCAAACGAGCGTGGGTGATAGGCGAAGGCCAAGCGTGGCCGGCTGCTGGCGCTGGGCCCGCTGTCAGACATACAGCGGAATCGTCACAGATGCTTGCGTGCCAGCAGCATCTCGGCATTTGCGCGTAGGTAGCGCTCATTGCTGACCATCACCAACGCACCGTGCGCGTCACGGATCTGGCGATCGAGCGAGAACGGCGTGTCACGCTTGAACCCCGCAATGCCACAGATCTCCAGCGCTCCCGTGGCGATGCTGACCGCGAGCTCTGAGGTTGAGACCTTGACATTGCGCACAGAGGCGACAAAGCCCGGGCTTTCCATCTCTGGGGATGTTTCGAGTAGCGTGAAGCTGGTTGTGGCGGCGGCCAACAAGCTACGCGCCTGCTGCAGCTTTGTGGCCAGCACAGCCAGATGCCCGGCAGCTGGAGGCACCGTGCCAATGCTGCGCCGCGCAGCCGCGCGAACGTACTCGTGCGCTTTGGCCGCTGCAGCCTCAGCCACGCCCACCCAGGCGGAGCTGAGCAAGATGGTTGACGCCTGGATGCCGCCGTTGCTCGCGACCACAGCGAACGGCACCGGGTAGATCATCCCCTCCTCGACGCTTGCAACGAGGCGAAAGCCGTTGCTGCATGTGCCACGCAAGCCGGTCGCGTCCCAGCTCGAGGTTTGCTCGAGGGTGAAATCTGCTCGGCGACAGACGACCTGCACCTGGTCGGTCTGCTCACTATCGGGCGTTCGTCGAGCGGTTGCAACGAGCGCATCAGCGTATTCGCCATAGGAGATCGCCAAGGCCTGCTTCTCCAGCCTGACGCCCTCGTCAGTCGGTTCGAGCGCGCAGATGCTGCGACCGACATCGCCGCCGATCCCAACCTCGCTGTTGGCGTTGGCGATCAGCAGCTGCTTGGAGGCGATTTCGCCCAGCAGCGCCTGCAGCGGCTCGGAGCTGCCGTGGCGTACGAGGTTGGAAACCTCGATGCTGTGCATCGCCAGCACAAGCGCGCTCGCGGTGCAATGGAATGCCAGCGCGCGCACGGCGCCGGCAACCACCGCCAGCGTCGCTCCACCACCGCCGAGATGCTCAGGAACCAAAGCCGACAAAAGTCCGTTCTGCTTGAACGCCTCGACAGCCTCCTGGGGAAAGCGCGATTGGCGATCGACATCGTCGGCCGCCGGGCCAGCGGCCTCGACACCGATCTTCCAGGCGGTGCTCTCCACCACCCCACTCGCCTGGGACGGAGCTGCCATGCCACTTAGAAGCTCACTCATTCACACCACCTCCTGGGATATGCCGGCACTCTCGCGGTCGCTGCACTGAGCACTTGGGGGTCGGGAAATTACAGGTCACGGGCCACCCGCGTAGCGGCGCCACTAAGCACCCTTATCGGCAGCCATCGCGCGGTCCTACAACGAGCACTCAACGTCAGCGCAGCAGGCGCGAGAGGCGACGGTCCTTGAGCACCCGGCCATCAGTCTGGCAGGTGGGACAGTAGGCGATCACGTAGTCCTCGAAGTGGACCGCCTGCAGCGTGGTAGCGCAGCGCGGGCAAGGCTCACCCTGGTGGCGGTGAATGCGCAGCGGCAACGGCAGCTTGTCCGGGATTGGCAGCTCGATCGCCTTCTCGTAGTGAGCGATCGCGCCACCGAGTGTCTCGATAGTCGCCTCGCGCAGCCGCTCTGCCTCGCCCTGATCGAGATCTGCGCCGCGCTTGTATGGCGAGAGTTTCGCCTGCCACAGGATCTCATCGACCCATGAGCGTCCGATGCCGGCGATTACGTGCTGGTCACGCAGCAGCGTATGCAGTGGCCGCGGCGCGTCCAGCAGCTCTTTCAGCCGCGCCGCGCTGCCCGGCTGCGGCCACGCTTCCGGCCCCAGCGTGGACAGCGAGTCCTCCTGCTCTAGCTCTGCTGCGCGAAGCAGCTTGACCCACGCGGCCTGCTTGGAGCCGAACTCACGCAGGCGCAGCTCGCGGCCGTCGTCGAGCCCCACCAGCAGCCGCGATGTGCGATCGCGCGGCCCAGCGGCCTTCTCGTAGAGCTGCAGGCGCCCGGCAGACATCAGGTGGAGCAACAGCGCAAGACGCTCCTGGGGCCCTTGGATCTCCACGATCAGCTGCTTGCCGCGACGGCGCACCGCAGCGATCTGCGAACCGGCCAGCTCGGATAGCGGCGGGTCGAACGTCTTCAGCGCATTGATTCCCGGCGCCCGCGCATACTCGATCCGCGCGCCCTCTAGGGCGCCGTCGAGCAGGCGCGCGGTGATCTCAACCTCGGGCAGCTCCGGCATCGCCTCTCATCGTAGGCGGCGATGCCAAGCGCGCCGATCCGCTCAATAAGCGCGGATCGACGGGCCTTCGTACTTCACACCCGCGGGGCTACTCCAGCGCACACGCCAGTACTTGCCAGCGGTCGAGGAATTGAAGCTCCAGTAGCCGAGGCTGTTGGTGGTGAGCGTCCTCAGCGTGCGGAAGCGCTTAGCGTGCTTTGCCTGCACCAGCACCGTCACCTTGGTAGCTCCCGTCGCCGGGCGCACCAGGCCCCATAGGGCCACACCGTGCTTGCGCTTGGTCACCGTCAGAGGGATCGGCCAACTGGAGTAGAGCGGCTTGGCGAGACCATTGATGTACTCCAGGCCCGTCTGGAAGCTCGCGCCCGGTTCCGGGCCGCCCATTGGGTCGTCTTTCAGCAGATACTGGGAGAACGCCACCACGCGGGGATTCTCGTAGGCGATGTGCTCGGAGATCGCGTCGTATTCAGCCTGCACCGACGGAGCTACGCCGAGATACTTGTTGGGCTTGCTCTGCACCCCGAACTCGGTCAGATAGATCGGCACGTTCGCGGGAATCGCGTGTGCGTGCGCGGCCAGGTTGAGGGCCTTGGTCAGCCGCGAGAGCGAGCCAATCGACACATCGTCGCGCTGCGGGAACACGTAATAGGGACCGGCTGGCAGCGTGTAGGCGTGGTGGGCATAACCGGACATCTGCAGCTCGCTGCAGGAGCTCGATTTCTTGTATTTCGCGTTTAGGCAGAGGGCTTCGCGCATGAATGCCAGCGGTGCTACCGGATGGCGCATCGCCACGCTCGAGCCTTCCTTGCGCGGGCTGACAGTCTCATAGCCGGCTGGCGCTGTCTCGCCGAACAGCACCTTGGGGCGCCCGAGCCCGACGTCTTTGGCGCCGGCGTTCAGCCCCGCATAGCCAGCCTGGTAGAGACCGCGGTAGATGCGTCCCGACGCGGGCGTGCCGTTGGAGTTCCACTGGGGCATCAGGAAGACCGACTCGTTGGGCTCGTTCCAGACCGAGTAGACGGAGACCTCGGAGCCGAACTCACGGGCGACGGCAGTCATGAATTCTTCGTAGTCCTTGGGGTCCGGGCGCGTCACGTAGGGCGCTTTCTTGTTGGACGTGGCCCATCGCGGCGCGGGGGCGGTGACGGTCAACAGGACCGGCCAGTGGCGGCTCTTGGCTTCGGCGAGCAGGATCGCGTACTGGCCCCAGGCGTAGCTGGCGGGATTGGTCGCTTCGAACGGCGGGGCTGTCGCGCTGGCGGGGTCGGGCGCAACGGATTCCCAGTTGAGCTCCACCCGCAGGGCTTTGACACCGAGGTGCTGCAGCTGTTCGAGCGCGTGCGGACGGGTGCTCGGGTTGAGCAGCACGGCAGCGCCCTCGAAGTAGGTGACCTGGCTCCTGGACGCCAGTGCCTGGGTGGCCCCAGCGGAGCCCACCACGAGCGCCGCCACGAGGAGTGAGAGAAGAATCTTTCGAGTTCTGGGCATGGTCGCTTGAGACACCTCAGCGCAGAGAAGGTTGCGGTCTTTGTAGCTTTAGGGTCCATGAGCGTTCTAATCGCACCAGACGACATCGTCCAGACCCCTGCGGAGGCGGAGGGTAACAGCCGCCCGCCCCTGCTCGTCCTGGACCCGTTGGCGGCCTTCCTCGACGAGCACAGCATCGGCGCCGGAGAGATCCGCGCCACCCCAATCGGCGAGGGCCATTCCAACGTCACCTACCTGATTGAGCGTGGCGACGCGCGGGTCGTGCTGCGCCGCCCTCCCCGTCCGCCGCTGCCCCCCAGCGCACACGACGTGCTGCGTGAGGCACGCCTGCTGGGCGCCCTTGAGAGCACCGCCGCACGCGTGCCTGATGTACTGGCCGTGTGCGCGGATATGGACACGATCGGCGCACCGTTCTATGTGATGGAGCTGGTGGAGGGCGATGTGATCGTCTCGAACGTCCCACAGCGGCTGGACACACCCGCTGAGCGCCGCCGCATCGGCGAGCAGCTGATCGACGCGCTCGTTGAGATCCATGGCGTGGATTGGCGCGCTGCCGGCCTGGAGGACTTTGGCAAGCCAACCGGCTATCTGGAGCGCCAGCTGCGACGCTTTGGCGGCCTGTGGGAGCTGAACAAGACGCGTGAGGTCCCAGCGGTGGAGACGGTTGGAAGCTGGCTGGCCGAGAATCTGCCGAGCTCCGGTCCGGCCACGATCGTCCACGGCGACTACAGACTCGGCAACACGCTGTTCGCGCCCGGGGCTCCAGCACAACTGGCGACGGTGCTGGACTGGGAGATGGCCACCATCGGCGATCCGCTCGCGGATTTGGGCTACCTGTGCATGATGTGGGCGCAGGCGAGCGACCCGCCCGGTGGCTTGCGCGAGCAGCTCGGCAAAGTCACCCGGGCGGATGGCTTTCTTACCCGCGATGAGCTAGTGGCGCGCTACGAAGAGCACTCAGGCCGTTCGATGAGCAACATCCGCTGGTACATGACCCTCGCACTGTGGAAGAGCGTGGTGTTCATGGAGGGCAACTACAAGCGCGCGGTCGCCGGCACTACCGACGATCCCTACCTGGCGAAATTCCGCGACGGCGTTGTCGAGCTCGCCACCAGGGCCGAAGAGGTGGCGCTCGGTGGCTGAGCCATCAGATCCCGCGGATCCCGCCAATGGCAGCCCCCGCTCGGGGTTGCTGATCGACTGGGGCGGGGTGCTGACGACCGACCTGTTCGCGTCGTTCAACGCCCACTGCCGCGCGCTGGGACTCGAGCCAGAGAGCGTGATGGGGCGCTTCCGTAGCGATCCTGGAGCCCGCGAGCTGTTGATCGCGCTGGAGAAGGGTGAGCTCGAGGAGGCAGCGTTCGAGCTGCAGTTCGCGACGCAACTCGGCATCGAGCCCGACGGTTTCGTCGATGGCCTGTTCGCTGGCGTACAGCCCGATCTGGCGATGGTGCAGGCCGTTCGCAGCGCACGCGCCGCAGGGGTGCGCACCGCGCTCGTGTCGAACTCGTGGGGCGTCCACCGCTACCCGCAGGACATGCTCCAGGAGCTGTTCGATGGCGTCGTCATCTCCGGCGAGGAGGGCGTGCGCAAGCCGTCACGGCGCATGTACGAGTTGGGTGCTGAGCGCGCGGGGGTACCCGCTACGCAATGCGTGTTCGTAGATGACCTGGAGTTCAACCTCACGCCTGCGCGAGACCTGGGGATGGCGACCGTTCACCACACCAACGCCGAGACCAGCATCCCCGAGCTGGAGCGGCTGTTGGGCCTATCGCTGGCCGTGTAGGCCGCCTAGCTGGCCGTGTAGGCGTCCCGCTGGCCGTGTAGGCCTGTCGCTGGCCGCCACCTTTCTCCACACGCAGACGGTGTATAGCCATCGCTATACACCACCCCGAGCAGAACATGTGACCCCGCCTGGCCGCCCTGAGCCGCGGGGGGCGAGGCGACTCAGTCTCGCTTGCCGCGCCCGTACATTAGTTTGAAGAACCCCGCCAGCATCCGCGACGTGCGCGATTTGTAGGGGTACATGAAGAGTTCCTTCTTCATCGCCAGTTTCGTCACCACGATCGCCTGCTGGGAGCAGTACTTGCGGATCCCACCAGCGCCGTGGCGCGAGCCGATGCCTGAGGCCTTGGCGCCGCCCATCGGCAGCTCGAGCACCGTGTAGTTGATCATCGCGTCGTTGACGTTCACAGCGCCTGCTTCCAGGCGTCGTGCGATCGCCTCGCCACGCGTGGTGTCGCGCGTGAACACCGATGAGCCCAGCCCGTAGGGGGAGTCGTTGGCGAGCCGTACCGCCTCGTCTGCGTCGGCGACCTTCATGATCGGCAGCGTCGGCCCGAACGTCTCCTCGGTCATGATCTTCATCGTGTGGTCAACGTCCACAAGCACTGTTGGTTCGTAGAACCGGCCCTCGCCGGGGACCTGCTGGCCACCGGTGAGGACACGTGCGCCCTTGTCCACCGCGTCCGCCACGTGCTCCTGAATAGTGTCCATCTGCGGCGCAAATGTGATCGCACCCACCTCGACACTGCCGAAGCCGGCATCCGGGCGCCCAACGCGTAGCGCACGCACCTTGGCAGAGACCTTTGCTACGAACTCGTCGTAGACGGGCTCCTCGACGTACACGCGCTCGATCGAGATGCACGTCTGACCGGCGTTCTGCATCGAGAAGTAGGTGGCGAAGTTGGCCGCCCGCTCGAGATCGGCATCGGAGAGCACGATCATCGGGTCCTTGCCTCCCAGCTCCAGCGAGGCGGGTATCAGCCGTTTGGCGGCCGTTTCAGCGACCCTCGTGCCGGTGCGGGTGGAGCCGGTGAACATGATCATGTCCACCTCCTCCACCAGTGCCGCGCCTGTCTGCCCGCGCCCGGTAGCGATCTGCAGGACGTGCTCGGGTAGACCGCACTCACGCAAGCCTTCAGCCATCAGCAGCGATGTCAACGGCGTGATCTCCGACGGCTTGAGGATCACGCTGTTGCCAGCCATCAGCGCCGGGATGCAGTCACCAAAGGAGTTCGTCAGCGGATAGTTCCAGGGCCCGATCACCCCGATCAGCCCCAGCGGGCGATAGCGCAGGATCAGCTTCTTGCCCTTGACCAGTACTTGGCTGGACTTAACCGCCTCATCGGCCAGGTAGCGCGGCCCCTCCTTGGCCCAGAAGCCGAAGGCATTACCCGCGTAGCCGATCTCCGCGAGGCTCGCGTCCTCAAAGGTCTTGCCGGTCTCTGAGACGATCGTCTCGGTCACGCGCTGCGCATTGTCCATCAGCCACTTCTGCGCTCGCAAGAGCACCCGCGCACGCCCATCGAAGCCATATGCGTCCCACTCAGGCTGGGCCTTGCGTCCGCGCGCGGCCATCGCCGCGACATCCTCAGCGCTCAGGTCAGGGACCGTGCGGAGCGTCTCGCCGGTCGCTGGATTCTCGACCGGAATCTCCCCGTCGGTATGGGACACGGGGCTTTCTACCTTGAGTATCTCCTGCTCGACGTGCTGCTCGACGCTGGCCATCTCCGCTCCCCTTGTTTGCCGAAGGCTTGTAACGAACAAGGCTAGCTCATATGGGGAGCCCGGCTCCCGTCAGCGCGCTCAGTCAGAGAGATCGATCGAGGCGATCCCGATCGGCTCCGACGGCCGGTCCGAGCCATCGGTGCTGACGCCCTCAAGCTTGTCCACAACATCGATCCCGTCGGTCACCTGACCAAAGACGGTGTGCTTGCCGTCCAGCCACGGGCAGGCCTCAGCGGTGACGATGAAGAACTGCGAGCCGTTGGTGTTCGGTCCAGCGTTTGCCATCGCTAGCGCACCGCGGACGATCTTGTGGGGGTTGATCTCGTCCTCGAAGGTGTAGCCCGGGCCGCCGGTGCCCGTTCCCTGAGGGCAGCCGCCCTGGATCATGAAATCCTTGATCACGCGGTGAAAGGTGAGCCCGTCGTAGAAGCCATCGGTGGTCAGCTTGCGAAAGTTCTCAACGGTCTTCGGCGCGTCCTCGTCGAACAGCTCGAAGACGATCGGTCCCTCTGTGGTTTGCATCGTGGCAGTTGACATGCGCCTACCTTACCTTCACGCGCTCGAGGCTGAGCGCTTGGGATGACCGAGCTCCGATCGGCCGCCCATTGAGCGCCTCGATCACGCGGTCTGCCTCTGTGGCTGGGACCGACAGGAAGGAGAAGCGGTCGAGCACGAGCACATCGCGGACCGCCTCGCCGTCAAGGCCACCCGAAGAGGTCACCGAGGCCACAATATCGGCGACGCTCAGCCCAGCAGCGCGACCGCCACCTAGCACCAGCTTCGTGTAGGCCTCCTGCTCGTCGCGCCGCGAGATGCGGGGCTTGGAGTGCCTGCGCGGGCGCTCGCGTACCGGCGTCGGCGCAGCCACCGCGCCCTGCTCCCATTGCGCTATGTGTGTGCCGATATGGCGTTCGATCGCCTCCAGCTCACGCTTCTGACGGTCCTCAACGAACGTGATCGCACGACCCGAGCGCCCCACGCGCCCGGTGCGCCCGATGCGGTGCACGTAGGTGTCGGGGCTGGTGGGCACGTCGTAGTTGACGACGTGCGTGACAGTGGAGATATCAAGGCCACGGGCAGCCACGTCGGTGGCAACGAGGATCGGCACACGGCCGCCCTTGAACGCGAGCATCACACCGTCGCGCGAGCCCTGGGACATGTCGCCGTGCAGCGCGCGCACGTTCATGCCGCGGTCGCGCAGCGTGCGGAACAACTGGTCGCAGCGGATCTTCGTGCGCACGAACACAATCGCCTGCTCCGGCGCCTCGGCGCGCAGCACCTCGATCAGCTTCTCCGCCTTGGCCTTGGTCTCGACGGGAAGCTGGAACTGGGCGACCGTGTCGATCGTCAGCGTCTCCGCCTCCACCTGGATGATCGTCGGGTCATACATGTAGCGGTCGGCCAGTGTGCGGATCGGCGGCGGCATGGTCGCCGAGAACAGCGCTGTCTGGCGGCTCGAGGGCGTGAGCGAGAGGATCTTCTCGACGTCCTCGAGGAAGCCCAGGTCGAGCATCTCATCGGCCTCGTCGAGTACCAGGAAACGACAGTCATGGAGCACCAGCGAGTGGCGGGAGATCAGGTCGAGCACGCGCCCGACCGTCCCCACCACAACGTGCCCGCCGGCGCGCAGCTGGGCTTGCTGAGTACGGATCGGTGCACCGCCGAAGACCGCGACCACGTCGATGCCGGTGTGCGCGCCATACGTGCGCAGCGCCTGTGTCACCTGGATGCACAGCTCGCGCGTGGGCGTCAGCACAAGCGCCTGCACGGTGGACTCAGAAGGGTCGATGTACTCCATGATCGGCAGACCGAACGCGGCTGTCTTGCCCGTGCCCGTCTGCGCCTGCCCGATCACATCGCGGCCCTGCAGCAGCGACGGGATCGCCTGCTCCTGGATCGGGCTGGGTGACTCATAGCCCACGTCGCGCAGGGCGTGGAGCGTGGACTCGGAAAGCCCGAGATCGGCGAAGGACGTGGCCATTACGGTGGACAATGGAGCTTAGGCGACCGGGTCGAGCAGCAGCTTGCCGGTTGTACGCCGCTCACGCAGATCGATCTGCGCCTGAGCAGCCTGCTCGAGTGGGTAGGTCCCCCCGACGATAGCTTGAACCTCACCGCGCGCCGCCCGCGCGAGCAAATCGGAGAGCGCTTCGTCGAACATCCCTGGGCGCTCCATGCAGTGGAACAGGTAGAAGCCGATCACCGCACGCGAGTGGCGCAGCAGCGAGCCGCTGCGCACCTGATTGGGCTCGCTGGTGGCAATCCCGCAGACCACGATCCGCCCAAAATGCGCGAGCGCTTTGTAGGAGGCGTCGAACACCTGACCACCGGACATGTCAAAGACGACATCCACCGGCTCCCCGTCATTGGCCTCGATCAGCCGCTCTGTCAGCCCGTCCGGCGCAGGGTCAACCGCCACGTCCGCGCCAAGGTCGAGCGCAACCGCGCGCTTGCGCTCGCTCGAGGCCGTCGCGATCACCCGTCCGGCGCCCATCTGGTGACCAAGCTGGACCGCGATCGAGCCGACGCCGCCGGCAGCCCCGTGAATCACAACGCTCTCAGCCTTGGCCACCCGCCCGGCGGTGCGATACAGATGCCATGCGGTCGTGCCTTGCACGATCAGCGCAAGCGCCGTGCCGTCATCGAGCGCGTCGGGAATCGCGAACACCAGCTGCTTTGGGGCCGTCGCATACTCCGCGTAGCCGCCGCTGCCGACGAGCGCGACCACACGCTCGCCGGTGTCCTCGCGGATGCCCGCCACCTCGCTGCCGGGGACCAGTGGCAGCGATGCGCGCTGCACGTAGGAGTTCATCCGCGTGTGTGTGTCAGCGAAGTTCAGCCCGGCGCGCGTGACCTTGATGAGCACCTCATCGGGCCCCGGCGAGGGGATTGGCAGCTCGACTAGCTTCAGTACCTCCGGGCCGCCGAACTCGGTCATCTGGATCGCGCGCACGCGGCCCCAGGCTAGCGCGTGCTCTAAGGTGCCCGCCGATGTCAATCACCGTAGTTGGATCGATCGCCTATGACACCGTCAAGACGCCCTTCGGCGAGCGCGAGCGAATGCTCGGCGGCGCCGCCGTGCATTTCGCGCTGGCCGCGTCCTTCTTCGACGACGTGCGCGTTGTGGGCCCAGTGGGCGATGATTTCGGCGAGGAGCAGCTCGAGGTGATGCGCACCCGTGGCGTGGACGTGTCCGACGTGGAGCTGGTGAGCGGCGGCAAGACTTTCTTCTGGCAGGGCGAGTACGGCTGGGATCTGAACTCCCGCGAGACGCTCGACACACAGCTAGGGGTGTTCGAGGGCTTCACGCCAAAGCTCTCCGAGCGCTCGCGCTCGAGCGATGTGCTGTTCCTGGCCAACATCCAGCCCGAGCTGCAGCAAGACGTCCGCGGCCAGCTGCCGCAGGCGCGCTTCGTGGCGCTGGACTCGATGAACCTGTGGATCGACATCGCGCGCGACGCGCTTGTGCGGGCGATCGAGAGCGTTGACTGCGTGATCCTCAACGACGCCGAGCTGCGGCAGCTGACCGGCAAGCCAAATCTCGTCGCCGCCGCGCGGGAGATCCTTTCCTGGTCGCCTTCCCCTAGCGCGGGCTCCTCGCCGGCGGACGCGCGTGGCCCCAGCGTGATCGTCGCCAAGCAGGGTGAGTACGGCGCCGCCCTGATCACACGCGAGGGCTTCTTTGCGCTCCCCGCCTACCCACTGGAGACCGTGATCGACCCGACCGGCGCAGGCGACACCTTCGCGGGCGGGTTCGTCGGCTACATCGCTGCGCACCCAAACGAGGAGCTCACCGACGCGCTGCTACGACGGGCGATGGCCCATGCGACCGTGCTGGCTTCATTCAACGTGGAGGAGTTCGGGACCGAGCGCATCGCCCGACTACTCCCCAGGGAGATCGCTGCGCGCATCCAGGAGCTACACGCGATGACGCAGTTCAACGGCACGCCGCTGCAACTGCGAGGCTGAGCTGCAGTCGCCTTACGCGCCGCATGGATGTGGATCGCGGCCCCTTGTACCAATCCACAGGTGGGTATAAAATCCGGCTGAGTGACGACCTGGACCTTCATCTGGCTGCTTGTCATCCTGAAGATCCCGATCGTTGCGCTGTTCATGATCGTGCGCTGGGCCGTACGCCAGACACCGGAGACAGAGGTGGAACAGGACGGCGGCATTGGCCCGCTCTCGCGTCCGCCACATCCGCACCACCCGCGCTCGCCGCTGCCCCGCCGACCCAGGCGTGGCCCGCATGGAGACCCTACGCCAGTGTCCCCCTCTCGCGTGCGTGTTGTTTCCTCGAGTCAACGCCTGCTACACAGCTGAGGCCACTGACTTACATGCAAGCGGCGGGCCAACGCGGCCGTTCGCTCATAATCGGTAGTAGCGAATCCGAAACCGCGGACAGGAGAGACGCATGAGCAGCCAACAATCCACGAGCACTGGCACCGCCGCCGCTGAGGACGGACAGGCCGCAGGCGAGGGAGCAGCCGCGAAGCCGGAGACGCTCACGGTCACCGACAACCGCACCGGCAAGACCTACGAGCTGCCGATCCAGGAAGGCACCGTGCGCGGCATGGACCTCAGGCAGGTCAAGACCGATGACGAGGACTTCGGCTTGATGGTCTACGACCCCGCCTACATGAACACTGCCTCGTGTCGCAGCTCGATCACGTACATCGACGGCGATGCAGGCATCTTGCAGCACCGCGGCTACTCGATCGAGCAGCTGTGCGAGCACTCCACCTACCTCGAGGTCGCCTATCTGCTGATCAACGGCCGCCTGCCCAACAAGGTCGAGCTCGACGGCTGGGTCGACGAGATCACGATCCACACGTTCGTACACGAGAACGTCAAGGACTTCATGCAGGGCTTTCGCTACGACGCCAACCCGATGGGCATGCTCGTGGCCTCCGTGGGCGCGCTGTCCACGTTCTATCCGGACGCCAACAAGATCCACGAGGAGCGCGTCCGCGCGATGCAGATCATTCGCCTGCTGGCAAAGATGCCCACGCTGGCAGCGTTCGCGTTTCGCCACAACATGGGCCAGCCCTACGTGTATCCCGACAACGACCTCAACTACGCGGGCAACTTCCTCGGGATGATGTACAAAATGACCGAGCTCAAGTACGAGCCCGATCCCCGCTTGGAGCGCGCGCTGGACGTGCTGTTCATCCTGCACGCCGACCACGAACAGAACGCCTCCACCAGCGCCGTGCGCTCCGTCGGCTCCACCCAGGTCGACCCCTACTCGGCCGTCGCTGCCGGTGTCGCTGCGCTGTACGGACCGCTGCATGGCGGCGCCAACGAGGCCGCGCTGCGGATGCTTACCAGGATCGAGAAGGTCGAGAACATCCCCGACTTCCTGGCAGGCGTCAAGGCCGGTGACGAGCGCCTGATGGGCTTCGGCCACCGTGTCTACAAGAACTACGATCCACGCGCGCGGATCATCCGCAAATACCTCGACGATGTGTTCGAGGTGCGGGGCAAGAGCCCGCTGCTGGACGTGGCCACTGAGCTGGAGAAGCAGGCGCTTGACGATGAGTACTTCACCTCACGCAAGCTCTACCCCAACGTCGACTTCTACTCCGGCCTGATCTACGAGGCGCTGGGCCTGCCGGTGGCGATGTTCCCGGTCATGTTCGCCATCGGCCGCACCAGCGGCTGGATCGCGCAGTGGAAGGAGATGGTCGAGGACTCAGAGCAGAAGATCGCCCGTCCCCGCCAGATCTACACCGGCGAGCGCGACCTCGACTACGTGCCAATGGATCAGCGGGGCTAGCCTGCTGATCAACGGCCGGCCGGCTGCGCCAACTCATATCCCTTATTCGAGCGGCTGTCTAACCATGGTTATACAGCCTGTTGATATTTGAATCACAGCACCAGCGTCGCGCCGTGTCGCCGCAGCCAATCGCGGTCCTCGCGATAATCGGGCCAGTGGCGCTCCAGCAAAGCCCAGAAGCGCGGCGAGTGGTCGAGGATCCGCAGGTGGCAGACCTCGTGCCAGACGACGTATTCGAGCACCCGCTCGGGTGCTAGCAGCAAGCGCCAGTTGAAGCTCATGCGCCCGCCTGCCGAGCAGGAGGCCCAGCGGGTGCGCTGGGCGCGAATATCCAGGCCGCTGTACGAGCTGCCAGCCAGCCCTGTGGCGCGGTCCAGGCGCGGGGCGATCTCGGCGCGAGCGGCGCGCCTGTAGAAGCGCTCGAGCGCCGGGCGCGCGTCGCCGGCGGGCACCAGCAGCCGCTCGCCGTCACGGTGCACACGCTCACGGCCCGGCTGGGCCACCAGCTCCAGCGAGCTGCCCAGATAGGGCACGGTGCCGGCCCGAGCAGCAAGCCTCGCCAGCACCTCCTGTCCCTCCTGCAGGCGCCGTTCGATCCACGGGCGCAGCTCGCTCACCGCGGCGGCCGCGGCACGCTCGGGCGCACGGACCGGCAGCACGACCTCCACACCCGTGTGCGCATGCACGTTCACACGCACACGCCGGGCACGAGCGGAGCGCCTGACGGTGTAGGGAATCTCGCGCACGAGCGGCTCGATCATTGCCGCTGAGGGTACGCACCCGAGCGGCCGTGCAGCCGCACCGCTCGCTCGCGGCGCTCCGCCAGCACATACGCTTGGCGGCGTGGACTCCGCCGAGCAGAACGCACCTGGCGCGCTCACGTTCGACGAGGAGCTGTTCATGTGGCTGGGCGACGAGCCGCCGGAGGTGCGCGCCGCCGACGCCGAGCGCATCCGCGACATTGCAGCCGAGTTCGCCCGCGGCTTCGACGCGCTCGCGGGGGTCACGCGCGCGGTCACCGTGTTCGGCTCGGCGCGTACTCCACCGGAGCATCCTCACTACCAGCTAGCTCGCGAAGTAGGGGCTTGCTTGGGCCATGCCGGCTACGCGGTGATCACCGGCGGTGGGCCTGGGCTGATGGAGGCCGCCAACCGCGGCGCACGCGAGGCAGGAGCGCTGTCGATCGGCTGCAACATCGAGCTGGCGCACGAGCAGGCGCTCAACCCCTACCTCGACATTGGACTGCGCTTCCGTCACTTCTTTGCCCGCAAGGTGATGTTCGTGCGCTATGCCAGCGCGTTCGTGATCTGCCCTGGTGGCTATGGCACCTTGGATGAGCTGTTCGAGTCGCTGACGTTGATCCAAACGAGGACCATCCGCCACTTCCCAGCGATCCTGGTGGGCGACGGCGAGTGGGACGGACTGCTTGAGTGGCTACGCGAACGGGCGCTGGCCGATGGGCGCATCGACGCGCCCGATCTGGACAGCCTGCACCTCGTCCAGCACCCCGCAGAGGTATGCGAGATAGTCGATGCCGCACGCAAGCGCCAGCAGGACTACGGGCATTCCCAGCGGCGCCGTCGCAAACCACCGGCCGCGGCGAGCAGATGATCAGATCGAGGGTCAAGCTGCCACGCGGCATGCGCGGTTCCTACGAGGTGTATCTCAACGGCGTGCCGCAGCGGCTGGGCGTGGACTACATCGTCCGCGAAGGCGCGCTGGTGTTCGAGCGCGAGCTGCGCAAGGACAAGATCAGCGGCTGGCGCTGGCTGCTGGGCGCGTGGGGCGTTGGCACCTACCGCCAGAACGACTCTGTGGACGTTCGCTACGAGGCGGCCGACGGCTCGCCACGGGTGGCCGAGGGGCTCGAGATCGAGCTCGGATAGACGGCCTTCTCCCACGGCTTGGCCAGCTTTAGCGCGCTCAGGATCGCGCGCGTGGCCGGTGAGCGGTTGAGCGTGTAGAAATGGATCCCTGGCGCGCCCGCTGCGAGTAGCTCGGCGCACTGCAGCGTCGCGTAGGCCACGCCAAAGTCGAGCACCGCCTCTGGGTTCTCGCCGCGCGCGTGCAGCTCGCCGCGTAGATCGTCGGGGATCGAAGCCCCGCACATGCTGGCCATCCGCTCCACCTGGCCGACCCTCGTGATCGGCATGATGCCCGGGATGATCGGGACCTCGATGCCTGCCGCTCGCGCGCGCGCAACGAAATCGAAGTACACGGCGTTATCGAAGAACAGCTGCGTGATCAGGAAGTCCACGCCCGCGCTTACCTTCTCAGCGAGGTGGCGCAGGTCATCCTCTGGACTTGACGCGTGTATGTGTGTCTCAGGGAAGCACGCGGCCCCAATCGCAAACGGGTAATCCTCAGCGATGAGCGCTACCAGCTCGCATGAGTACTCCAAGCCGCCATCCGTCTTCGTCCAGACCTTCTCGCCAGCTGGCGGGTCCCCGCGCAGCGCCAGCACGTTGTCGATGCCAGCGTCGCGCATCTCCTGCAGCGTGCCGCGCAGCTGCTCCTCGTTTGCGCCCACGCAGGTGAAGTGCGCCATCGCCTCAAGGCCATACTCTTCCCTGATCCGCTTGACGATCTCGATCGTCTTCTCCCTCGTCGAGCCGCCAGCGCCATACGTAACTGACACGAACGACGGGTCGAGCGTCTTTAGCTCGGCCAGCGCCGCATACAGGTTGCGCTCGCCCTCCAGCGTTTTTGGCGGGAAGAACTCGAACGAGAAGACTGGGGCGGGCGGGTCCTGATCCGCGAGAATCCGATCGATGCGCATCTACTGATTATGCAGCCCAGCGGCCTGGCTCACCGTCAATCCGGCGCACTTCGCCCAGCGCCTGCAGGTGCGTGAGGTAGCACAGGATCTTCGACAGCAGCCAGTGCGAGTTCTGCTGCGAGAACCTGTCGCCGTAGACGTGCGGCACGATCTCAAACGCTGTCAGCTCGCGTCCCCTAACGGCCTCGCGCACGCTCGCCAGGCGTTCGCCCACCAGCTCGCGATTGCCGCGAATGTGAGCGTGCACGTCGGTGAACGTGCGTCCGTGGCCGGCCAAGCACAGGCGCGCGCCAAGCTTCTCCACCACATCCAGCGAGCTCAGAAACTCACCTGCCGGATCAGGCGTATAGCCGTAGTCGAAGTACAACGAGATCCGCCCCAGCAAATGGTCTCCAGATATCAGCAGCCGGCGCTCCGGCTGGAACAGGCACACATGCGAGGGAGCGTGGCCGGGTGTCTCGTACACGATCCACTCGCCCAGGTCGCTGCCCACGCTCACGCCGCCCACCAGGTCGCGGTCCGGCGCAATCGGACCGGCGATCCCAGATCCCTGCGAGGAGCGCTGGGCGGCGCTGCTGCGCACCGCTTCCTCGGGTACACCGCTCTGGCGGGCGATCTCCGCGCGCCGATCCGACGCAGCATCGGGGTCGGCCATCATCCGGTCGAGGTGCTCGTGGTTGGGGTGCATCCACACCTCGCAGCCTGCCCGCTCCACGACCGTCGCCACCTGCCCGCAGTGGTCGCTGTGCGCGTGCGTGCACACCACCAGCTGCGCCTGCTCCAAACGCAAGTTGCACATCTCAAGCGCCCGCTCCAGATGGGAGATGGAATCCTGCAGGTGCATGCCGGTGTCGAACAGCACGAAGCCATCGCCGCTCGCCACAGCCCAGGCGTTGCAGTGCGGCACACCAGGCCAAGGCAGCGGCAAGCGCAGTCGGAACAGCCCCGGTAGCACGCGCTCGCCGCGCCCCAGCTCACGCTTGCTGATCACATCGGGCATCGGGCGGAGACTAGACTAAGGCCGTTCAGCGGCGTATAGGAGGCGGGCATGGTCGATCGGGAGAGCGCAAGCGAGGCGAGCACGAAGGTCCAGGAGGTCGCCGCCAACATGCAGCAGGCGGCAGCCGGCCGTAAACGCATCACAGGCAGCAAGACCGAGACGATCGCGCGGCAGTACTTCGCTGCTGTCGACGCCGGAGACCTGGACGCAGCGATGTCGCTGTGGGCACCGGGCGGGTACGAGCACGTGCGCGGCCAGCAGCAGCTGTCTGCCCCCGACGGCGTGCGCGCGTACAACGAAGAGCTGCGTAGCGCGCTGCCGGACATGCGCATGCAGGTGATCTCCACCACCAGCGAGGGCGAGCGCTGCGCCGTGCAGTGGCAGCTCACCGCCACCTTCGCAGGGCCCGGGCAGCTTGGCGGGCTGGCGCCCACCGGCAGCCGCGTGGAGTTGGAGGGGTTGGATCTGCTCACCATTCGCGACGGTCTGATCCACAGCAACGAGGCGTTCACCGACTCCATGACCTTCGCGCGCCAGATCGGCATGATGCCGCCCCAGGGCTCTCCCGCCGAGCAGCGGCTGACAGGCGCCTTCAACGCCAAGACGCGCGTGTTTGGGCGACTGGGCGCGGGCGATGCCGAGCTGGTGGCAGAGGGTGTGTGGGTGGTGCAGGGCAAGCCGAGCCAATGCAACGTCTTCTTGATTGAGGATGAGGGCGGGGTTACGTTGTTCGACGCCGGCGCGCGCACCATGACCCGGGCGCTCGCCACCGCCGGGGCCAAGCACGGCGGCATCCGCCGCGTGGTGCTGAGCCACGGCCACACCGACCACCGCGGTGCCGCCCCTAGCCTGGGCGTGCCCGTGCTGTGCCACCCCGACGAGGTCCAGGACGCCGAAGGCAGCGGCGGCTTTCGCTACTGGCCAGAGGGTCTGGCTGGGCTGCCTACGCCGCAGCGCCAGATCCACCGGCTGCTGCACCGCTTCGCCTGGGACGGCGGCCCCGTGAAGATCTCCGGCACGCTGGCAGAGGGCGACGAGGTGGCCGGCTTCAAGGTCGTGCACCTACCCGGACATGCGCCCGGCCTGATCGGCCTGTGGCGCGAGTCCGACCGCTTGGCGCTCGTCAGCGACTGCTTCTACACGCTCGACCTGCGCGGCCACGACTGCCCGCCGCGTGTGCCCGAGCACATCTACAACTACGACACCGAGCAAGCGCGCGCGAGCATCCGCAAGCTTGCCGCAATGGAGCCCGCAGCCGCATGGCCGGGCCACGCCAAGGCGGTCACCGGCGACGTGCGCAGCCAGCTCGAACGCGCCGCCGACGCAGGCTGAGCGTGGGTAAGCGCGGCCGCCGCCACCAGAAGCTGGCCGCGCCAGGCAGCGACTACACCGACTCACACGGCAATGTGCTCACGCTGCGCGGCTCGCTCACAGCGGGCTCCAGGCGCGACTACGCCAATGCGCTCGCAGGGTCGCCGGGCCGGCCCGCAAGCACGCAGGAGGATGCGTGGCAGCGCGCAGCCGAGCTGCTGTTCGAGCGCCTGGCCGTCCGCTGGGTGATAGCCGATGCGCCCATCGAGCGCCAGCGCGAGCTATTGGCGCGCTTCCGCGTCGCCTCCGCTGAGGAGCGCGCATGGGTGCGCCAGGCGCTGCGCGAGCACTGCGCGGAGTGGTTTCCCGACGTGCAGGCGCCTTGAGCGGGGTGGCGCAGCGCATCGTCGAGCCTCCTAGGCTGTTCGGCTGATGATGATCGACCCAGCCGCAGAGCCATCACAGCCGCCGGATGGGCGCGTGGACAGGCGCACGTTGCTCAAGCAAGGCGCGCTCGTGGGCGCGAGCGTGCTCGGCTTGCGCTCCGATCTCACGCGCTCGCCCGCCAAGCACCATCGCCGCCACGTGCCGGGCTCCTCGCAGCGCCCCGCACCGCCCAACATCCTCACGATCATCGTCGATCAGCTGCGCACGCCTGTGTGGATGCCCGCGTCCTCGACCGCGGCATCGGTGATGCCAAACCTTGCCGCACTGCGCCAGCGCGCGGTGAGCTTCGAACGCCACTACACCGCCGCCAACGACTGCTCCCCCTCCAGGAGCGTGCTGCTGACCGGGCTGCACACCCACCAGACCGGCGTGATGATCACCGGCGCCGGATGGCTGGACCCGCGCTTTCCCACGTGGGGCAAGCTGCTGAGAAAGATGGGCTATGAGACCGCCTACTACGGCAAGTGGCACCTCAACCCCAACCCCTACGCGTCGCTCGCCCAATATGGCTTTGCGGGCGGAACCTACCCCTCCCCCAACGGCGCGCCCGGCCAGGGCACGCTGGTGGATCCGGTGATCTCCGAAGAATTCATCGATTGGTTCGCGGGCCAGGAGGGAAAGACGCCGTGGGCTACGACCGTATCGTTCGTCAACCCGCACGACATCGCCTGGTGGCACCGCTTCACCGAACAGATCGAAGCGGAGGCCGATCCGCCGCAGCTGGCGTTCACGCTGCCGCCCAACTATGAGACACCGGAACAGCTCGCCGCCAAGGGCAAGCCTGAGCTGCAGCGCGCGCTGCAGCAAACAGCAGCCAGATCGTTCGGGTCCGTCCCGTTTACTGGGCTGGAAGCGCTGGAGTGGTGGACGGGGATGATGGACACCTATCTGCTGCTACAGAGCTACGTCGATCTGCAGATCGGCAGAGTGCTGGGAGCGCTGGCAAGCAGGCCCGAGGTGGCCGCCAACACGGTCGTGATCTTTACCTCCGACCATGGCGAGTACGCGGGCTCGCACGGGATGCGCGGCAAGGGCGCCTCAGCCTATGAGGAGGCGATCCGCGTGCCACTCGAGGTGTATGACCCGCGCGGCGTGCTGAGCGTCGCGCCGGAACAGCCCCGCAGCCAGCTCACCTCGAGCGCTGATGTAGCAGCGTTGATGCTGACCATCGCATCCGGTTCCCCGAGCTGGCGCGAGCAGCCGGAGTACGCGCACCTGGCCACGCGCCTGGACCTCGCGAAGATCTGCTCGAACCCGCTGGCTCCCGGACGCGAATGGGTGCTGCACGCAACTGATGAGAACGTCACCGAGTTCGCCGCCGAACCCTACGCCGCCGACGCACCCCGGCATGTGGTGTCACTGCGCACCGCAGCGGGCAAGCTGACGCGATACTCCAGCTGGCTGCCCGCCACCACAGAGGTGGAATCTGGGGGGCAGGAACACGAGCTCTACGACTACTCCAGCGAAGAAGGTCGCCTCGAGCTCTCCAGCCAGGACCGGGCAGGCTCCGCACTGGAAGAAGAGTTGTGGCAGACGCTCGAAGACGACGCCGTGCCGAACGAGCTGCACGCGCCGCTGCCAACGTCGTTGCAGGCGGCACGCAGAGACGCCCTGGAGAAGTACTACACCTTCGAAGAACACGAGGCGCTCAAGGTCTACGAAGCGCATCGACCGCAGGCCGAAGAACCTGGCCCCGAAGTGCTGTAGGCGAGCTGAGCTTCAGTCGCGCTCGCCCAGCAGCTCCAAACGCGCCCCGTGAGAGCTCCCAGCAGCAAGGAACCTGGCGGTTGCCGGACTGAGCACGAACTCGAGCACCTCTCCACCCTCTCCCCGCACCTCCAGACGCCTGCCGTCATCGTGAACTGCGAGAACAACGCCGCGCTCGAAGCCTCCGCCGAAGTGCGCAATCCGCGCCCGAGCGCCGACATGAGGGAGCTGTCGTGAGGGTCCAAGCACACCTCGATGCTACGCCGCAACCAGGCTCACAGCGCGGTTACGCATGCTGCGCTCAGCGTCGATACCGTCCGAGCATGCGCCGCACCAAGATCGTCGCCACCATCGGCCCCGCCTCGCGCGAGCCGGACACGCTCAGGCGCATGATCGAGGCGGGGATGGACGTCGCGCGCTTGAACTACTCCCATGGGACGCTCGAGGAGCACGCTGAGACGATCAGCCGCGTGCGCGACGCGGCCGGTCGCGTCGGACGACCGGTGGCTGTCTTGCAGGATCTGCCCGGACCCAAGCTACGCATCGGGCCACTACGCGAGGACGTAGTCGAGCTCACCCCAGGAGAGCACCTGACTTTCTTCTGCGGCGATGACGAGCGTCCCGGCGACGCGCATGCGATGAGCATCTCCTGGGGGGGGCTAGCCGACACGGTCGAGAGCGGCTCGATCCTGTACCTCGCAGACGGGTCGGTGCGGCTGCGCGTCATTGACGTACGCGCGCAGGCCCATGAGGTCGATGTAGAGATCGAGATCGGCGGTTCCGTCGCCTCGCGCCAGGGGCTGAACATTCCCGGGCCGGTTGCCTCGCTGCCGGCGGTGCCCGAGGAGGACCTGCACCTGCTGCGCCACGGCGAGTCGATCGGCGTGGACATGGTCGCGCTGTCGTTCGTGCAGTCACCTGAGGACGTGGAATTCGTGCGCGAGCACACCCGCCTGCCGCTGATCGCCAAGATGGAGAAGCCCCAGGCGGTCGAGCGCGCATCCGAGATCCTGGCGGCGGCCGACTACGTGATGGTGGCGCGCGGCGATCTCGGCATCGAGCTGCCGATCGAGCGCGTGCCGCTCGTGCAGAAGCAGCTGCTAGAGCTGGCGGGATGGATGGCGCTGCCTTCGATCACGGCGACGCAGATGCTCGACTCGATGGTCAGCTCTTCGCGACCCACCCGGGCGGAGGTGGCTGACGTGGCCAATGCGATCCTCGACGGGACCGACGCGGTGATGCTCTCCCAGGAGACCGCGGTGGGCGCCTACCCGGTGGAGGCGGTCGAGATGATGGCCGCGGTGGCCGTGCAGGCCGAGTCGATCGCACCATACGAGCGCTGGAACCTCTCGCGCGTGCGCCGCACGCACTCCGATCCCGCCTACACGATCGCCCACAACCTCTGCGACGCAGCGCGCGAGCTGCGCCTGGACGCACTGGTCATACCCACGCTGTCCGGACGCTCGGCGCGTCTGGTCTCCGCCCACCGTCCGACAGTGCCCATCTACGCGTTGTCTCCGGGCAAAGAGACCGTCAGGCGCTGCTCGCTGATGTGGGGCGTGCAGGCCGCCTCGATGCCCCGCCACGAGACCACCGAGGAGCTGATCGCAGACGCTGCCCGCCGCGTGGTGGAGCTTGGCTGGTGCGAGCGTGGGCAGCGCGTGGGGATCACAGCGGGCCTACCCTCCGGGCGGCCGGGAACGACCAGCCTGTTTCAGATCCAGGTGGTGTGATGACTGCGATCGATATTGAGAGCGCGGACGTGTTGGTGATCTTCGGGATCACCGGCGATCTGGCGAAGGTGATGACCTTCCGCTCGCTCTACCGGCTGGAGCGACGGGGGCTGCTGGATTGCCCGATCGTGGGCGTGGCAGTCGATGACTGGACCGTCGAGCACCTGCACGAGCACGCGCGCGAATGCATCGAAGGCACGGGCGAGACGCTCGACTCCGAGGTGTTCGACCGCTTCGCCGCGCGCCTGTCCTACGTCAGTGGCGACTTCACCGACGCTGCAACTTATGAGCGCGTGGGCAGCGCCATCGGCGACGCCAAGGCCCCCGTCTTCTACCTGGAGATCCCGCCGTCCCTGTTCGGTCCGGTGATCAAGGAGCTGGCGGACGCGGGGCTGACCAAGAGCGCTCGCGTGGTCGTGGAGAAGCCGTTTGGCCATGACCTCGCCTCCGCCCGCGCGCTGGCGGCTGAAATCCACCAGTCCATTGAGGAGTCACAGCTGTATCGCATCGATCACTTCCTCGGCAAGATGGGCACCGACGAGCTCCTGTACCTGCGGTTTGCCAACACCATGATCGAGCCGATCTGGAACCGCAACCACGTCGCCTACGTGCAGATCACGATGGCCGAGAGGTTCGGCGTGGAGGACCGCGGGCACTTCTACGATCCGGTGGGCGCGCTGCGCGACGTGGTCGTCAACCATTTGATGCAGCTGGTCGCGCTGGCCGCCATGGAGCCGCCGGCGGGCAGCGACGCCAAGACCCTCCAGGACGCCAAGTTCGCGGTGTTCCGCGCGATCGCCGACGCCGACCCCGCTCACTACGTGCGCGGCCAGTACGACGGCTACCTCGACATCGACGGCGTTGGCAAGGACTCGACCACTGAGACCTATGCGGCGCTGCGCCTGGACATCGACAACTGGCGCTGGGCGGGCGTGCCGTGGTTCATCCGCACGGGCAAGAAGCTCCCGCTCACCGAGACTGAGCTGCGGGTGGTGTTCCGCGAGCCGCCGCGGCTGGGCTTCATGGAGCACGGACACCGCCGTCCGGAGCCCAACCAGTTCGTGGTCAAGCTCGACCCGGGGACGGGCACGCGTGTGATCCTCGATGCCCACCGCGCCGACCAAGCAGGCCCAGAGGCAGTCCACCTCGATGTCGAGTTCGCCGAGCAGGGCGGGGAAGCGCCAACGCCGTATGAGGTGCTGCTGCTCGATGCCATGCGCGGGGACAGCACGCGCTTCACCCGCCAGGACGGCGTGGAAGAGGCCTGGCGAATCTTCGAACCGTTGCTGCGCAAGCCGCCACCGGTGCAGCGCTATGCGCCCGGCTCATGGGGACCGGACGCAGCCACCAAGCTGATCTCAGGGTTTGGCAGCTGGCACGGACCATGGGCACCGTGACGCGCGCGGCGACACGGGCGCAACGCGACGAGCTCAGGATCGGCGTGTTCGGCGCGAGTCGCTGACAGCAACCGAGAACCGCGCCAGGAAGCGCTCCCCTGGCGCCAGCATGCGCAGGCCGTCGCCGCTGCGAAGCGCGTTGGCTGGTGCGGTCATCGGCTCGAAGCAGATGAACTGCCCTGCAGGGGGCGCGAACACCTGCGCGCACGGGTAGCCCTGCACGAACGTGAGCTCAATCTGCCTTCCCGCGCCCGCCACGCGGAAGCGAGCCGGCTGGGCCACCATGTCGAAGCCATCATCGAAGTCCCGTCCGTCCAGCTCAAAGTGCTGGGCCGCCATCGTCTGCGCGGAGCCGATCGGGATCTGCTGAGCATCGAGCGCCAACGCGCGCATCGCTGGCAGCTCGAGGAGCCACTGCTCGCGCGCGCCGTCCTGCAGCGACAGGTAAGGGTGAAAGCCGAACGACAGCGGCACTGCGTCCGCACCACACGCGTGCACGGTCAGCCCGATCTCCAGGCACCCACCGTCAAGGCGCGCCTCATAGCTCAGCTCGTGACGAAACGGGAACACCTCGAACAGCTCCGGGTGCGCCTCGCTCCAACTCAGCTGAGCGCTAAGCGAGCGCGAGTCGGAATCAGGCGCATCCGCCACCTCCCACGCCAGTCGGCCGCCAATCACGCCGTGGATCGGCAAGCCAGCGGCGTCGAGCCGCACACGATCGGGATCGTGCGGTACGCACACGCTCTTTCCGGCGACGCTGTAGTCAAAGCCGGCGAGGCGGTTCGCCCACGGGTAGAGCAGCGGGATGCCCATCGTCTTGCCGCTCTGCGCGTAGGCGGCCACACCGGCGTTCTGGGCGAGCAGCTCCTCGCCGCGATGACGCAGCGAACAGCACAGCATCCCGGCGGCGGGCACGAATGCGACCTCGAGCGCGGCGTGTTGGTCGCGCAAGTGCACCGTCTCCAGCGCAGGGCCGCTCATGAGGCTCGCGCTCGTAAGGATCTTTGCCAATGGCTCATGCGGTGACCGCACCCGAGCCTAGCGTCCGTGTGCGAGCATCAGCAGCCCGAAGCCTGTCGCGCAACCACAGGAGGATGAACGTGCCGCCCCAGCATCCAAACGCCGGCGAGCGCCCCGATGGCCCCACGCCTGAGCTCAACCGCGGCCAGATCGAGAAGCTTGAGAGCATCTATGGCAACCGCTATCTGCTCGAGCCCGCGCCAGACCACAAACTGCCGCGAACGGGCATGTCCGCGCGCGAAGCACAGGGCCTGATCGAAGAGGAGGTCGTACTCGATGGCCTACCTGCCCGCAATCTCGCCACATTCGTGACCACCTGGATGGAGCCGGAGGCCGACGAGCTGATCCGCCAGTCCCTGCGCGTGAACTTCATCGATCACGCCGAGTATCCGCAGTCGGCGGAGATCGAGCAGCGCTGCATTCGCATGCTCGCCCACCTGTTCAACGCGCCGGGTGAGACAACTGGTGCGCGCACACAGGGATCATCTGAGGCGATCATGCTGGGGGCGTTGTCGTTGAAGTGGAAGTGGCGCGCGCGCCGCCAGCAGGCTGGCAAGTCAGTGGATCAACCCAACCTCGTGTTCGGCGGCGACGTGCACGTGGTGTGGGAGAAGTTCTGCCGCTACTTCGACGTGGAACCGCGAATCGTGCCGCTGAAGCCCGACAAGTACACGATCGGAGCAGAGGACGTGGAGCCACACATCGACGAGAACACGATCGGCGTGGCGGCTGTGCTGGGCACGACATTCACCGGCCATGCCGACGACATCCAGGGGATCAATGACTACCTGGTGAGCCTGAAGAACGAGAAGGGCCTGGATGTGCCGTTGCACGTGGACGCTGCCAGCGGCGGCTTTGTGTGGCCGTTTCTGTATCCCGAGTCCGAGTGGGACTTCCGCCTCGAGCAGGTCCGCTCGATCAACGTCTCAGGGCACAAGTTTGGGCTCGTCTACCCAGGGATTGGGTGGCTTGTGTTCAGGGAGAAGGCCGACCTCCCTGAGGACCTTGTGTTCTATGAGAACTATCTGGGCAAGCGCGACGCGACGTTCACGCTGAACTTCTCAACCGGCTCGGCGATGGTGCTGGCGCAGTACTACAACTTCGCGCGCCTTGGCCATGCGGGATACCGCTATGTGATGGAGACCATGAAGTACAACGCGCGCGCGCTCGCCAAGGAGATTGAGGCGATCGGCGAGTTCGAGCTGATCGGCGGCGAGCACGACGAGCAGTTGCCACTAGTGGCGTTCAAACTCACAGGCGAACACTCCTATGACGAGTTCGATGTCTCGGCGCAGCTGGCTGCGGTGCGCGGCTGGATGGTGCCCGCATACACGCTGCCGCCCAACGCCGAACACGTCAAGATCATGCGCGTGCTCGTCAAGGAGACGCTCGGCCAGACGCTTACCGAGACGCTCGGCAAAGACATCGCGCAGGCGTGCGCAACGCTCAATGCCAAGGGCGGGCTGCATCCCGAGGACCGCAAGCGCGTGAAGACGAACACCGGCTTCTGAGCACTGCGGAGCGTTACGCGATCAACCGCGCGCGGCCACGCCGCTGCGCCCGTAGAACTCGGCCTCCTCGCGGCCGAGTTCGGTTACGGGCTCATCGCCATACATCCACTCGCGCGCGATCCTGTGCCAGTTGGCGCTCGCGCGCAACTGCGAGAGCACTGCAAGCGTGAGCATCTCCATGCGTCGCCCGAACAGATGCTCGGGGCGCATGTCCTGGTGGCGCATCTCCCTGAAGTGGCTCGAGCGCGGATCTGAGCTCTCGATCATCACCTGCGTGGCGATCTCGGGAGACAACAGGACCTCTTCGTCGGCAGTGGTGTACCACCAGATGGCATCCGTAATGAACGCCAGCAGGTTGTCGGGATCGACACGCTCGGGTTCAGGCAGGAAGCCGGAGGCGGCGAGCAGCTCGTGCAGCTTGGCTGCATCGCCCTCGGCAACCGCCCGCTGGCAGGCCAGCTCGAGCGCGACCGGCTCGGCGTCCATGCGCTTGAACAGGCCGAAGTCGAGGAACGCCATGCGACCATCCTCGAGCAACAGGAAGTTCCCCGGATGCGGATCCCCGGAGAACTGCCGATGCCGGTATAGGCAGCCGAGGAAGAAGCGGAACACGATCTCCCCGATCCGGTTGCGCTCGGCTTGGGAGCGCCCCTTGAGCTCCTCGAAACCAACACCGCTCACGAACTCGCTCACCAGCACGCGCTCGCGCGAGAGCGAGCCAACCACTTCAGGAACGACGATGAACGGGTGCCCAGCGAAGATCCGTGCCAGCGAGCGCTGGTTTTGGGCCTCGAGCTCATAGTCGAGCTCCTCCACAATCCGCTCCTTGATCTCCTCCGCGAGCGCCTTTACATCCAGCCCAGGCGTCATGCGCTTGAGCAGCCGCAGGATCATGTCCAGGTTTTGCATGTCCGCCCTCACAGCGCCCGCAACGCCCGGATACTGGACCTTCACGGCTACCTCGCGGCCGTCCTTGAGCGTGGCCCGATAGACCTGCCCGATCGACGCCGCCGCAATCGGCTCCTCCTCAAAGGTTGCAAACACCTCCGAGATCGGCTCTTCCAGATCCTCCTCGATCACCCGCCGCATCTGCTTGAAAGACACCGTGGGAGCAGCGTCGCGCAGCTTGGCCAGCTCCCGCTGAAACTCGTCGCGATGCTCCTCCGCCACCAGGCCAACATCGAGGAACGACATCACCTGCCCAAGCTTCATTGCCGCGCCCTTCATCGTTCCCAGCACCGCCACGATCTGCTTGGCGGTCTCCAGCTGGCGGCGAGCCATGGCCTCTTCAGAGGCCTCCTCGCCGCGGGTCACGTTGGCTGCGCGGGTACCGAACTGCTTGACAGCCTCGCTGGCGGCGAGCGTCGCCACCGTCGCTGTGCGGCGCGCGCGCGAGGTGGGGATCTTCTCGTTCTCGCGCGCCATGACCTGCATGCTAGGAGCTGAGAGTCGCCAGCAGCGGGCGGCCGCGCATCTGGGCTAGGCCGTCGACTGGACCTGCGACCCGGGAACGATGTCGTCAGAGCCGTCCGGCCAGCGCACCCACGCCTTCGTGCCACCGTCGTAGTCGGCACCCAACAGCACCAGCGTGGCAGGCTGACCGAGCGCGGTACACGGCTGCGAGCCCTCTGGATCCAGGCCCCGCCAGACGCGGATGAAGGCGTTGGCGTCCCACTCCCGCGCGACGGAGGTCTTCTCAGAATGACCGGGATAGATGACGGTGTCGGGCGGCAGCTCCATCAATGTGCCCATGATTGAGTCACGTAGGTCCGTATATGTGGTGTGACCGGGCGCCCTGACCCCGCCAACGGAGTCTCTGAACAGGGTGTCGCCGGTGAACACGAGCAGCCCGGCGCCTGCGAGCCCCCCGGGCACAGCGCTCTTCAGGGTGCGAGCGGGAGCTCCCGCCCCCTCGGCGTCTGGGCGTTCACCCACGAGAAATGACAACATCCCGGCGGTGTGGCCGGGGGTGTGCAGAGGGCGCACCTCGAGCGCCCCGAACTGCATTGTCTGGCCGGCCTCGATCGAGCCCATCGCCGCAGCCGGGCCCGGTTGCGTTGGCGCTCCCTCAACGCCAGCGGCGGCGCTTTCGAGCAGCTCGCGCTCGCGCTGGCTGATCAGCACCTCGAGCTTCGGCCAGCGCTTGCGCAACGTCCCGACCTCGCTGACATGATCGAAATGGTGATGGGTCAGCAGCACATGGGTGGGGTCGAGCCCGAGGCGCTCGGCGGCCTCGATCAGCGGCTCCACAGGACCACCAGCGTCGATGAAGAACGCCGGTCCACCCTCACCGTCAGCTAGGAGATATGTGTTCGAGATGAACTGCGGATGGCTGGCGCGCTCGAGCAGCATGGGGCCATCCTTGCACGAATCCGTCAGCTGGCGTTTGGGAGTAGCGCCGCTGCGCCGGCGTCCCCGGTAGCTATCGCCGCGCCCTCGCTCCGCGGCACGACGAGCCGGGTCAGGTCGTTCAGGTAGCGCTCGTCGCCGACGTCCCTGCGCCACTCCAGCACTGGCACAGAGGCGGCGCACTCAGCCACCATGGCCCGCGCCCGCTCGAGCGTGGGTGCGGTGCTCGCCAGCGCCACCGCGCGCGAGGTGCCAACCGTGCGGTAGGCGTTGTCTGCGATCTCGACGGCGGAGGAGAAGAACACGCGAGCCCCGTTCGCTTCGATGCTCTCCCGATCGAGGCTGAACTCATACGCGGGGCCTGGCCGCAGCGCGTAGTCGGGCGAGACGAGGTACAGCACCACTGACGCTTCGTTGCGCAGCGGCACATCGCCAGTCGTCAGGCTGGTGGCCGAGATGCGCTCCATCACATCGGGCCAGCTGCCGCTGAACAGGCTCATGATGTTCATGCACTCGGGGTCGCCGAAGCGGGCGTTGAACTCGATCACCCTGACACCATCGGCGGTGGCGAAGAAGCCGCTGTTCATCACACCCGTGAAATGGCGTCCCTGCTGGGCCAACCGCGCGATCACGCGCTCAACGATCGAGCAGGCCTGCTCGTAGTGGGCGGCTGTCATGAACGGCAGCGTGGAGGCGGCCATCGACAGCGATCCCATCCCGCCGGTGCCGGGGCCCTCGTCCCCGTCGTAGCGGTAGGGGTAGTCATAGGTGGACGGTGGGAACACGACGGTCCTGCCATCGCTGATCGCCTGAATCGTGAACTCAGCGCCCACCACCTTCTCCTCGATCAGCACCGACTCCCCTGGGCCACAGCGCGCGAGCAGCTCGAGCGCGTACGCGCCCGCCTGCTCATGGTCCGCCAGATGCGGGCCCATCACCTTCACGCCCTTGCCTCCGGTCAAACCGGAGGGCTTGACGGCGACGGGGGTCGAGCCGAACGACGCGATCGCCGCCGCGACATCATGCGCGCTGCGCACCACCCTCACCGCGGGCGCGGCCTCAGGCGCCACTTCGCTCAGCACCGAGCGCGCAAACGCCTTGTTCCACTCGATCTCAGCACCAGCAGCGGTGGGGCCAATGGCGCGCGTGCCCTGAGCCAGCAGCGCATCGACGACTCCCGCCGCCAACGGTTCGTCAGCGCTGACCATCGCGATATCGATCTCCTGCGCACGGGCGAACGCAGCGACCGCCTGCGGGTCGCACACGTCCCCCACGTGGTGGCTGCCGCCCGAGGCGCCCGCATGGCGAACGATCGATGGGTTCTCATGGCCGACAAACGCATGTAGCTCGCTGTGCTCCGCCATGGCAGCGGCAAGCGCGCTCTCGCGTCCGCCATGGCCGACGATCAGGGTTCGCACGCCGCCAGTGTAAACCGCCGCCCCCCGTTTAGACTCCAGCGATGGCCCTCATCCACACCTGCTATCGCATCACCGACATCGACCGCTCGGTTGCCTTCTACAACGCGCTGGGCTTCCAGGAGATCGGGCGCATCCCGATCAAAGACGAGGCGGTCAACGTCTTCATGAACCAGCCCGGCGACGGCGACATGCCGCGCCTGGAGCTCACGTACAACTACGGCGTCGACAGCTACGAGATCGGCACCGGCTACGGTCACATCGCCATCACGAGCGACGACCTGGACGCGACGCTTGCGCGCCTGGCAGACCTCGGCATCCAGCCCGAGAAGCCGCCCTATTCCGTGCGCGAGGGCGGCTCGCGGCTCGTGTTCGTCAGAGATCCCGATCAGTATAGGATCGAGATCATCGAGCAGAGTTAGGCGGCAGCCGGCACGCTGACGCGCTTCGGAAGGCTGGGAATGTCGGGGAGCCTGCCGTCCGCCCACCGCAGCTCGATCCGCTCGTCCAGCGGCTGCCAGCGCCTGCGCTTGGGGTCGCACTTCGCGAGCTTCACGGTGCCGATGACGCGGCGCAGCGCGCGCCTGTCGGCGGCCGGGTCCTCTCCCCAGGGGCGATACACGTAGCTCGCCCCACCGAGCGTCACGATCTCTGCGTCGTCGGGAAGGCCCGGGTCGTCCAGCTCCCACAGAGCGGTGCGCGCAGCTTCAACGGCAGCCGCGCAGCCGGTCGCGGCCTTCGACGTAGTTCGCATCGGCGTTGCCCGTGGCCTTCGCCGCGCCCGCGCCGTCCTGGCTGAGCGCCCAGATCACGTACTCAGGGCTGACAGCGAGCTGCGCCGAGGCAAGGGCGCGGCTCGTTGAGCGGGCGCGTTGAAGGCACGACCGGCGCCTATCATTGCCCTCATGCGGCGCCTCGGGATATTGGCCGTCGCTTGCCTGATCAGCTTGAGCGGCTGCGGTCGAAGCGCTGCGAGCGCCGCTATCGAAAACTGCATCAGGCACTACGCGAAGACACGCACCGAGCCGAACCACTTCGACGCCGTCTATGAACGGTCAACGCATGTGACCACGGTCGGCTGGGAGGGCCCTGTCTACCCTCCGCTCCCAACAACAGAACTCAACTATCTCGGCTCCGGAGTCGCGAGCTACGACTATCGGTATCGACTCGACCGCGGCTCGTGGTCTGTGTGGCAAAGAACCGAAGGTCCGTGGAGCCCCCAATTCACCATCGCACCCGGCGGAAACAGTGCGCGAATCACCGTCGAGGTCAAGGCTAAGGACCTGTCCGGCCGCACACACCGTCCGGTGCTAGCGGTCGTGACGGCAAGGGAACCGCACTGGCACGCCAGCGACCTTGAAGCAGAAGACCCGGCCGGGGAGTGCGGCGAAGCGCGAATGTACCCCGAACCCGAATAGACCAAGCGTCCGGACGACCAGCCCTCTCCGGCCTCTCCCCCCACCGTCGGCACACTCGACGCAATCCACCTCGCCACGGCGGTACGTCTCGCCAAGGCAGGGGAGCTCGATGCGCTGATGACCTACGACAAGCAACTCGCTGCCGGCGCGAAAGAGCATGGCATCACGGTCCTCTCTCCGAGCTGAGCGCCTACCCCGGCCCCGCCTCCTACCCCGCTCCGCCTCGCAGCCCGACCAGCGCCTCACTGACCCGCAACAGCTCATCGAGCATGGGCTTGACGGACTGCTCGATCATCTCGTTGGGCACGAAGTCACCCTCATCGTCGATGAATTGGGCGACGAACGGAACGGTGACGGCCTCGAACACGGGGGTCATTTTCAGCGTGGTGACGATCTGCTTGAGCATCTGCACAGCGCGCGTGCCGCCGGCGACGCCGCCATAGGAGAGGAACCCGACGGGCTTGTACTGCCACTCCGCGTGCAGGAAGTCGATCGCGTTCTTCAACGGTGCGGTGAAACCGTAGTTGTACTCGGGGGTGACGAACACGAACGCGTCGGCCGCCTGCACTTTGGCGCTCCATTCCTTGGTGTGCCGTTGGCTGTACTGGGCCAGGCGCGGATGGTTGGGCTCGTCCATGAACGGTAGGTCGAGCTCGAGCAGGTCGACCAGTTCGACCTCGAAGGCGCCGTGCTCGCGCGCGCGGGCGTCGAGCCAACGCCCGACGGGCAGGCCGACACGGCCGGGACGGGTGCTGGCGATGAGGATCTGCAGTGTGGGCATTGGTTGATTCTCCGTTTCGGGTGCGCTCAGGACAGGACGCGGCCGCGGAACTTGCGCAACCCGAGCGTGAGAAATGTGGCGCAGAAGCCGATCAGCACCGGGTAGACGATGTACAGGTGCATGTGCGAGGCATGTGTGAGCCCGGCGCGCATGCCCTCGTTGACGTAGATCAGCGGGTTGATGAGCACGATGATCTGCAGCCAGTGCACGCCACCGACCTGCACAGGTGCCAGCCTGGTCCACTGGTAGTAGGTGCCCCCGAGAAAGGTCAGCGGGAGCACGACGAAGCCGAACATCAGCCCGATGTTGCGCGGCTCGAATGCCGTGCCCAGCAACAGCCCGAGTGAGGTCATGGTGATGCATGCGAGCGGGATCAGCGTGAGCACCACAGCCCAGTGGACGGTTAGATGCGCATGCACGCCGGACGCGTGCACGACGGCGGCGATCGGGAAGACGATCACCGCGGCGAGCAGGCCCTGCGCGGCCCCAGATAGAACCTTCGAGGCGGCGACCAGCCAGATCGGGCAGGGCGCCTGCACGCGGTCCTCGATCTCGCGCGTGTAGCCGAACTCGGTGGAGAGCTGCAGAGCGACCGCTTGGATCCCCTGGAACATGATCGAGATCCCGACCACACCGGGAATCAGCACGGTGGCGAATGCCGACTCAGCGGCCTTGCCTCCGCCCCCGCCGACGCCCTGGCCGATGTTGGGAAACACGTACAGGAACACGAACACGAGCAGGAACGGCTGGATCAGCGTGCGCACGACGAACTCGCCGAGGTTCTTGCGCAGCACGACCAGGTCGCGCAGGATCAGCGCTCGCAGGGCGATGCGACTGGCGCTGGCCACCGAGCGCGTGGGCTTGATCGCGATCCGCTCCCGCCCGCTCTGCGAGGCGGCAGCTGGAGCGCTGGAGGCGGCGGCCATTACTCGCGCAGCTCCTTGCCGGTGAGGCTGATGAAGACGGTCTCCAGGCTCGGCTCGGATACGGACAGGTCGATCACGTCGAAGCCGCCGCTCTCGGCGGCTGCCACGACCCGCGGCACGAGTCGCTCGGCGCCCTTGACGTGCAGCTCCACGCCGCCGTCCACCGCCCGCGTGTGCGTCACCTCGCTGAGCTCCTGCGAGAGTCGCGCGGCGAGCGCATCCGGGTCAGCGTCCGCCTTGACGGTGACGAGCGTGTCGGCTCCGACCGAGCGCTTGAGCTCCTCAGGGGTATCCAGCGCGAGGATCTTGCCGTGATCCATGATCGCCACCCGGCTGCAGAGCTCATCAGCCTCCTCCATGTAATGGGTGGTCAGCAGCACTGTCTGCCCCTCGCTGTTGAGCTCGCCGAGGATCTCCCACAAGGCGAGGCGACTCTGCGGGTCAAGTCCGGCGGTCGGCTCGTCGAGGAACAGCACGGCGGGGCGGTGGAAGATCGCACGGGCCATCATCAGGCGCTGGGCCATGCCGCCGGAGAGTGCGAACACCGACGCCTTGGCCCACCTGGTGAGCTGGAACTGCTCGAGCAGCCTGTCGGCGATCTGGCGTGACTCGGCGGCGGAGATGCCGAACAGCCGCCCGTGGAAGTAGAGGTTCTCCCACACGGTCAGTTGCCGGTCGAGCGTGTTCTGCTGGGAGACGATCCCGAGCAGCTGCTTGGCGAGCGCCGGCTGCCCAACGACGTCGATCCCACCTACGTATGCGGAGCCCGACGTCGGGACCACGCGCGTGGTGAGCATCCCCGCGGTCGTTGTCTTGCCGGCGCCGTTGGGGCCAAGCAACCCGAATATCTCGCCCGCGTGGACGCTCAGGTTGAGCGTGTCGACGGCGGCAAAGTCCGTGCCGGCATAGACCTTGGTGAGCTCGACGGTGCGGATCACCTCTCCATCGGCGCCACCGTTTTGCTGCTGTGCCACGGCACCGTCAACCAGCGGTGGTGCGTCGCGCGGTGGGATGCCGGGCATCGCCCACAATCTATAGCGCTCGCGCTACCCTCCCGGAACGGATGGCGGACACGGGCAAGATCGCCAAGAACCTCGAGCGCTTCGCCCAGGCGGTGTCTGCGCACGACCGCGAGAACCCGACGCACACCGCATACGGCATCGGCCTGGCGCACTTCGACATGGAGCGTCTCGGGCTCGACGAGGGCGAGACGATCCTGCCGGGCATCACGATCCACGCCGACGGCGGCGTCACAGGCAACTTCCGCGTGCTGTGCGACGGGGACCACGAGGAGGAGCTGACGGAGGCCGAGGAGCAGGCGGTCGAGGCGATCGCCACGCAATCGATCCCCGCCTTCTCGCCGGGCCGCTCTCCATTCGAAGAGCACTAGCAGCGCTGATCTTGGACGCCCGGCTAAGGGCAACGGGCGCGCGTCAGCGCAAACTGATCCCAAGTGGCTATCAGCACAGGTGACTCGCCTTCAGATATCGAACAGTGCAGAGACTGGCTTGGCCATGTGATCGTCTGTGGGCTGAACGCGGTCGGCCTGCGGACGGTCGAGCAGCTGCATCTCGCGGGCGCGCGCGTGGTGGTGCTCGACGATGCCCCGGATGAGCGGCTCGTACGGATCGTGCGTGGCTGGGGCATCCCGCATCTGCCGCGCGGCGGCCACCTGAGCGACCCGCTGTTCGACGCTGGCATCCTCGGCGCCTCGGCGGTGGTATGCGCCGAGCACACCGACCTGCGCACGCTCGAGACAGTGCTGCAGATCCGCGATCTGCGTCCCGACGTGCGCGTGGTCGCGGACCTGGACAACCCATCCGTTGCGCATGCGCTCGAGGGCGTGCTGCATTCGGTTGGCGTGCTCGACGTCGCTGCGCTGTTCGCGCCGGCGGTGATCGAAACGTGCCGCGGTCTTCGCGCGCGCGAGCTGGTTCTCGGCGACACGGAATTCATCGCCGCCGAGGTGCTCGCCCCCAGGGACGCGACGCTGCGCGAGCTCTTCGGGGCGCTCGCGCCGATCGGTGTCGTTACCGAGGCCGAGGATGAGCTGATCGCCTGCCCGGGACGCGATCAGGCGGTCTCGGCCGGCGACCGGGTCACGCTGATGGGCACCCCCGCGGAGCTCGAGGCGGCGGGGCTCGCGCCCCGCCAGGCCGACGTCAGCCAGGTTTCCGAGTCGATCGCGCGCTCACGGGCGTTTGCCAAGCGCAGCTCGGGCGCGATCCTCAGCGTGATCGATCGGCCGGTGCGCATCGCCCTCGTGCTCGGTCTGGTGCTGACGATCGCCTCGACGGTGGTGCTGCACCTCGGCTACAGCAGAGCCTCCGAAGGCGAGCTGCACTCGCATCTATCGATCTTGAACGCGATCTACTTCACCGTCGAGACGGTGGCCACGGTTGGATTCGGCGACTTCAACTTCTCGCACCAGTCGACGCTGATGGAGGTGTTCGGGATCCTGCTGATCCTCGGCGGAACGACACTGATCAGCACCCTGTTCGCGCTCTTGACCAATGCGCTCGTCAGCCGGCGGATCGCGCAATCGCTCGGCGGCGGGCGCATCCCGGGGATGCGCGGACATGTCGTGCTGGTGGGCTTGGGGGCGGTTGGCATGAAGGTGCTCGAAGGCCTGCTCGCCGCCGGAGAGCAGGTGATCGTGATCGAGCGCATGGCGAGCAACCGCTACCTGAGCGAGGCGCGCGCGCTGGAAGCGCCGCTGGTGATCGGCGATGCGACGATGATGCGCACGCTGGACTCGGTCAATCTCTCGAGCGCAGCGGCTGTGGCGATTCTCACCTCTGATGACCTCACGAACATCGAGACGGGCCTCGCCGTGCGTGATCACCTGGGCGAGCGCTGGACCGAGGTGCCGGTGGTGCTCCGTGTGTTCGACCGCCAGCTCGGCTATCGCCTGCAGCAGAGCTTTGGGTTCCGCCACGTGTGGTCGACGTCGGCCATCGCGGCCCCCTGGTTCGTCGGCGCCGCACTGGGCCTGGAGGTTCTATTCACCTTCTATGTGGGCAACAACCCGTTCCTACTTGCGCGCCTGCGAGTGAGCGCGGGTGGTGGCCTCGATGGCCTGGCCATGCTCGATCTGCCGGGCACGGTCCGAGTGGTGGCGATCCGTCGCGCCGCAAGCTCTGCGGCACTCGAGCATCCGCCGCGACGCGACACGCGTCTGGCACCCGATGACGATGCCTACCTGGTCGGGCCCTACGCGGAGCTGCTGGAGGTGCTGCGCCACGATCGCGAGACGACGACCGGCGACTGATCGGGACCGCGACTGAGGGGCATGCAACAACGCGCAAGCACGCTGAGCGCAAATACCATGGCGCACGCTGCGACCGATCGCAGTGGCTTAACCCGACGAGACGGCAGCCTCGCCAGCAGCATCAACCCGCGCGGCAATCATCGTGACGAGCCGTTCGATCGTTGGGCACGCAAGCCGATGTCGCGCGGCGGCGCGGAGCACGGAGCCGGGGATGGCGTCCAGCTCGGGCTCGCGTCCGGCGGCGATGTCCCGCTGCATGGAGCTGCCGAGCGTGTCGTGGGCGCGCTCCAGCTCACCGATTGCGCTCGCCGGGTCAACGTCGTATGCCCCCTCGGCCTTGCCGACAGCGCATGCCTCCTCGATCGCGCCGACGAGGTCGGCGCGCAGCGCAGGCGTGGAGCGGATCTCGCCCAGCAGCTTGTTGTAGGCGCTGGTGGTGCAGGCGAGCGCGTTCAGTCGCACGAGCTTCGACCACATCACCTGCGCCTCGGAGTCCCCCACACGCACGGGCACCTCCGCGTCAGACAGCGCATCCGCAAGCGCCTGCATCCCGGGGCGAACGGCCGCCTCACCGCTGGCCATGCTGACGAGCAGGAACGGGCTGGTGTGGACGACGACGCCTGGCTGTGGCCGGTCGGCCTCGACGCGGATCGAGCCCGCGAGCACCGATCCAGCAGGGAAGCGCTGGCGCAGCACGGCGATGTGGTCGAGTCCGTTGAGCAGCGGCAGCACGACTGTGGGCTCGACTGCGATCCGCTCCAGCGCGGGCTCGAGCCCAGCGGCCTTGGTGGCCACGATCAACGCGTCCACGGGCTCCTGCAGAAGCGCGACAGCGCGCGGGTGCGCGACGAACTCGCCGAACGTCACGCTCCGCACTTGTACGCCGTGCTCGGCGATTACAGCGGCGGTGGAGTCGCGGGCCACCACGATCACCTCGCTGCCGGCGCGATCGAGCAAGCCGGCGAGCAACCCGCCCACCCCGCCGGGACCAAGGATGGCGACTTTCATGTCATCGGGGCGGGATCGACGGGCGGCGGGCACTGGTCATGCGGGCGATTATGCCGACCCGGCGCTAGCCTTCGCTTCAGTGTCCGATCGACCGGAGCCAGCTACTCACGCACCTGAGATCCTCGCCCGTGGGCCGTGGGAGCTCGAGCACGTGACCGCGCGCTGGCACGACACGCAGTTCGAGCCCTCGCAGGAGCAAAGCGATGCAGCAGACGCGGCAATCTTGGAGCTGCAACAGCGAGGCTCGCCCAGCCACGACGGAGTGGCTGCTCGCCTGGTGGACTACAGCCAGGACCAGCAGCGGCTTGAGATCGAGCTGCAGCCACTGCGCTGGGCGCTGCGGCTGGTCGACGGCGACGCCTCCCAGAGCATGGCGGCACTGTGCGTGACCCGCGCGGCGGACGGGCGCTGGCTGGCAGGGCGCCGAGCATCGTGGGTGTCCTCGTGGGCGGGACGCTGGGCGCTCGGGGCGGGTGGCGCGGTGGACCTGGGAGAGAACCCGGCGGACACGCTGGTAAGGGAGCTGAAGGAGGAGTGGGCTGTGTCGCCTGCCCGCGTGCGCGGGGAGGCGCTGCTGCGACTGCCGCACAAGATGGTGATGTTTGTGGGGCAGGCGTGGCTGGCGGAGGGTGACGAGGAGACGCTCACGATGGACCATGAGCACGACGAGTTCGCGTGGTGGCCGCGCGCGATCGAGGATTGGCCTGCGGAGGCCGGCGAGACTCTGCCACGGATGGCGCAGTGGCTGTCAGAGTGACCGCGCAGTTGCGCCCGGGAGTCGGGCCGCTGACGTTCACACGCTTGAAGTGGACCTCGTTCACTCATTCGTGCGTGTATACGGCACTGCTTATCAGCGCTTTTGCGGCAGGCAAGCCCGAACCCCTGACGTTCGTGCTGGGATGGACACATGGACTGTTGTGGATCTTCATGTCTCTGGCCTGCATCACAGCCGCGCGTACGCGCGTGGTTTCGCTGCGGCTCGCCGTTGCGGTGGCAGTGCTTGGCGGTATCGGGCCATTCTTTGGTAGCTACGAGTTCATCCGCGAGCAGCGCAAGCGTGTGCGTGCACACGCCGCGCTAAAGTGAGAGATCAATGGCCACAGGCATCACCGCAGTGCAGACGATAGACGTCGTGACCCCCGCTGCGGGAGAGTCGGTGACCGAGGGAACGATCCTCGAATGGCGTGTGAAGGTCGGCGACGCGATCAAGGTCGACGACACGATCGTTGAGATCTCGACGGATAAGGTGGACGTCGAGTTGCCCTCGCCGGGAAGCGGGACGGTTAGCGAGATCCTGGTCGAGGAGGGCGAGACGGTGACCGTCGGACAGGTGATCGCGCGCATCTCTATAAACGGTGGCGCACCGCCCGCGATGCTGGACACAGAGACTCCTGCGGAGGAGCTCAATGAGGGGCAGCCGGCAGCGCAGGATCCGACGCCAAACGGCGCCACCACGCAGGCTCCGGCGCCAGACGGCACGGCGGCGCAGACGGTGGACGTGCTGACCCCAGCTGCGGGCGAGTCGGTGACCGAGGGAACAATCCTCGAATGGCGTGTGAAGGTTGGCGAGACGATCAAGGTCGACGACACGATCGTGGAGATCTCCACTGACAAGGTCGACTTGGAGCTGCCTGCTCCGGCAACTGGAACGGTGAGCGAGATCCTGGTCGAGGAGGGCGAGACGGTCACCGTCGGACAGGTGATCGCGCGCATCTCTGTCAACGGTGCGGTGGCGGCGAGCGCAGCTCCCGCGAGCCCGCCTGCGACGCAGACGGACGGCCAGCCCAACGGCGCGAGCCAAGCAGCCAGCGCTGGCGCGAGCACGCCGGCGGTGAGCGCACCGGAGGGCACGAAGGCCTCGCCGGTTGCAGCACGTGCAGCAGCGGTAGAGGGCGTGGACCTGGCGCGCGTCTCAGGGAGCGGCCCGGCAGGAAGGATCACGAAGTCCGATGTGCTCTCGGCGGCGAGCGACGGCCCGCACGCGACGAACGGCGTAGCTGCCAATGGACACACGGGGACGGGGCCAGAGCCAACCTCGCAGCCGATGCGAGGCGGGGCGGCGGCGCTGGTGCGCTACATGGAGGAGTCGCGCTCGATACCGACGGCTACGAGCTTTCGCACGCTGACGGTGACGAGGCTGGACGCGCGCAGGCGCGAGCTGAAGGCAGGCGCGCGCAAGGTCTCGTTCACGCACCTGATCGCCTACGCGATTGTGCGCGCCGCGCAGGACATGCCGGTGATGGCCAACCACTTCGAGTCGATAGACGGCAAGCCCCACAGGCTGATCGACGGAGGCGTGAACCTGGGGCTGGCGGTGGACGTGGCGAAGAAGGACGGCTCGCGCACGCTGATGGTGCCGGTGATCACCGGCGCAGGCTCACTGTCGTTTGACGCGTTCCTGGATGCTTACGACGCGCTGGTGGAGAAGGCGCGCACGAACACGCTCACGGCGGATGACCTGGTGGGTGCGAACGTGACGCTGACGAACCCGGGCGGGCTCGGCACGATCGCTTCGGTGCCGCGGCTGATGCCGGGCCAGGGAACGATTGTGGCGACAGGCTCGATCGCCTACCCGGTAGGTCTGGGCAACATCGGCGAGATGATTGGCGCGGAGAAGGTCATGACGATGACCTCGACCTACGACCATCGTGTGATCCAGGGAGCTGAGTCGGGTCGCTTCTTGGCGAGCATCGAGGAATACCTACAGGGCGAGCACGGCTTCTATGAGGAAGTGTTCGCGTCGCTTGGCGTGGAGCTCGGCCCGGCGCCGGCGCTTCCGGCGCCGGCTGCGGCAGCATCGGCAGCCGCGGAGGCGGCGGCGAGCAGCGAGGGGCCCACCCCTTACACGGGTGGCGAAGAGCTGCTGCAGGCGGTGCAGGCGGCGACGACGTTTGTTGGACGCGTGCGCAGCCACGGGCACCTGGCGGCGCGCCTTGACCCGTTGGGCTCAGAACCTGAGGGCGACCCGGGGCTTGATCCGGAGGCGCTGGGGCTGACGCCGGAGATCCAGGCGCGGCTACCGGCGAGGATCTTCCAGATGTATGTGCCGGGCGCGACGCTGGCGGATGCGCTGCCGCACTTGCGCGAGACCTACTGCGGCACGATCGCGTACGAGATCGAGCACATCGCCTCCCACCGCCAGCGCGTATGGCTGCGCGAGCACATCGAGTCGGGTGCCTTCCGCCAGGAGCTGACCAACGATGAGCGCCGCCGGCTACTGCGACGCCTGGTGAAGGTGGATGCGCTGGAGCGCTTCATGCACAAGGCCTACCTGGGCCAGCATCAGTTCTCGATCGAGGGGCTGGACATGACGGTGCCGATGCTCGACGAGCTGATCCAGCTGTCGGCGGCGCACGGCGGGCAGGAGGTGGTGATCGGCATGGCTCACCGCGGGCGACTGAACGTGCTGGCGCACAACCTGGGACGCACCTACGACACGATCTTCGCTGAGTTCGAGGGCGCCTCGACGCTGGAGGCGGTGACCACGATCCCCCAGGGCGGCACGGGGGATGTCAAGTATCACCACGGCACGCAGGGGACATACAAGCTGCCGGACGACACCACGATCCGGGTCAACCTGGAGTCCAACCCCAGTCACTTGGAGTACGTCTCACCGGTTGTGGAGGGCGCGACGCGCGCGGCGCAAACGACGCGCAAGGGACCGCACGCGCACCAGGACACGAATGCTGCGGTGCCGATTGTGATCCATGGAGACGCGTCGTTCCCCGGCCAGGGGGTGGTGTCGGAGACGTTCAACCTGCAGGGCTTGGACGGCTACAAGGTGGGCGGCACGGTCCACATCATCACCAACAACCAGGTGGGCTTCACAACTGACCCAGACGACGCGCGCTCGACGCGCTGGGCTTCTGATCTGGCAAAGGGCTTTGACGTGCCGATCATCCACGTCAACGCTGACGATGTCCCTGCCTGCATCTCAGCGGTGCGCCTGGCGTTTGCATTCCGCCAGGAGTTCGGTCACGACGTCCTGATCGACCTGATCGGCTACCGGCGCTTCGGCCACAACGAGTCTGATGAGCCGGCGTACACGCAGCCGGAGATGTACGCGAAGATCAAGACGAAGAAGCGCGTCTCAGAACTCTGGGCTGACCGCCTGGTGACCGAGGGCATCGTCTCCACGGACGAGGTGGAGCATCAGGCGCAGGAGGTGTGGGACAACCTGACGCTGCTGCACCAACGCCTGAAGGCGAAGATCGCGGCGGCGGCGGAGCATGACGGTGAGCACACGACGGGCGAGTACCAACTGGACCGCTCACCGAGCCCGGAGGTCGACACAGCGGTGCCGGCGGCGCGCCTGCGTGAGCTGGGCGAGCAGCTACTGCGCGTGCCCGATGGCTTCACGGTCCACCCGAAGCTGGTCAAACAGCTGGAGCGTCGGCGGGAGGCGCTGGCGGTGGGCGATGAGCCAGTGGCGAAGATCGACTGGGCGCATGCGGAGGCACTGGCGTTCGCGTCGCTGCTGACCGAGGCGACGCCGCTGCGCCTGACGGGGCAGGACACCGAGCGCGGCACGTTCAGCCAGCGCCACATGGTTCTGCATGACGCCAAGACCGGTCAGACGGTGTGCCCGATTCAGAGCTTGCCCGACGCATTAGCACCGCTGGAGCTGCACAACAGCCCGCTGTCGGAGCTGGCGTGCATGGGCTTTGAGTACGGCTACAGCCAGGAGGCACCCGAGACGCTGGTGCTGTGGGAGGCGCAGTTCGGCGACTTCGTGAACTCAGCGCAGGTGATCATCGACCAGTTCATCACCTCCGGCCTGGCCAAGTGGGGCCAGACCTCGCGGCTGACGCTGCTGCTGCCCCACGGCTATGAGGGCTCAGGCCCCGAGCACTCCTCGGCGCGCCTAGAGCGCTTCCTGCGCGCGGCAGCGGAGGGCAACATCCGCGTGGCGAGCCCGACGACGCCGGCGCAGTACTTCCACCTGCTGCGCCGCCAGGCGCGCGTGGCCAAGCAGCGCCCGCTGGTGGTAATGACCCCGAAGTCGCTACTGCGCTTGGCGCAGGCTGCGAGCTCGATCGAGGACATGGCGGAGGGTTCGAGCTTCCAGCCGGTGCTGCCCGAGCCAGGCGTGACGGACGAGCAGGTGACGCGCTTGGTGCTGTGCACAGGCAAGATCTACTACGACCTAGTGGGGCACCCAGAACGCCCGGCGCACACCGGCCTGGCGGTGGCGCGCGTGGAGCTGCTGTATCCCTTCCCAGAACGCCAGATCCTGGAGCTGATGGGCCGTTACCCGAACCTGCGCGAGGTGCTGTGGGTGCAAGAGGAGCCACGCAACATGGGCGCGCGAGCGCACATGTTCCCGCGCCTGATGCAAATCATGCCGGAGGAGATGCACTTCGGCTACATCGGTCGTCCTGAGCGTGCGAGTCCGGGCGAGGGCTACCCGGCAGCACACATCGACGAACAGAATCGCATCGTGACGACGGCCATCGACCTGCGCCAGCCGATCTCGCAGTACCCGCGCAAGACGCCTGGCGAGCGCTGATGGGCGCGCTGTGGCGGCGCTTGCGCCAGATCATGGCGCAGCGCAAGCGCAAGCGCCGCGGGTACTGAATCCGCGCGCAAGCAAGTGTCTAGGCGACCGTAGACCAAGCGAGGCGCGGACGCAGGGAGCGTGGCGTGCTGTGCACGCGAGCGACCGAGGACAAAGCCTCGCGCCGCGTCTACGGTCGCCTAGCGCCCTTTCCAGACTGGCTCGCGCTTCTCCTTGAAGGCGCTGGCGCCCTCCTTGGAGTCCTCGGAGGTGAATACGGGTGCGGTGATGGCGCCTTGCTTGGCCCACATGTCAGCGCTTGACCAGTCGAACTGCTCCTGCAGGATCTGCTTGGAGGCGGCTAGCGCGAGTGGCCCGTTCTTGCTCAGCTGGGCGGCGAGCTCGAGCGCCGCGTCAACCGCGGATCCGGGCTCGACGAGCCGATTGACGACGCCTAGCTCGTAAAAGCGGTCGGCTGGGAACGGGTCGCCGGTGAGGGCGAGCTCCATCACGAGGTGGTAGGGCATGCGTTGTGGCAGGCGCAACAGCGCGCCGCCGGCTGCAACGATCGAGCGCTTGGCCTCGGGGATCCCCATTTTGGCGCCTTTGGCGGCGACGATGAGATCGCAGGCGAGCGCGATCTCCATGCCACCTGCGACGGCGAAGCCCTCGATGGCGGCGATCAGCGGCTTGCGCGCGGCGCGCTGGGCGATGCCGGCGAAGCCGCGATCGCCAAACCAGGGCGACTCGCCCTTGACGAAGGCGCCGAGGTCCATGCCGGCGCAGAAGAAGCCACCGGCTCCGGTGAGCACGCCGACGGACAGGCTGTCATCGCCGTCGAGCTCATCCAGCGCGCCGGCGACGCCGGCGGCGAGCGCAGCGTTGACGGCGTTGCGCACCTGAGGGCGGTTGAGCGTGATCAACAGGACGTTGCCGCGCCGCTCGCTGAGAACGGGCTCCTCGGTGGCTTGCTCGGTGCTCATATACGACTCCTTGCTCTAGCGGACAGCTTGCTCGGGAAAGACAGCAAGCCTATCCGCGCCAGCGGCTCAGGCGGCGAACAGGCGCAGGTCCGGCTCACGCTCGCCGCGGAGCACAGCGGGATCGACCTCGACGCAGTCGATGCCGCGAGACTCGGCGAGCACGCGTGCCTGTGGCTTGATGCTCTGGGCGGCAAGCACGCCACGGCAGGAGCCGAGCGCGGGGTCCAGGCGGATGCGCTCGAGGTAGCGCGTGAGCTGCTCGACAGCGTCGATTGTGGCGATGCGCTTGATCTCCACCGCGATCCACTCGTCATCGCTGTCCCTGCACATCAGGTCGACGGGCCCGATGTCGGTGGGCCACTCCCGCCGCACCAGCCGCAGGCCCTCGCCGCACCACTGCGGCGCGTCGGCGAGCAGCTCCTGCAGTTCGCGCTCGAGCCCCTCCTTCTCTAACGTCGCGATCGCGTCGAGCTCGTGCTGGGCGTCGGCGATCACCTCGGCAACGGCGATCTCCAGTCGGTCCTCCTGGCCGTGCTTGCGTACGACCAGCCGCTGCAGCTGACCGGCCTCGTCGGCGTGCTCTTCGATGACAGTTGGCGCAGCCATCCAGTTCAGCGGCTTGACGCTCGAGCCGCCACCGTCGGCCCAGACCATGAAGGTGCCGTCGGCCTTGAGCATCAGCAGCCTGACGGCCTCGGGCAGAACGGTGTTGAGGCGACCGGCATAGGAGACCTCACAGCGGGCAACAATCAGGCGCACCGCGCGAATCTAGCGGCCACAGCGGACCACACGCGTAGCGCTTACCGAGCTTCAGGCGGCTCGGGCTGTGTCGCCGTTTCGGGCGCGGCGGCCGGCGACGGCGCATGCACCGGCGCGGGCGGCACATGCGGCTCGGGCGGCTGGCTTACGGCCTGGCGAAACTCGCGGATCCCATGCCCAAGCGCTTTGGCTACTTCGGGAAGGCGTTTGGGGCCGAGCACGATCAGAGCGACTGCGGCGATGAACAGCAGGTGAACGGGGTTCTCGATGCCCATCACGATCCAGACTAGCGCGGCCCCAGCCCACGCTGGGTGCCCGTCGATCACCTCCGACGGCCTCCCTACCCTCTCGGGTCGTGGCCCAGGCATCCTCAGAGCCGTCAGGACGTACCTATCCACCGCCGGCGGGCGCGGAGGCATTCTGGCCGGTTCAGGCGACAGTACTGACGGCGATCGCCTTGCAGGTCGGCCTGTCCAAGCGTTTGACGGTGGGACCGGCGTGGCTGGTGCCGGCGCTGGAGGGCGTACTGCTGCTTGGCCTGTCGATGGCCACGCCGCGTCAGCTTGAGCACGAGCACCGTGGACGTCGGCTGACGGCGATCGCGCTAACGGCATTTGTGAGCGCGGCCAACGTGTTCTCGCTAGTCGAGCTCACGCACCTGCTGCTGCACCACGTCGTGTCTAACGGCTCCGAGCTGATCGTCTCGGGCATGCTGATCTGGCTGACCAACTTCCTGATCTTCGCGCTGTGGTACTGGGAGATGGACCGCGGTGGCCCCGGCCGTCGCGCGGCGGGCCATGACGGACCGCCGGATTTTCTGTTTCCACAGATGTCAGACGACCGCATCGAGCCGCGCTACTGGCGACCGCAGTTCATCGACTACCTGTACGTCTCGCTGACAAACGCCACCGCCTTCTCCCCCACAGACACGATGCCGCTGACGCCGATGGCCAAGTGCGTGATGGGCGTGCAGTCGGTCGTCTCGCTGGTCACGATCGGGCTGGTGGTCTCACGGGCGGTGAACATCCTCTAGCCGGCGAGGCTGGGCTCAATCGCCAAAGCCTGCTCAACCAGCGCATGCACGTCCCCGCTGGCACCCAGCGCGAGTGCCCGCCTGAGCGCCTCCAACGCGCCCTCGCGATCCATTAGCTCCAGCCGCAGGCGTCCCAAACGCTCCCAGGCGCCGGCGTCGGACGGGCCACGCACAGCTGCGCGCTCGGCGGCCTCCTCGGCTAGATCCACAGCACCCATGTCTTCGTAGATCCTGGCAGCGAAGCGATGGGCGGCGGGGCGGCTGCCGTCGACGCGCGCCCAGTCACGGACCGCACGGCCGGCCTCGTCGAGCTTGCCTGCGTTCCAGAAGGCGAGCGTCATCAGCCGCAGCACTGCGACATTGCGCGGCTCAGCATCACGGGCGTAGATCAGGCGCTGGGCCGCCAGTAGGTACTCGCCTTCGGCCATCGCGCGCTGAGCGGCGATGAGGAAGCGCTCGACGCGCTCCTCACCGGGATCGGGCTTGGAGAAGTCCACGAATTTCATGCTGCCGGCGGGCACAGTGCGGATGCCATGGCTGAACTTGACGCGCGCCCACTGCTGCACCTCCTCACCAGGCCCAACGGGATCGGAAGAGAAGTAGATGCCGGCGACGGTTCCCACTCCCCACTCGGGATAGGTGAGACAGCGGGCGTAGCGATGAACGACCGAATGATCGGGCACACGCGAGCCGAACGGGTCGTTCTCGGCGCGGTCTTTGGCTGCCGCACGCGCACGCTGCTCGGCCTCGTAGGCGCGTCTGCCCGCCTCCTCGCGCTCGCGGCGCGCGGCTGCGGCGCTGACCTTGACGGCGTTGGCTGAGACCTTGCCGCCTCGCGAGCCCTCCGCCAGACGCTCCAGCTGGTCGGCTGCCTCGTTGATCGCCTTGAGATGCCGCTCGTGCTCGAACTGCCTGCCCTGCGGCGCAACGTCGGGGTGCCAGCGCTTGGCCATGCGCCGGCGCGCAAGCTGGACGTCGCGCTTGGTGAACGGCGCCTCGAGCTCCAGTAGGAGCAGGTGCTGCTCGACATCGAGGACCGTGGTAGGCATGACCCGACAACGTTAGCGAGGGTGGGCTGTTTTTCCTTCCCCTCTATCCTGCGTGCGAATGTCTTCCCAGTACGTCTTTACGATGCATCGCCTGTCCAAGGTTCATCCGCCGGACAAAACGGTGCTGGACAACGTCACGCTTGCTTTCTACCCGGGAGCGAAGATCGGCGTGCTCGGCTACAACGGCGCGGGCAAGTCGACGCTGCTGCGGATCATGGCGGGCGTCGATCAGGAGTACCGGGGCGAGGCGGCGCTAGCGCCGGGTGCGACCGTGGGGATGCTCGAGCAGGAGCCGCATCTGGACGAGTCCAAGGATGTCAAGGGCAACGTCGAGGACGGCGTCGCCGAGACCAAGGCGCTGCTGGATCGCTTCAACGAGCTGGCCGCCAACTACTCCGATGAGACCGCCGAGGAGTTCGGCAAGATCCAGGCCAAGATCGAAGCGGCGGACGCTTGGAACCTCGACACGCAGCTGGAATACGCGATGGACGCGCTGCGCCTGCCGCCGCCTGACGCCAACGTGAGCACGCTCTCCGGCGGCGAGCGCCGCCGCGTGGCGCTATGCCGCCTGCTGCTGCGCGCTCCCGATCTGCTGCTGTTGGACGAGCCCACCAACCATCTCGACGCCGAGTCGGTGGCCTGGCTCGAGCAGCACCTATCGGAGTACAAGGGCGCGATCGTGGCAGTGACCCACGATCGCTACTTCCTGGACAACGTAGCCGGCTGGATCCTCGAGCTCGACCGCGGCAAGGGCATCCCCTACCAGGGCAACTACTCGAGCTGGCTAGAGCAGAAGCAGACACGGATGGCCCAGGAAGAGCGCTCGGAAAAGGGCCGTGAGCGCACGATCGCGGCGGAGTTGGAATGGGTGCGGACGAACCCCAAGGGCAAACGCACGAAGTCCAAGGCGCGCCTGGCACGCTACGAGGAGCTCATTGCGGAAGACCGCAACATCAAGCTCGACGAGGTCCAGATCCACATTCCGCCCGGGCCGCGCTTGGGCGGCAAGGTGCTGAGCGCGACCGATCTGTCCAAGGGCTTCGGCGAGCGGCTGCTGATTGAGTCGCTGTCGTTCGATCTGCCCCGTGCGGGCATCGTCGGGGTGATCGGCGCCAACGGCGCCGGCAAGACGACGCTGTTCAGGATGATCACTGGCGAGGAGAGCCCCGACAGCGGCAAGCTCGAGCTTGGCGACACTGTGCAGCTCGCATACGTCGACCAGTCGCGCGACTCGCTGAACCCAGAGAAGACCGTCTGGGAGGAGATCTCCGAAGGCTACGAGCACATCAAGGTCGGCGATCGCGAGGTCAACTCGCGCCAGTACACCGCGGGCTTCAACTTCAAGGGCAGCTCCCAGCAGGCACGCATCGGCAAGCTCTCAGGCGGCGAGCGCAATCGCGTGCACCTGGCCAAGCTGCTGCGCAGCGGCGGCAACCTGCTGCTGCTTGACGAGCCCACGAACGATCTCGATGTGGACACGCTGCGCGCCCTGGAGAACGCGCTGCTGGCGTTCCCCGGCTGCGCGATTGTGATCTCCCACGACCGCTGGTTCCTGGATCGTGTGGCCACGCACGTGCTTGCGTTCGAGGGTGACTCCCAGGTGACGTGGTTTGAGGGCAACTTTGAGGCTTATGAGGAGCACCGTCACGCGCTGCTTGGAGCAGCTGCGGACCGCCCGCACCGCATCACCTACAAGCGGCTGGTCCGTGGCTGATCCGCGCCCTGACGGTGCTGCCGTCGAGCCAGGCGCTGTGTCCACCGATGAGCCAGACGTCGCACCCACCAAGTTCGACCGCGATACAGCTGTGTGGTACGAGCACGGCGCGCAGGACGCGGGGATGGAGAGCTCGCAGATCGGCGGCCAGAGCGTCTTTGCCGCAGAGGTAGCGCCTGACTGGCGCGCTGGTCGCGGGCCGCACGGCGGCTATCTCGCGGCAATGCTGCTGCGAGCGCTGATCGCGTCTGTCGCCGACGACGCTCGTGCGCCGCGCTCACTGACGATCCACTATGCACGGGCACCCGAGCCTGGTCCCGTCCGGATCGCCACCACGGTCGAGCGTGAGGGTCGCTCGCTGAGCACGCTCTCAGCACGGATGAGCCAGGGCGATCATCTGATCGGGCTGGCGCTGGCCGCATTCTCGGTCCCGTGGGGCGGCCCGGAGATCTCAGATGTGCAGATACCGGCGGTCGATCCGCCGGATCCCTCGCGCGAGGGCGTCAAGCTGATCGAGCGGGGCGGCCCGGAGTTCGCGCGCCACATCGTGCTGCAGCCGCGCATGGAGGGCGTGCCGTTCGCTGGCAGCGAGCAGCGGATGGAGATCCGCGGCTGGCTCGGCCTGGCCGAGCCGCGGCCGATCGACGCGCTGTCGCTGGCGTTCTTCAGCGACGCGCTGATCCCAGCGCCGTACATGCGCCTCGGCGAGCCCGCTGCCGTGCCGACGGTCGATCTCACGGTCCACTTCCGCGCGCACATGCCGCGAGCGCCGAAAACTGACCCTGGCGAGCTGTGCCTGGCGATGACCCAAACGGAGCTGCTACACGACGGCTTCTTTGTCGAGGACGGCATGATCTGGGCCGTCGACGGAACGCTGCTGGCGCAGTCACGCCAGTTGGCGATCGTGATCCCATTTCACGCGCGCTAGCTCGCGCGATGGATCGAGTTCCGTGCGATAGCCCCGCGGCCGATTCCAAGTGTTAGGCTGCACCGATGGCTGACTACACCGCCAAGAAGATCAACGAGATGGAGGCCGCCTACGGTGGTGGCTTCGTCAAGGCTCGAGCAGCGCTGGGCGTCACGGCGTTTGGGTTTCAGGTGATCCAGCTGCCGCCGAACTACACCGATTATCCCGAGCACGATCACGCCGAAAGCGGTCAGGAGGAGGTCTTCCTGGCGATCGGCGGCTCTGGATGGATGGACATCGACGGCGAGCGCGTCGAGCTCGACAGCGAAACATTCGTGCGGGTCGCGCCGGAGCCCAGGCGCAAGGTCCATTCGGGACCGGAAGGCCTGCGCATGCTGGTGATCGGCGGTTGCCCCGGCGAGCCCTACAAGGCTCCGCCGACAACCGAGCTCACCGCCGCTTAGCTCGAGCGCCGCTGAGGCTCAGCGCGCGAAGGAGCTCTCGCGCCGCAAACGCAGCGCGGCGGCAGCAATCAGGCGTGCACAGGCATGCACGTCGTCGAGCTGTACCAGCTCGACTGGTGAGTGCATGTAGCGGATGGGGATCGACACGAGCACGGTTGGCACGCCCGCGCGGCTGATGTGCACGGCGTCGGCGTCGGTCCCGGTGGAGCGCGCTGTGGCCTCAACTGTAAACGGGATCTTCTCGGCCTCAGCCGTCTCGTGCAGCAGCTCGAACAGCGCTGCGTTGAGCGTGGAGCCACGACTGATCACTGGCCCTGAGCCGAGCTCGTGCTTGCCCGCCTCCTTGATGTCGATGCCGGGAGCGTCGGTTGCATGGGTGACATCGACCACGATCGCTGCGTCGGGCTCGAGCGAGAACGCGCTGGTGCGCGAGCCGCCGAAGGTGGTCTCCTCTTGCGTCGCCGCAACTGCGGCGATCTCCCACTCCGAGCCACCTGCCTCAGCTATCAGGCGCGCGGCCTCGAGCGCAACGAAGGAGCCGAGGCGATTGTCAAGCGCACGCGAGGTCAGACGCCCATTGGGAAGCTCGACGGGCTGAGCGTCGATCACGGCGACGTCGCCAACGCGCACGAGCTCGCGTGCCTGTGCGCCATCGCGCGCCCCCACGTCGATGTGCAGGTCGCGGATGTCTGCGACCTTCTTGCGATCATCCTCGCGCAGCAGGTGGATCGGCTTCTTGCCTACCACCCCGCTCACTGTGCCCTCGCGCGTGTCGAGCACAACGCGCTGGCCAACCAGGATCTGCGCGTCCCAACCACCCACACCGCGGAACCACAGGTAGCCCTCATCGTCGATGTGGGTGACGATCAGCCCGATCTCATCGATGTGCCCCATCACGAGCAGCCGCCGCGGTGCGCTCTCATAGCCATGCTTTGGCTCCACCAGCGCAAGCGGCGTACCGACCACGTCAGTGCTCACCTGCGCAAACGCACTGGCGGCCTCACGCCAGACGCCCGCTGGAGCGCTCTCGTAGCCGGAGGGCCCACGCGCGGCCAGGAGGTCGAGCAGCAGCTGCGGCACGCCCTCAGCGCCCGCCTGCTCGCGGGAGGATGCGCTCGCCTGATCGCTCATCTGGCGAGCAGTCCCCGCAGCACGTACTGCAGGATCCCGCCGTGGCGGTAGTACTCGGCCTCGCGCGGCGTGTCGATGCGCACGCGCGCAGCAAAGCGTACCGGCGCCACGCCGTCGCGCTCAGCGCTCACCTGCACCTCGCGCGGCGCTGCGCCACCGCCGGCCATCGCCTCGGCCAGGCCGCTCACCGCAAAGCTCTCCTCACCGGTCAGCCCCAGCGACTGCGCGCTCTGTCCGTCGGGGAACTGCAACGGCAGCACGCCCATGCCGATCAGGTTGGAGCGGTGAATCCGCTCGAAGCTCTGCGCGATCACCGCTCTAACACCGAGTAGCTTGGTGCCCTTGGCGGCCCAATCGCGCGAGGAGCCCGAGCCGTACTCCCTGCCCGCGAGCACCACCAGCTCGACGCCCGCCTGCATGTAGCGCATGGCAGCGTCGTAGATCGACATTTGCTCGTGCGAGCCATCGGCGAGGTAGCGGGTGAAGCCGCCTTCGGGCAGCGACGCGCCTGCGGAGCTGCCGTCGCCGAGCAGGTTGCGCAGGCGAATGTTGGCGAAGGTGCCACGCATCATCACCTCGTGGTTGCCGCGACGCGAGCCGTAGGAGTTGAAGTCCCTGGGCTCGACGCCCTGTTCCTGGAGGTAGGCGCCGGCTGGCCCGTCGCGCTTGATCGAGCCTGCAGGGGAGATGTGGTCGGTGGTAACACTGTCGCCGAGCAGCGCCAGCACGCGCGCGCCGGTGATGTCGCACACCGGCGCGGGCTCCGCTGGCATCCCCTGGAAGTAGGGGGGTAGGCGCACGTAGGTCGAATCCTCATCCCAGGCGAAGCGCTCGCCCTCGGGAACAGGCAGGCCGTTCCAGCGCTCATCACCGGCGAACACCTCGCCGTAGCTCTGGCGAAACATGTCTGCCCGCACCGCCTCGCCGATCGTCTCTGCAACCTCGTGCTCGGAGGGCCAGATGTCCCTGAGATAAACGTCCTCACCCTGCTCATCCTGACCGAGCGGATCGCCCACAATGTCAATGTCCATCGTCCCTGCCAGCGCATAGGCGACACACAGGGGCGGCGAGGCGAGGTAGTTCATCTTCACGTCCGGGTTGATCCGCCCCTCGAAGTTGCGGTTGCCGGACAGCACCGACACGACCGCCAGGTCTGCCTCGCTGACCGCCGCTGAGATCTCCTCGGGCAGCGGCCCGGAGTTGCCGATGCAGGTGGTGCACCCGTATCCCACAAGGTTGAAGCCGAGCCCTTCCAGCGGCTCGGTCAGACCAGCCCGGTCGAGGTATTCGGTGACGACCTTGGAGCCCGGCGCCAGCGAGGTCTTGACCCATGGCTTTGAGCGCAGGCCGCGCGCGAGCGCGTTGCGCGCGAGGATGCCAGCGCCAATCATCACCGACGGGTTGGATGTATTGGTGCAGCTGGTGATGGCTGCGATCACGACGTGGCCGTGGTCCAGCTCGAAGCTCTCACCGTCGAGCGTCACCGGCGTAGCTGCGCGGCGGCGATCGATTGTCGCCGCCGCGTGGCCACCGGATGCTGCACCCGCGCGCAGCGGCTGCTCGTGCCCAGGCGAGCCGTTTGCCGGCGGATCTGACGCTGGGTAGGACTCCGCGATCGCCTCGTCCTGCGCGTCAGCCTGCTCGCCGTCACTGGGTACGTAGTCGCGGAGCGCGTGTCTGAACGAGTCCTTGGCGTCGCTCAGCGACACGCGATCCTGGGGACGTTTGGGGCCGGCGAGACTCGGCTCGACACTGCCAAGGTCCAGCTCGATCACGTCTGAGAACGTGGGTTCCTCGGAGCTCTCGTCATGCCACAGACCCTGTTCCTTGGCGTAGGCCTCCACCAACGCGATCTGCTCACGCGGGCGCCCAGACAGCTCTAGATAGGTGAGCGTCTCGGTGTCGATCGGAAAGATCGCACACGTAGAGCCAAACTCAGGCGACATGTTTCCGATGGTTGCTCGATCGGCGATCGGCAGGCCGATGAGGCCGGCACCGTAGAACTCCACGAACATCCCCACCACGCCACGCTCGCGCAGCATTTGCGTGACCGTGAGCACCAGGTCGGTAGCGGTGGCGCCCTCGGGCAGCTCGCCGTGCAGTCGGAAGCCGAGCACCTGCGGAATCAGCATCGACATCGGCTGGCCGAGCATCGCCGCCTCGGCCTCGATGCCACCGACGCCCCATCCCAGCACGCCGAGGCCGTTGACCATCGTCGTGTGCGAGTCGGTCCCAACGAGCGTGTCGGGGTATGCCTGCCCGGTCTTCTCGTTGGGAAAGACCACACGCGCCAGGTACTCGAGGTTGACCTGATGGACGATCCCTGTGTCTGGCGGCACGACCGCGAAGTCGTCAAAAGCGCCCTGGCCCCAACGCAGGAATGCGTAGCGCTCTTGGTTTCGCTCGAACTCGCGCTCGGCGTTGAAGCGGAAGGAGTCGCGCGTGCCAAACGCATCGACCTGCACGGAGTGATCGATCACGAGCTCAGCTGGCGCAAGCGGGTTGATCTGTGCGGGGTCCCCACCCATGTCGGCCATCGCGTCGCGCATCGCCGCCAGGTCGACCACAGCGGGAACGCCAGTGAAGTCCTGCATGAGCACACGAGCCGGGGTAAACGCGATCTCCTTGCTTGGCTGTGCCTTGGCGTCCCAGCTAGCCAGCGCTTCCACGTCCGCGGCGGTGACGGAGCCACTGCCCTCGGTACGCAGCAGGTTCTCGAGCAGGACCTTCAAGGAGAACGGCAACCGCGCCACGTCGAAGCGCTGCTGGAGCGCGTCCAAGCGGAATATCTCATGCTTGCGCCCGTCGACCTCGAGCGTGTCCGTGGCGCCAAAGCTGTTCTCCGACATGGTCATCTCCCGTGCGATCAGCGGGTCTACAGGGACTCCAGGCAGTCTCGCAGAGTCGCCGTCCCGAGCCGGCGCTGGCGCCCTCGGCAGGACCTGCGCGGGGCCTTCGCCGGACCTGCGCGGGCCTCAGCGGGCGGGCTCGGGGGCGCGCGTAACGCGGCCCTTGCCCTGGCGCTTGGAGCGCAACAGCGCGGCGTCGCAGGCTTCGAGCAGCTCGTCGGTGCTCATTGGCGCCTGCCACTGCGACACGCCGATCGACGCCGAGACGCCCGCGCTCACCCCCGCCTGCGCAGGGATCGCTCGCAGCCGCTCCAGCGCCCGACTCGCGGCGGCTGCGGCGCTGTCGAGCTCGGCGTTGGGCAGGATCACCACGAACTCGTCACCGCCGTAGCGCGCCACACGGTCAAACGCCCGGAACTCCCCCACCAGCGCGTTGACAACGGCGCGGAGCATCGCGTCACCAGCCTGGTGACCATGGTGATCGTTGACGAGCTTGAAGTCGTCGAGGTCGACCAGCATCGCCGACAGCGGGCCCCCGGTGCGTGTAGCGCGGCCGATCTCCTCGTCCAGACGCCTGCGCATGGCGCGATGGTTCATGCAACCGGTGACCGCGTCGGTCCCCGCCTCAGCGCGGGCGCGGGTGAGCGCAAGAGCCGTCGCGGCCTGGTCAACGAGCGCGGCGCCGAGATCTACCTCCGCGGGGGTAAAGACTGCACCCTCGCGACGGACCACCACCACAACCACCTCCACATCGCCGCGCTCGGCAAGCGCCAGCAGCAGTGCGCAGCTCACAGGCCCGGTTGCCGCAAGGCGCGGGACACTGGCGGCGAGCTCGTCCGCGTCGGCAGCCAAGAAGCTGCGACGGGTATTGGCTACCCAGCTGACACCCGGCGGGCGCTCCTCACGCGGCCTTAGATAGCTAAGGCGTCCGGCGCCCTCGAACAGATAGACGGCCACCAGCTCCTGCTGCTCGTCCTCTGCGGCCAGACGATGGATGTGGATCTCCTGAGCGCCGAGCACTAACAGGAGCTCGCTCGCGAGCGCTCGAAGCAGTGTTTCAGCGTCGCTGGCCCCGTCCGCCAGCGCGGTCAGATGGCGGATGCCAGCCAGTAGGCGATCGACCCCCGTTGAGGACGCTGAGGTATCCATACCTGTAACGACATCCATGCCGACAATGTACGGCATTGGCCTGCCGGCGCGGGTCGCTCTGAGCTCCCGCTCTCGCCACCCGACGGATGGCCTCGCAGTGGTCTAGCTGCTTAGCGCTGGAAACGGGAGCGGCCGAGTTGGCCGCTCCCGTCGTGACTCGGAGCCCTCGAGGTGGACCCTGAGCCTCCCAGCAGAATTGTCAGGCTCGGAAGAGCACAGTCGCGAAGCTTGCCGAGTTAGCGCCCTTCTTCTTGGGAACGAACCCAACTCGAACCTTCAACTTGAACGGGCGACCTCTCCTTCGCCCGGCATTGCTGAGCGGAATCTTCAACGTCACCGCGTTCTTGGCAGCGTTGAAGCGACGGTACCTCGTTGACAGGCCCCTTCCGCTGCCA
>Ga0302314_10000728_pt1 | contig 61413 bp, 70 predicted proteins | sample III_Palsa_N2_3_FD_200533 | JGI IMG/M metagenome (GOLD analysis project Ga0302314, IMG submission 200533) | Peat permafrost microbial communities from Stordalen Mire near Abisko, Sweden - III_Palsa_N2_3 | ecosystem: Environmental > Terrestrial > Soil > Palsa > Peat permafrost | place: Sweden...
TGGCCGCCGAAGCCGGGGTTGATGGACATGACCAGGCACAGGTCCACGTCGTCCATCATCCACTCGATCACGTCCGGCTGGGTCGAGGGGTTGAACACCACGCCGGCCTTGGCGCCGATGGAGCGAATGTGTTTCAGCGACCGGTTCAGGTGCGGACCAGCCTCGGGGTGGATGCTGATCCGGTCGGCGCCGGCGGCGCGGAAGGCGTCCAGATAGGGATCGGCCGGGGCGATCATCAGGTGGACGTCGAAGGGGATGTCCGTCAGCGGACGCAGCGCCTTGATCACGTCCGGGCCGATGGTGATGTTGGGCACGAAGTGGCCGTCCATCACATCCAGATGCAGCCAGTCCGCCCCCGCCTCTGTAATGGCGCGGGTCTCCTCGCCCAGGCGGGCGAAGTCGGAGGCGAGGATGGACGGGGCGATCAGTGGCGCCTGAGAAGACATGGGCGGAGTTAGCGCGGGGACACAGGCGCACGCAAGCCTCGCGAAAGCCTTCTCCCCTTGCGGGAGAAGGTGGCAGGCAAAGCCTGACGGATGAGGGGTCGCGCAGGCCTTTCCGATAGTCTGTTTGCAGGAAACCCGAGAAGCCGGCGCGACCCCTCATCCGGCCCTTCGGGCCACCTTCTCCCGCAAGGGGAGAAGGATTCAGAGTTTGGGGTACCGCCCTTCGTTTCCGGTTTTGGACCTCAGCGCTCAAAATCCGCCGTCGACCGCATGGAGGCATTTTTTCCGAGGTCCGGATTTGGTCAAGGAGCGCCTGAAGGCGCCCGCGAAGCGGCGGCCCTGCGGGCCGTCCTTGACGAAACCCGGAGCCTCGGAAGTAAGCTCCGCCAAGCGATCGATGGCGAGGGGTCGGTCAGGTGGAGAAACATCCGCTTCAGGCCATTGGAGAAGTAAGCGAGTGGGGGCTACCCCTACGGGGAAACTAGGTAGTAGCGATGACAGACTTGAACGTGCAAATCGTCTCCGCGTGGCTTGAAGCCTCCAAAGACCTGGGCATCGCGGTTATCGCGCCGTATCGCATTGAACCCTCGGGAACAGAGTTGCTTCAATGCGAGGCGTTCATGCCTGACTTTGGCTCGCCGAATGGCGCTATCGCAATCAGTTCTCGTTCCAGGCGGTTGGTTCGTCCGGTGTTGCGCGAAGTAGGGCGATGGCATTCAGAGCTAGGCGATGGCTACGCTCGATATAGCCGAAAGCTATTCATTGAGACGTTGAACGACTGGGGCTGGTTCGGCCAGGAGCCGCTGAAGCCTGATTGGTTTACCGGCCAGCCTTGGAGCTAGCTCGACCGCTCCCACCTGGGGGTCGGGCCCTACTTCGCCCGCCCTGCCTTCTCCTCAATCCCCGACATCCCCTCGCGCGCCTCCAGTTTGGCGGCCACCTCGTCCAGACTCACGCCCGCCACAGCCAGCAGCACCAGCCAATGGTAGATCACGTCCGCGCTCTCTCCGGCCACCGCATCCTTGTCGCCCTGCATCGCGGCGATCACCGTCTCGATCGCCTCCTCGCCGAACTTCTTGGCGGCCAGGGATGGGCCGCCGGCCAGCAGTTTGGCGGTGTAGGAGGACGCGGGGTCGGCGCCCTGTCGCGAGGCAATCGTGGCGGACAGGCGGGTGAGGACATCCGAAAACCGTTCCATGATGGTCTGTCCTCCTTGAACGGGCTGGGGTCGTGTCGAGTAGTGCAACCGACCTTAAGGCCAACCCCTCTACGTCATCCTGAGCCGACGGCGAAGCCGGCGCGTCGAAGGACGCAGTGGCGGCCGTGTGCGTCCTTCGACACGCGCCCGAAGAGGGCGCGGCTCAGGGTGACGTAGAAAGGTGGCTCGGAATCCAGCCCCGTCCCTCAGGTCAGCCGCATCGGCACGCCGGCGGCGGCCATGGCGCGCTTGGCCTCGCCGATGCTGATCTCGCCGAAGTGGAAGATGGAGGCGGCCAGCACCGCGTCGGCGCCGCCGTCGCGCACCGCGTCGATCAGGTGCCCGGTATTGCCCGCGCCGCCCGAGGCGATCACCGGTACGCCGACGGCCGAGGACACGGCCTTCAGCAGCGCGGTGTCATAGCCGGTCTTGGCGCCGTCGCGGTCCATGGAGGTGAGCAGGATTTCCCCCGCGCCGCGCTCCACCGATTGGACGGCGTACTCCACCACATCCAGCCCGGTGCCCTTGCGGCCGCCGTAGGTGAACACCTCCCACGCGCCCGGCCCCGACTGCCGCGCGTCGATGGCGCAGACTACCGCCTGCGAGCCGAACGCGTCGGCGGCGCGGGTGATCAGTCCGGGGTTCTCCACGGCCGCGGTGTTGATCGACACCTTGTCGGCGCCGGCGCGCAGCAGCGAGCGGGCGTCCTCCACCGTGCGCACGCCGCCGCCCACGCCCACCGGCATGAAGCAGACCTCCGCCGTGCGGGCGACCACGTCCAGGATCGCGCCCCGGCCCTCGGCGCTGGCGGTGATGTCCAGGAACATCAGCTCGTCCGCCCCCGCCGCGTCATAGGCCGAGGCCTGCTCCACCGGATCGCCGGCGTCGCGCAGCTCGACGAACTTGACGCCCTTGACCACGCGCCCGTCCTTCACGTCCAGGCAGGGAATGACGCGGACCTTCAGCATCAGACCGTGGCCGCCAGGGCTTCGGCCGGCAGGATGGTCCCGGCGTATAGGGCGCGGCCCAGCACCGCGCCGGCGATCGGGGTTCCCTTGCGGGCCCGCAGCGCCTCGATGTCCTTCACATTGGCCAGGCCGCCGGCGGCGATCACCGGGATCGACAGGGCGTCGGCCACCGCGCCGAACGCGTCGACGTTGAAGCCCATCAGGGCGCCGTCGCGATCGATGTCGGTGACGATCAGCGCCGAGACGCCCACGTCCTCGAACCGGCGGGCCACGGTCAGGGCGTCCAGGCCGGAATCTTCCAGCCAGCCCTGCACGGCGACCTTGCCCTTGCGCACGTCGACGCTGACCGCGACCTGTTCGGGCCATCGGCGGGCGGCCTTCTTGACCAGCTCCGGATCGCGCACGGCGATGGTGCCCAGGATCACCCGGCTGACGCCCGCCTCGATCCAGCCCTCGATATTGGCCAGGGTGCGGATGCCGCCGCCCAGTTGCACCGGGATCGACACCGACTTCAGGATCGACTCCACCGCCCCCCCGTTCACTGCCCGGCCCTCCGCCGAGCCGTTCAGGTCGATCACGTGCAGCCACTCGAAGCCGGCCTTGACCCAGGTCTTGGCCTGGTCGGCGGGATCCTCGTTGAAGACGGTGGCGGTGGCGAAGTCGCCGTGGACCACGCGCACGCACTGGCCGTCCTTCAGATCGATGGCCGGATAGAGGATCATGGTCGCCATTCCAGGAAGTTGGCGAGCAGCTTCAGGCCCGCGCCTTGGGATTTTTCAGGGTGGAACTGAACGCCGGTGATGTTGCCGCGCGCCACCGCGACGGGGAAACGCCCGCCGTGGTCGGTCTGGGCCGCCACGTCCTCCGCGTCATTTGGATAGAAGGCGAAGGAGTGGGTGAAATACATGTGGGTCCCGTCGGGGATTCCCCCGAACAGGGGGTGGTCGGCCACATCTTCCAGGGCGTTCCAGCCCATGTGCGGCACCTTGAACCGGGCGCCGTCCGGCTCCAGTCGCATGACGTCGCCGGCGATCCAGTCCAGGCCCGGGGTGTCGCCGAACTCGCGCCCGCGGGTGGCCAGCAGCTGCATGCCGACGCAGATGCCCAGGAAGGGCGCGCCTTTGCCACGAACAGCCTCGGTGATCGCCTCGGTCAACCCGGCTCTCGCGCTGAACGCGCCCATGCAGGCGGCGAAGGCCCCGACGCCGGGCAGCACGACGCCATCAGCCCGCGCGATCAGCTTGGGGTCGTCGGTGGTGTGGATCTCGCAGGGGTTCGACAGGCCGTCATTCGCGCGAATGAGGGCTTTTTCGGCCGAGCGCAAATTGCCCGACCCATAGTCGATCAGGGCTATGCTCCGCATGGTGGCCTCAGAGCACGCCCTTGGTGGAGGGGGCATGGCCTCCGGTCTTCGGATCCAGCTCCACCGCCTGGCGCAGCGCCCGGGCCAGGGCCTTGAACCCGCTCTCGGCGATGTGGTGGCTGTTCTCGCCGTACAGGGTCTCCAGATGCACGCAGGCGCCGGCGTTCATGGCGAAGGCGTGGTGGAATTCCTTGAACAGCTCTGTGTCCATCTCGCCGACCTTGGGCCGCGCGAAGGCGACCTTCCAGATCAGATAGGGCCGGTTGGAGAGATCCAGGGCGCACCGCGTCAGGGTCTCGTCCATGGGGATGTAGGCCGTCCCGAACCGCCTGATGCCCTTGAAACCGTCCAGCGCCTTGTTCACCGCCTGGCCCAGGACAATGCCGGTGTCCTCGACCGTGTGGTGCATGTCGATGTGCAGGTCGCCCTTGGTCTCGACCTTGAGGTCGAAGCCGCCGTGCCGGGCGAAGCTCTCCAGCATGTGGTCATAGAAGCCGATGCCGGTGGAAATCTGGGACGCGCCGGTCCCGTCCAGATCGACGCTGACGCGGATCTGGGTCTCCTTGGTCTCGCGGACCACCTCTGCCGTTCGGTTGGCGGCCATGGACGGCGCGCTCCTTAGAGTCCGGCTCTCGCGGCGAGGTCCTTCAGCGAGACCTGCGGGCGGGGGCCAAAGTGGCTGATCACCTCACCCGCCGCCAGGCCGCCCAGCCGGCCGCACTGGTCCAGCGGACGCCCCCGCGCCAGGGCGTGGAGAAATCCCGCCGCGTATTGGTCGCCCGCGCCGGTCGTGTCCACGACTTTCTCAACATGATCGGCGTCAATCTGGTGGGTGGTGTTTCCCGCGACCACAACTGACCCCTGCGCGCCACAGGTAAGGGCGGCGATTTTCACCTTGTCGCGGATGGCTTCCACGGCGTCGGCGAAGCTGGCCTCGCCGGTCAGGGCTGTGATCTCGTCCTCGTTGGCGAACAGCACATCGACCTCGGCGGCGATGAAGCCGAGCAGGGCCGCGCGGTGCCGATGCACGACGAAGCTGTCCGACACCGAAAGGGCGATGGTGCGGCCGGCGGCGCGCGCCAGGCCCGCGGCCTTGGCGAAGGCGCGGCGGGCTTCCTCGGGATCGAACAGATAGCCCTCGAAATAGGTGATCGCCGCGCCTTCGATCACCTTGGGATCGACATCGGCCGGCGACAACTCCACCGCCGCGCCGAGATAGGTGCACATGGTGCGCTGGCCGTCGGGGGTGACGTTGACCATGCACCGGCCCGTGCCCGCGCCGCCGACCAGCCGCCCGCCATGAAAGCTGGCGCCGATCGCCGCCATGTCGTGGGCGTAGACGTCGCCGAGTGGATCGTTCGCCACCTTGCCGATGAAGGCGCCGCGCCCGCCCAAGCTGGCGACGCCGGCGATGGTGTTGCCGGCCGATCCGCCCGAGGTCTCGACCCCCGCGCTCATGCGGCCGTACAGCGCCGCCGACTGTTCGGCGTCCACCAGCATCATCGATCCCTTGACCAGCCCTTCCCGCTCAAGGAAGTCGTCGCCGGCCGAGGCGATCACATCGACAATGGCGTTGCCGAGCGCGGCGACGTCGTAGAGTGCGGTCATGTTGGGGGTCCGGTGTTATGCGACGGCGCGGTTATAGGGTGTTGAACGCCCAAGACAATGCGGCGTCCATCCAATCCGCTCATCCCGGCGAATGCCGGGACCCAGATGACGAAACGCCGGCCTCGTTTCGTCCATCCTGAATACGGTCCAACCCCTCGCGCCATACGATCTGGGTCCCGGCATTCGCCGGGATGAGCGGAATAATGTGAGACATGCGGAGTGGTTGATCAGCCCCCCAAAAACAACTCCCGGCTCGGGCACAGGTCCGAGACCAGGCATTCCCCGCACTTGGGCTTCCTCGCCACGCACACATACCGCCCGTGCAGGATCAGCCAGTGGTGGGCGCGGGTGAGGTAGGGCTGGGGAACCAAGGCCATCAGGTCATGCTCGACCTGGTCCGGCGTTTTCCCGGCCGACAGCTTCAGCCGGTGCGCGACGCGGAAGACGTGGGTGTCGACGGCGATGGCCGGCTCGATGTCCAGCTCGTTCAGCACCACGCTGGCGGTCTTGCGGCCGACGCCGGGCAGGGACATCAGCGCCTCCCGCTCCAGCGGCACCTCGCCGCCGTACTGGTCCATCAGGATCTGCGACAGGCGGATCAGGTTCTTGGCCTTGGTGCGAAACAGGCCGATCGAGGCGATGAACGGGATCAGTCCCGACTCGCCGAGCAGAAGCATCTTCGCCGGCGTGTCGGCGACGGCGAACAGCTTTTCGGTGGCCTTGTTCACCGACACGTCGGTGGCCTGGGCGGACAGGGCCACGGCCGCGACCAGGGTGTAGGGGCTGATGTACCTCAACTCCGTGCGCGGATCGGCGGTGGCCGCGGCGAACCGGTCGAACAATTCCTGGACGCGGGCCTTCTCGGCCGGCGAGACGCGGTGCTTGGCGGGTTTGGGTTTCGGTTTGGGCTTAGCAGGCATGGAAGCGACCATGGCGCGGGCGGTGATTCAAGCCAAGGCCATCACCTTCCGTTCACCCCCGCGCAGGCGGGGACCCAGCGGGTTCCGTGGTAGAGACGCTGTCATGACCACCCTCTACATGGACGCGGAGATCCGGCCCTATCGGTCGCTGTCGAAGCGCGGCTTCTACTGGGTGATCGGCTTTGTCATCCTGTTCAACGTCATCACCGGCTCGTTCTTCGTCTTTGCCTTGCACGCCTTTCCGGTGCCGATCTTCCTGGGCCTGGACGTGCTCGGTGTGTTCCTGGCGTTCCGGCTGAACTACCGTGGCGCGGGACAGGTGGAGCGGGTCCAGATTTCCGCACAGGAGGTGCGGGTGCTGCACCAATATGGCCGTCACGTGCGAACGGTCTGGACCTCGCCGACAGCGTTCACCCGCGTGGCCCTGGACGGCGCCGGCGAGCACCACGCCCGGGTGCGGCTGCAGATTTCGGGGCGCGCGGTGATCATTGGGGCGGCCTTGAGTCCGCCCGAACGCGACGACCTGGCCGCGGCGCTGGAGGCGGCGATCAGGAAGGCGCGGATGGAGCGAGGGTAGGGCGCGTGCCGCCGACTTGGGTGCGTCCTTCGACGCGGCCGCTTCGCGTCCGGCTCAGGATAACGGGGTTCGTGGGCTTTATATTTCTACGTCATGCTGAGCCGCGTCCAATGGGCGCGTGTCGAAGCACGCACCCAACGGCCCTATAAAATAAACCGCGACAAATCCGTGTCCTGCGACAGCGCTTCCACTCGGTCGCGGACATAGGCCCCGTCGATTGTGACCTCGGCCTCGGCGCCGTCGCCTGCGGTGAAGCTGATCTCCTCCACCACTTTTTCCAGCACCGTCTGCAGCCGCCGCGCGCCGATGTTCTCCACCGAGCTGTTCACGGCCACGGCGGCGTCGGCGATGGCGTCGATGGCGTCGTCGGTGAAGGTCAGGGTCACGCCCTCGGTCAGCATCAGCGCCTGGTGTTGGGCAATGAGATTGGCCTCGGGCTCGGTGAGGATGCGGCGCATGTCGTCGCGGCTGAGCGGCTTCAGCTCCACGCGGATCGGCAGGCGGCCTTGCAGTTCGGGCAACAGGTCCGATGGCTTGGCCACGTGGAAGGCGCCCGAGGCGATGAACAGCACATGGTCGGTCTTCACCGGCCCGTACTTGGTGGAGACGGTGGTGCCCTCGATCAGCGGCAGCAGGTCCCGCTGCACGCCCTCCCTGGAGACGTCGGCGCCGGCGCGGTCGCTGCGTGAGGCCACCTTGTCGATCTCGTCGATGAAGACGATGCCGCTGGTCTCCGCCAGCTGCAGCGCCTCCTGGGTCAGGGCGTCCTGATCCAGCAGCTTGTCGCTTTCCTCGGCGATCAGCGGCGCATAGGCGCCGGCGACGGTGGTCTTATGGGTCTTGGTTCGGCCGCCGAAGGCTTTGGACATCATGTCCGACAGGTTCAGCACCCCCATGGACGCGCCGGGCTGGCCGGGAATGTCAAAGCCCTGCATGGGCGAGGACGTGTCGGCCAGGTTCAGCTCGACCTCCTTGTCGTCCAGTTCCGAGGCCCGCAGCTTCTTGCGGAACGACTCCCGCGTCGCCGGCTGGGCGCCCGGACCCACCAGGGCGTCGAGGATGCGGTCTTCGGCGGCGGATTCAGCCCTGGCCCGCACGGCGCCCCGGCGCTTGTCGCGGACCATGGCCATGGCCTGCTCCACCAGGTCGCGCATGATCTGGTCGACGTCGCGGCCGACATAGCCGACCTCGGTGAACTTGGTCGCTTCGACCTTCAGGAACGGCGCCTGCGCGAGGCGCGCAAGCCGGCGGGCGATCTCGGTCTTGCCGACGCCGGTGGGGCCGATCATCAATATGTTCTTGGGCGTGATCTCGTCGCGGATCGCTTCAGGCGCGCGGCGCCGCCGCCAGCGGTTGCGCAGGGCCACCGCCACGGCCCGCTTGGCCTCGGCGTGGCCGACGATGAAGCGGTCGAGCTCGGAGACGATCTCGCGCGGGGAAAACTCGGTCATGGGATCTCTTCACGCTTCCAGCGTCTCAACGGTCAGCGAGCCGTTGGTGTAGACGCAGATGTCACCGGCGATGGCCATGGCCCGGCGGGCGATGTCCTCGGCGGGCAGGTCGAAGTCGATTAGCGCCCGGGCCGCCGCCAGGGCGAACTGGCCGCCGGAGCCGATCGCCGCCACGCCGTACTCAGGCTCCAGCACGTCGCCGACGCCGGTGACGGTGAAGATCGAGGCCTTGTCGGCGACGATCAGCATGGCCTCCAGCCGGCGCAGGTAGCGGTCGGTGCGCCAGTCCTTGGCCAGGTCGACGCAGGCCCTGGCCAGCTGGTCGGGATACTGCTCCAGCTTGGCCTCCAGCCGCTCGATCAGGGTGAAGGCGTCGGCGGTCGCGCCGGCGAAGCCGGCCAGCACCTTGCCGCCGGCCAGGCGCCGCACCTTCTTGGCGTTGCCCTTGACGATGGTCGGCCCCATCGAAACCTGGCCATCGCCGGCGATCACGGTGGAAGACCCTTTGCGCACGGCCAGGATGGTGGTGCCGTGCCAGTTGGGAGTAGGTTCTGTCATCGCGCGGATGTGGCCCGGATGGGCTCGCGGTTCAAGCGTCTGGCGCCAAGTGGCCAGCCCAGCGCCTAGCCAACGCGAACTCAGTCACCGCTCCACTCGCGCGACCTCGCGTTCACCGTGGACTATCTCTATTGATAGATAATCCTTTGAGTTTTCCAGATATTTTCTCGCCAAGAGCACAGCATTGTCGTCATCGCCAACATCCACGATGACAAATTGTGGAACGCTGTATCGAAGGTCATTTATATAGAAGATATAGCTATTCATGTTCGCCTCCGGTCAAGGTTCCCCCAAAACCAGAACGACTCAACTCCGTGGTTTCATCCGATTAGCGGACGCTTCTCTGCACTTGTGTCGACTGCGTACAGCAGAGTTAACGGCTTTGGTGCAGGGGCGTTCCCGATTACACTTTCCAAGGCGCCGGACGCTTGCCGCAACCGGGGGAGAGGCCCTATCGTGGGTCTGTTCAGCTGGGGCCTGTGCATGCGCTTCGCCGCTCTCATCGTTCTGTTCGCGATGACCGCGTCCGGGCTGTGCGCGCCTACGCCAGGCTTCGCCGCGCTGATGCCGCCCGACCCGCAGGCCTACAAGCCGCACGAAGGCGACTTCAGCATCGACTTCCCAAAGGCGCCGAACGCCAGCGGCCGGCTGACCGGCAACGGGCGCGAGCGGGTCTACATGGACAATGAGGGGGACCAGCTCTACCTGGTCACGGTGGTGAACTACTACCTCGGCGGCAGTTCCAGCGAGGCGGTGTTCAACGAGCGCATCCGCAAGTTCGCCTTGGTCGACGGCGCTACCCTGGTGTCCAGCCGAAAGATCAATTGGAGCGGGGAGCTGGCGTGGGAGGCGAGGCTAAGCGCCGGCGCCTCCGACATCATCGTGCGGATGACGATGCATCGCGGCCGGCTGTACGAGGCGATCTATCAGGGCCTGGCCCACGATGTGCGCGAGGAACAAGGGTTCAGGTTCCTGGATTCTCTGCGCTGGACGGACGGCAAGCTGGCGTCGAAGCCGGACGACGGGGCGCCCATCATCGTGGACGCCCCGCGGAAGGCGGAAGCGGCTGTCAGACCCGCCGCTTCCTCGTAGACGTTTTAAACGTGCTTGGCGTAGCGGTTGCACTTAGCCAGCTTGTCGGCCGGCAAGGCGCCGAACGAGGCCAGCGGTCCGACTTCGCGGGTCAGGCCCACGCAGGCGTCCTGCGGATCGACGTCGGACACGTCGGACGACGTGGTGCAGACGTCGTCCTTGCAGGCCCAAACCACGCCGGTGGAGGCGACTTCGGTCACCTTGCTGGGCGCCATCAGCTTCGCCGACCACGACCCATCGGCCATGGCGGAGCTCGAGACGGCCATGGCGGCCGCCAGAATAAGTCCAAATTTCAACATTGATCGCCCCTTCGCGGTGCGTAGCCGGTTAATCCCAAGCCAATAGCGGGTTGCGAGCCAACGATATTGACAGCGTTTAGATGCCAGGCGATCTGAGCGGTGTCAAGATAATCTGACAGGATTTTGCATTTTCTTTCGCAACGCACAAAGCGCCGGCAAAGTGGGCGGCGGCTAAAGGCCTTTGAGCGGCACGGCCGCCAGAGCGGTGAACACCCGCTCCAGATCATGCTTCAGCCGCTCGAATCCCGCGTGCGGCTCCAAGGTCGCCTCGTTGAGATAGAGGGCGCGGTTGATCTCCACCTGCAGCGCATGCACGTGGGCCCGCGGGCGGCCGTAGAATTCCGTGGTGTAGCCGCCGGCGTAGGGGGCGTTGCGGGCCACCCGATAGCCTATGGCCTCCAGTTCGCGCTCCACCAGGGCGGTGATCTGCGGCGCGCAGGCCGAACCGAACCGGTCGCCCAGCACCAGATCGCACGCCCCGGCGACGCCAAGGTCGCCGCTCTGACCCAGGGTGCGGGCCGCGGCGGAAGGCATGGAGTGCCAGTCGATCAGGATCGCCGCGCCGAACGCGCGGACGGCCTCGGAGATCAACATCTCCAGCGCCGCGTGATAGGGCGCGTGCACGGTGTCGATGCGCCGGGCGGCGTCGGCGAAGGTCAGCTTGCGGCTGTAGATCTCCTGGCCCTCGGCGACGATGCGGGCGATGGAGCCCAGCCCGGCGGCCACGCGCGCGGAGCGGCCCCTGGCGAACGGCGGCAGTTCGTCCTCGAACATCGAGGGGTCGAGGTCGTAGGGCTCGCGGTTCACGTCGATATAGGCGCGGGCGTAAGCGGCGGTGATCACCACCGCCCCGTGGTCCGTCGCGCCCAGCACGAGGGCGTCGACTAGGGCGTCCTCGGAGCGGCGGATCGTCTCGGCGTCCAGCGCCGAGGCGGCCATCATTTCCTGCGGATAGAGCCGGCCGGAGTGGGGCGAGGCGAACACCAGCGGCGTCCTGGGCGTGAGATCGCCGCGGCCGCTGATCTGGAACGGCGCGGGCCCAGCGTCGAGCGTAACCGCGCCGGACGCCGCGCTCTGGTCGAGCGCGGTTTCGACAGGCGCCGAAGTGTCGCGAGGAGCGTTCATTACACGCACTATCGGCGAGGCGATCCATCGCGGCAACGTTTCGGCCAAGTTTTATCGCCGGTTTACATATGGCGCCCTAGAGTTCACGTCTTCGGAACCGTCTGCCGAGCGCCCCATGTCTGAAATCGCCGCCGCCCGCATCCTGCTCGCCGAAGACGACGAGTCTCTGCGCGGCTTTCTGACCCGGGCGCTGGAGCGGGCAGGCTACCACGTGGTGTCCTGCCCCGACGGCGAGACCGCGGTCGAGGCGCTGGACCAGCGGTTTGATCTTCTGCTTACCGACATCGTCATGCCCGGCATCGACGGGATCGAGGTGGCGCGGATCGCCGCCGCCCGCCAACCGCACCTGCGCATCATGTTCATCACCGGCTTCGCCGCCGTGGCCCTGTCCGCCGGCGACCGCGCCCCCGCCGGCGCCAAGGTCCTGTCCAAGCCCATCCACCTGCGCGAGATCGTCGCCGAAGTCGAACGCATGGTCGCCGCGGCCTGAGCGCTTTCACGCTGACAAAATTCACCACGAAGCACACGAAGATCGCGAAGGCGCTAAGACGCAAAGGCGGCGCGAAGCGCAGTCATAGCGGCATGGCTCTCGAAGGGTTTAATGCGGGCGAAGCTCGCCTTGGCGCCCTAGCGCCTTGGCGTTGAATCCCTTCCTTCGTGCTCTTCGTGTGCTTGGTGGTTCAAACGGGACCGTCCCATATTCAGACAGTCAGGCAGACAGTCCGGCAAACGCGGCTTGCGACCGAAAGCCCTCGACTATATACCCGCCTTCCCGTCGAAATGGACGCGTAGCTCAGCGGGAGAGCACCTCGTTGACATCGAGGGGGTCACAGGTTCGATCCCTGTCGCGTCCACCATTTCCTCCATCGCCGAAGCGTATTGGGCGCCCTGCGGGGCCGGCGGGGAAGATTTGGGTCTTGCTCAGCCCAGCGCGGCGCCCACCGCGCGACACGCCTCCCTGACCGCCTCGCCGTACCGCGGGATCATCTCGTCGCTTAGCCGCGTGGCCGGGCAGGAGATGGACATCGAGCCGATGGGGCGGCCCGTGGCGTCGAGGATGGGGGCGGCGACGGCGCGGACGTCCAGGTCCAGCTCGCCGCGATTGGCCGCATAGCCGAGCCGGCGCACGTCCGCGAGGTCCGCGCGCAACAGGTCGGGGTCGGTGATCGTCCGCGGCGTCAGCCGGACGAGCGGGCCGGTGAGATAGGCCTCGCGTTCCTTCTCCGGCAGGAAGGCCAGCACCGCCTTGCCGTTCGACGCCGCGTGCAGGGGGCTGTGCGCGCCGAGCGGGCGGACGATGCGCAGGAGCTGAGGCGAATCCAGACGTTCGATCAACACCACGGTCTGGCCCTCGGGCGCCATCAGGTGGATCGTTTCGCGGGTCTGCTGGCGCAGCCGCTCCATCTGCTCCAGCGCGGCGTCCCGCAGCCTGGCGCGGCCCGCATCGCGCTTCAGAGAGGTCAGCTTCGAGGTCAGCGACCAGCTGCGTTTTCGGCCGTCGATCGGGTCGGATGTCGCGGAGAGCCATCCGGCCTGATGCAGGGTCTCCAGGCTGCGCTGGACGGTGGATTTCGGCTCGTCCAGGTCCCGCGCCAGGGCGCTGACGCCCGCCGGGCCGTTGGTGGCGATGTGCTCGACCAGGGTGAGCGCGAGGCGCACGCTGTCCATTCCGGATTTGCCTCCGTCGCGCTCGGGTGTATTAGGGACCATATAATAGCACAATTTGTTCCGCAAGACGGCACAGTTGAGGGCAAGATGACAGGCGCTCTGGAGGGATTGAAGGTGCTCGACTGCACCCATGTGCTGGCGGGGTCCTGGTGCTCGATGCTGCTGGCCGACCTCGGGGCCGAGGTGATCAAGATCGAGCCGCTGACCGGGGAATCGACCCGGGGCCGGCCGGAGTCCGCGTTCAAGCCGTTCGACTTCGTCAATCGCAACAAGCGGGCGATCGCCGTCGATCTGGCCAGCCCCGAGGGCGCCGAGGTGGTGCGCTCGCTGGTCGCCACGGCCGACGTGTTCGTCGAGAACTTCCGTCCCGGCGCGTTGGCGCGGCGGGGGCTGGGCTATGAGGATCTGGCCAAGCTCAAGCCGGATCTGATCTATTGTTCGGTCTCGGGGTTTGGCCAGACCGGACCCTATCGCGATCGCGGCGGCTTTGACCTGATCGCCCAGGCCATGAGCGGGATCATGAGCGTCACTGGCGAGATCGGCAGCCAGCGGCCCGTGTCGGCGGGGGTGCCGCTGTCGGACCTGAGCGCGGGGGTCTACGCGGCGGTGGGCGTCCTGGCGGCGCTCAACCATCGCCACAACACCGGCGAGGGGCAGTATGTCGAGACCTCTCTGCTGGAGACGGCGCTGGCCTGCACGGTCTGGGAGACGGGTATGCACCTGACCACCGGCGCCGTCGCCCAGCCCGCCGGATCGCGGCACAGGCTGGCCGCGCCCTACGAAGCGTTGAAGACCGGCGACGGCTTCCTGGTCGTCGGCGTCACCACCAACCGGCTGTGGGAGCGTTTCTGCGAGGCGCTGGGCGATGAGACCCTGGCCGCCGATCCCCGCTTCGACCTGCCACACAAGCGGGTGGAGGCCAGGGAGGCGCTGCAAGCGCGGCTTGAGGAGATTCTTTCAGGCCACTCCACCGACGTGTGGGTCGCGCGCATCCTGGCCAAGGGCGTGCCGTGCGGGCCGCTCAACACCATCGACAAGGCCCTGGCCGACCCCCAGATCGCCGCGCGCGGGATGCTGGTGGAGGTGGACGGGCGCCGTTTCACGCGGACGCCGCTGACCCTGTCCAAGACGCCGGTGTCCCTGCGCCGAGGGCCCGCCGCGATCGGTCAGCACACCCGCGAGGTGCTCGCCGAGGCCGGCCGCAGCGACGCCGAAATCAGCCGGCTGGCGGCTGACGGCGCCATCCACACCCACGAGATAGCGCCCCAGGAGGTCGCCCAATGAGCGGAAGCCTGCATGTCTCGCGGCCCAGCCCGGGCGTGGTGCTGATCCGGATCGACAATCCGCCCTCCAACGCACTGGGCGAGGAGATCCGCGGCCGCTTCATCGCCGAGATCGAGCAGATCGGCCCCGACCTCGATGTCCGTGCGGTGGTCATCACCGGAACCGGCAAGGCGTTCTGCGCCGGCGACGACCTGAAGGCCGCGGCCAGCCGCGCCGACGGCGAGCGGGCCAGCCTGGGCCAGTTCGGACGTTTGCTCGACCGGATCGAGACCCTGCGGGTCCCGGTCATCGCCGCGGTCAACGGCCATGCGGTCGGCGGCGGGCTTGAGCTCGCCCTGGCCTGCGACATCCGGATCGGATCGCCCAACGCCCGCTTCATCGCCGCCGGGGTAAACGTGGGCCTGATGGCCTCAGTCTACCGGCTGCCGCGCCTGATCGGCGTGGCGCGAGCCAAGTCGATGCTGCTCACCGGCCTGCCCATCGACGCCCAGACGGCGCTGTCCTGGGGACTGCTCACGGGCCTTTACGAACCCGAGGCGCTGGATGCCGAAGCCCTGACCCTCGCCGCCCGCATCGCCTCCCGTGCCCCGCTGTCGGTGGAAGCCGCCAAGCGCCAGGCCGGGCGGGCGTTCGACCTGACGCCCAAGGAAGCAGCCATCGCCGCGTCGGAGGAGCTGGCTGTCCTGACCGCCAGCCGTGACCACAAGGCTGCGTTGAAGGCATTCGTAGAGCGGATTGAGCCGGTGTTCACGCGCACATAGAGTTGAAGGTCAGCGGTCAATCAGAACGATTTGCTGATTCTTGTGCGGGGCAGGCTTGGAGGCGGCGCGGGTTTCCATCCCTTGCAGTGGTTGACATGGAACCAGCGAAGGCGAAGCCAACCCGGATGTTCGTAGATGCAGATCGTCGAATTGACCTGAACCTCGTCATAGAACTGGCGTGAGACCAGCGTGGTCGTCGCTGGATGGCCGCTCCACGAACCAAGCTTGAGCTCATAGGTGACGTATCGCCCCGTGTTTGCAGATTTGTCCATGACATGAACCGGAAACGTTTCCGGCTTCGAGTTGTCGAGGAAGACGTTCGCCTGCGCGGCGACGGCATAGAAATAGCCGGCGGGCAGCAACGCCAAGAACAATGTCCCCACGATTTTAGGCCTTCGGCGCTGAAGCAACGTCAAGGCCATGGCCGCGATGACCCCTCCGATCCCCGCTGCAACGGCAAGACCGGGCCAATCTTCCTGCCGGACGTCCATTATCGCCCGGAACACGAGCATCATGATGGTCACCATTGTCACTTCCAGGACCTGGGGTCGGGCGGCGGTACTGTCGCCAGCCCAAGTGATCAAGCCTCCAGACCCCCAGACCAGGGCCATCGCGACCCATGGCACGGCGACCGCCGCGCCCAACGCCCATAGGTAGGGCTCGGGTCGGATGAATACCCAAAAGACGATGCCTATCCCGACGAGCTGAAAACCCCTGGCAAGTCGCCGGGCTGACGCCAGTCTGCGCGCTCGCTCTTCCTGGGTTGCGCCAAATCGGGTGTCGGTCAGCACTTCGGCTTCCGACCTCTGAAAGGCCTCGGCGGTCAAGTCGCGAATTCCGCTGAGCCAGGCGGCGAACACCGGATCGGCAAGGACCTTCCGGTGCATCTGGATCGGCTTTTCGAGCGGACTGACGGGCTTCAGCCTGAAGAATTGCCACTGTCGAGGGTCCCCGACGATCTCGATGCCCTCGATCGCATTCCGGCGGATTGATCTGATGTTCCTGAGTCCGATCTCTTCGATCCGGTCTGGATGGAGTCTGAAATCGGCGGAGAGCGCGGCGTAGGCCAGCACATAGAAACCAAGTCCAAGTGCGCCGACGAATAGAAAGCCAAATGCGCCCACGACGATCGCTGTGGGAGCTGTCTGGGCGAGGCGCGAGTGGGCCGCCCACAGCAACCACGCTGGGGCGCCCAGACAGATCGTGCCGAAAATCAGGTAGAAGGCGACCGTTCGCCATAAGGCCCACCCACGGAGCCGAATTTCGTAGGGCAAATCGTCGGCGTTCGGCGCAATCGCGGGCCAATCGGTCGCATCGCCAAACCTGACCATTCGGGCCCCCGCCAACGGCGCAAGACTATCATCACGGGGCGGGACGGTGATCAATCCGTAGTTGGCGCCGGGTTGCTCGTGGGCCTCTAGCCGCCTGTCAAGAACCCCACCATCGCCGGGAACGCCGCGCGGTCCTGGAGGACGAACAGGTGGCCGCCGTCGAAGAACTGCAGCGTCGCGCCGGGAATGCGGGCGGCCATGCGATCCTGGGTCTCGGGGCGGGCGACGCCGTCGTAGCGGCCGGCGGCGATGAAGGTAGGGCAGCTTATCTGGGACAGCCGGTCCCAGACATCGTGCGCGGCGCGGGCTTCGAGCTGGCGCCGCGCGCCGACGGCGTGGCCGGGTTCGTCGGCATAGGGGTCGGCGGCGCCCATGGCGACGAACTGGGCGTGCTGGTCGGGGTTGGCCTTGGCCCAGGCCTCGTCTCGCCGGGTGTCGGAAATGGGGATCAGATGCCGGGCGCGGGCCTCGCCGGTCAGGTGCTCGATCTCGTGGAACGGATAGGAGGCGCCGCCCGCGCCGCCGGGCGAGGTGCAGCCCAGCACCAGCCGGCGGATGCGGTCCGGATGCCGGATCGCCAGCTCCTGCGCCACCATGCCGCCGAATGACACGCCCACCACATGGGCGCTGTCCCAGCCGATCGCCGCCATCAGCGCCGCCGCGTCGTCGGCGTAATCGGCCATGGTGTAGGGCGTGTCCGGCTTGGACGTCTGGCCGAGGCCGCGCTGGTCATAGGCCAGCACATCGAAATGCTTCGGCAGCGGCCCGTCCATGATCCCGGGCCGCACGCGCAGGTCCGAACCGGTTCCCGAGATGAACAGCAGTCGCTCGCCCTCGCCCTGGCGCTCATAATAGACGCTGAGGTCACGGACGGGGATGAAGGGCATGAGCGGACTCCGGCGCGGATGGGACGCGCGGGGACCCTAGCGAAACATCGTCAGCCTGTTAACCGGGCCTACCAGTTGATCGGAGTCGCGCCGGCGCTGGCGCCGTGACCGAAGAAACGGCGCGGCGCGGGCGCTGCGGGCGCGGGTTTCGCCTCGGGGGCCGGTTTGGGCGTATTGGCCGTCGCCATGACCTCGGAGTCCGCGGGGGCGGTGGCCGATGTCGCCGACGGGGCCCCATCGGGCAGCATGACCTGGACATGGACTCGGCCCAGGGCGAAGACCGGCTGACTCGCCTGGATTGCGCTGGCCACGATCATGAGGTCTGGCGTGGGCGCCGCGACGATCCGGGGATCCAGCCCGGCGACGACCGCCGGCGGGGTTTCAAAACCGGCGTACCGGCCGTGGAAGGCCTCCGGCGCGCCCATGCCGCCGGACCAGCGATAGAAGATGTGAGCGCCGATCTGGGTCAGCTTGGTGACGGTGGGCTGCCAATAAGGCACCACCCACTGGGTATGATAGTGGGTCGCCTCGCCCACCTGCTTCATCACATAGCCGTTCAGCGCCCGCGCGGCGATCTGCTCGGCGCGCTGCCAGCCGTCGACGCTGGGACGGCGGTTCAGCGAGCCGTCGCAGGTGAAGGTGAACTGGCAGCCGGTGGGCAGCTCGGAGCCTTGGAACACCACGCCGCAGACTGTTTTGGGGAACAGCGGATGGCGCATCCGGTTCAGCACCACCTGGGCCACGGCGGCCTCGCCGTCGTCGCTCTCGGACGCCGCCTCATAATAGACCGCGGCGGTCAGGCAGTTCAGCGCGCTGGCGTGATCGGCGATGTCGGCGCGGTCCAACTGAAACGGCCGCGCGGCGGGATTGGCTTCAGCCGAGAAGGGGATGGAGGCGTTGATCGCCTGGGCCTGCTCGGGCGTCAGCTGCCGGTAGGCCTGCGGGGCGACCTCCGAGGAGGACTGGGCGAGCTGGGTCAGGCCGAACAGGCCGGTTTGCCGCGCCGCCGCCGCGCCGTAGGTCTTGACCAGGGTCAGCACCGCCTCGTCCGCCGCGTCGGCGATGCGCGGGACGCCGGCCGCGCCGGCGCGGCCGTAGCCCAGGGCGGCGAGCGCGCGAGGATCATGGACCGCCGGCGCGAGCGGCTGCGCCAGCAGGGCGTGCGCCATGGACAGCGCGGACAGCGCGAGCACCGCGCCGCCGAAGCCAAGCAGCAGCTTGTGCGCATGATCGCCGCCACGCGCGAAAGCCTGAGCGCGGACGCGCCGCAAGACAGACCGGCCGTAGGCGCCCATCTCAGACATGAAAGCCCTTAGAGTCATTGCTGGATCGCCGGCTCTGTTAAGTCTATCGCGACAACAGATCGGCGCGGCGATTCACCGTTTGTCTCATACCCGTAGATCATCAGGTGTTTCGCCGATTACTTGTGGCCCGCGGCACGCCAACGCCGCGCTATACGGCCGGCCTCTCTGGCGCCTACTGTAAAGTTAGAACTTTTTTAATATACAGACCCATGCGCGAGTGACGCAACATTTTTGTGCGCCGCATCATGATCGGGCCCGGTGCGCGCCCCGGGGTTGGCCAAGCCAGGCAGCCGCGCAAGGTCGATGGGACGGCTTGGCGGCGCGCCCCGCCCTCAGGGTGCAACAGGCGCCGCGCGGCGACGATGATGCCGACCCCGACCAGGGTGTTGAGTGAGCGATGACCCTCGACCAATGGATCGCGATCTGGCTGGCGGCCGCCGGCTCTTTGGCAGCGAAACGACGCTCGCGCCTTGTTGCGCGCTGTGGGGTAGCATCTCAGTTTGAATCTAAGATAGCGGCGCCGGAAGCTAGCCCGGCGTCGTATTGCCTTTGCAGTCTACCGAGAAAAGCCGATTGGCGCCCGCGAAGACGACGACCGTTTCGCAGCCATGATGTTCCTCAAGGAGCGTCGCAATGCGCGTGAGCACCTGAGAGGCGTCCTCAAGGTATTCAACGTGGCGCGCGTGGACGTTGCCCGGAAAAAACACGTGAAGTGCGTATGTCATGAGCGCCCGTGCGGGAGCCTCCGCCCCAGAACATTGAATCAACGCAAGGCGGCGGAATTCAGATGTGCGACATCCGGACGCGCCGTGATGGGCGTATATCAGGACGCTAGACCATTGGGCCGGTCAGGCGACCTTGGGACGCTTCCTATATCTGACGCGCGCATGGCCTGACCAGGACTCTGAATTGTTCATTGCGCGGATCGGTTTGACTTCATCTCGGCCGTGAATTTGATTAGGTCAGCCGGCGCATCCGTGCGGTTTTGCTTGGGGGCCAAGGCATGCTGATCAGCGACCAGGATTTTACCGACAAGGAGGTCGTCCTGGACGGCTGCGAGTACGAGCGTTGCCGGTTCACCCGTTGCAAGCTGATCTATCGCGCCTCCGCGGCGACCTCGCTGCGCGACAATGACATCATCGACTGCGACTTCGCGCTCGAGGGCGCCGCCGGATTGACCATGAAGTTCCTGGTGGGCCTGGCGGACACCAGCGACGGCTTTCTGCTCAACTTCCTCAAGGCGCTGCGGTTGGACCCGCGCCGGCTGGACAAGCTGGCGGCCAATTGATGAGGCGGTGCGCGGATGCAGCGCGGATGTGGACCGCGGCGAGCATCGGGCTTGTGATGGTTATCGCCGCGTCGTTCGACGCATGGGCAGACTCCGCCAAGCCGCCGGTTCATGCGCCGCCCGCGCACAAGCTCGCGCTCAAAGCCCACAAGGCTGCTGTCCATCATCGGCGCACGTCCAGGGCCCGGTCGCGCGGCGGCGTGCTCGTGTTGGCCAATTGCTACGGCCGGTTCATCGCCTGGCGGGATGAACTCGCGGGGCTGATGCAGCTGGCCAATTCCTACACCCCGTCGCCGGAAGACCGTAACCGGTTCGACCGGATGGAGCAGGCGTTCGCCGCGGGCGCGCGGCGGGACCGCAAATTGACGCTGACCCTGCAGCCCACGTTCCGGGAAGCGGATTTTCCAGTGGACATCCGCATCGCTTTTCGCGCCGGGCTCAACGCGTCGTCCGCCGCCTTTATCGACAAGGTCTATCGCGACAAGCAATCCGATGTGATCAGCCAGGCAGGCCCTTCGCCCCGGCAGAGGATGGCGCGGCTGGAAGCCAACGCCGACGAGGCGTTCGCCCCATTGGCCGCGTCCTGCGAGTAAACGGCGGCCCGCTGGGCCGCGCTATCCGCGCCCGGCCGGCGCGATCTTGACCCAGACCAGCTGCTGGCCCGGCGCCTGGCGCGAAATCCAGCGGTAGTCGAGCTGGTTCCAGGGCAGGACCCAGGACGACAGGCTGTCGAGGACCAACTCGCCATGATCAGTGGCGACCAGCAGGACGGCGTGGGCCGCCCCGGTCCGCAGCATCACCACGGCGATGGACAGGTCGGCGCCGGGAACGCCCTGCTGCACCAGCGCTTTGCGCTTCTCCAGCACATAGTCCTTGCAGTCGCCGGCCCGCAGGCCGCCAGCCTCGAGCGGCAGGGTCCAATAGTCTTCATTGCCATAAAGCGCGCGGGCGGAGCCGTAGCGGATCGACTGGTTCACACCGCGGTTGATGGCGTTCAGCAGGGCCGTGACCTGCGGGGTGATGGCCAGCGGCTGAACCAGTTTCGGCGCATCGGCGTCGGCGTCGCGCAGATCGAACGGATCGTCGGCATGGTCCGCCGGCGCGGGCTGTATTGCAAACGGATCCCTGGGTGCTGGCGCGAGATTGGTGAAGCCGGCAAGCGGTGTCACTAGCAACGCCGGATGTAGCAGAGGCGCGCGACCGTCCCAGGCCCCGGGATCAAGCCGAGGCGCGGCCGTGTCGAACGCCGCCGCGGGGGCGCCGCGCCACATCGCCAGATTGGCGGATGAGACGCTCGTTGCAACGACACCCGACGCCGGGGTTGGCGTGGCTGCGGCCGGCGCCGCGCCGGCAAGGGCGATCGACCAATAATAGCGGCGGCGCAGGTCCTGGGCGCGGTGTTCGGGATCGATGGGCGCGCCGCTGACGTCCACGACGGTCGGCAAGCCGCACTGTTCCGGACGGCGCGCGCAGAACTCCAGGTAGCCCATCGGCGCGGGCGCCGGGGCGCCCAGGCCCATGACGCTCGACTGCGATGATGTGGTCGCACAGGCGCTGAGCAGGTTTAGCAGCGCAAAGGCGGCTAGTGCGCCGGTGCGACGGAACAGTATATAAATTTGTGAACGCCGCATGACATTCCCCTTTTCGGGGAAACGATACTCACGGCCGTTGAATTATTGGGTAATATACAGAGTAAATAGCCGTTATTATTGAATTACCATTTAACTACAAACTTAGTTAAATTACATTTATGATAAACGAGACGTTTATATTCGACGTTAAGCTTGATAAAATAAAGTCTTCTGAGTCCTTAACGCGGCTGATGCGATGAGGTCGTCGACGGAATGGGCGCCGCGATCGCCCGGATGACGATGACGGTGGTCTAAGCCGGGGCGAATGTCGTATGAGTTGCGTCTTCCACGGAGCGCGCCATGTCCGAAAACCGGCAGACGTCAAACCCCACGCCCTGGATGATCGCGGCCCTGGCGGCCAGCGCCTGGGGCCTTGTCGCTGTGGCGTTCGCCTCGCTGGCGCCGCCGAGCCTGATCCCGCACATCTTCTATTCCTATCACGTCGAACACTTCGCCGCCTTCTATGTCCTCGGCGCGATCGCGTCCGCCGGCCTGCCGCGGCAGTCCCTGACCACGCTCAGCCTGGGGCTGATCGCCTTTGCGATCGTCCTCGAGGTGATCCGCATGCTGACGCCGACCCACCGGCTGACCAGCGCGGAGGACCTAGTCTGCGACATCGCCGGGGTGATGGCGGCCTACGCGCCGATTCTGATCGGGCGCTTTCGCGACAGCCTGACCCGCGCGCAGTCCTGAACGAACGCGGCGCACCGCACGATCCATGCTGGCGGCGGCGGGTTGGGCGATCCTATATTGGCGGCTGGGGGGCACGGACGAGAACTGCGGCGCATCCGGCCGCGCGCTGAACGAGTATCGACCTTGGCTTCTGGCCTGCTAGCCCGCTTTGCGCCCAAGTCGCGAAAAACCACCAGACCCTCCGTCGGGGACCGGCTGGTCTACGCCGTGGGCGATGTGCATGGCCGCCTCGACCTGCTTGAACCGCTCATTCGCCAGATCGCCGCTGACGTGCTTCAGGTAGGACCCGCGCGCCGTCCGATGCTGGTGTTCGTCGGCGACTACATCGACCGCGGCCTGGAGTCCAAGGGCGTCATAGACCGGATCATCGCCTTGCGCGCCGAGGCCGGCTTTGAGGTGCGCACCCTCAAGGGCAACCACGAAGAGGCGATGATCAACTTCCTCAATGACGCCGCCAGCGGCCCGGAATGGTGCGAGTACGGCGGCGCGCAGACCCTGACCTCCTACGGCGTATCCCAGCCGAAGCTACGCGGCGACGCCGCCGAATGGGAGCGGACGCGAGAGGCGTTCGGCCGCTTGATCCCGCCGTCGCACCTGGCCTTCCTGTCCAACCTGGAGCTGATCCTGACCGTCGGCGACTACGCCTTCGTCCACGCGGGCCTGCGGCCCGGCCTGTCGATCGAGGACCAGGACGTGCACGACCTGATGTGGATCCGCGACGTGTTCCTGAATGAGCGCCGGCCGTTCGAGAAGGTGGTGGTGCACGGCCACACGCCCGAGGAAGAGCCCTTCGTCGGCGAGTGCCGGATCGGCATCGACACCGGCGCCTACGCCACCGGCGTGCTGACCGCTGTGCGGCTGGTGGGCGAGGAGCGCGCTATCCTGCAGTCCAGGGCGTCCCGGCTGGGCTGAGTTGCCAGGCTCAGCCCGTCAACAACCGCACAGCCAGAAAGACGCCGGCCCAGAAACCGCCGCAGACCAGGACGACGAAGCCGAGGGTGGCGCGCATCGACCATTTGGCCGGCGCGGCCTCGTCCAGCCGCCGGGCGAGCAGGTCCTGAAGATCGTGAACGCCGGACGCGACCGGAAACGCCTCGTCGGACGCCAGGACCGCGATCGCCGCGTGCGCGGAGGCGCCGCCGTCCGCAGCGGGCGCGGATTTGTTGAAGGCGGGCGACGCCGCATTTCTGGTCATGACGCCGGCCTTACAACCCTGGGCCGCCCGAATTTAGTTCAGATTGGTTGATGAACCGCCAACTCCGGGGTTCGGCGTCTGGCATTATTCCACGTGACGTTTAACCCCAAAATGGGTAAATGGGCGGGGCGGAAGTTGCGGGGGGCTCTCCAACTTCAGTAAGAATAAGCGGCTGGCGCAGGTGTTCGCCCAGCAACTTTCAGTGATCCTTGAATGGCTTAGTTCAGATTAAGGCCGCGTTTGTCGGTCGGATTTTGATCCGCATTGGGCTGTTATGGTGAATGACGCAACCATGATGGGAGAGCGAGACAGGCCTGCGGCTGCCGCCGCGAGGCCCGTCCGCGTCGGACCGATCGCCGGCGGCGGTCTCTGCCGCGCCTTCGACATCGTCATTGCCCTAGCCGCCATCCTGTTCACCGCGCCGCTGCTGATCATGATCGCCCTGGGCGTGAAGCTTCACGACGGTGGGCCGGCCCTGTTCGGCCACGAACGTATCGGCATGAACGGGCGCACGTTCCGCTGCCTGAAATTCCGCAGCATGGTGGTGGACGCCGAGACCCGTCTGGCCGCGCTGCTGACCGCCGACCCACAGGCCCGCGCCGAATGGGCCAAGGACTTCAAGCTGAAGACCGATCCGCGGATCACGCCGCTGGGCGACTTTCTGCGCCGCTCCAGCCTGGACGAGCTTCCGCAACTGTTCAACGTCCTGCGCGGGGACATGAGCATCGTCGGGCCAAGACCCATCGTCTGGTCGGAGGCGGCCCGCTATGGCGCGCGGTTCGAAAGCTACTGCGCGGTCCGTCCGGGTATCACCGGCCTGTGGCAGGTCAGCGGCCGCAACGACGTCTCCTATCGGCGCCGGGTGGCGATGGACGCTGTCTATGCGCGCAGCAAATGCCTGTCGTGGGACGTCAAGATTCTGCTGCTGACCGTCCCCGCCGTCTTCCTGGCCAAGGGCTCCTATTGAACCAGCTAACCCATCAAGGCGGCGCCAGGACCATCTCCAGCTCGGCGACAACACGTCCGTACGGGTTCCTTACGGTCGGCAATCGCGTCTTCAGATCGGCCGCGGCGATCATGTCGTGCTGAAATATCCAGTTGATCTCGGCGGTCACCAGTTGCCGCTGATCCGGCGAGAGCTGCTCCCAATTCTCGAGCGCGAAATTGATCCGCCACGGGCCGACGGCGTGGTCCAGCGGGCTCATCGTGTACGACCGGTCGAGGGCGCCCAGCCCGACCGAGGTCAGGTGATGGCCATGCCGCAGCCAGTCCATATAGCTGACCAACGCCCAGCTGGCGGCGCTCGCCGGATCAGCCTTGAGCAGCCGCGCCGCGGCCGCTTCGCGGGCCGCCAGAGGCGCCGTGGACGGCAGGCCGTCGTAGGCCCGTTCCGCCGCCGCCCGATCGATGAACGGAAAGGTCAGGACGCCGGAGTAATCCTTGGCGATGTAGCCTTCATAAAGCAGCCCGGCGCCGTAGGCCGCCAGCAAGGCGGATGAAACGCCTATCACCCAAATCTTAGTACTCATCGATTCTCTCTACAGGTGACTGTCTAGTGTTAATATTCGCGCATCCGATTACAAATATAGAAAATACCCACTCTCGCATCTACGTCAACAAAGAGCCATTTTTCGCTTGAACACTCCAGGCCTGCATGCCAATCGAAGAGCTGCGACGCAATCGGATGGCTTTGAATGACTCGCTGGCTCGTGTCCCTCTTCATCGTCTTCGCCTTGGCGGGCGGCGTCGCGCGCGCGCAGACGACGCCAGGAGCGGCTCCGTCGCAGGGCTCCGCCCCAGCTAGCACGCCTGCGGGCGCCCCCCCTGGCGCATCGGCCGGCGTTGTCGATCAGGGCTACCGGCTGGGCGCGGGCGATAAGGTCCGCATCATCGTTTTCGGTGAAGACTCCCTGACCGGTGAATACCTTGTCCCCGGGGGGGCGGGGAAAATCTCCTTCCCCCTGGTCGGCGACGTCACCGCCGGCGGCCTGACGGTGGGTGAACTGGAGACGGAGCTTGTAGATGCCCTGCGCGACGGCTTCCTCAAACAACCCCGCGTCAGCATCGAAGTTCTGGAGTATCGGCCCTTCTTCATTCTCGGCGAGGTAATGAAGCCCGGAGAGTATCCGTATACAAACGGGTTGACGGTCTTGAACGCCGTGGCGACGGCCAATGGGTTTACCTACCGCGCCGACACCCACAAGGTTTACATCCGGCGCGCAAATTCTACGCAAGAGCAGCAATATCAGCTCACAACATCAACACCTGTCGAGCCCGGCGATACGATTCGCATTGGAGAGCGTTTCTTTTAGGCCTGAAAAGTTGCTAAGAAACCCGTGCTCTGGTAGTACCTTGTTAGGGCTTTCGTTTAGCAAACGATGGGGAGTTGGGGCGATGAGGTCTCTGAAAGTAACCTGTGTTACACTGGCCTTGCTCGCGACATCGTTGAGCTTGGCGGCGCCGGCTGTGGCCGACACGGCGCCAGTTGACACCAGTCAGGTCTCGACCCTGGCGTCAGACATAGAAGCCGCGATCAATGCTTTGCCGCCCGGCTCGGCCGTTGCGGTGATTGAGGCCGCGATTAACGGCGCGATCGCCAAGGACGGCTTCTCGTCGGCGGTCACCGCCGCCGCGCTTCAGGTCGTGCAGACGGCCGAGGCGTCCGGCTCGAACGCCAGTGTCGCGGTCGCCTCACTTGAATCGGTGGTTGCCGGCAACTCGATCCCGCAGAGCGGCGGCGTTGGCGGCGGCGCGCCCATCGGCGGCCTGGCTTCGGGCAGTTCGGGCGGTTCCGGCTACGTCGGACCGTAACGGGGACGGATCGCCAGCCTAACGGTCGGCGCAGACTAAATCAGAATGGAGGGGACACGGGGACGCGGCGGCAAGAGATTGCTCACGCGTGTGTTCACCCTCTTTGTCGGTGGGGATTAAGAGATGAAGATCCGTTTCCTAGGTCAGCTGATGACCGGCGCGCTGTTCGCCGCGCCGCTCAGCTTTGCCTGGCATGGCCATGCGGCGGCCCAGACTTTCGAGACGGGTGACTACGAACTCGGAAATTTTCAGACCAACGTCTTCGCCAGCGGCGACTATGACCGTGGTCAGAACACCAATGTCGCCGTACTCGACCGGCCCCGGCCCGACTACCAGGCGATGGGGATCCATGCCGGAGGTTTCATGGTCTATCCGACCATGGGCGTGTCGGCGGCCTACGACGACAACATCTACGCCTTGCCGAGCGACTATGCGATTCCGGCCGGCCTAAAGGGGCCGCGCGACGACGAAATCTATACCCTCGCGCCGCAGGTGAATTTCAGGTCCACCTGGTCGCGCGACAGTCTGGCGGGTTACGTCCGGCTGTCCCAGGATGTGTACGGGGATCACCCCAACGAAGACGCCACCCAGTATGGGGCGGGCCTGAACGGCCGAGTCGATCTCGGCTCGGACACCTCGATCACGGCGGGGGTCGACTTCGGTCACTACGTCGCCCCGCGCGGAGCCGCCACCTCCGGCGTCACCGTCAAACGGGTGGAGTTCGACTTCACCGAGCTCAATGCTGAAATCGCTCATGAGTTCAATCGCATCCGCCTCTCGGCGCGATACGACCATCAGGATTACGACTACCAGAACGCCGAAAGCCCCATCGGGACGATCGTCCTGGAAACGACCTTCAACCACACCGTCGACGCCGGCACCGGCAAGGCCGAGTACGCGATCAGCCCGGACACGGCGCTGTTTATCGCGGCTGTTTTCAACCAACGCCAGTATAGCGACAGCCCCTTCTTCGATCAGAATTCGCACGGCTACGACGTCGGCGGCGGGGTGAACTTCGACATCAGCCACCTCGTGCGCGGCGAGATCCAGATCGGCTATCTGGATCAGACCTACGCCGCCAATGTTGGCGACGTGAAGGGCCTGTCGACCCATACCAAGGTGGAGTGGTTCCCGTCCGAACTGACCACGGCGACCCTGACGGTGCTGCGGACGGTCAACGACTCCCTGATCATCGGCTCCCCGGGCTACCTGACCACCGATGCGACGGTTCGAGTCGACCACGAACTTTTGAGAAATGTGATCATCAGCGGCAATGTCTTGACTGGGGAAGACCAGTATCAAGGCATCAGCCGCACGGACAGCCGCTGGGGCGCCGGGCTTTCAGCCAATTGGCTGCTCAATCGGCACATCGGCTTGACCCTGGGATATGCCTATACCGACGTGGATTCGACGGGAGCTGACCGTGGTTCATCTTTCAAGGACAACCGCGTTTCCATATCCACCCAGCTGCAGTTCTAACAGCATGCGCCGGGCATCCAGCCTGGCGCCGCGAGCGACCAGAGTGATTTCATGAACGCCGGCAACTTCACCCTGACGCCCTCGGCCAAGCTTGAGAGCGCTCGGGAGGCTGGCGATCTTAACCAAGTTCTCGCCACCTTCCGCCGCCGCTCGCGCCTGTTCATGGCCGTGGCGGTGGTCATCGTCGCGGCGGTCATGCTGGTGACGTTGCAGCAGACGCCCAGGTACACCGCCACCGCCAACGTCATGATCGACACGCGCAAGCACTCGGTCGACAACATCCAGGCGGTGCTTTCAGATCTGCCCGACGACACCGGCGTGGTCGACACCGAGGTCGAAATCCTGAAGTCCCGCTCGCTGGCCGAGCGCGTCGTGAACGCGCTGAAGCTGGATCAGGATCCCGAATTCAACGCCACGCTGCAAAAGCCCAATCCGATCCGCTCGGTGATCGGCGCGCCGTTCGCGGCCATTCAAAGCCTCATGCACGCCGTGGCGCCGATCGCCTCGCCTCAGTCAAAGGCCGAAGCCGACGCCCAGCGTGCTCAGAAGCTGCACGAGTCGGTGGTCGACCATGTCCTCAAGGGCCTGGAAGTGCGCCGGTCGGGCCTGACCTATGTCATCAATATCCAATTCCAGTCGAAGGACCCGGCGAAAGCGGCGGTGATCGCCAACACCTTCGCCGACCGCTATCTGCTTGAGCAGCTGGAAGCCAAGTTCGACGCCACCCAGCAGGCCACGCAATGGCTGAACGAGCGGCTGGCCGAACTGGAGCCGCAGGTCCAGGCCGCCGAGTCCGCCGTCGCCCAGTACAAGGCCAGCCACGGCCTGCTGGCGGCGGAAAACGCCACCCTGACCGAACAGGAAATCTCCCAGCTCAACGCCCAGCTCGCCACCGCCCAGGCCGACCAGGCCGAGCAGGACGCCCGCGTCCGCACCGCCCAGCAGTCCCTCGCCAACGGCTCTACCGGCGAGGACTTCGCCGGCGCGATGAGTTCCGATGTGATCAAGAACCTGCGCGCCCAGAAGGCGCAGATCAGCCAGCAGGCGGCCGATCTGGAGACCAAGTACGGACCCAAGCATCCCGAGGTCATCAAGATCCAGCGGCAGCTCGCCGACATCGACGCCCAGATCAAGCAGGAACTCGGGCGGGTCGTGAGCAACCTTCAGAGCGAAGATCAGATCGCCCGCCAGCGCGCCGGCTCGATCCAGGCCAGCCTGCAGCGGACCAAGGGCACCTTGGCCGGCAACAATCAGTCGGGCGTCGCGTTGGCCGACCTGCAGCGAAAAGCCGACGCCGCCTCGACTCTCTACAACAGCCTGCTCACCCGGGCGAAGGAGACGTCGACGGACCAGGGGTCCGAGCAGTCGGACGCGCGGGTGGTGTCGCGGGCCAAGATTCCGATCCACCCCAGCTTCCCGAACGTGACGCTGAACTTCATCGTCGGCGTCCTGCTCGGTCTGGTCGGCGGCGTCGGCGCGGTGCTGTTGATGGAGGCGCTGGACAGCGGCCTGGCGACCTCCGAGGACGTCGAACGGATCCTGGGCGTTCCGCACCTCGGCGCCATCCCGGCGCTGGACTCCACCACCGACGGCAAGGCGTCCGGCATCCCGCCGGGGCGCTACATCGTCGAGAAGCCGTTATCGGCGTTCGCCGAATCCTTCCGCAATCTGCGGGCCTCCATCCTGTTCTCCAAGGTGGACACGCCCGTGAAGGTGGCGATCCTGACATCCTCGCTTCCGGGCGAAGGCAAGACAACCACCACCTTCTGCCTCGGGCGGTCCATGGCCATGTCCGGCGCCAAGACCGTCGTCGTCGACTGCGACCTTCGCCGCCGCAACATCAACCGGATGCTCGACATCGAGCCGCCGGTGGGGCTGATCGAGGTGTTGCAGGGCGTGGCCACGCTGGACGAGGCCATCCTGCTCGACAAGCCGTCGGGCTGCCACTTCCTGCCCCTGGCCAAGTCCGTCTACACCCCGAAGGATTTGTTCGGATCGACCGCGATGGACCGGCTGCTGGCCGAATTGCGCCAGCGCTACGACATCGTCCTTTTGGACACCGCGCCCGTCATCCCAGTTTCGGACACCCGTATCCTGGCGCCCAAGGCCGACGTTGTGGTCTTCCTGGTGCAATGGCGCCGGGTGCCGCGCAAGGCGGTGGAGGCGGCCTTCGCCATGTTGAGTTCGGTCGGCGCCGATATTGCGGGCGTCGCCCTGACATTGGTGGACGCTCGCGAGCAGGCGAAATACGGCTACGGCGACGCCGGCTACTACTATCGCTCCTACAGAAAATATTACGCGCAATAGACACGTCCCGCTCAGAGCACCGCAAACCCCGGACGCGGCCGAGGCTCCACATCTCGGTCAGCGTGGCGCTGGTGGTCGTCCTGACCTTCGCCGGCCACCTGCTGTTCGGCGCTAATCGCAATGACCTGTCGCTGGCGTTTTCGATCGCTTGGCTGGCGGCGCTGCCGCTGGTCCTGACCCAGGCGTGGGCGCGGGACTCCCTCGAACGCACGCCGTTGCAATGGGTCGGCGCCGCCTTCGCCCTGACGCTGCTGGCCGGGGTGCTCTCGCTGACGCCGCTGTTCGAGCCGCATCCGATCTGGACCCTGGCCCCCGGGGCGACCAGGACGGTGACCATCGATCCCTATGCGACCTGGCTTGAACTGTTCAAACTGCTCGGCCTGGCCGCGGCCTTCCTGGTAGGGGCCAGCTTCGGCGGCGACGACGACCGCGCCAAACAGCTGATCCAGGGGTTGCTCCTCGCCGGTCTGGCCTACGGCCTCTGGGCCTTCTTCGACTTCGAGACCAGCCGCACCCTGCTGTTCGGCCAGGCGCGCCATCTCGACCCCAGCCGGCTCGCGGCGTCCCTGTCCAGCGCCAATATCGCCGCGACCCTGTTCGGCGCCCTGGTGGTGCTCAATGTCGCCGACCTGACGCGGCGCATGGAACGGCAGGCGGAGCGGCAGAGCGGCGGATTTGAGTTTCGTCATCTTGATGGCCTTCTGCAGACGGCGGCGGTTCCTCTGATCAGCCTGGGCGTCGCCCTCACCTGCATCGTCCTGACCGTTTCGCGCACGGGGATGGTCGCCACCCTCGCCGGCGTGGTCGTCTTCCTGGGCCTTCGAGCCTTGCTCGGCGCGAAGAAGGGGGCGTTCGTCGGTCCCCTGATCGGTATGCTGGTGATCGTGGCGGGGCTGGTGATCGCCTCTGTCGCCTTCAACATCAGCGCCGTCGGCGACCGCGTCTCCTCGTTCCACGAGGACGCGTCCTCTCGCGAAGCCGTGTACGCCGCGCACTGGACGGCGTTTCTGACGTCGCCCTGGCAAGGCTACGGCCTGGGTGTGTTCGCGCACATCAACGCCCTGGCCACGAACGACGCCAACCGGGAGCAGCTATACGGGCTCGGTGCGACCCACAACGTCTATATCCAGTGGCTGGAGGAGGCTGGACTGGTCGGGGCCCTGCCGATGTTCGCTGTCGTGGCGCTGATCGCGGCGCGGATCATCCGGGGGCTGAAGGAGCGGCAGCGGGTTCGGCTCTGGCTGATCGGTATCCTGTCCGTCCTCGGACTATTCCTGCTTCACGGCGCCACCGATTTCCCGCTCGAGGTGCCGTCGATGACCCTGTTCCTGAGCCTGCTGCTCGGGCTGGGCTATCGCATGGCCCGGCGTTAGCGGCGCGGCGGGCAGACGGTGCGCATCGCGGTCCACGACTACGCCGGCCATCCCTTCCAGTTCGAGCTGTCGCGCGAACTGGCGCGGCGCGGTCACCAAGTGCGGCACGTCTTCTTTGCCGACGACATCGGGCCGAAAGGCGCGGCCGCGCGCGGGCCGGGCGATCCGCCCACCCTGTCGATCGAGCCCCTCTCCATGGGCGGCTACAGCAAGACCAACCTCATCAAGCGCCGCCAGGGCGATATCCGCTATGGCAAGGTCGCGGCCAGGGCTATCGCGGCGTTCGAGCCCGACATCATCCTCTCCGGCAACACCCCGGTGGACGCGCAGCGCGAAATCATGCGCGCTGCTTCGCCGGGCGGCGCCGCCTTCGTCTTCTGGGTGCAGGATTTCTTCGGCCTGGCGACGGAGTGGCTCATGGCCAGGCGGTGGATGGGCCTTGGGCGGTTCGTCTCGATCTACTACAGCCAGTTGGAAGCCGAACTTCTACGGGACTCCCATGGCGTCGTGGTGATCAGCGACGATTTTAAGACGCACCTGGACCGGTGGGGCGTTGACCCAGACAAGGTCGCTGTCATCCCCAACTGGGGGGCGCTGGACAGCATTCCGGAACGGCCGAAGGACAACCCCTGGGCCAGGTCCCACGGCCTCGCCGACAAGTTCGTCTTCCTCTACTCCGGGACCCTGGCGCTCAAGCACAACCCATCCCGGCTGCTCGCCCTGGCCAGGACGTTCGAGCATGATCCATCGGTGCGTGTGGTGCTGGCGGCGACTGGCGTCAGTGTCGACCAGCTCAAGGCGCTGCCGGATGATCAGATGCCGGACAATCTGATCTTTCTGCCACTGCAGCCGATCGAACTGTTCCCGCGCATGCTCGGCGCCGCCGATGTCCTGGTGGCGCTGCTGGAGGCGGATGCGGGCGAGTTCTCCGTCCCCTCGAAGGTTCTCAGCTATCTCTGCGCCGGGCGCCCCAGCCTGCTGTCGGCGCCGGCGGGCAATCTCGCCTCGCGGATCATCGACCAGGCCGGCGCGGGACTCTGCGTCGCCGCCGACGACGAAGCCGCCTTCCTGGCCGCCGCCAGGCGGCTGCGCGAGGACACAGCCTTCCGCCGGGCGTCGGGCGCCGCCGCGCGCGCCTATGCCGAAGCCAACTTCGACATCCCCGCCGTGGCCGACCGGTTCACCGACCTGTTCCACAGGTTGCGGCCGGACACGGGCCCGGGCTAGCGCCAGGATGGCGAATTCAGCGCGCCGGGGCCTGGAATTGCCGCGTTACAGTACAATGGCCGGCGTTTGATCGGCGCGTGTGGTTACTATTGGAACTGTCGCGGGCGTTGCGTATAGGCTGCGATTTGTCTGGAGTATTTCGTTGCTATAACGCGCCTTTATGTGGGGCACTAAGTGGGGAACGGACGATGAAGACGGCCTTGGTGTTGGGCGCCGGCGGATTTATTGGCGGCCATCTGGTGAAGCGGCTGAAGCGCGAAGGCTTCTGGGTGCGCGGCGTGGACCTGAAGCTTAACGAGCATGCGGAGACCGAGGCCGACGACTTCGCCATCGGCGATCTGCGCGAGCAGGCGGTGGTTCGCTCCGTGATCGATCGGCGCTTCGACGAGGTCTATCAGCTCGCCGCCGACATGGGCGGGGCCGGTTACATCTTCACCGGCGAGAACGACGCCGACATCATGCACAACTCGGCGACCATCAACCTGAATGTCGCCGACGCCTGCCACAAGCGCACCATCAAGCGGGTGTTCTATTCCTCGTCCGCCTGCATGTACCCGGCATACAATCAGGAAGATCCGGACAACCCCAACTGCGCCGAGGACTCGGCCTATCCGGCCGCGCCGGACAGCGAGTACGGCTGGGAGAAGCTGTTCTCCGAGCGGCTCTATCTGTCCTACAACCGCAATCACGGCATGCAGGCGCGTGTCGCGCGCTACCACAACATTTTCGGGCCCGAGGGCACCTGGGACGGCGGCAAGGAAAAGGCGCCGGCGGCGCTGTGCCGCAAGGTCGCCCAGACGCGGTCAGGGGGAACGATCGACATCTGGGGCGACGGGAACCAGACCCGCTCATTCCTCTATGTCGACGAGTGCCTGGAGGGCACGACGCGGCTGCTGCGGTCGTCCTTCGCCGGTCCGGTGAACATCGGCTCGGAGGAGATGGTGTCCATCAACCAACTGGCCGGCCTGATCGCCGACATCGCCGGCAAGACGATCCAGCTGAACCATATCGAAGGTCCGCAAGGGGTGCGCGGGCGCAACTCCGATAACCGGCTGATCCAGGAAAAGCTGGGCTGGGCGCCCTCGCAGACCCTGCGTGCGGGCCTGGAAAAGACCTACGGCTGGATCGAACAGCAGACCATGCGCAATGCCGCCTAGGGCGGATTAAGGCGGTTCCTCAGGCAGAACCACCTTCACTCGCGACGCCGCCTCCCGCGCCCGCTCGCGTGCTTCATCCGTCGTCGACCCTCGCGCCAGCGCCACACCCATCCGCCGTCGCTCGAAGGCCTCCGGCTTGCCGAATAGCCGCAGTTCGGCGGTGGGCACGGCCAGCGCCGCCTCGATCCCCTCGAACGCCACGCCCTTCGCCTCCATGCCGCCGTAGATCACCGCGCTGGCTCCGGGCTCGCGCAAGGAGGTGTCCACCGGCAGGCCGAGGATCGCGCGGGCGTGCAGGGCGAATTCGCTGAGCTGCTGGGTGGCCAGGGTCACCAGGCCGGTATCGTGCGGCCGGGGGCTGACCTCGGAGAACCAAACCTCGTCGCCCTTCACGAACAGTTCTACCCCGAACAGGCCAAGCCCGCCCAGGGCCGAGGTCACCTCCAGCGCCATGGCCTGCGCATGCTTCAGCGCCGTTGCGCTCATGGCCTGCGGTTGCCAGCTCTCCACGTAGTCGCCCTTGACCTGGCGATGGCCCACCGGCGCGCAGAACCGGGTCTCGATCTCGCCGAGCGCATCGAGCGCGCGAACGGTGAGCATGGTGATCTCGAAATCGAAATCGATCCGCCCCTCGACGATCACCCGCGCCTGCTCAACCCGACCCGCCGATAGGGCATAGGCCCAGGCTGCGGCGATCTGGTCCGCCGTCTCCACATAGGACTGACCCTTGCCGGAGGACGACATCACCGGCTTGACGAAGCAGGGAAACTCAACCGCTTCAGCGCCGGCCGCCAGCTCATTCTGGCTGGAGGCAAAGGCGTAGGGCGACGTCGGCAGGCCCAGCGTCTCGGCCGCCAGCCGGCGGATGCCCTCGCGGTTCATGGTCAGCTGCACGGCGCGGGCGGTGGGGATGACCACTGCCTGCCCCTCGGCCTCGACTTCAGCCAACACCTCCGTGGCGATGGCCTCGATCTCCGGCACGATCAGGTGCGGCCGCTCAGCCTCAATCACTGCGCGCAAGGCGGCGGGATCGGTCATGTCGATCACATGCGCCCTGTGCGCGACCTGCTGGCCCGGCGCGTCGGCGTAGCGGTCGACGGCGATCACCTCGACGCCGAGCCGCATCAGTTCGATCGCCACCTCCTTGCCCAGCTCCCCCGCGCCTAGAAGCATGACCTTGGTCGCGGAGGGGGACAGGGGGGTGCCGATTCGGGTCATCGGCAGACGCTAGCTCAGGGCTTGCGGAACCGGTAGGCGAAGCGGTCGGTCTTGCCGCGGATCGCAGGGTCGAACACCTTGGCCGTCCGCGGATCGTCTGGATTGGCCAGCACCTTGGTCTCGCCGTCGAACACGAAGCCGGCCTTCTCGATCTCGGCCCGCGCAGTGGCGGGGTCGATACGGTGCAGGTCCTCGGTGTGCGACAGGCCCGATCCCGCCGGTGCGGCGTGGTCGACCACCACGTAATAGCCGCCGTGCTTGAGCAGGGCGAACACCGCGCGATTGAACGCCGCCACGTCGGCGCCCTTCATGAAGCTATCGTAGGTGTCGTGGTAGTTCTCGAAGGTCCAGGCCACATCGACGGTGTTCTGGAATTGCGGCGGCGGCGCGGACGCCAGCGGGTCGGAGACCACCTCGACATTGCCCCGTCCAGGTTCGGCGGCCATGGCCTTGGCGATTCCAACCGGGTCTGATTTGAAGACGGCGATCTCGGCGGGGACGTAGGAATAGACCTTGCCGTTCGGCCCCACGACCTTGGAAAAGATCCGGCTCCAGTAGCCGCCGCCCGGCCAGATATCCATCACCGTCTCGCCCGGCTTGATGCGGGCAAACTCCACCAGCTCCGCCGGCTTGCGCGAGGCGTCGAGGGCGACATCCTTGGCGGGCCGGCCCGGATCGGCGATGGCGGCGGCGATCGCCGGCGGCGCGGTCTGGCCGCCGGTCGGCAGGGCGAAAAGCGCGAGCGCGGCGGCGGCCGCAGCGAAACGAATGGACGTCATGAAAGCCTCCCTGGGCAGTTTGGGTCACTTTGAACCGAAGCTTCGCGGGAGGCAAAGGAGATTGGTTTAGCTTCACCACGAACGGCACGAAGGGGCCGGTGTTTTCGAAGGTTTGACGCCAAGGCGCTAAGACGCAAAGGAGGCGCGAAGCGCAGTCAGACGGCTCAGCGCTCGACGGTTTTGAAGCGGGCTACGCCCGCCTTAGCGTCCTTCGCGCCTTGGCGTTGAATCCCTTCCTTCGTGCTCATCGTGTGCTTCGTGGTAAACGGCCTTACTGCCGTCAGCCGCCGACCAACCCCTTCGCCAGCTTGGCCACGGCATCCGCGGTGATCCCGAATTCCGCGTACAGCCGCTCATAGGGCGCGCTGGCGCCGAAGCCCTTCATGCCGACGAATGACCCGTCATGGCCGATGAAGCGGTCCCAGCCTTCGCGCACGCCGGCCTCGACGGCGATCTTGATCGGCGATTTGCCGATCACCTCGGTCTGGTAGGCGGCGGGCTGCTGCTCGAACAGCTCCCAGCACGGCGTCGAGACGACCCGCGTGGACACCCCCGCCGCTTCCAGCTGATCGCGGGCCTCCATGGCGATCCCGACCTCGGTGCCGGAGGCGAAAATGGTCACCTTGGCGTCAGCCGGCCCGGCGACCGGGTAGGCGCCCTTGGCGCAGAGACTCTCGTGCGACGCGGTCTTGCGCACCGGCGGCGTCTTCTGCCGCGACAGCGCCATCAGCGACGGGTTGCGATGATGCTCCAGCGCCAGGCGCCAACATTCGGCGGCCTCGACCCCATCGGCGGGGCGGAAGACCAGCAGGTTGGGCATGGCGCGCAGGGAGGCCAGATGCTCCACCGGCTGGTGGGTGGGGCCGTCCTCGCCCAGGCCGATGGAATCGTGGGTCATCACATGGATCACCCGCGCGCCCATCAGCGCGCCGATGCGGATCGCGGGCCGGCTATAGTCAGAGAAGCAGAGGAAGGTGCCGGAATAGGGAATGATCCCGCCGTGCACCGCCATGCCATTCATGGCCGCGGCCATGCCGTGCTCGCGGATGCCGTAGTGGACGTACTGGCCGCCATAGTCCTCGAAGGTGAATTCCTTCATCCCCTTGGTCTTGGTGTTGTTGGAGCCGGTGAGGTCCGCCGAGCCGCCGATCATCTCGGGGATGGCCGGAACCAGCGTCTCCAGCGCCGCGCCGGACCAGACCCGGGTCGCGTCGGCCTTGGGCTCGGCGACCAGCTTGGCGATGTGGGCCTGGAGCGGGGCGAACTGCTCGGCCGAGATTTCGCCCTTCTGCGCCTTGTTGAACGCCGTGTGGTGGGGCGAGGCCTTGGCCCGCGCCTCCCAGGCTTTGCGCGAGCGCGCGCCCCGGCGTCCCGCCGCGCGCCAGGGCTTGATGACCTCGTCGGGAATGTGGAACGGCTTGGCGGTCCAGCCCATGGCCGCGCGCGCCTCGACGATCTCCTTATCGAACAGGGTATAGCCGTGGCCCTTGGGGTCGCCTTCCTTGGAACCGGCGCCGCGGTCGATGATGGTCTTGGTGTCCAGCATCACCGGCCGGTCCTGCCGCTTGGCCCAGGCCATGGCCCGCTGGATGGCCGCGTAGTCGTGGCCATCGACTTTCTTCACCGCCCAGCCCGCCGCCTTGAACCGCATGGCCTGGTCGCCGGTCTCGGCCATGGTCGCCGCGCCGTCGATGGTGACGTTGTTGTTGTCGTAGATCACGATCAGCTTGTTCAGCTTCATGTGGCCAGCCAGATGGATGGCCTCGTGGCTGATTCCCTCCATCAGGCAGCCGTCGCCGGCGATGACCCAGGTGTGGTGATCCACCAACTCAGGCCCGAATCGCGCGGCCAGGTGCCGCTCTGCCATGGCCATCCCCACCGCCGTGGCGATGCCCTGGCCTAGCGGACCAGTGGTGGTCTCGACCCCCTGGGTGTGGCCGTATTCCGGGTGGCCGGGGGTCTTGGAGCCCCATTGGCGGAAGTTCTCGATCTCCGCCATGGTCATTTCCTTGAAGCCGGTCAGATGCAGCAGCGAATAGAGCAGCATCGAGCCGTGGCCGGCCGACAGTACGAATCGGTCGCGGTCCGGCCAGTCCGGCTTGGACGCGTCATACTTCAGGAACTTGGTCCACAGCACCGTGGCCACGTCCGCCATGCCTAGCGGCATGCCCTGGTGGCCGGATTTGGCCTTGTGCACGGCGTCCATGGAAAGGACGCGGATGGCGTTGGCCATGATGAGTGGGGTGACGGGCATGAGGGATTCGACTCTCGCGGATGAGTTGCGCGGCGGATGACACGCCCGAGCCGCTCCGGTCAAGCAAACCGCCGCATTTGGCATCACCGGCGCTATGCCTGTAGATATACGACTCAGGGCACGGAGCAGAACGCATGACCGACGGGTCGGGTCCAGCCAGCGCGCTTGAGGCGGCGATTCAGCGATTGGATCAGGCCGTAGCGCAGCTCGACCTGCGCCTGGGCGCCCTGGCGGCCAAGGCCGAGGGCGGCAACGGCGATCTGTTCGACGAGGACCGCGCCCGGCTGGCGGCGGACCTGGACTCCGCCAGGGGCCGAGAGCGCGATCTGGAGGCCGCCGGCCTGCAGGCCTCCATCGCTCTGGGCCGCGCCATCGCCGATATCCGCGCCGCGCTCGGTGAGGACGACGAAGACGGCGGCGATGCGGCGCCGCATTCCCGAGCCGCGGAGGCCTGAATCCCATGGCCCAGGTGACCATCCATGTGAACGGCCGGCCCTATACGGTGGGCTGCGAGGACGGCCAGGAAGATCACCTGATCGAACTCACTCGCCATTTCGACCGCCAGGTGCGCCAGGTCAGCCAGGAGGTCGGCCAATTGGGCGAGACGCGCCTGTTCCTGATGGGCGCGCTACTGCTGGCCGACGAACTCACCGACGCCCAGGCCAGGCTCGCCCAGGTCCAGGCGGAACTCGCCCGCGTGCAGTCCGAATACGCCCGCATCGAAGGCGTCGCCGTCGCCGCGCTGGATACGGCCGCGACGAAGATTGAAGCGCTGGCGGTGCGGGCGACGGGATAAACTCATACCCGCCTTGAGACGGCCGCATAGAGCGCCTACCTTGAACCTCGGCGGGTCTGCTGCGGCTCGCGTCGAAAGCTTCACATCCCGGGGACCTTAATTCATCTCGACGGGAGCTGTCCCTGTCCGGCGCCGTGGCCCCGGACACACGGCGCCCACCTGGTTAGCCAGGTCCGAGTGGATTGAATCGCTTTCACGGCTCTCGCGGCGCCGCCACCCTTCCTCCTCGTTTTGAGGCGCAATGGTCCACGCCTCCGACGCTTCCGCCAAGACCATGCTGCGGATGCAGATGCGGTCGCTGCGGCGAGAGCTGGCGCGCCAGACTCCCGACGCCGCCGAGCAGGCGCTCGCCCATCTGCCGCCCAAGCGGCTCGCCAACACCAGGGTCGTCGCCGGCTACCGGCCTCAGGGCGCCGAGATCGATCCCTGGCCCCTGATGGCCGCCTTCGCCAGGGCCGGCGCGACGCTCGCCCTACCCGCCGCCGCGAGCCTGGAGGCGCCCCTGGTCTTCCGCGCCTATGCGGACGGCGATCCGCTCATCCCCGACGCCGTGGGCATTCCCGCCCCCACGGCCGATGCGTCGCTGCTGGAGCCCGGCCTCGTCATCACCCCCCTGCTGGCCTTCGACCGCCTCGGCGGGCGGATGGGCCAGGGCGGCGGCCATTACGACCGTACTCTGGCGGCCCTGCGCGCGAAGGGCGAGGTGTTCGCGCTCGGGCTGGCCTATGCGGGACAACAGTTGGCCCGGATCCCTGTCGAACCCCACGATCAGGCTCTGGACGCGATTTTGACCGAAAAAGGGTATATCGAGGTCGCAAAGGACCTTTGATCATATGCGCTTCGCTTTCTTCGGCGACGTCGTCGGCCGTTCCGGCCGCGACGGTCTCGCCGACCATCTGCCCGACCTCCGACGCCGGCTCGGCCTGGAGTTCGTGGTCATCAACGCCGAGAACGCCGCCGCCGGCTTCGGCATCACCGAAAACACCGCCCGCGAGCTGTTCGACGCCGGCGCCGACTGCCTGACCCTGGGCAATCACTCCTGGGACCAGCGCGAGGCGCTGACTTACATCGTCCGGGAACCGCGCCTTATCCGGCCCGCCAACTATCCCATCCTGTCCGACGCCCCCGGCCGCGGCGCCCAACTGTTCGAGACCGAACGCGGGCATCGGGTGCTGGTGGTGAACCTTTTGGGTCGCGTGCACATGGACGCCATGGACGATCCGTTCGCGGCGGTGGACCGGGAGCTGGACGCCTGCCCGCTGGGCGCGGCGGCCGACGCGGTGATCGTCGACATGCACTGCGAGGCCACGTCGGAGAAGATGGCCATGGGCCATTACTGCGACGGCCGCGCCAGCCTGGTGGTTGGCACCCATACCCACGTGCCCACGGCTGATTGTCAGATCCTCAACGGCGGCACCGCCTACCAGACCGACGCCGGCGCCTGCGCCGATTATGACAGCGTGATCGGCAACCAGAAGGACGAGCCCCTGCGCCGCTTCACCACCAAGATCAGCGGCGGCCGCTACAAGCCCGCCGAGGGCCCGGCGACGGTGTGCGGGGTGTTCGTGGAGACCGACCCGGCGACGGGCCTGGCGCTGCGGGTCGAGCCGATCCGGGTTGGCGGGCGGCTGGCCGAGACCATTCCGGTGGTGGAGTCGGCGCACGCGTGACTGTGCGGGTCAGGCGGCGTGGAACGGCATTCCATCAGGACTTTGAAGGAACCGCGATGACGACCCCTGTTACGATCGTCGGCGCGGGCCTCGGCGGCCTCATCCTCGCGCGCGTCCTCCACGTCCATGGCGTCCCCGCCACGATCTACGAGGCGGAGCTTTCGGCCGAGACCCGCACCCAGGGCGGCCAGCTCGACATCCACGAGCACGACGGGCAGGCCGCTCTCGAAGCGGCCGGTCTGACCGACGCCTTCCGCGCGATCGTCCACGAAGGCGGCCAGGCTTCGCGCGTGCTCGACCAGCATGGGACGGTGCTGCTCGACGAACCCGACGACGGCGGCGGGGGGCGTCCCGAGGTGCTTCGCGGGGACCTGCGCCGGATCCTGATCGACTCCCTGCCTGGCGAGATGATCCAATGGGGCCGCAAGCTCACCGGCGTCCGGCCCCTCGGCGACGGCCGGCACGACCTGGCCTTCGCCGACGGATCGGCCGTGACCTCCCGCCTTCTCGTCGGCGCGGACGGCGCATGGTCGAAGGTCCGGCCGCTGCTCTCGGACGCCAAGCCTGAATATGTCGGCGTGACCTTCGTCGAGACCTACCTGTACAACGCCGACGAGCGACACGCCTTGACGGCCGAAGCGGTCGGCGGCGGCGCGCTGTTCGCGCTCGCGCCAGGACAGGGCATCTTCGCGCACCGCGAAGCGGGAAACATTCTTCACACCTACGTCGCGCTGAACCGCCCCGCCGCGTGGATCGCCGGCATCGACTTCACCGACGCCGTCGCGGCGGCGGCTCAGGTCGCGGCCGAGTTCGACGGGTGGGCGCCGGCGCTGATCGCGCTGATCACCGACGGCGAGACCGCGCCGGTCCCGCGCATGCTTCACGCGCTCCCGAACGCCCACCGATGGGACCGCACGCCGGGGGTGACGCTTCTCGGCGACGCCGCGCACCTGGCGCCGCCGGCCGGCGAGGGCGCGAACCTGGCGATGCTGGACGGCGCCGAACTCGGAAAGGCGATCGCCGCGCACCCCGATGACATCGAAGCGGCGCTCACCGCCTACGAAGCGGCGCTGTTCCCGCGCAGCGAGTCGGCCGCCGTGGACGCGCACCAGATCCTGGAGCTTTGCCTGGGCGAGCGCGCACCGTTCGGACTGGTCGATTTCTTCACCGGCGCGCCCGAGATTGAATAGAGCCCGGCCCCCTTACGGCTTCGGCGTCGTCACCCGGCGCACAACCAGTTCATCAATCTCCAGCCGCTTGATCCTGGCCCGGCCGACAACGAGGTTGCCGATCGCCAGCCGGCCGATCACGACCATGCCCAGCGCCACGGCGCCCAGGGCGACCGCGCCAAGCGCCACGGCGCCGACCGATAGCGCTCCGGTCGATCGGTCAGGGACCGGCGCCTCGCCCGTCTCCGGCTCGACGATGGTGGCGTGCAAGGTTTCGGTCTCGGACATGGCGCATCTCCTTAGATGACCCAGCTTGGCCGCCAGGATACACCCGCCGCATGATCTACCTCATTCGCCACGGCCGCACCGAATTCAATGCCGAGGGCCGCTTCCAGGGCCATTGCGATTCGCCGCTGACGCCGCTCGGCCTTCAGCAGGCGGCGGCCAACGGCGCCCTGATCAAGTCGCTGATCGGCGATCCCTCCGGCTGGCGGCTGGAGACGAGCCCGCTCGGCCGCGCGCTGCACACCGCCGAGATCATCGCCGAAGCCGCCGGCCTTGCCGCGCCGATCCCCGACGACCGCCTTTGCGAGGTGGGCCTCGGAAGCTGGGACGGCCTCACCGAGGAGGACATTTCCCTGACCTATCCGGGCGCCGCCAGAGGCGCCACGCGTTACGACATCTTCTTCCGCTCCCCTGACGGCGAGGGGTTCGAGGCGTTGCAAGCGCGCCTGAAGTCCTGGCTGGACGAGGCTCTAAGCGACCGGCGCCCGCGCATCGCCGTCTCGCATGGCGTCGCCGGACGCATCCTGCGCGGCCTCTACGCCGGGCTTGACTACGAGGTCATGATCAAACTCCCCGCGCCCCAGGATGGGGTGTTTCGATTGGCGGACGGACGGATCGAGGAAATCGCCGCGCTGGCCATAAGCGAGCCGGAGCGCTAACAAGCCGCCGACCTTTTCAACGACTGCGCGCGACACCCATGGCCGGCCATTCCAAGTTCAAGAACATCCAGTTCCGTAAGGGCGCCCAGGACAAGAAGCGATCCAAGCTCTTCTCCAAGCTCTCGCGCGACATCACCCTGGCGGCCAAGCAGGGGCTGCCCGATCCCACCGCCAACGCGCGCCTGCGGCTGGCGATCAACAACGCCCGCGCCGAATCCATGCCGCGCGACAACATCGAGCGGGCGATCAAGAAGGCGTTGGGCGCCGACACCGACAACTACGAGGACATCCGCTACGAAGGCTTCGGCCCCGGCGGCATCGGCGTGATCGTGGAGGTGCTCACCGACAACCGCAACCGCGCCGCCTCCTCCATCCGCACCGCCTTCAACAAGGCCGGCGGCAATCTGGGCGAGACCGGCTCGGTGGCGTTCATGTTCGACCGGCTGGGTCAGATCACCTATCCGCCCACGGCGGGCTCCGACGATGAGGTCATGGAGGCCGCCATCGAGGCGGGCGCAGAGGATGTGGAGTCCGACGAGGACGGCCACGTCATCTACACGGCGTTCGAGGATCTCGGCCTGGTGATCGAGGCGCTGGAAGCCAGCCTTGGCCCGGCCAAGTCCACCGGCGTGATCTGGAAGGCCAAGACCCTGACCCCGGTCGAGACCGAGATCGCGACCAGCCTGTTCAAGCTGATCGACGTCCTCGACGACGACGACGACGTCCAGAATGTCTGGACCAATGTCGACCTGACCGAAGAGCAGGTGGCGGCGCTGGCGGGGTAGACCGGCCGCCCGATCAGCGCCTACTCAAGGCCTGAGTCTCTCAGCACATCGTAATAGTAATTCCTGAACTGCAGCGTCGCCCGGTCGGTGGCCACCGAATGTTCGGACGCGGCTGGCGGGACCTCCGACATGCCGGAGGATTCGACCACCGCCCGGTCCTCGTCGGCGATCAGCCCATTCATCCAGGCGAACCAGGGGTTCAGTAGCGGCAAGCGGGCGAAATCGCGTGAGCCGACCACCGTCAGCCGCGTTTGTCCCGCCTCGGCCGGAACCACCAGGGCGTGGATGCGCAGATGCTTTCCCGGGATCGGGATGTTCAGCGCCATGATGTTGGGGCGGAAGAACTCAAGATAGGCCTGATTGTGGTCGCCATCCAGGCTGGCCTGGGCTAGCCCGCCGGACACGGTATCCTCCCAGGTGATCTCCATCCGCGAGTTCGCGGTCAACTTTCTGCGGTAGGTCCGGCCTATGGTGCGCCGGTGTACGAACGGCAGGTGCGGACTGTCGAGCATGTTCTCCATCGCCCGCGTCCAGTGGCATTTCCACAGCCGGTGGACATAGACCCGGGACAGGCCCGAGGCCGTCAGGCCGTCCGGCGCTACCGGTTCGTCAGGCGCGGGCTCGGCCGCGGTATAGACCCAGACCATCTCGCCCAGCACCCGCACCGGCAGAGCCTTTGCGCCCAGAAGGGAACGCCTCGACTCCGGGTTCAGCGGCGTCCGCTCATTGCGGCCATCAGCGTCGAAGCGCCAGCCGTGGAAGGGACACTCAAGGCAACCGTCCGCGCCGACACGGCCCAGGGACAGGGCCACCCCCCGATGCGGACAGCGATCGATCAGCGCGCCGACCTTGCCGCCCGCGCCCCGGAACAGCACCACCGGCTCGCCGGCCAGCACCAGCCGCAGGGGCTTGCGTGTCACCGCTCTGGCGGCGACCAGCGGCGTCCAGACCCTGGCGAACCCCTCGAACATGCTCTTTGTCCCCCCGCACCGGCCTCGTTCGATGCGGTACGAACGGGAGACGCCAACAGATCATTGAAACCGGGCCGCCGTCCGGCCGCCGAGGACGCCTAGCGTCTCGCCCGCCACTGTTCCCGGCTCTGTCCCCAGATGTCGATCGGCGAGGCTTCGAACGGCGAGGGCAACAGCCCCGGCCCGCGGTTCACCGACCCCAGCGCAATCGCCACTTTCTGCGAAGGAACGTTCTCCGGGTCGATGCAGTGGATCACCTCGGTCCAGCCCAGGTGGTCGAAGGCCCAGTCGATGGTCATGCTCGCCGCCTCCACCGCATAGCCTTTGCCCCAGGCGCGCTTGTGCAGGCTCCAGCCCACCTCGGTCCCGGGCCAGCCTTCCGGCTGGTGCGGACCGACCCGCCCGAGCCACTGGCCGGAGGTCTTCTCGATCACCGAGAACATGGAGAACCCCAGTAGCACCCACGATCCCACCGAGCCGGCGAAGCCGCGCCAGGCGGCCGACCGCGCCATCGGTCCGCCGATGAAGCCGGAATTCTCCTCGTCCGCCATCATCTCCGCCCAGGGGTCGAAGTCCGCCGGGATCGGCGGCCGCAGGATCAGGCGAGGGGTTTCAAGGGTGGGGCCGAGCGCCGGCGATTGAGCTGTCATTGGGGTGGCGCCTGGTTGAAGGGAGTGATCATCAGCGCTGGCGCCCGCGCCACGCTTCGCGGCTCTGACCCCATACGTCGATAGGATAGTGGTCGATCGGCGGCGGCAGCTTTCCCAGTCCGCGATTGACCGAGCCCAGCCGTTCCGCCACCCGCTGGGAGGCGACGTTGTCCGGGTCGATGCAGTGGACCACCTCGGTCCAGCCCAAGTCATCGAAGGCCCAGTCGATGGCGCGGGTCGCCGCCTCCACCGCATAGCCCTTGCCAGTGGCGTCTGGGACCAGTCCCCAGCCGACTTCGGTTCCCGGCCAGCCCTCGGGAACCCACGGGCCGACGCGGCCGATCCAGCGGCCGGTGGATTTCTCCACCACCGCGAACATCGAATACCCGTGCATCGCCCAAGCCCCGGCGATGCTGACGAAGCCGCGCCATGCCGCCGAGCGTGTTTGCGGGCCGCCGATGTATTTGGTGGCCTCGTCGGCCATGAACGCGGCGTAGGCGTCGAAGTCCTCAGGCGCCGGCGGCCGCAGGATCAGGCGCGGGGTCTCAAGGGTTGGGCCGAGTGCTGGAGTTTGTGCTGTCATTATGCTAGCATCGCCTCGAAAGGAGCGACCGTCATGGGCGCGATTACCATCCGCAAGCTGGACGATGAGGTGGTGGCACGGCTGAAGCTCCGCGCCAAGGCCGCCGGCCGCTCAATGGAGGAGGAGGCGCGGAAGATACTGACTGACGCCGATGGTCCTCGCCGGCTCAGCGGCCAGGAGGCGATCGACCACTTCCGGCGCCTCCGAGCGCGGACGAACGGCGGCCTCCCCCTGGCGGTGAGCACTTTGGACATTCTGCGGGAGATCAGAAATGAGGACCCGCGCGGCGCGCCAGCCAGCGATGAGCCTGCATGATTGTCGACGCCTCGGTCGTTCTTAAGTGGGGCGTGAGTGAGGTCGACTCAGAGACCGCTGAAAAGCTCTTTCTCCGATCCGACCTCGCCGCACCGGCTGTGCTTCACATCGAGCTTGGCTACACGCTGACGAAACTTGCACGCCAGCGGCTTCTTACCCGCGTCGAAACGATCGAGGCTTGGCGTCAACTGAGGCGGGCTGACCTCGCCATCTATGATGACGAAGCCTTGCTCGACCCAGCATTCGAACTTTCACTCGCGCTGAACGCCAGTTTCTACGACTGTGTCTATCTGGCGCTCGCCGTGAACACGAGCGACGTCTTGGTGACGGCGGACATACGCTTCATCCGCACGGTCCGCGCCGCGCCAGCCTATGCGGACCGAGTTCTGACCCTGGCCGAGGCCGCTACTTAAGCGACGGCTCGATGTCCTTACAGGCGGCCATCAAGCCCTGCACCGACTCCACCGACTTGGCGAACATAGCCTTTTCCTCGTCGTTGGTGGGGAACTGGATGATCTTCTCCACACCGCCCGCGCCGATCACCGCCGGCACGCCGACATAGAGGCCCGACAGGCCGTATTCGCCGTTCAGGTAGACCGCGCAGGGCAGCACGCGCTTCTTGTCCTTCAGGTAGGACTTGGCCATGGCGATGGCGCTCTCGGCCGGGGCGTAGAAGGCCGAGCCGGTCTTGAGCAGGGCGACGATCTCGCCGCCGCCGCCGCGGGTGCGCTTGACGATCGCGTCCAGCTCGTCCTGGGTCAGGAAGCCCTGGTTCACCAGCTCCGGCAACGGCAGGCCGCCAACGGTGGAGTGGCGCACCATCGGCACCATGTCGTCGCCGTGGCCGCCCAGGGTCCAGGCGTGGATGTCCTCCACCGACACGCCGGTCTTCTCGGCCAGGAAGTAGCGGAAGCGGGCGCTATCCAGCACGCCGGCCATGCCCACCACCTTGTTATGCGGCAGGCCGGAAAACTGCTGCAGCGCCCAGACCATGGCGTCCAGCGGGTTGGTGATGCAGATCACGAACGCGTTCGGGGCGTGCGCCTTGATCCCGTCGCCGACGGCCTTCATCACCTTCAGATTGATGCCCAGCAGATCATCGCGGCTCATGCCCGGCTTGCGCGGCACCCCGGCGGTGACGATGCAGATGTCGGCGCCGGCGATGTCGGCGTAGTCGTTGGCGCCCTTCAGGCTCGCGTCCTTGCCGAACACCGGCGAGGCCTCGGCGATGTCCAGCGCCTTGCCTTGCGGCACGCCCTCGGCGATGTCGAACAGGATCACGTCGCCCAGCTCTTCGCGCGCCGCGACGTGGGCCAGGGTTCCGCCGATCATGCCGGAGCCGATAAGGGCGATCTTCGCGCGAGCCATGGGCCGTCTCTCCAGAAATGGGCTTTGAAAGTCAGGGAGGAAAAGTCGCGCGCGGTCTAGCTCCGGACGGGCGCCGGGGCAAGCGGTGAGGCCAACCGTCGCGCTCGCCATAGTGCTTCGGCTCTGCTACACGCCGCGCCGCCTGCTCCCCTGGAGACTCTTTCCTTGGACAAATTCACCGTCAGCCCGCCCCTGCTCGAGGGCTCGGCGCCGCTCATCTCGCTCGGGCTATGCGAGGCGCGGCTGCAGAACGACGCGCGCTGGCCGTGGATCGTGCTGATTCCCCGCCGCGCCGGCGCCAGGGAGATCGAGCACCTGTCCAAGGTCGACCGGGCGCAGCTGATCGAGGAGGAGGTCGCCGCCGGCGCCGCCGTCCGCGCCATGGGATCTGCCATGGGCCGGGCGGTGGAGAAGCTGAACATCGCCGCCCTCGGCAATGTCACGCCCCAGCTGCACATCCATGCCGTGGGCCGCCGCTCGGACGACGAAGCCTGGCCGGGCCCGGTCTGGGGCGTCGGGACGGCGCGGCCTTACGAGGCGGCGGATCTTGAGATTGCGAAAGAGGCGGCCCTGGGCGTGCTGAACGGCTGGAGCGTGAAGGGGTAGGCGCGCGCCACGAGGCGCCAGGTCGCCCCTACGGGACACGCCGTTGCTGACTCGTGTTCAGTTACGCGTTACGCTTCCGCCCAACGATAAATCGGGTGAGGACACCGCGATGCGCACCAACGGCATCAACCACCTGGCCCTGGTCTGCAAGGACATGGCCGAGACCGTGGCCTTCTACCAGGACATCCTCGGCATGCCGCTGGTGAAGACCGTGGCCCTGCCGGATGGCGGCCAGCACTTCTTCTTCGACTGCGGCGGCGGCAACCTCTTGGCCTTCTTCTGGTGGGACAACGCCCCGGACGCCGCGCCGGGCATAGCCTCGGTGGCGCACTTTCCATCCAAGCCGATGACCGCCGTGGGCTCGATGAACCATGTGGCCTTCACCGTCGACGAGGCCGAGCTGGAGCCCTGCCTGAAGCGGCTGGAGGCCGCGGGTGTGCCGGTGCTGCCGATGGTGGTCAATCACGACGACTCCAAATACGGCGTCGCCGAGGAGATCCATCCCGGCGTCTTCGTCCGCTCGGTCTATTTCACCGACCCCAATGGCGTCATGCTGGAGTTCGCCGCCCTGACCCGCCAGCTCGGCCCCGGTGACGTCAACCACACCCCGGCCGGCGCGAAGACGCCGCAACCGGCGAAGGCGAAAGCCGCCCAGACCGAGCCGGCCTGACCCGTGCCTCGTCTGCGCCAGGTGCCTCGGAGCGAGGTCAGCTCCAAGGTCGTCAAGTCCGCCTATGACCTCTTGTTCGGCGATCGCGACCCGGTGGCCGAGCCCGGCACCGACACCGGCACGCCGGGCGACTGGTGGACGGTGTTCGCCAACTCCCCCGACGTGCTCGAACACTGCATGCGCGGCTTCGCCCTCTACCGCAATCCGGACCGCAAGCTGGACCCGGTCTTACGCGAAATCGGCCAGACCCGGGTCGGCTGGGCCAAGGCCAGTCAGTTCGTCTTCTCCCAGCACTGCAAGTCCATGCGAGGCCTGGGGATAGACGAGGCCAAAATCGCCGCCATCCCGCACTGGCAGGTGGCCGACTGCTATTCGGCGCGCGAGCGGGCGGTGCTGGCCTATGTCGACTGCCTGGCGCTGTCGGCGGGCCGTACGCCGGACCCGGTGTTCGACGCCCTTCGGGCCTTCCTCAGCGAGGAGGAGATTCTGGAGCTGACCTACATCGTCTGCCTGTACGACATGCACGCGGTGATGAGCCGCGCCCTGCGCACCGAATGGGACGACCGCGACGATCCCATCGTCGAGATCGACGCGCCGGAAGGCTTCTCGGCGCGGGATTTCCTGGATACGGGGCGGCGGACAGACCGATAAGCGCCGTCAGGCCGGCTGCAGCGCACGAGCCTGCTCCAGCAGATCGGTCATCCAATCGTTCACCACCGCGTCCATGACCAGGTGCACGCGGTCGCTCGCGCCGCCGTTGACCACCCGGTGCGGGTCGGCCAGCCGCAGGTACCAGGCCTCGCCCGGCGCCATCGCGACCGCGATGCGGTTGAGCTCGAACACCACCTGCGGATTGGTGGTGATAGGAATATGGATCCGGACCATGCCGTGCTCGGCGTCCAGGTCGAAGTCCGTGTGTTCCTTGATCACCGAGCCTGGCGTCAGCCGCATCAGCCGCACGCACCGCACGTCGCAATCGAACGATCGAATCAAGGACTGGAAATAGGGGCAGGCGTCGAGAAACGGCGTGTCCACAAAGGCCGTGGCGACCGGATCGGAGTAGATCATCTGGATCGGATGGCGGGCGCTCGCGGAACTGCGCAGCGGGATCGCGGCCCAGTCTCCGTCGTAATGCTCAGGCACGAAGTGCGCCGTCCACGCCTTGGCCTTCAGCGCCTCCAGGTCGCGCAGCAGCAGGGCCGGATCGAAGGCAATCGACAACCGCAATCGGTCTGGATAGATCATGCCGTCAAGGTACAGTTGCATTTGGCGCCGATGCAAGGATCAGGGGGAGTTGCCGCAATGTCGCTTGACGCCATCGATGGGGGTTCCGCGCAGGCACAGGCGGCGGGATTGCGGGACCTGGTGATGGGCGATCAAGCCCTGCAGGCCCGGCTGGCCGCGATCGACTCCCGCGGGGCCTTCCTGGGCGCGCTGGTGGATCTGGCGCGCGCGCGCGGTGGCGATCTGGCCGCGGACACCATGGCCTCATTCGTCCAGACCGATCCCCTGGGGCTGAGCCGGTTGCAGCCGCCCGTGTGGGGCCCGCCGGCGTCGCCGCCGATCGGTTGGCTGCCTGGCCAGGTCAGCCGCGTTGGCGGCGCGCCGGTGGTCGACTGGGTGCGGTTTGGCGATCGCCGGCTCGATGACGGCTTCTATGAGACCTCCGTGCGCTGGGCGCTGAACCAGCCGTTCAACAGCCTGTTCCGTTTCCAGACGCCTTTGGCCATGCTGTCCGACTGGGCGGCGCGCCTGCCGACAATCCAGCCCAGCGGCTTCATCTTCCACATGTCGCGCTGCGGCTCGACCCTGGCGGCGCAGATGCTGGCGGCGTCGCCGGCGAATATCGTCGTGTCCGAGGCCGCGCCCATCGACGGTGTGGCGCAGCTGGCCCGGCACGACCCGGCCTACGCCGGGGAAGCGGGTGAGACCCTGTTGCGAGACATGGTGGGCGTGTTCGGCCAGATCCGCGAGCCGCACGCCCGGCGGCTGTTCATCAAGCTGGACTGCTGGCACGCGCTGATGCTGCCCCTGTTCCGGCGCGCCTTTCCGGATACGCCCTGGGTGTTCCTCTATCGCGAGCCGCTGGAGGTGATGGTCTCGCAGATGCGCCAGCGCGGAAGCCAGATGGTGCCCCAGTTCGTGCCGCCGAGCTTTTACGGCATCGACCTGTCGACCGGCGTGCCGGACGAGGACTATTGCGCCCAGGTGCTGGCGGCGATCTGCGAGGCGGCGCTGGACGGCGCCGGGTTGGGCGGCGGGCTGATGGTCAACTACCACGAACTGCCGCAGGCGTTGGTGACGAAGATTCTGCCGCATTTCGGCGTGACGCCCGCGCCGGGCGAGCTCGACCTGATGACCGCGGCCGCGCAGTTCGACGCCAAGTCTCCGGGGTCCGAGTTCAGGCCGGATTCGGCCCAGAAGCGCGCCGAGGCCAAGCCGGCGATCGCCGAGATCTGCGCGCGCCGGCTGGACCACAGCTATCGGCGCCTCGAGGCGTTGCGCGCCGCGCAGGGTTGACCAACCCGTTGACGTCGTGCGCGCGAAACCGCATTCTACCCGCCCAGGGCGTAGGTGGGATTTCGACATGACAGGTCTGGTGATCGAGGATTTTCAACCCCGCGAGGGCAGCGTCTTCATGCTGGCCGAGGATGACCTGCCGCCGCTCGAGTTGACCTTGGAAACGGTCGAGCCGCTCAGCTTGAATGGCGGGCCCAAGGGCATGCGGCCGCCCTTCTCGCTGATGTTCAGGTGCCCGGATCAGAGGGTGCTTCCACAGCGGCAGTATCGCCTGGATCATCCAGCGATCGGCGAGGTCAGCATCTTCATCGTGCCGATCGGTCGCGACGAGACCGGCGTTCGATACGAGGCGATCTTCAACTGAAGGCGTCGGAGGCGGCCGATACCGGGTCGCGTTTCATCTCCAGATAAACGTCGCCGTCCGCGACCTCAACGAAGCCCAGTCGCGAGTAGAGCCGCAACGCCGGATTGAATCGTTCGACGAACAGACAGATGGGCTTGCCGACGGAGTCCGACAGGGTCAGCAGCTGGGTCATGATCGCCGAGCCGACGCCCTTCCCGCGCCATGCGGGGATAAGGGCGATGTCGATCAGGTCGATGCTGACCCGCAGCCAATGCAGGTAGATCCGCCCGATCGGCGAGCCCTGGTGCAGCAGGACGATCCACTCGGCGTCCGCCATATGGGTGCGGTAGTGGGTGCGCTGGGCGTTGAACTGCATGGCCAGGAAGCCCGATTTCTGTTCGGGCGACCAGGGCGTCTGCGCTAGCTCCTCCTCGCGGGTCGATGCGAACAGGGCCATCAGGAAGGCAATGTCGCCGTCCGCCTCAGGGCGCAGCGAGAATCCGTCAGACAGCAACGTCGCCGGCAGGGTGAATGCCTGCGACGAAGCCGTGATCGCCGGGACGGTCGACGACATCAGTTATGCGCCGGAAAGGTCCCAAAGACGGCGATGCAGTAGTTGACCGCCAGCACCGGCTGGATGTTGTTATGCGGCAGTGAACTGCCCGACTGACTGATCATTCTGGGCGAGAAAGCGGCCCCAGGCGTTCCGGTGGTGATATAGGCGTTGGCCGGGGTCGACGGTCCGATATAGGCGGTCGGGCCGGGAACGCCGGTCTTCTGAGCGGGCACTGTGGTGTCCGCCGAGTTGACCATGTGGGTATGGTTCGGAATCTGTTGAATGGTAAGGGTCACATTCTCCGTTCCAACCACCTCTCCAAGCGTGCGGGGCGACAGGCCAGCGCCGTTCCCCCAGTGCATCGGCACGCTGTTCTGCAGATTGGGCAGATTGAACGTGGTCTGGCCATTGCCGCCGTAGGTCGTGCCGATAATCGAAAAAAGCGCGGTGTATTGTGAGATCGACAGCGTCTGGCCATTGCAGGCCATATAGTTGTGGGGCGCGAACGGGAATCCGAATACCCGAATTTCGCCGACATAAGGACTTGCCATCGGTTTCGCTCCTTCGGTTCAATTGCGGGTGGGGAAGAGGCCGACCATGGCGATGATGAAGCTCACGCACAGGCTGGGCATCACGTTTGCATGCGGCTGGTTGCCGCCGGTGGGCGCGAGCGACCCGTTCATCAGGCTCCCGAAGGTCGGCGCGGGCGTGCCCGTGTTCAGCGCGTAAAATTCGCCGGCGAGCCCGCCGACCATCGCGCCAGGCAGGACGCCGCTGCCGATCGCCCCCACCGAGGCCTTGACGCTGGACACCATGACTTGGTGATTATGCAGCGGCATCGAGGTCTGCAGGATGGTGACGTTTTCGCTGCCGGCGACCTCGCCGATAACGCGTGGGGTCAGGCCTGTTCCGTTTCCCTCGCCGACGGGTATGCGTCCCTGAAGGTTCGGAAGCTGGAAGGTTTGGACGCCATTGCCGCCGTAGGTGGTCCCCAGCAGGCTGAACAGGGCGCTGTACTGGCTGATATTGAGCGTCTGGCCGTTGCAGAACTGCCAGCCTTTCGGCGCGAAGTTGCCCGCGAACATCCGGATTTCGCCCAGGAATGGGGTGGACATGGCCTTTCCTCCTTATGTGTTTGGGGAAATCAGTTACGGGGCGGGAAGTAGCCCGACATGCAGATGCAATAGTTGAGCACCAGATAGGGCTGCATGTTGTCGTGCGGCTGCCCGCCTCCCACGGGCTGAATCGTGGTGGGGATCAGAGACACCAGCGCGCCGCTGTCCGGCGCATACCGTGGCGCAGCCGCGCTGGCGATGTTGGAATAGGCATGGTTGTTCGGCAGCGTGGCGGCTCCATTGGCGCTGACCCCCAACATCTGGTGCGTGTGCATCGGGATTTCACCCGTATTCAAGGTGACGGTTTCCGTCCCGAACATTTCCCCTAATGTGTATTCGTTCTGCAGGCCGAAATGGAGGCCGCTCCGGCCCCGCGTGTCAGGCAAAGCGAAGCTGGTGGTTCCGTTGCCGCCGTAATAGGTCCCGATGAGGGAGAACAGCGCCGTGTACTGTTGGATTGGAAGGATGGATCCGTCGCACAGGTGCCAGCTTCTTGGCGCCCAGTTCCACGGGAACAGTCTGATTTCGCCGAGATAGGGGGTACTCAATGCCGCCTCCTCATTTTGCGCGCGACCTCTGCCTGATCCGGCGCTCGCCGGACCGACGAACTGCGTCGGGGAATGTTCGAAACTCACAAGCCCTGGTTGCTTAGCGGTACAAAATGCCCAGCGCAACAACTAACAACAAAAGATTGTACTTCGTCGTATCGCCTTCATGACGTGTTCAGGAAGTTCTTGCGAGCTCCGCGCGATCTTGATACCGTTACGCTTCAGCGTTGCGCATGACTGCGCGCCGACGTCGGCTGAGAGCAGGCTTGGGAGCGGCTTAGATGTCTGAGTTTGCACGGGATCTCGGTTCTCAGGAACCTGGTCAAACGATCGAGGCGGTGAAGGTGCGCCGTCCGTGGCGGGCGCCGCTGGTGATCGAATCAACCGTGGGTCACCACACCTCGAAATCGTCCAATACGTTCAAAGTCGAACGTAAAACCTCGAGCGCGTTCACCTCGCTCTCGTAGACGCCGTTAGGCATTCGGGCGGTCCGGCGGGACGCACATGAATAATGTCTCGGCGAGCGCGTTAAAAATATCCGGGTCGGCGTCGGCTGAGCGGATGTCGGCGTGAGTGGCGTCTGCGGCATCGTCCGCTGGGACGGCGGCGCGGTCGCCGCGGCGGACCTTGATCGGCAGATGAGCGCATTGCGCCACCTGGGTCCGGACCGTTCGCGCCAGTGGATGGCGGGGGACGCCGGCATGGGCGCGCTGCTCATGCGGACATCCCGCGAGGACGCCTTCGACAGCCAGCCGCTGCGTGACTCCGCCGCCGATCTCACCTTTGTTTGCGACGCCCGGCTCGACAATCGCGAGCACGTCGCCCGGGCGCTTGGAATTGATGACGCGCAACTGGCCGGCATGGCCGATAGCGCGCTTCTCTTCGCCGCCTACCGCGCCTGGGGCGCGGGCTGCGCCGAGCGTCTGATCGGCGACTTCGTCTTCGCCGCCTGGGACGGCCGGGCCGGCGTCTTGACCCTCGGCCGCGATCACATGGGCCAGCGGCATCTGTTCTATCATGTCGGCGAGGGCTTCTGCGCCTTTGCCTCCGAGCGCAAGGGACTGTGGGGCTTGCCGGACGTGCCGCGCCGCCTGCCCACCGATCTGATCGCCCGGTTGCTGGTCGAGGCTGGCCTGGTTCCCGGGCGTCGGGACGACAGGCCGGCGGCGGCTGATGGACTGCAACGGGTTGCGGGCGGGACCACCACCACGATTTCGCAAGGCGTGGTCCGCGAGCACCGCTATTGGACGCCGCAGGCTGGGCCGGAGCATCTGAACCGGGACGAGGCCTACTATGTCGACGCCTATCGCCGGGTTCTCGGCGAGGCGGTCGCCTGCCGTTTGCGCCGCGCGACCGCGCCCGTGGGGCTGTTTCTGGGCGGAGGGTTCGATTCCGGCGCGATCGCGGCCCTCGCGGGCCCGGCCTTGGCGCCAACCGGCAATAAGCTGATCGCCGCCGCCAGCGTCGCCGCCGACCCGAGGAATCCGCGCGATGCGCGGCGATGGGTCGAGACCTGCGAGCGACACATGCCGCATCTCGACGTCCGCTATGTCACGGACGATCGGTCCAACGTGCTCGCGGGACTTGAGCGGTCCTTCTTCGTCTCGGATTCGCCGCACGCCGCCAACCGGTTCGTCGCCGACAGCCTGTTGACCGCGATCAAGGGGACCGGCGCGCGCATGGTGATGGACGGCCACGGCGGCGACTACACCCTCAATCCACGCGCGGACGGATTCCTCGGCGAGCGCCTGCGCCGGGGCCAGTTCGGCCGCTTCTTCTCCACCTTGCGGGCGCGGCGGCAGGCGCAGCACTATTCGCTGCCTGGCCTGTTCAAGTCGGAAATCCTGCCGCTCTTGCCGCCGGTGCTGACCCGCCGCTGGATCCGATGGCGGGGCGGACTTGCCCCTTTTGGGCCGACCATGCCAATCGGCAAGGACTTCGCCCGACACGCCGCCGATTTGGGCGCGCGCCTGCCCCGGCCGGGATGGACCGCGGCCCGCGATGGCCGATTGAGGGTGCTGCAGGCGCGACAGGGCGCGCCGGCGGGGGGATGGTCCATGGCGGCCAACACCCATGGACTGGAGTTTACCCAGCCGTTCCACGACAAGCGCGTCGTCGAATTGGCCCTGGCGATCCCCGACGACTTCCGCCTGCGGAACGGCCGCGAACGATCTCTGGCCCGCGAGGCTTTGAAGGACCTCTATCCGCCGGAATTCCAGACCCGGCGCGACCATAACGACGCCATGGATCCGGACTACATGGACATGGCCGCGAGGCTGCGCCCGGAGATACTCGCCGAAATCGACCGCATGGAGCAGTCGGGCAAACTTTCGAGCTACCTGGATTTCCCAAAGCTGCGCCGAATGCTGACGCGCACCGTGGGAGGTCGGCCAGGCCGCTATTACGAGCCCGCTACCCGCCAAGCCATCCGAGCCTTCCTCCTCGGCCGCTATATCGAATGGTTCTCCGGCGGTAATTCCTAGGGCAGCCGCGTGAATAGCCGTCGTCGCTCTAGTCTGACGCCCCGCACGCCAGGCGCCGCGTTGAACTCAATCCTCTGGCTCGCCTCCTATCCGAAGTCCGGCAACACCTGGGTGCGGCTGCTGATCGGCGCCCTGTCATTGGCCGACGGCGAAGCCTTTGAGCTGAATGATTCGATCCAGAATGACGGCAACGCCAACGCTCGGGCGTTGGTGGACGAGCTGTCGCTGATCGAAACCGCGCTGCTGACCCACCAGGAACTCGATGAGCTGCGGCCGGACGTCTACCCCGATCTGGCCCATAACCCGTCCGCGGCGGCCGAACTGCTGGAAGAGGCGGCGCCCCAGCGGCTTCGGTTCATGAAGGTGCACGACGCCTACACCCTGAACCGCTCCGGCCGGCCCGTGCTGGGCGGCGCGCAGGCCGCGTGCGGGGCTCTCGTCATCGTCCGCGATCCGCGCGACATCGCCCCGTCCCTGGCGCACAACTTCGACATCTCGATCGATAGGGCCATCGATATGATAAATGACAATCGCCTCCTCCTTCGGGTCCAGCCGGGCAAGCAGGATCCGCGCTTGCCCCAGACGCTGATGGGCTGGAGCGCCAACGTCGCCAGCTGGCTCGATCAACGCGACCTGCCGGTCCACATGATCCGATACGAGAATCTCAAGCGCGACACTGCGACCACCCTGCATACCGCCCTGAATGCGATCGGTCTCGGTTTCACCATGGAGGCAGTAGCGAGGGCGGCGGCGCTCTGCGCCTTCGAGCGGTTGCAGGCGCGGGAACGGGAGAGCGGCTTCATCGAAGCGTCGGACTCCGGCGCAGCCTTTTTTCGCCGAGGGCTGGTCGGCGGCTGGCGCGATGAATTGACTGCGGAACAGGTTCGGCGTCTGGAAAGGGTCCATGCTTCGATGATGACCCGCCTGGGCTACAAGCTGTCGGGCGCCTGACGCAGGGATCCACGGCCGCGGCCGATCGGGCTTTACACGCGCAAGCTTCACGGGATACCCAAACTCCCACGCCCATAAGGCGCATCTTTACGGCTCGACATGATCCGAAGCATGCAGACGACGGCGCCCAAGTTTTCCGCCGCCCAGCAGCAGATGCTGGACCTCGCCGCCGCCGCGAAACCGCAGGTCGCGGCAAAGCTCCTGCTTGAGCTCGCGGCCACCTTTTGGAAGACCGGGCAGGTGGCCGAATGCGTCGAGTGCTTTGCGCGCTCCTACCGCAAGGAGCCCTGCAGCAAGCTCAAGGACATCCTGGGACCCCAAGCCGATCCAGCGCAGGTCAGGCGCCTCACCCTGACCATGATAGAATACGGCTGCCGGTATTCGGATGTGATCGGCGAACTCGCCGCCGCCGAAGCGGCGCTCGGACACCCAGACGCCGTCCGCCGATTGGTGGATTACGGGCGCTTCTACCGCGAGGGCTCGTGCGAACCTCCGCCCGGAACCAGCCTGGAGACCTTCAACAGGGCCGTCGCCGAAGAGGTCAAAGCCCACCTCACCTTCTACCCCAGGGCCGACACGGCAATCAGAAACACCTGGCGCAACAACAGGGCGATGAGAGCCGAGACGCCGGCTTTGGCGGCGCTGCACTCGATCCTCGCCCGGCAGGTGGAGCGCTACATCGCCGCCCTGCCGGCGGACCAGGATCATCCCTTTATCGCCTCCCTGCCGCCCGAACATGACCTGGGAGGGTGGGCGGTCGTCTCAACGCCGGAGGGCCACCACGCCCCGCACACCCACCCCGGCTCGTGGGCCAACGGCGTCTACTACGTCTCCCAGCCCGACATATCGCGTGGCGCGCAAGACCGGCGGGGCTGGCTGAAGGTAGGCCCGCCGCCGGAATTTGCGGATCACGACGCCGCGGTGAGCGGTTGGGAAACCCGATTCATCGAGCCGAAGGCCGGTTCCTTTGTCCTGTTTCCGTCCTACTTCTTTCACTCCACCGAACCCATGCGCGTCGATCAGGAGCGCGTCTGCATCGCCTTCGAGATTCAACCGAAGGAAATCGGGCACGTCGGACCGCGGATCTACTGACGGGTCGCGGCGAGCTGGACGTTCCGGCCGCCCTACCGAACCAGGTGGTCCGCCAGCACCTGCGCCACCGCCAGGCTGACGCCCTTGCCCATGGCGATGTGCAGGAATTCATTGGGGCCGTGGGCGTTGGAGTGGGGGCCGAGCACGCCGGTGATGACGAACTGGGCGTCAGGGAACTTCTCCCCCAGCATGCCCATGAACGGGATCGAGCCGCCTTCGCCGATCATCGCGGCGTCGCGGCCGAAGGCGGCCTGCGAGGCGCGGTCGATGGAGGCGCGCAGCCAGTCGGCCAGGGCGGGCGCGTTCCAGCCCGAGCCGGCCTTTTCCACGTCGAAGACCACCTTGGCGCCATAGGGGGGATCGGCTTCCAGCAACGTTTTGAGCTTCTGGCCCGCCTCGACCGCATCCAGCGTCGGCGGCAGCCGCACCGAGAGCTTGGCCGCCGTGAACGGCCTGAGCACATTGCCGGCGTTGACCAGGGTCGGCGCGCCCTCCAGGCCGGTGATCGACAGGGTCGGCCGCCAGGTGCGGTTCAGGATCAGCTCGGCGGGATCGTCGGACACCGGACCCATGCCGGGAACGAAGGGGTATTTGGTGTAGACCTCCGTCCCCAGCGCCGCCGCGGCCGCCTTGGCCTCGGCGATGCGCCCGGGCGGGACCTGGACGTGGAAGTCGGCCAGCTTGATCGCGCCGTCAGCCTCGTCCTCGAACCGGGACAGCAGCGATCGCAGGATGCGGAAGCTGGACGGCACGACGCCGGACGCGTCTCCAGAATGGACGCCTTCTTCCAGAACATCGACCCGCAGCGCCCCGCCGGTCATGCCGCGCAGGGAGGTGGTCAGCCACAGCTGGTCGTAATTGCCGCAACCGGAGTCCAGGCAGACCACCAGCGACGGCGAGCCGATCCTGTCGGCCAGATGGTCGACGTAGGCCGGCAGGTCATAGCTGCCGCTTTCCTCGCAGGCCTCGATCAGCACCACGCACCGGGCGTGGGCCGTGCCTTGCGCCTTCAGCGCCAGAATGGCCGACAGGGCGCCGAACATGGCGTAGCCGTCGTCCGCGCCGCCGCGCCCGTAGAGTTTCCCGTCCTTCAACACCGGCGTCCACGGCGTGAGGCCCTCGGCCCAGCCGGTCATTTCCGGCTGTTTGTCGATGTGGCCATAGAGCAGGACGGTCTCATCGCCCGCGCCCGGAATCTCGATCAGGATCACCGGCGTGCGGCCCTCCAGGCGCACCACCTCAAGGCTCGCGCCATCCAGCGCCACGATCTTGCCCTTGGCCCACGTTGCGAACTGCTCCACCGCCGCGTCCATATAGCCGTGCGCCGCCCAGTCGGGATCGAAGGCCGGGGATTTGTTGGGGATGCGGATATAGTCGGTCAGCTCGGGGATCACCTCGGCGTCCCACAGCCGGTTGATGAACGTCTTGGCGGCGGACTGATCCATGGCTTTCTCCCTGCGTGGCGCGGAGCGTTTTACGAGCGCGTGGCGGGGGCTGTATAGGACCTCGACTGCGCCAAGGGGATGATTTTGCCGAACACCGCCGCCCGACCGAAAATCACCCTCCTGACCACCGGCGGCACCATCGCCATGACCGCGACCGGCAGCGGCGGCGGGAATCTGACCCAGACAGCCGCCGACCTGGCCGCCGCCGCGCCGGGTCTGAGCGGCATCGCCGACCTGACGGCCGAGGCGGTGCTGGCTAAGCCCAGCTCCAGCTTCACCCTGGACGATATGGGCGCCATCGCCGCCGCCGCAAACCGGGCGGCTGAAACCGCGGACGGCGTGGTCATCACTCACGGCACCGACACCCTCGAAGAAACCGCCTTCGCCCTGGCGCTGTTGACCCGGACCCAGACCCCCATCGTGCTCACCGCCGCCATGCGCCGCCCCGACCAGCCCGGCGCCGATGGGCCCGCCAACCTCCTGGCCGCCGTCCGCGTCGCCGCCAGCCCCGCCGCGCGGGGCCTTGGGGTGCTGGTCGCCATCGACGATGAAATCCACGCTGGCCCCTTGGTCCGCAAGAGCCACAGCTTCCGCACCCACGCCTTCTCCTCCGCGCCGTTCGGGCCGATCGGATGGGTGGTGGAGGGGAGGGTCCGCATCACGCTGGCGCCCCGCTGGACCCTGCCGCACCTGACCTACGCCGGCGGATCGCCGGTCGTGCCGATCATCGAAGCCGGACCGGGTCTCGAGGCTTCGGTGGTCGAGGCCTTGTCAGACGTCGCCGACGGCCTCGTCGTCGCGCTGTCCGGCGCGGGCCATGTGGCGGCCGGGTGCGTGGACACTCTCGCCAGCCTCGCAGCGCGCAAGCCGGTGGTGTTCGCCAGCCGCACCGGCGCCGGCGAGACTTTGCGCGCCTCCTACGGCTTCGGCGGCGGCGAGATGGAGCTGCTCGCCCGCGGCCTCATCGGCGCCGGCCCCCTGGACGGCCGCAAGGCGCGCGTGCTGCTGCTGTTGCTGGCGGATGGGTGGTCGGTTGAGAGGGTGCGCGAGGTGTTCGCCGGGCTCTGAATCAGAACCCTCGCCCCACCGCGTGGGGACAGGGCAGGGTGGGGGTTCTTGAATCGAGCCGTTCAGATCCCAGCCAGCCCTAATCCTGAAACCCGACGAACACCGCGGCCTCATCCACGGTCTTGCGCTCGGAGACGACGGCGTTGGCCGGGAAGGTCTCGTCCGGCCAGCCCAGGGCGACGCTCTTCATGATCACCTGATCGTCGGCGATCCCGGCGTGTTCGCGGACCACCGGCGACTGCATGATGCCCTGGCTGTTGATCACCGCGCCCAGCCCGCGCGACCAGGCGGCGTTGACCAGGGCGGTGGTGACCGCGCCGCAGTCGAAAGGCGTATCGTCGCTGCCGTCCAGGGCGCGGTCGTAGGTGACGATGATGCAGACCGGAGCGTCGAACTGGCGAAAGCCGCGCAGCACCCAGTCCTGGCGCATGTCCTTGTCGTCGCGGGCGATGCCCATGGCGGAGAACAGCTGTTTGGCGACGCCGATCTGCCGTTCGCGGTGCGGACCGGCGA
>Ga0302314_10000729_pt1 | contig 61328 bp, 51 predicted proteins | sample III_Palsa_N2_3_FD_200533 | JGI IMG/M metagenome (GOLD analysis project Ga0302314, IMG submission 200533) | Peat permafrost microbial communities from Stordalen Mire near Abisko, Sweden - III_Palsa_N2_3 | ecosystem: Environmental > Terrestrial > Soil > Palsa > Peat permafrost | place: Sweden...
CGGCGCTTCTGGGTCCCCGCTTTCGCGAGGACGACGGAAATAATAAGAGCGGCGCAGAATTGTTGCGCATCTCGCCTGACAGCAGATGACTGTCTCTACAAATGCGTCAGGCATTGCAACAAGAAGCGCTTGCTGGACTCAAGCACTGCAAACCGCGTCGCTTTGGAATGCATCGCCCGAGCCATCAGAATGGCGCCAACCAATTGACAGATGAAAGCCCAAGCCAGGTCAGGATTGCCGAGCTTATCCTCCAGCATCGTCACGCCTCTCCCCATCTCTTCCTCAAACAACTTGCGCGTCACCTCATCCGCACGCGCAATCTCTGCGCCGAGCGAGGGCAGCATGCATCCCGCTTCCGGATGCCGCACATGCTTCATGTTCAGATAGCGCTCCATCTCGAATTCGAGCCAAGCGGCAGGTTCGGTATGCGGATTGTTTTGCCACGCGTCGCGGCTTAGTTGCAGCTCGTAGGGGATCAACGCCTGCAGCAGTTCGGCCTTGGAGCCGAAGTGGCTGTAGAACGCGCCGCTGGTGACGCCCGAGGCTTCCATCAGTTTGTCGATGCCTGTTGCGGCGTAGCCGCCTTCTTTCATCAGGGCGCTGCTGGCCTGGATGAGCTGTTGGCGTTTTTCGGCTTTGTGTTCGGGCGGGTAGCGCATGCTTTCCTCGTGCTTGACTTTCGTCTTACTATAACATAACGTGCGTTATGTCATAACCCGAGGAGACGATGATGACGGGAAATAACAACGGACAAGCTGCCGGTGCGGCGCTGGTGGTGGGGGCGGGTGACGCCACGGGTGGGGCGATTGCCAAGCGCTTTGCGCAGGGTGGCTTGATCGCCTGCGCAACGCGGCGCACGGCCGGCAAGTTGCAGCCGCTGGTTGATGAGATACGCGCATCGGGCGGGCTGGCGCATGGCTTTGCTTCGGACGCGCGCAAGGAAGAGGAAGTGGTGGCGCTGGTGGAGCAAATCGAGCGTGATGTCGCGCCGATCGAGGTGCTGGTGTTTAACATCGGCGCCAACGTGCCATGCAGCATTCTGGATGAGACGGGGCGCAAGTATTTCAAGATATGGGAGATGGCTTGCCTGGGTGGCTTCCTGTTCGGGCGCGAGGTGGCCAAGCGCATGGTGGCGCGCGGGCGCGGCACGATCATTTTTACCGGGGCCACGGCGAGCTTGCGCGGTTCGGCCAATTTTGCCGCCTTTGCGGGGGCCAAGCATGCCTTGCGTGCGCTGGCGCAGAGCATGGCGCGCGAGCTGGGACCGAAGGGTATCCACGTGGCGCATGTGGTGGTCGATGGTGCGATCGATACCGAGTTCATCCGCGAGAATTTTCCCGAGCGTTATGAATTGAAGGATCAGGCTGGCATTCTTGATCCGGCGCACATTGCGGACAATTATTGGTATCTGCACAGCCAGCCGCGCGATGCGTGGACCCACGAGATTGACCTTCGTCCCTGGATGGAGCGGTTCTAAGAATAATCAGAGGAGACAACGATGAACAAGCAAGTGGAGTTCCATTACGATTTCGGCAGCCCGTATTCCTATCTTGCCTATCACGCCTTGCCCGGGATCGCCAAGGCTGCCGGCGCCGAGGTGGTGTGGCGGCCGATGCTCTTGGGCGGCGTTTTCCAGGCAACGGGCAACCATAGCCCGGCGGAGGTGCCGGTCAAGGGGGCGCATATGCAAGTCGATCTCAAGCGCTGGGCGGCTTGCTTCGGTGTGCCTTTCCGGATGAATCCGTTCTTCCCGATCAATACGCTTGCGCTGATGCGCGGCGCTACGGGGTTGCAGATGAAGGGCGATGCGGCGGCGTTCGATCGCTACAATGCGGCGATGTATGCGGCGATGTTCGAGACGCCGAAGAACTTGAACCAGCCCGAGGAAATCGGCAAGGTGCTGCATGCGGCGGGGTTCGATCCGGCGCAATTTCTTGCCATGATCAATGATCAGGCGGTCAAGGACAAGCTGAAGGAGAACACGGCTGCGGCGGTGGGGCGTGGGGTGTTTGGCGCGCCGACTTTCTTTGTTGGGGATGAGATGTATTGGGGGCAGGATCGGTTGCATTTCGTGGAACAGGCTTTGGCGTAGCGGATTTGCTATGTCTGTGCCGTTACTTTTTGCAAATCAAACAGAGTCGGATCATAACTTCCCTCACCCCCACCCCTCTCCCGCCTGCGGGAGAGGGGCTTTAAGCGAGCGTCACTTCGCGCGGTAGCCTTTGAGTGCCGCTGCGCAATCGTGGATCAGAGCCGGGCCGCGGTAGATCAGGCCGGTGTAGAGCTGCACCAGCGACGCACCGGCATCGATCTTGGCGCGTGCTTCTTCGCCGGACATGATGCCGCCCACGCCGATGATGGGCAGGGCGTCGCCGACTTCGGTTTTCAGTGCGCGGATCACGGTGTTGGAGGCGTCGAACACGGGGCTGCCGGAGAGGCCGCCGGTTTCTTCCGCATGCGTCAATCCACGGACGGCGTCACGCGTGACGGTGGTGTTGGTGGCGATGACGCCGTCGATGCCGTGGCGCAGCAGGGCGTCGGCGATATTGCGGATCTGGGCGCTGTCGACGTCGGGCGCGATCTTCAAGAGCAGCGGCACGTAGCGGCCGTGCTGGTCGGCCAGTTTCTTTTGTCGCTCCTTCAGGCTGCCCAGCAATGCATCGAGTTCGGATGCGCCTTGCAACTGGCGCAGGTTCTTGGTGTTGGGCGACGAGATGTTGACGGTGACGTAGCTGGCGTAGGGGTAGACCTTGTCGAGGCAGATCAGGTAGTCGTCGACCGCGCGCTCGATGGGGGTGTCGGCGTTCTTGCCGATGTTCAGGCCCAGCACGCCTTGCTTGTCCTGGTAAAACCTTGAGGCTTGCACGTTGGCGACGAAGGCGTCGACGCCGCCGTTGTTGAAGCCCATGCGGTTGATCAGGGCATTGGCCTTGGGCAGGCGGAACATGCGCGGCTTGGGGTTGCCCGGCTGCGCGCGCGGCGTGACGGTGCCGACTTCGATGAAGCCGAAGCCGAGCGCGGCGAGGCCGTCGATATAGGCGCCATCCTTATCCAGGCCGGCGGCGAGGCCGACCGGGTTGGCGAAATCGATTCCCATCACCGTGCGTTTGTCCGCAGGCGGTTTGCCGAGCAAGCCGGTCAGGCCGCAGGCGGCGGCGCGCTGCAACGAGGGGAGGGTCAGGTTGTGGGCTGCTTCGGCGTCGAGCGAAAACAGCACGGGGCGGGCGGCAGCGTAAAGAAGTTTGTTGAACATGATGGGGCCGGCGTTTGCCGGCGCGATGAATGCGGTCAATCCGCTATTTTACCGCGCCGTCCAGGCGACATGCCCGAACCGGCGTGCTCTTGCCGGGGCCTTAGAACGGTTCCCACTTATTGTTGCGTCGTGCTTCAACGGGCTTGAAGTTGACCTTGTACGCCATTTTCTGGCTTTCGCGTATCCAGTAGCCGAGATAGACGTAGGGCATGCCGAGCTGCCTGGCTTGCTCGATCTGCCACATGACGTTGTAGGTGCCGAACGAGGCGCCGGAGACGTCGGGGTCGTAGAAGGTATAGACCGAGGAGAGGCCGTCGTCCAACACGTCGATGATGCTGATCATGCGCAAGACGTTGCTGTCGTCGCGGAATTCGACCAAGCGCGTGTTGACCTTGCTTTGCAGCAGGAACTGCGCGTATTGGTCGCGGCTGTCCTGGTCCATGCCGCCGCCGGCGTGGCGCGCTGCCTGGTAGCGCAGGTAGAGTTCGTAATGCTCGGCCACGTAGGTCAGCGTGGTGACCCAGGCCGTGAGATTGCCGTGCCTGGCCCAGGCGCGCTTCTGGCTGCGATTGCTCTGGTAGGCGCCGACCCTGACGCGCACCGGCGTGCAGGCCTGGCAGCCGTCGCAATAGGGGCGATAGGTGAAGATGCCGCTGCGGCGGAAGCCGTTCTTGACCAGTTCGGAATAGACGTCGGCGTTGATCAGGTGCGAAGGCGTGGCAACTTGCGAGCGGGCCTGCCTGTCCTCGAGGTAGCTGCAAGGATAGGGCGCCGTTGCGTAGAACTGCAACGTGGAAAAGGGCAGGTCTTTCAGATGCGTCATGGCGGGCTATTCAAACCGGCAGAACAGTCAGTTTAATATAAATCAGGTACATGCCACGATTCTATATCGGGTTGCGCTGTGGCTCCTTTGAGTTGCTCGATGAACAAGCTGCGGGCAATGGGCCTGGCGCCCAGGGAGGCCAGGTGATCGGTCTGTTGCTGGCAATCCAACATTTTGACGCCTTGGGCCTGCAGGAAGGCCACGAGATAGGCCAGGGCTATCTTGGAAGCGTCGGCGGCCCTGGCGAACATCGATTCGCCGTAGAACATGCGCCCGATGGCCACACCATAGGCGCCGCCGACCAGTTCGTCTTCAAACCATAGCTCCGCCGAATGGGCATGGCCCTGCCTGTGCAGCCCGGTATAGCCGTCGATGATGTCGTCGGTGATCCAGGTGCCGCCGCCATCGCGCCGCGGTTCGGCACAGGCGCGCATGACGCTCTCGAAGGCGCTGTCGAAACGCACTTGCCAGGGGCCGCCTTCGCGCATGCTGCGCGCCACTTGCTTGAGCTTTTTCTTCAGGCTGTGGGAGACGATGAATTCTTCGGTGTAGAGCACCATGCGCGGATCGGTGCTCCACCAGAGTATCGGCTGGCCTTCGGAAAACCAGGGAAAGATGCCGCGCTGGTAGGCCATCAGGAGACGCGCCGGGGAAAGATCGGCGCCGGCTGCCAGGAGGCCTGTCGGCCCGTCTTTTTCGGTCAGTGCCTGCGACACGTCGGGGAAGGGCGTGTCCGGGTGCAGCCAGGGGATCATTTCAGTCCGGCTTGCGCATCGGTTTGGTGATGTCGAGAGTATGCAGCGCGTAGTGCCCGCCCGTGCGCGCCTTTTCGTAATCTTCGAGGAAGTATTGCAGCGTGTGCGTGACGGTGGGGAAGGCGATGTCGGACCAGGGGATGTCGGCGGCCGTGAACAGTTTCACTTCGAGGCTTTCGGGGCCGGCGGCGTAGTCGAGGTCAAGCAGCGTGGCGCGGTAGAACAGATGCACCTGGTGTACGTGCGGCACGTTCAGGAGCGAAAAGAGCGGGTGCAGTTCGATGTTGGCGCCGGCTTCTTCGATGGTTTCGCGCATGGCGGCCTGCTCGGTCGTTTCGCCGTTTTCCATGAAACCGGCCGGCAACGTCCAGAAGCCGTAGCGCGGTTCGATGGCGCGCTTGCACAGGAGGATCTGCATCGTGCCGTCGGCTTCCCAGACCGGGATGGAACCGACCACCAGTTTCGGGTTCTGATAGTGGATGGTGCCGCAATTGCTGCACACGTAGCGCGGCCGGTTGTCGTCGGGCGGGACGATGAAGGATACCGGCTGGGCGCATTCGGAGCAGAATTTCATGGCGGCACAATAGCAATGATGAGGGTGGTAAAAGCGTGCCTGCAAGTGTAGCATCCGGGAGCCTGCCATGAGCGCGGATAGGGCACCCCTAACCGGGTTCATAACAGGCTCCAATGTAATTGCGTTACCGGGCAAACCCATGTATAGTCTATCCTTTCAGGCGCGGGGTGGAGCAGTCTGGCAGCTCGTCGGGCTCATAACCCGAAGGTCACAGGTTCAAATCCTGTCCCCGCAACCAAGTCTTATTTATTATTCCCCGTCCCTCATTACACCTCCAATAAATCGGGGCGTCGGAATGCAAGATCAGCGCAGCGCGCAGGATGTTTCCATTTGGGGCGGTTTTCCCATACGTTGTCGCACAAATATTGTTTAACAGTAAAAGATTGTTCGAAGCGAACACATGAATACTGCTGAGGCGAAAAAAGTCCTCGAAACCGCATTGCTATGCGCGCATGAGCCGTTGACCATCAATGCGATGAAGAAGCTCTACGGAGATGACGAGCAAGACTCGCCCGTAGGTGCCGATACCATCAAAAGCATGCTCGAAGAGCTGCGCCACGACTGGGCCGACAAGGGCATCGAAGTGGTGAGCCTGTCGACCGGCTGGCGTTTCCAGAGTCGCCCCGAGATGAAGATGTATCTCGAGCGCTTGAATCCGGAAAAACCGCCCAAGTACACGCGCGCGACGCTCGAAACGCTGGCCATCATCGCTTATCGCCAGCCTGTGACGCGCGGCGATATCGAGGAAATCCGCGGCGTCACGGTGAATTCGCAAACCATCAAGCTGCTGGAAGACCGCAACTGGATCGAAGCCGTCGGCCATCGCGACGTGCCGGGCCGCCCGGCGCTGTTCGCCACGACCAGGCAATTCCTCGATGACCTTGGCTTGTCGGCGCTGGACCAATTGCCGCCGCTGCAGCAAGTGGCCAAGGACGAGACCCCGGGCGAGGCATTGCTGCCGGCCCTGGCCGAATTGGTTGGCGATGAGCAGGCGGCCATCGAATTTGCCGAGGCGGAGAGCGCCGCGACGGAAGAATCGGGAGGCGTTGCAGAAGCGCTGGCTGACGATGCCGAAGCGGCGACCACGCAGACAGAAGAGTCAGTTGTGGCATCAACTGGCGACGCGCTCGCTGTTCACGAAACCGGCCTGCCGCCTACCGAACAAACCGTGGAAGCAGGCGACGTTGCCGAGCCTGCCGCGGCGCACGACCTTGCAGTACCCGAAACAGAATCCGCGGCGCAGGCGCATGACGCCCAAGACCAAGATCAACCCCCGACGGCTCCCGCAGCGGCGCCCGAGCAGCATTAAGAAGTGAATAATGAGCGACTCCAGTTCAGAAAAAAATACCGCGCATGACGCGATACCTGCGGTGACATCTGCGGCGCCGGCCGAGGGCGCACCCGCTCCCGCCCGTACCGACGCCGAAGCGGCGGCGGCCAAGCCTGCCAAGCGCGGTGTGCGTGGTCCGCGCACCTTGCGCCGCGCCCGCAGCGCCCCGCGCGTGGAGCAACAGGGCGAAAAGACCGAAGCGGTTGCTGAAGGCGCCGCAACGGTTGAAGCCCCGGGCAGCGAAGCAGGACAGGCCCCGCGTCGCGAACGCAAGCCGCAACGCCAGGAAGGCAAGGGCGGCAAGCGCCCCGACAACGCGGCGCATGGCGCTCAAGGTGGGCCGCAAGGCGGACCGCGCGGCCGGCAGGACGGCGCGCCGGGCAAGGGCGTCAAGCACAAGGCCAAGCCGGGCCCCAAGCCTGTTGACGCCGATGCGGTGTTTTCCTTCGTGACCTCCGATGCGTTCGACAGCGACGAGAGTGAAGTTGCGCACGGCAAGCACAACGCCCGCCCGGCTCCGGCCAAGGCGGTGCGGCGCGACCTGACCGCCGACGACGATGCGCCCAAGCTGCACAAGGTGCTGGCTGAGGCAGGCCTCGGTTCACGGCGCGACATGGAAGAATTGATCATCGCCGGGCGCGTCTCGGTCAATGGCGAACCGGCCCACATCGGCCAGCGCATTTTGCCGACCGACATGGTGCGCATCAACGGCAAGTTGATCCAGCGCCGCGTCAGCAAGAAGCCGCCGCGCGTCCTGATTTATCACAAGCCGGCCGGGGAAATCGTCAGCATGGACGATCCGGAAGGCCGGCCCTCGGTGTTCGACCGCCTGCCGCCGATGAAGGCCGGCAAGTGGCTCGCCGTGGGGCGCCTGGACTTCAATACCGAAGGTTTGCTGCTGTTCACTACGTCGGGCGATCTGGCCAACCGGCTGATGCACCCGCGCTACGGCATCGACCGCGAATACGCGGTGCGCACGCTGGGCGAGCTCGAAGAAGGCATGCGCCAGAAGCTGTTGTCCGGCGTCGAGTTGGAAGACGGCACGGCAAACTTTTCGCGCATCGCCGATGGCGGCGGCGAAGGCGTCAACAAGTGGTATCGCGTGATCATCGGCGAAGGCCGCAACCGCGAAGTGCGCCGCATGTTCGAAGCGATCGGCCTGACCGTGTCGCGCCTGATCCGCACGCGCTATGGCGCGCTGACCTTGCCTTCGAATTTGAAGCGCGGTCGCTGGGAAGAGATGGATGAGAATGCCGTGCGCAGCCTGATGGCAGCCTCGGGACTGGAAAAGAATGTCGGCGCCGGCGACAAGCCTGCTCAGGGCAAGGGCAATGCTTCCGGCAATGGTGGCGGCCAAGGTGGGCAAGGCAACAAGCCTTACGGCCCAAAGGGGCAGGGCCAGGGGCAGCCGCAGAACCGCAGCCGCCAGCCCGATCCGTTGCAGACGGCCTTGGGCTTTCCCGGCATGGGCCAGCAAAAACGCGGCCGTGGCCCGGGTGGTCAGGGCCAAGGTCAAGGCCAGGGCGGTTTTGGCGGGCGCAGCGGCAATGGTAACGGCAACGGCAATCAGCATGCCATGCAAGGCATGCCGCGCCGCCGCCCCAAAGGCTAGGATGCGCTGAATAAGCTACTGCGCGCCCCGATTTTGCGTCTGTGATGCTCACTGTACCTGCGTACGATTGCGCTTCTCGACGCAAACTCGGAGCGCTCGCTACGCATCTTCGGCACATCCCAGAGAGTGAAATAATTGTTTCGTTTTACCAACTTTTTAACCCCGACTCCGGCTGTGTCCGACCGAGATACGTAAAACGGTGAGGAATCCGACGTTTTCGCGCGTTTTTGCTGCTTGTTACACCGTAATGCGGTTGTTTTCAGGGTTGTAATCGGTTACAATTTCGTAGTTAACAAGTCTGTCGCAGTGCAGAGACTTTCTTGGGGAAGGGAAGTCTTCGGAATCGTTGCGGAAGGATTTGCCCGGTCCGGGCAGATTCGCGCAGTTGATCGAGGAGCTTGAAGAGCGGATCGCGACAACAATAGAAGATGGGCATATGCCCATTTTTTTTTTGTTCATCGGGGCGTCTCTTAAAATCTACTGCGCGGCCCAATCTTGGGTCTGCGATGCTCACCGTACTTCCGTACGGCTGGGCTTCTCGACCCAACCTTGGGCCGCTCGCTACGATTTTAAGAGACGCCCGGTTAAAAATTGATAGTGGAAGAGGCGGGTTTTGCTGTTACGCGATTTGATTGAAAAAACGGTCGAAGGCATGGGCTACGAACTGGTCGATTTCGAACAGGCGGCTCGTGGCCTCGTGCGCGTGTTCATCGACTTCGCGCAGCATGACGACGATACCGGCAACATCACCGTGGAAGATTGCGAGAAGGTCACGCATCAACTGCTGCACGTGCTGACGGTGGAAAACGCCAATTACGAACGCCTGGAAGTGTCGTCGCCGGGGCTCGATCGGCCGCTCAAGAAATTGGCCGATTTCGTGCGCTTCACCGGCTGCGAAGTGCAGATCAAGTTGCGCACGCCCATGGGCTCGGCGCATCGCAAGGCGTTCCAGGGCATGCTGCAGGCGCCCGAGGGCGACAAGCTGAAACTGGAATTTGAAACTAACGAAGGGCCGGCTGTGCTGGAATTTACGCTGGCCGATGTGGACAAGGCACGCCTGGTGCCGCAAGTGGACTTTAGGAGTCGCAAAGCATGAGTCGCGAAGTATTGCTGTTGGTCGATGCGTTGGCACGCGAAAAAAACGTCGATAAGGATATCGTCTTCGGGGCGCTCGAACATGCGCTGGCCCAGGCGACCAAGAAACGCTACGAGGGCGAAGTCGACATTCGCGTCTCGATCGACCGCGAAAGCGGCGAGTTCGAATCGTTCCGCCGCTGGCACGTGGTGCCCGACGAAGCCGGTTTGCAATTGCCCGACCAGGAAGTGCTGCTGTTCGAAGCCAAGGAACAGATCGGCGACATCGAAGTGGACGACTACATCGAAGAGCCGATCGAATCGGTCGATTTCGGCCGCCGCTTCGCGCAGGACACCAAGCAGGTCGTGCTGCAGCGCATCCGCGATGCCGAGCGCGAACAGATCCTGAACGACTTCCTGGAACGCGGCGATTCGCTCGTCACCGGCACCATCAAGCGCATGGAGCGCGGCGACGCCATCGTCGAATCGGGCAAGATCGAAGCGCGCCTGCCGCGCGATCAGATGATTCCGAAGGAAAATCTGCGTATCGGCGACCGTGTGCGTGCCTACATCCTGCGCATCGACCGCAATGCGCGCGGCCCGCAGGTGATCCTGTCGCGCACCGCGCCCGAATTCATCATGAAGCTGTTCGAGCTGGAAGTGCCGGAAATCGAGCAGGGCCTGCTGATCATCAAGTCCGCTGCGCGTGACTCTGGCGTGCGCGCCAAGATCGCGGTGTTCACCAGCGACAAGCGCATCGACCCGATCGGCACCTGTGTCGGCATGCGCGGCTCGCGTGTGCAGGCCGTCACCGGCGAGTTGGGCGGCGAGCGCGTCGACATCGTGCTGTGGTCGGAAGATCCGGCGCAATTCGTGATCGGCGCGTTGGCGCCCGCGAACGTGTCGTCCATCATGGTCGATGAAGAAAAGCATGCGATGGACGTGGTGGTCGACGAAGAAAACCTGGCGGTGGCAATCGGCCGCGGCGGCCAGAATGTGCGTCTGGCGTCGGAGTTGACGTCGTGGCAGATCAACATCATGACGGCCGAGGAATCGGCCGACAAGTCGGCGGTCGAGACCGGGGTGATCCGCACGCTGTTCATGGAGAAGCTCGACGTCGACCAGGAAGTGGCCGACATCCTGATCGAGGAAGGCTTCGCCACGCTGGAAGAAATCGCGTATGTGCCGCTGTCGGAAATGCTCGAGATCGAAGCGTTCGACGAAGGCACAGTCAACGAGCTGCGCAGCCGTGCACGCGACGCGCTGGTGACCGAAGCGATTGCCTCGGAAGAAGGCCTGGAAGGCATGGACGACGAGTTGGCCAATCTGGACGGCATGGACCGCGTCACGGCCGGCAAGCTGGGCTTGGCCGGCATCAAATCGCTGGAAGCGTTTGCCGGCCTGGCCTATGACGAATTCGGCGCGATCCTGGCCTTGCCGGCTGAGCGCGCGCGCCAGTTGATCAAGGATGAGTTTGCCGACGTCACCGACGACGAAATGAAGCTGATCGACGCGAAGTACGACGAACACGCCAAGGCCTTGCATGCCAAGGCATGGGCCGGCACAGAAGCGAAATGAGCCAAACGAGCTAAGCAAGGCGCGGCTGATTGCGGAGAATCCTTCGATTCCTGCCGCGTGATATAGAAAAGAGGACTGAATGGCGAGTAACAACGTAGAGCAATTTGCAGCCGAGCTGAAGATGCCAGCAGAAGTGCTGCTGACTCAGCTGCGTTCGGCCGGCGTCGAGAAGACCTCGAAGGCCGATGTCTTGTCCAAGGAGGACAAGGACAGGTTGCTTGGACATCTCCGCCGCGCACACGGCGCCGCGCCCGATGGCGAGAAGAAAAAGATTACGCTGACGCGCAAGGAAACGACGGAAATCAAGCAGGCCGACGCGACCGGCAAGTCGCGCACGATCCAGGTGGAAGTGCGCAAGAAGCGCACCTTCGTCAAGCGCGACGAGAGCGCACCCGAGGAAGCCGCGCCGGCGCCGGCCGCCGTTGCTGCGCCCATCATCGACGAAGCCGAACAGGCACGCCGCGTCGAGGAAGCGCGCCGCCAGGCCGAGCTGATCGCACGCCAGGAAGCCGATCTGCGCGAAAAGCAGGAGCGTCTGGCCAAGCTCGAAGCCGAGAAGGAAGCGCAAGCCCAGGCGCAGAAGAAGGCTGAGGAAGAAGCGCAGCAGGCTGCCGCCGCCGAAGAGGTCGTGGCCCAGCCCAGCGAATCCGAGTCGGCAGTGGAAGAAGAGAAGCGCCACGCCGAGGAAGAGACCAAGAAGAAGGCTGCCCAGGTGGCCAAGGACGCCGCCAAGGAAGCCGCTGAACGCGCCGCCGCCGCCGAGCGTGCGCGCAAGGCCGTGGCTGACGAAGTGGCCCAGATCAAGGCCATGATGAATGCGCCGCGCAAGGCCGTGAAGGCGCCCGAGCCGGTTCCCGCACCTGCTGCGGCAGCCAAGGCCGCCGAAGGCACGCTGCACAAGCCGACCGACAAGAAACCGGGCGAAAAGAAGGACGACAAGAAGCCCGCCGCGACCGACAAGAAGTCGATCAAGTCGGCCAATGTCTCGTCGACCTGGCAGGATGATGCCAAGAAGCGCCCGGGCGGTTTGAAGACCCGTGGTCCCGGCGCCGGTGCGGGCGGTGGCCGCGACGGCTGGCGCGGCGGCCCGAAGGGACGCCGTCATGGACATGACGATCAGCGCGAATCGAATTTCCAGGTGCCCACCGAGGCCGTGATCAAGGAAGTGCACGTGCCGGAAACCATCACGGTGGCCGATCTGGCACACAAGATGTCGGTCAAGGCTTCGGAAGTCATCAAGCATTTGATGAAGCTGGGCCAGATGGTCACGATCAACCAGGTGCTGGATCAGGAAACGGCCATGATCCTGGTCGAAGAAATGGGCCACAAGGCCCTTGCCGCCAAGCTGGACGATCCCGAAGCCTTGCTGGAAGAGGGCATCGAACATGCCGACGCGGTGCAATTGCCGCGCGCCCCTGTCGTCACGGTGATGGGCCACGTCGACCACGGCAAGACCTCGCTGCTCGACTATATCCGCCGCGCCAAGGTCGCGTCAGGCGAAGCCGGCGGCATTACGCAGCACATCGGCGCTTATCACGTCGAAACGCCGCGCGGCATGATCACCTTCCTCGATACGCCGGGCCATGAAGCGTTTACCGCCATGCGTGCACGTGGCGCCAAGGCAACCGACATCGTCATCCTGGTGGTGGCGGCCGATGACGGCGTGATGCCGCAGACGCGCGAAGCGATTTCGCATGCCAAGGCGGCCGGTGTGCCGCTGGTTGTGGCGATCAACAAGATCGACAAGCCGGGTTCCAACCTCGACCGCGTCAAGCAGGAATTGATCGCCGAGCAAGTGGTGCCGGAAGAATACGGCGGCGAGTCGCCCTTCATCTCCGTGTCGGCCAAGACCGGCGAAGGCATCGACAACCTGCTCGAAAACGTGTTGCTGCAAGCTGAAGTGCTGGAATTGACCTCGCCGATCGATTCGCCTGCGCGCGGCCTCGTCATCGAAGCCAAGCTCGACAAGGGCCGGGGTCCTGTGGCCACGATCCTGGTGCAATCGGGCACCTTGAAGCGCGGCGACGTGGTGTTGGCCGGTTCGTCCTATGGCCGCGTGCGCGCCATGTTGGATGAAAACGGCAAGAGCATCAGCGAAGCCGGTCCGTCGATCCCGGTCGAAATCCAGGGCTTGACCGAAGTGCCGGCCGCCGGCGAAGAAGTCATGGTCATGACCGACGAGCGCAAGGCGCGTGAAATCGGCCTGTTCCGCCAAGGCAAGTTCCGCGACGTGAAGCTGGCCAAGCAACAAGCCGCCAAGCTGGAAAACATGTTCGAACAGATGGCCGAAGGCGAAGTCAAGTCGCTCGCCATGATCATCAAGACCGACGTGCAGGGTTCGCAGGAAGCGCTGGTGCATTCGATGCAAAAGCTTTCCACCAACGAAGTGCGCGTGCAGGTGGTTCATGCTGCGGTTGGCGGCATCACCGAATCCGACGTCAACCTGGCCGTGGCGTCGAAGGCCGTCATCATCGGCTTCAATACACGTGCCGATGCGTCGGCGCGCAAGCTGGCTGAAGCCAACGGCATCGACATCCGCTACTACAACATCATTTACGACGCCGTGGACGATGTGAAGGCCGCGATGTCCGGTATGTTGGCGCCGGAGAAGCGCGAACAGGCTTTGGGTCTGGTCGAGATTCGCCAGGTGTTCACGGTCAGCAAGGTCGGCTCGATCGCCGGTTGCTACGTGCTCGAAGGCCAGGTCAAGCGCGGCGCGTCGGTGCGCCTGTTGCGCGACAACGTCATCATCTGGACCGGCGAGCTCGATTCGCTGAAGCGCTTCAAGGATGACGTGAAGGAAGTCAAGGCCGGCTTCGAGTGCGGTTTGTCGCTGAAGAACTTCAATGACATCAAGGAAGGCGACCAGTTGGAAGTCTTCGAAGTTACTGAGGTTGCTCGTACGCTGTAAGAGCGGTTGCGCAATTCGGCGTGCATTTCAACCGCTGACGTTGGCATACGTCGCCCCTCACCCGCAGGCGGGAGAGGGGCGGGGGTGAGGGGCGATGCGTCCTGACTAATTAGTTTAGAGCGCAACAATAAGGTTGCTGTCTGGTGAACCTTGTAAATCGCAGCCAGATCGCTATCCCCCTCATCGGCCCGCCGCCCGCCCCACCCCTCTCCCGCCTGCGGGAGAGGGGAGTTTTAGGCACCCGCCTCATTTAGTTTCACTCAGGTTCGAAGGTGAACCATCATGGCAAAACATAGCAAATCCATCCCCGCACGCGGCTTGCGCGTGCAAGACCAGATCCAGCGCGATCTGTCCGAAATCATCGCCTTCGAGTTGAAAGACCCGCGCGTGGGCATGATTACGCTGACCGAAGTGCAGATTACGCCCGACTACGCGCATGCCAAGGTCTTTTTCACGACCTTGATCGACAACGAAGAAGCGGTGAAGAATACCGTGAAGGGCTTGCAGGCGGCGTCGGGTTACATACGCAATCAGCTCGGCAAGCGATTGCACATCCACACGCTGCCCGAGCTGCACTTCGTGCACGACACCTCGACCATACGCGGTATGGAAATGTCGAAGCTGATCGACGAGGCCAACGCCACGCGCGCCAAGGACGACGGCGAGGCGTGAAGCAGGTTCAAGTCAAGCGTGTGCGCGTGCCGGTGCACGGCGTGCTGCTGCTCGATAAAGACGTGGGCTTGTCCTCCAACGACGCGCTGATCCGCGCCAAGCGCCTGCTCAGTGCCCAGAAAGCCGGCCACACCGGCACGCTCGATCCGTTCGCCACAGGTTTGCTGCCTTTGTGCTTCGGCGAGGCGACCAAGTTTTCGCAAGACCTGCTCGAAGCCGACAAGACCTATGAAACCGTCGTGCATCTTGGGGTGACGACCGAGACCGGCGACACCGAGGGTGCCGTGCTGGAAACGCGCGAGGTCAACGCCGAGCTGGCGCAGATCGAGGCCGCGCTGCAACTGTTCCGCGGTCCGATCAGGCAAGTGCCGCCGATGTATTCAGCCTTGAAGCGCGACGGCAAGCCGCTCTATGAATATGCGCGTGCGGGCATCACGCTCGAACGCGAAGCGCGACAGGTCACGATCCACAGTCTTGAATTGCTGTCCTACGAGGCGCCATTCCTGCGGCTCGCCGTGACGTGCAGCAAGGGCACGTATATCCGCGTGCTGGGCGAGGACATCGGCCGTGCGCTCGGTTGCGGCGCGCATTTGCAGGCCTTGCGCCGTACTGGCGTGGGCGGCTTGACGCTCGACGGTGCGGTGACCCTGCAATCATTCGGCGAGCTTGCCGAGGCCGAGCGCGCCTCGAGCCTGGCGCCGGTTGATGCCTTGCTGTCAACCTTTCCCGCTGTGCATCTGCCTGAAGCGGTAGCGGCGCGGTTTTGCAACGGGCAACGCATAGCCCTGGCCAAGGAAGGCGTGACCCTGCCTGCCGAGGAAGGGCGGGTGAGGGTTTACCATGCCGACGACAAGCGTCTTCTCGGTACGGCTTTGATGCGGGAGTATGGGGTATTGGCACCGGAGCGGTTGGTGGTTTTGTAAAAAGCACGGCTAAGCCGGCTCCAGCATCCACGCTTCGTAACACCGCTTGTCGCTCGCATTACCTCCTATCGTTGGGCTTCGCTTGCACTCAGCGCCAACCTACTAACCTGTAATGTCATCACGGCGTCAAACCCGCGCGCTAATCTGGTGCAAGCACCCATAATCTAAGCCTTTGAAATCGCGGCAATTTTTGACATATCTTGCGCCGCAGCATGCTATAATTTCGGGTTACCGAACGCTGTCCCTTTGCAGAACCCAATATCATGTCAAACGCCAAACGCGCCATTCGCAATATCGCCATCATCGCCCACGTTGACCACGGCAAGACCACGCTGGTCGACAAGCTGCTGCGCCAGTCGGGTACCTTCCGCGAAAACCAGCAGGTCGAGAACCGGGTCATGGACTCGAACGACCTGGAAAAGGAACGCGGCATCACGATTCTGGCGAAGAATTGCGCCGTCGAATACGAAGGCACGCACATCAACATCGTCGACACTCCCGGCCACGCCGACTTCGGCGGCGAGGTCGAGCGCGTGCTGTCGATGGTCGACAGCGTGCTGCTGCTGGTCGATGCCCAGGAAGGCCCGATGCCGCAGACGCGTTTCGTGACGCGCAAGGCGCTGGCGCTCGGCCTGAAGCCGATCGTCGTGCTCAACAAGATCGACCGCCCGGGCGCGCGTCCCGAGTGGGCCATCAATGCCACGTTCGAATTGTTCGACAAGCTGGGCGCCACCGAAGAGCAGCTCGATTTCCCGGTCGTGTACGCCTCGGCGCTGAACGGCTATGCCAGCCTCGATGCGACGGTGCGCGAAGGCGACATGAAGCCGTTGTTCGAATCCATCCTGAAGCACGTCCCGGCGCGTGAAGACGACCCGGACGGTCCGCTGCAGTTGCAGATTTCCTCGCTCGATTATTCGTCCTACGTCGGCAAGATCGGTGTCGGCCGCATCACCCGCGGCCGCGTGCGCGGCCTGCAGGACGTGATCATCATGGACGGCCCTGACGGCACCCCGCGCAAGGCGCGCATCAACCAGGTGCTGAACTTCAAGGGCCTGGAGCGCGTGCTGGTCGACGAAGCAGTGGCCGGCGACATCGTGCTGATCAACGGCATCGACGAGCTCGGCATCGGCACCACGGTGTGCGCACCGGACGCGCCGGATGCCTTGCCGATGCTGACCGTCGATGAACCGACCCTGACCATGAACTTCATGGTCAACAATTCGCCCTTGGCCGGCCGCGAAGGCAAGTTCGTCACCAGCCGCCAATTGCGCGAACGCCTGGACCGCGAATTGAAAGCCAACGTCGCCTTGCGCGTGGCGCCGACCGACGACGATACCATTTTCGAAGTGTCGGGCCGCGGCGAATTGCACCTGACCATCCTGATCGAAAACATGCGCCGCGAAGGCTTCGAGCTGGCTGTGTCGCGTCCGCGCGTGGTGTTCAAGATGGTCGATGGCGTGCGCCACGAGCCGTTCGAATTGCTCTCCGTCGACGTGGAAGAAGCCAACCAGGGCGGCGTGATGGAAGAACTGGGCCGCCGTCGTGGCGACCTGCAAAACATGGAATCCGACGGCAAGGGCCGCGTGCGCCTCGAATACCGCATCCCGGCGCGCGGCCTGATCGGCTTCCAGGGCGAATTCATGACCCTGACGCGCGGCACCGGCTTGATGAGCCATATTTTCGACGAATACGCACCGGTCGATAACTCCAAGGGCGAAATGGCCAGCCGCCGCAACGGCGTGCTGATCTCCCAGGACGACGGCGCCGCCGTGGCTTACGCCATCTGGAAGCTGCAGGATCGCGGCCGCATGTTCGTGGTGCACAACGACCCGGTCTACGAAGGCATGATCATCGGGATCCATTCCCGCGATAACGATCTGGTCGTCAACCCGATCAAGGGCAAGCAATTGACCAACGTGCGTTCGTCCGGCACCGACGAAGCGGTGCGCCTGGTGCCGCCGATCCAGATGTCGCTCGAATACGCGGTCGAATTCATCGACGACGATGAACTGGTTGAGATCACGCCGAAGAGCATTCGCCTGCGCAAGCGTTTCCTGAAGGAACACGAACGCAAGAAGGCTTCGCGCGACGCGGCTTAAGCCGAACGCATGAAAACGAAACCCGCCATCGGCTGAGCGGTTGAGTTAACGTGTTGAAATACGCCTCCGTAAGGAGGCGTTTTCTTTAGATTTACGCATTAGCGCATCCAAGGCATTGACCTTCGAAAGATTTACGTTCGATTTGCTGGGCTGCATATTCGCATCAGCCTTGCCACCCTTTCGCGTTTCAATCTTGCCATCGCTGCGCGCTTGAAACTTACCATGCATTCGCATTTCAACATCGCCACCCGCTCGCATCGCAATCCTGCCGCCAGAAACTGGAAGCTCGGTCGCGACAGGCCGCAGCGCGTCACGAACCGGCCATTGACAATGCACGGAATTCGAATGCCGCTTGTCGGCGATACCCCCTTGGCCGCCATTCTCGGCGGAAATTCTTAACACTCAGCAAAACCTGAAGGCGAGAACGAGTCAGTCCGCAAGGTATAGCTGGTCGGCGCAGTTCCAATGTTGGAGGCGCAGAATCGCCTTCGGCGCGTTATGGCGCGGACGACACGCGAATGTCGGAAAGGAACTGTCGGGCGCGCGGATGTTCCGGACGGTTGAAGAACTGTTCGGGCGTACCACGCTCCAGTATTTCGCCATGATCCATGAACAGCACACGGTCGGCCACTTCCCGTGCGAAGCCCATTTCGTGCGTCACCACCAACATCGTCATGCCATCGCGCGCAAGGCCCTTCATGACTTGCAGGACCTCGCCCACCATTTCGGGGTCGAGTGCGGAAGTCGGCTCGTCGAACAGGATCAGGGGCGGTTGCATCGCCAGTGCACGTGCGATTGCCACGCGCTGTTGCTGGCCGCCGGACAACGCCGAGGGCAGTGCGTCGGCTTTATGCGCGAGTCCAACGCGCTCCAACAGCGCGAGCGCGCGCTCGCGCGCCTGTTGTTTTGTGGCGCGCTTTAGATACATGGGCGCAATCGTGCAGTTCTCAAGTGCAGTCAGGTGTGGAAACAGGTTGAACTGCTGGAACACGAAACCGATATGCGAGCGGAGCGCATTGATATCGAATCCCTTGCGATAAATGTCCTCACCTTCGATCAGGATGTGCCCCGACTCGATCGGTTCGAGCCGGTTGATGGTGCGAATTAGCGTGGACTTGCCTGAACCGGACGGGCCGCAGACCACCACAACCTCGCCTTTGGCAAATGTTTCGGTGATATTGACCAGCGCGTGGTATTGGCCATACCACTTGTTGACGTTGTCGAATTGGATCATGAGGTAACCATGGCGGGTACGTTACGCACGGCCTGATGCGCGGAACGGCGTTCCAGCCAGAATGCAAAACGCGAGAGGGAAAAGCACAGCACGAAGTAGGTCAGGCCTAGCATCAGGAAAATTTGTTGGGGATAGATGAATACTTGCGTATTGATCTGGGCGGCCATGAATGACACTTCCGACAGGCCGATAATGTAGCCCAGCGACGTTTCCTTGATGGTCGAAATGAACTGGTTGACCAGCGAGGGCAGCATGTGGCGCAGCGCCTGTGGCAGTATTACGAGCCGCATGGCCCCAAGCCATGGCAAGCCGAGCGAGCGGGCACTCTCGAACTGTCCGCGCGGTAACCCCTTGATGCCGGCGCGAACGATCTCCGCCAGGTAACAGCTATCGAACAGCACCAGTGCCATCAGCATGGTGGAGAACTGGCTTGTCTGGACGCCCGTGACGCTGGGCAGGAAGAAGTAGGCCCAGAAGATCACCATCAGCAGCGGCGTTCCGCGCACCACGAACACCAGCACCGTCACAGGCCAGCGTAGCCAGGGCCAAGGACTCACGCGCACCAGCCCGAGCAGCAGGCCGAACGGCAAGGCGAGCAGCAACCCGAGCGAAGCCAGCACCAGCGTCAGCGCCAACCCGCCCAATGGGCCGTGCGGAAACTGGCCGACCAGAAAATACAGCCAGTAACTATGTATCACTTCCGTGAAAGTCATTGCGGGCCCCTTACAGCGTACGCGCCGGGAAGCGGCGATGATACCCGCTCGCCAGTGCCGAGATCAGCAGCGACACCGCCAGGTAGCTGAGGGTGGCAAAGGCAAATGGTTCGAAGCTATGGAAAGTTTCGCTTTCCACTCTCGCGGCCTTGTTCATCAGTTCTGCAGTGCCGATTACGGTGGCGATGCTGGTGTCCTTCCAGATATTGAGCGTTTGCGACAGCAGCGGCGGCACGACGACGCGCAACGCCTGCGGCAGCACCACGATACGCATCGAAGCGAACCAGGGCAGGCCGAGAGAGCGTGCCGCCTCAAACTGGACGGCCGGGACTGCGCGAATGCCGCTGCGCACGTCCTCCGACATGAACGCGGCGTAATACAGCGTGATCCCTACCACGGCGGCGATCGTTTCGAAGTCATGATCGTAGAGCCATTGCTTGGCCGGACCAGGCAGCAACTCGGGCGCGCCGAAATACCAGAACAGCATATGGGCGAGCAGCGGCACGTTGCGTTGCGACTCGATGAACAGGGTGCCGAGGCCACGCAAGACCACGAAGGGAGACAAGCGTGCGAGCGCAACCAGTGTGCCCAGGGAAAGCGCGAGAATGAAAGCCGAGGCCAGCAGGATCAGCGACAGGCGTAAGCCGGCCAGCAGCATCTCATGGTAAGGGCCTGACAGCAGTATCGACAGATCAAATGGCGGCATGGAGTGTGGCTAAGCGATAAAACGGCGACAGCCCACCATCGGGGCCGATGGCGGACTGCGCGGATGGGGCTACTTTAATACGATTTCGAATCGGCTATCAGCCGGTGACCTTGTTGTCGTCGATCTTGTCGGTTTCGATCTTGAAGTTGCGCGGAGCGAATTTCAGCTTGCTGTCCTTGCCATACCATTTGTCGTAGAGGCGGTTGGCCTCGCCGGAGGCTTCCAGCGCACGCAGCTCGTCGTCGATTGCCGTCTTGAGCGCCGGCTCGCCCTTGCGAATACCCAGTGCGAGCGGTTCCACATTCAGGTTCTGCGGCAGGATTTCGTAATCCGAAGCGCGCGGGCCGAGCTTGTGAACGTCGTCATACAACGACGATTCGTCGTTCACGTAAGCCACGCCCTTGCCTTGCTGGAGCGCCTGGAACGCCTGCTGAGTGGTCTCGAAGGTAATGACCTGCGCCGTCGGCACGACGCGCAGCAGGTTCGGCACTTGCGTGCCGCCCTTGACCGTCAGTACGCGCTTGCCGGCCAGGTCGGCAATGCTGTGGATACCGCTGGACTTCACGACCAGCACCTTGGAGCCGGTAATGAAGTGCGTAAGGGCGAAGTCGATCTGCGCTTCGCGCTCCTTGTTGTGCGTGAGCGAGGCTGCCAAAACGTCCACGTGGCCTTGCTGCAGTTCGGGAATGCGCGCAGCAACGGCGAGTTGCTTGAACACCGGCTTCACGCCGATCTTTTGCGCCACGGCCTTGGCGATGTCGATTTCGTAGCCGATGTAATCGCGCGTCTGTGGATCGATGAAGCTGTTCGGCTCGTCGGTACCGAGCACGCCAAATACGATCTCACCCTTCTTTTTGATATCGCCAAGCTGATCGGCATGTGCGGCGACGGCACCGAAAGCGAGGACGCCGGCGACGAGAATCTTAAGCAACTGGGGGATACGCATGAATTTCATTCCTTGTAAGAGTTGACGGCGCCAGTTTATGACTTGCAACACGCGATGGGAACGAAGAAATTCGGATAAACAAATGACGCAAAGTCACAGTGGTATGCATGGTGCGCCGAAACCACAAGCGCCTGAAATCGGCCGCACACAAGGCCGGCCGGGCTTCGCGCTGCCGCGCGTCACGGCAGTGCTCGCCTGTCGGTTGGAAGTGGTCGCGATTTTGCAGGTGCTCAGGCTTCGTCGATCGACGAGGCGCGGCTTTTCGCTTCATTGAAGCCGATGATATGGATAGGCGTGCTGTCGGCAAGATGACCGGCCACAGCCGCTTCTTCGCCGGCATGCGCATCTTCGCCCTTTACGCCGTCTTTAAAACCTTTTACCGCCTTGCCCAGGTCGGAGCCGATGTTGCCCAGCTTCTTAGTGCCGAACACCAGCACCACCACGAGCAATACCGCAATCCAGTGCACAACGCTTATCGAACCCATATCACGCCTTTGGAAAATATCGGCGTCAAGTATGTCTCGATTTGTTTTTCGGCAGAACGAATTAAATCAGATACGGATATGCGCAAGCCGCGAATACGCCATATCGCCTGCTGCAATCGCAAAATCACTTTGATGCATGTCGCCGCAATACAGTCGATCGGCTGACCGTTGCATGGCACACCTCTTGCTGTCATGCCAGCCCAAACACATTTGGTGTTTCGTATTCAACAGGGAGTAACCATGAAAAAAATCATTCTGGGCGCCGTTTGCCTGTCTCTTGCGTCGCATTTCGCCCAGGCGCAAAACGCCCCCGCAGCACAACAAGCCCCCGTTTCCGCAGCGCGCGGCCCGGCCCTGGATCTGTCGTTGGAAGCAGCAAAAGTCGCCTTGGAAACCTGCCGCGGCCTGGATCAGAAGGTTGGCGTGAGCGTGGTCGATTCGGCGGGCGTGCTCAGGGTCTTGCTGGCCACGGATGGCGCTGCCGCACGCGGTGTGCAAAACAGCACCTACAAGGCGCAAACGGCGTTGGCCTTCAATGCGCCGACCAGCCAAGTTGCCGAACAAGCCAAGACCGACAAGTCCGTCGCGGACAAACTTGCGAGCAACCCGAATTATTTGAACCGCGCAGGCGGCATTCCGATCAAGGTTGGCGATGAAGTCATTGGCGCGATTGGCGTCGGCGGCGCTCGCGGCAGCGAGAAAGATGAGGCATGCGCGCTGGCAGGCCTGGAAAAGGTCAAGGCCAGGCTCCAGTAGTCGTCGCGACCTGCAGCGTGGCGCGGCTCCAAACGAGCCGGCGCCATGCGCAAGGCCGGTACATGCTTTTCGCCTCTGTTGCTCCTTTTAAATTCGTCTATCTCAATGCGCGAAAAGACGATGCCATCAGCGTTCAGCTCGTCTGTGAATATTCTTATTCAATAAGATTCGTTCCTTCGACCTATGCAATGCCTTACCTTTGAAGCATCGCACAATGCCGCAGAAAAGTTCAGAGGTTCACCATGTCGAATACGTTCGACCCGCAATTCCATATCCGCATCGCGCGGCTCAAGCAGCGTTCGGTTTGGCTGGCAGCACCGCTTCCCGGAACGGTGCTGCCGCAAAAGGCCGCGCTGTATCGTGCGTGGCGTTCCGAGGAATGCCGACGGTTGCAAGCTTCCGGCGATATTGTCTTGAATCCTTCGCAATGGCCTGTGCCTTTTCCGGCTAGGCCGGTGGCCGCCGCTGCCTGCGCCTGAGGCTGCGCGATGCAATCGCCTTACCTCGACGAGGGCCAGCGGCGCCAGATTGCACGCGAGCGCGCCGGTTTTCTGTGGCGCACGGAGTGGCCGACTTGGCTACTGATCGTGGTGATCTACGGCGGCTGGACTCTTCTGGTGTCGCATTTCCGCCAGATTGGTGCGCTGCCCGCCAGTGTGTTGCTGGTCTGGTGGTGCGCCTGGCATTTGTCGCTGCAGCACGAGATTCTCCACGGTCATCCCACGCGGCTGGTGTGGCTGAACCGCCTGCTGGCGTTTCCGCCGCTGGCAGTGTGGTATCCGTATGGACTGTACCGCGAAAGCCATCTGCATCATCATGTCGATTCGCACCTGACCTTGCCGGCGCTCGATACCGAGAGCTTCTATGTCTCGCCTGCGCGCTGGGCTAAAATGGGGCCGGTGTTGCAGGCCGTGCATCGCGTCAATAAAACATTCTGGGGCCGGCTGCTGTTCGGCGCAGCGCTGGCGATCTTTGCTACCTGGGCCGACGCCGTGCGTGAGCCGCTTGGCGGCAACTGGAAGCGCGCGCCGATGTGGTTGGCCCATATTGCAGCGGTGGCTGTTATGCTATGGGCGATCCATGCGTGGAGCGGCATGTCGCCGCTTTATTACCTGCTGCTGATTTCCTACCCGGCGCAATCGTTGACCATGATCCGTTCCTACTACGAGCATCGTCCCGCGCAGGATTGCAAGCAGCGCATCGTGGTCAACGAAGCGGGCTGGCTGTTCCGCCTGCTGTTCTTGAACAACAACTTCCATCTCGTGCATCACGACTTCCCGGCGCTGCCATGGTACCTGCTGCCGCGTATCTATCATGCCCGGCGCGATGCCTACATCGCCCGCAGCGGCGGCTTCCATGTGCGCGGCTATCTTGAATTGATGCGCTGTTTCGGCTTCAAGTCGGTTGATGGACCGGTTCATCCGCATATGGCGGACGACCCTGAACAGGCCCCAGTGCAATGAAATGGAAAATTGCATTGCCGATGTATAACGTGTCGGCTGCCGTGCGCGACGCTTACGGGAACCTGGCCTTGGCGCTAATCGATCGTCTGCGTGCCGACGGCTGGCGCGACGAGGTTGAACTGGTGCGCGAGACGGGCGATTTAACGCAATTCTGGTCGCTGCCCGATCTATTGCTGAGCCAGGCTTGCGGCTACCCTGTCATGACGGCATTGCGCGGCCGGGTGCGTTTGCTGGCCACGCCGCGCTACGATGTTCCCGGGTGCAGCGGAACCGACTATTCCAGCGCAATCATGGTACGCGAAGAGGAGGGCTTGCACAGTCTGGATGACGCACGCGGCGGTATCGCGGCAGTCAATGACGCGCAATCGAATAGCGGGATGAATCTGCTGCGCCACACGGTTGCCCCGCTTGCGCGCGAAGGCAGTTTCTTTTCCGGCGTGAGGTATTCGGGCAGTCACGCCGCCAGCCTGGCCTTGCTGCGCGATGGCGAAGCGGATGTCGCAGCCATCGATTGCGTGACGCTGGCATATGTCAGGCGGGAACTTCCGGAATGGCTGCAAGGTTTGACAATCCTGCAGTATTCCGCCTCGACGCCGGGCTTGCCTTTCATTACCTCGCCTGCTTTGCCGCAGGATAGCCTGCTCCGGTTGCGCGACGCCCTGCTTGAGCCCGATGAAGAGATCGCCGCGTTGATGCAGGTGCTGCATATCAATGGATGCACGTATCGGGATGAAGAAGACTATGCGCAGGTATTGCGCATCGAGCGGGAGGCACGGGATTTCGGTTATGCGGCGCTTGCTTGAATCCTGAATTTCTTGTCGACTGCGTGCTTGGGGAATTCACGCGAATTCTCCGGTTGGTTTCGCAGCAGGCATCGTCGCGATCCATTTGCCCGGCTGCTGATTACGCAGCAATCCATGCCCGTATCGCCCGAAATCTGCGGGCACGCCGGTTGCTATCACTTGAGGTTTCATCTCAATAGCGATTCACCATGCCGACACAAAAAACCATCCGGCGCCTCTCCGCAATAGCACTTGGCGCGCTGTCATTGACATTGTCGACCCAAGCGCCGGCCGGCCCAAGCGTCTACCCCGACGGCACCACGCGCTACGACAAGGCACGCACCTTCGAGAGCTACGTACTCTTCACCAGCGGCGACAACATCGCCCGCCTGATCGAGTTGAACGGCAAGGTCGTTCACCAATGGCCCGACGCCGGGATGTACAGCACCTTCCTCGATCCGGCATTGATCGGGGCAAGCGGCCACGTGCTGGTGACGCTCGATACTGCCAAAGGAAGCGGTACCGACCTGGTACCGGGGCGCATCGCCGACCGGATCAGCAAGACCATAGGCGAACTCGACTGGGACGGCAAGCTGGTCTGGAGCTTCGGCGCACAAGCGCCCGGCGGATTGGCGCAACAACATCACGACTGGGCCAGGCTGCCCAACGGGAATACGGTGGTCCTGGCGAACCTGGTGCATGCGGTACCGGGCTTTCGCGTTGAGCGCGTACTGGACGACGTGGTCTATGAAGTCGATGCCAAGGGTGCGATCGTATGGAAATGGGTCGCCTCCGAGCATCTCGACGAATTGGGCTTCACGGCCGAACAGTTGAAATTGATACGCAACAGCGACACCGCCGACTACCTGCACGTCAACGACTTGAAGCCGGTCGGCCCCAACCACTGGTACGACGAAGGCGACCAGCGCTTCCATCCCGACAATCTGATCTTCTGCTCGCGCAACGCCAATTTCACCGCCATCATCGATCGCAAGAGCGGCAAGATCGTGTGGACTTTGGGGCCGAACTACCCGGCGCTGGCACGCGGCGAGGCGGCCCGCAAGGTGCCGCGCCCGGTGGATCAGATCAGCGGTCAGCACGACGCGCAAATCATTCCCGCCGGCTTGCCCGGCGCAGGTGATGTGCTGGTGTTCGACAACCAGGGCGAGGCAGGCTACCCGGCCGTGGAAATGCCGTTGACCACCGGGTCGCGCGTGCTTGAAATCAACCCGGTGACCAAACAGATCGTCTGGCAATACACCGCCGAAGATTCCGGCCAGCCGGGCTGGGCCTTCCGCAGCACCCATATCAGTGCTGCGCGCCGTCTGCCCAACGGCAACACCTTCATCGACGAGGGCCAGAGCGGCCGGCTGTTCCAGGTGACGCGCGATGGCGACATTGTTTGGGAATATGTCAATCTTTACCCGCGCCATGGAAAAGATCCGTTGACCGGAAAACCGACCGAGAACCGCCAGCTTTATCGTGCGCAGCCAGTGCCATTGGCGTGGGTGTCGGCTCCGTCCAATTGAGTCGATTCAATTGGCCTTGTCGTTGGCCTGGGCGCATGGTCGAACTGCATCTGCTGCCGAAAGGCGAGGATGTGCTCGAAATTCCGGCGGGCTTACATCGAGCGGAGCTGCAATCCTTGACCGGGGTTTTCCCTATTCCGCAAATCAATCTTCAGCGATAGCCTTATTGAGATACCGGCTACACCAGGTAATAGAGCTTGTCGTGGATCGCAACTTGATCGGCTTCATCGGGCTTGGTTTGGCCTAGCAGTTGATAAGCGTGGCGCACCGCCTGCAAGGTTGCGGAATATTCCACATCCTCTTCGCGGAAGATGCGGTCGCCGGGTAGCCAACCAAGTATGCCGGTATTGCCGAGAATGTCGGCGAGGTCGGCACGAACCCCTGCCAGAAGCACGACGATACCGGCCTTGCCAGCGTCATGTAGAAAGCGCTCCAGATGCTCGACCGCCACCACGTCGGGATTGCGCGTGCGGCGAAAACGCAAGACCAGGCAACGCGAACCGGCGCGCAAAGCACTTTCCTTGATGTCTTCAAGATAGCGATCCAATTCCGAAGCGGCGCCAAAAAACAACTCTCCCTCGAAATCGTAGATGCGCACTGCGCCTCGCGGTGTGTCTTGCTCCTGCCGTTCCCGCACCACACGTTCAGGGGTGACGATCAGTTCGCGCAGATTCAGCTTGGCGGCACGCGGCACGAACATGATCACCGAAAGGGCCGTGCCGATCAAAACGGAATCGTCGACGCTGATGAATACTGCCGAGAGAGCCGTGGTCAGCACCAGGGCCGCATCGAAACGAGAGGCGCGCAAGGCGTAGCGCAGTCTTTTCCAATCGACCAGACGTGCTGCGGTGATGAAAAGCAACCCCGCCAGCGCGGCCTTGGGGATAAAACGCGCATAGGGGCCGAGCAGCAGAACCACAATGGCTACGATCACGCCGGAATAGAGGCCGGACATACGCGTGACGGCACCCGCCTGATAGTTGATCGACGAGCGTGTCAACGATCCCGAGCCGGGCAGGCACTGGAAGAACCCGCCGGCCAGATTGCCAATGCCTTCAGCCAGGCACTGGCGGTTGTAGTCGAGCGGTTCTCGCGTATAGGTGGCGATCGATTTCGCGACCGCCAAGGCCTCGAGCAAGCCCAACAGTGAAATGGCGAAAGCCGAGCTCGCCAGCTTCGCCGTCCATGCGAAACTGAATGCAGGAATGTGGAACGCCGGCAGCGCGGCCGGCACCCTGCCGACTACCGATACCAGCGTCTTGCCGTCCAGCGCCGGAATCGACCATTGCAGGATGGCAGCCCCCAGCGTCGTGGCGAGCAAGGCAGCCAGCATGTCCATCTGGGGCAACTTATATTTCTTGACCACGCGGCGCAGCAACAACGCCAGCGCAATGGTGATGGCGCCGATGCAGATGGCATGCACATCCGCCTGGGTCAGCGTCGCGGCCACTTGATCGAGCACGGTTTGCGTGCCGCCGTCTTTTCTGGACACGCCGAGGAAATTATCCACCTGGCCGAGCGCAATCAACACGCCGGCGCCGGCCATGAAGCCGAGGATGACCGACTCGGATACATAACGGGTCAGATCGCCCAGCTTGAAAACGGCGATCAGTATCTGCACGATGCCGACGATGATCGCCAGCAGAAACATCGCCTCATAGCTGTCCACGCCTCCGTTGAACGGCACCAGCGCCGAGAACACCAGCAATGAAATCGCGTTGGTGGGCCCGTTGATCAAATGCGAGGACGAACCAAAAAGGGCAGCGACGACAGTGACGATGAATGCCGAATATAGGCCGAAGCGCGGATCGACGCCGGCAATCAACGCATACGCCATGGCTTGCGGGACGGCAATGGCGGCCACCGTGGCGCCGGCCACCAAGTCGCGGCGTGCGGTATCCCCGTCGTAACCCCGAAAGCCTGCCGGGAGTAGCCGATACCGCTTGAGTGCGCCGTCTGTTCTTCGCATTATCGCCAGCAATTGACGCAATAAATAAAAAACCCGCGCCAGGCGCGGGCGAAGTTTCATTCCTTAGGAAAAGCCGACCGAATCCCGGAGAATTCAATCCGTTCTTCTGCTCAACCTAAGGGATTAGGAGGATACGCATTCAGTCTAGCGCGGCGCAGATTGCATCAGAAGTGAATTATTCGCATATCGATATGATGCAAAACGGCGAGCTTCCTTGTCGTATCAATCGATTTTTCCGCATAAGGTAATCCACTTATCTTCGTGTACGAGAGGCGGCGGCAGTGCAATACTTTCTGCTCGACTTACCAGTCCAATCAGGTATTGCAATGGCACCACCATTCACTTCGGCTCTGGCACAACCGCATGCGGAGACCCCGCAGCATCTGGGCGAGGAAGAGATTCTAGCCAAGGCCCACGCTTTGGCGCGGCGTTTGGCGCAAACCGCAGTGCAGCGCGATCGCGAAGGGGGCCATGCCGAGCGCGAGCGGGAATGGCTGCGTGAATCCGGCTTGCTTACTCTGTCGATACCGACCATATTCGGCGGACTCGGTGCGACCTGGCCGACGGTCTATCAGGTCATCCGCACTCTGGCGCAAGCCGATAGCGCCCTGGCGCACGTATTCGCCTTCCATCATTTGCAGTTGGCCGGTATTCAGCTATATGGCAGCGAGCAACAGCAACGCCATCTGCTGACCGAGACCGTATGGCGGCGCTGGTTCTGGGGCAATGCGCTGAATCCGCTCGACAAACGGGTTGCGGCGTCGCTGCATCCGAACGGCTTCATCCTGGACGGCATCAAAAGCTTTTCGTCCGGTTCGGTCGGCTCGGACTGGCTCACGATATCGGCCTGGGATAGCGTTTCACAGACCGCGCTGATCGGCGTGGTGCCGACCGAGCAGGACGGCATCACCGTCGAAGCAGATTGGGATGCCTTCGGCCAGCGCCAGACCGACAGCGGGAACGTGCGCTTTGGCAGCGTGCTGCTGCCCCATGAATACGTGCTGCAGCGGCCGGGCCAGACGCCGACGGCGCAAGCGACGGTGCGTTCGCAGGTGGCGCAATTGATCATGACCAACCTCTACCTCGGCATCGCGCAAGGCGCGTTCGAGGCGGCGGTGCAATACACCAGCAAGGAATCGCGCCCCTGGTTCGCCTCCGGTGTGGAGGCGGCAACGGACGATCCCTTCATCCAGCATCGCTACGGTGAATTATGGCTGCTGCTGCGGCCGGCCGTATTGCTGGCCGACCATGCGGCCAAGGAACTCGAGCGCGTTTTTCGCAGAGGCGTGCTGGTGCGGGCGGAAGAGCGCGGCGAGCTGGCCGTCGCCGTGGCCGAAGCCAAGTGCCTGGCGCACCGGGCCAGCATCGAAATCAGCAGCCAGATGTTCGAGTTGACGGGCGCACGATCGACCTCAGCGCGCTACGGCTTCGACCGTTTCTGGCGCAACGCACGGGTTCACACGCTGCATGATCCGATCGACTACAAGCTGCGCGACCTTGGCCGCTACGCCTTGAGCGGCACCTTGCCCGAACCGACCGCCTATTCGTAACGCGCAATGAGCAAGACGATCCGCTTCAACGCTTTCCAGATGAACACGGTGAGCCATCAATCACCGGGCCTCTGGACGCATCCACGCGACAATAGCCATCGCTACAAAGAGGCAGGCCATTGGCTGGAACTGGCACAACTGCTCGAGCGCGGCCTGTTCGACGCGATCTTCCTGGCCGACGTGCTCGGTGTCTACGACGTGTACCACGGCAGCGTGGACGCCGCCTTGCGCCATGGCGTGCAGGTGCCCTTGAACGATCCGCTGGCCTTGATTCCCTTGATGGCCGGCGCCACTTCGCACCTCGGTTTCGGCGTGACCTCGGCCGTACCTTACGAACATCCCTACGCTTTCGCACGCCGCATCTCGACGCTCGACCATCTGACCGGCGGGCGCGTCGGCTGGAACATCGTCACCGGCTACCTCGACAGCGCGGCGCGCAACCTGGGCTTGACGCGCCAGCTAAGCCACGACGAACGCTACAACCAGGCCGACGAATTTCTCGACGTGGTCTACAAGCTGTGGGAAAAAAGCTGGGACGACGACGCGGTGGTCAACGACAAGGCACGCGGCGTCTACGCCGACCCGGCACGCGTGCATCCGATCCGTCATCGCGGCAGATACTACCGCGTGCCGGGCATCCATCTGTGCGCACCCTCGCCGCAACGCACGCCTTTGCTATACCAGGCAGGCACGTCGCCGCGCGGCACCGCCTTTGCCGCGCGCCATGCCGAATGCACCTTCGTCAGCGGCCCGAGCAGGAAGGTGGTGAAGCGTTACGTCGACGAGACCCGAGCCGCAGCGCGCGCGGCCGGGCGCGATCCCGATGCGCTGCTGGTCTATGCCCAGGCGCTGATCGTCACCGGCGCAACGCAGGCGGAGGCCGAAGCCAAGTACCAGGATTACCGAGCCCATATCGATATCGAAGCCGCATTGGCGCTGCTTTCGGGCTGGACCGGCGTCGATTTCGGTGCCATCGGACTCGACGCCACGATCGATTACATCGAATCCGACGCGGGCCGCACGGCGCTGGCATCGTTCAGCGCGGCCGATCCTGACCGCAAATGGACCGTGCGCGAAGCAGGCGAATTCATCGGCCTGGGCGGGCGCGGCCCGGTCATCGTCGGCGATGCGCGCCGGGTGGCCGATGAGCTGGAGAGTTGGATGGACGACACCGGCATCGACGGTTTCAACCTGGCCTTTGCCGTGGCGCACGAGAGCATGCGCGACGTAGTCGATTTCATCGTGCCGGAATTGCAGCGGCGCGGGCGCTACCGCCAGGCTTATGCCGACGGCACGCTGCGCCATCAATTGTTCGGCAACGGATCGCGCCTGCCCGCACAGCACGTCGGGCGGCAGGTGCGCATCGATCAGCCGGAAGATCTTTCAGACTGTTCGGATTGTTCAGGCTGAGCCCAACGAGGAAAAAATAAAGTGAAACGTCGAACCCTGCTCAAACTCGGCGCGGCCGGTGCCGCTGCTGCCATCGGAAGCTTGCCGCGCCTGGCCGCTGCCGCCGCGCCATTAAAAGAGCTGCGCCTCGATTACGCTTATTATTCGCCCACCAGCCTGGTGCTGCGCCGCTTCGGCTGGCTGGAAGAGGAATTCAAGCCCGATGGCACCGAGATCAAGTGGGTGCAAAGCGCCGGCAGCAATCGCGCACTGGAATATCTCGCTTCCAATAGCATCGACGTTGGCTCGACCGCGGGCCTGGCGGCGCTACTGGGCAAGGCCAATGGCAATCCGGTCAAGACGGTCTACATCTACTCGCGTCCCGAATGGACCGCATTGGTGGTGCGCAAGGATTCGCCGATCAAGACACTGGCCGACCTGAAGGGCCAAAAGGTGGCCGCGACCAAGGGCACCGACCCCTATTTGTTCCTCTTGCGCTCCTTGCAGACCGTCGGCTTGCATCGTGAGGACATCGAACACGTCAGCCTGCAGCATGCCGATGGCCGCACGGCGCTGGAGCAGGGGCGCGTCGACGCCTGGGCCGGGCTCGACCCGCACATGGCGGCATCCGAACTCGAGAGCGGTTCGCGCCTCTTGTACCGCAACGTGGCGTTCAACACCTACGGCTTCCTCAATACGCGCGAAGATTTCCTGGCCAATCACCCGGCCGAACTGGCACGCGTGATCCGCGCCTATGAACGCGCGCGCCGCTGGACCATCGCCAATCCGGACGCGGCGGCGAAGATCCTGGCGGAAGAAGCCAAGGTCAGCCTGCCGGTGGCGCTGCTGCAGGTCAGACTGCGCAGCGACTTCAGCAATCCGCTGCCGTCACAGGAACACGTCAAGGCGCTGCAGGTGGCCGCGCCCATCCTGCAGGACGAAGCCTTGGTCAAGCCCGGCACGGACTTGAATCGCGCGATTGTCGAACTGATCGATACGCGCTTTGCGCGGCCTTTGATCACCGCCTAGTCGAAGCGATGCCATGACGCCACAATCGATCGAACTCGATGTCCTGGCAGCGCATGCGCTGCCCGCCCTTTCTTTCGATAGGGCGCAGGTGCAGTACCAGGAATCACGTCGAAACATGGCTCACCTCGGCCGCATCCTGCTCGGGCTGGTGCTGCCGGTCGCAGCGCTCGCCGCTGCCGAGATCGGCGTGCGCGCGGGATGGATTGAAGCCAATCTGCTGCCCGCACCGAGCGAAGTCGTGTCCACCCTGTTCGACCTGGCGCATCATGGATTGGCGGCACACATAGCCGCCAGCACGGCGCGCGTGGCGGCCGGCTTCGCCGCAGGCGCGGCCTTGGCGACGCTGATCGGCTCGGCCGTCGGCTTGAGCCGCAACGTCGAAGCCATCCTCGACCCCAGCTTTCAGGCCCTGCGCGCGATTCCTTCGCTGGCCTGGGTGCCCCTCTTGTTGCTGTGGCTCGGCATCGACGAAGCGCCCAAAGTGGTGTTGATTTCCATCGGCGCATTTTTCCCCGTCTACATGGGCGTGGTTTCGGGCATACGCGGCGTGGACCGCAAGTTGGTCGAGGTAGCCGCCCTATATGGCCTGCGCCGTACCGCGCTGGTGCGGCGCGTACTGCTGCCGGCGGCCATGCCTGCCTTGTTCACCGGCTTGCGCAACGGCCTCTCGCTAGCGTGGATGTTCATGGTGGCGGCCGAATTGATCGCCGCTAGCAGAGGCCTGGGTTATTTGCTCTCGGACGGGCGTGAAACCAGCCGCGCCGACATCGTGTTGGCCTCGATCGCTCTTTTGGCCGTGCTGGGCAAGTCTAGCGATATGCTGATGCTGCGCCTGGAACAGCACGTACTGTCCTGGCGCGATAGCTATCAAAGCCGCTGAGTCCGCCATGGTAACAACCGCCGCCGACAGTTTTCTCGAAATCGACGTGACCGACAAGCGTTACGGCGAACAGAGCGTGCTGCGCGATTTGCGTTTGCGGGTGGGGCAGGGCGAAGTCATCGGCCTGATAGGCGCAAGCGGCTGCGGCAAGAGTACCTTGCTGTCCATCATTTCGGGTTTGGATAATGATTACGCCGGCAGTGTTCGCATGGACGGCATCGTGCGCCAGGGTACGGGCAGCGAGATAGGCTTCATTTTTCAGGAGCCGCGCCTGTTTCCCTGGCTGACCGTAGCGCAAAACGTGGCCTTTGCGCACGGCACCGCAGCCTCCGAAGCCGGCGTCGAGGACTGCCTCGCCGAAGTCGGCATGGCCGGCTATGGCGATGCGTTGCCCAAGCAGTTGTCGGGCGGCCAGGCGCAGCGCGTTGCGATTGCACGCGGTCTGTTCACCCGCCCGCGCGTTCTGCTGCTTGATGAACCGTTCTCGGCGGTGGACGCGTTTACGCGCATGAAGCTGCAGGAGCTGCTCCTGCGCGTGGCGCGCCAGCACGCGCTGACTATCCTGATCGTCACGCACGACATCGACGAGGCGCTCTACTTGAGCGATCGCATATTGTTGTTGGCCAACAAGGGAGGATCGATCCTTAGCGAGTATGCGCCGCAATGGTCCGCTGAAAACGGCGAAGACCGCTCTCACCACGGCTCGTCGGCGCGTGCTCAATGGAAGTCAAAAATACTGCACGACCTGCACGCCGCACATGCGCTTTGATGACCGGTGGCGCGCTTCAGGACCCATCGCCGACGTCAGCCAGGTCAAGCAAGTGTTTTACGAACCGCAGTGGTTCATATTGTGTCATTACTACCAATCAAGAAGGTGTCAAACGGTTGAAGCGCACGACTCGAGCCAAGATTCAACGCATTGTCTGCGGCACTACTGGGTCCCCGCTTTCGCGAGGACGACGGAAATAATGCGCACAGCGCAGAAATATCGCGCATTGCGTCTGACAGGGATAACTGTCTTCGCTTTTTCTTCGATCAGGCAATCTTTGGCTGGAAGTGGCGCAAAAAATCCAGCAGGATCTGCGCTGAAATTTCGGCGTCGTCCGCAGTCATGGTTTCCAGCGGGTTGTGGCTGATGCCGCCGTTGCCGCAACGCGTGAAGAGCATGGCCACGTCGGTGATCTTCGCCAAGGTCATGGCATCGTGCCCGGCGCCCGAAGGCAGGTCGAATGGCGCGATGCCGGCGCGCGCGGTCGAGGCGCGCAGTTGTTCCATCAGCCAGGGCGCGCACGGCGCCGCTGGTGCGGCCACGGTCTGGTCGAGCTTGAGTTCGATCTGGCGGCGCGTGCAGATGGCGTGGATTTCCTTGACGATGTCGTCCACCGCTGCATCGCGTGTGGCGTCGTCGGCCGCGCGGATGTCGAGCGACAGCCGGCAGGCGCCGGGGATGACGTTGACCGAGCCCTGCGGCACCTGCAATTGGCCTACCGTGCCGACCAGCGATGGCGCCTGGCCGCAGCGCTTTTCCACGGCGAGCACGATTTCTGCGGCTGCAGCTGCAGCGTCCTTGCGCATTGTCATCGGCGTGGTGCCGGCGTGGCTGGCGACACCGGTGAGTTCGATCAGGTAGCGCCGTGAACCGGCAATCGAGGTGACGATGCCGGCCGGCAGGTTGTGTTCCAACAGCACCGGGCCTTGCTCGATGTGGATTTCGACGAAGCCGAGCAAATCCTGCGGCTTGCGCGCGATGGCGGGAATGCTTGCGGGATCGTGCCCGGCGTCTTGCAAGGCGCGCCGCATGGGAATGCCGTCGGCATCTTCCTTGTCGAGCAGAGCCATGTCGAACTGGCCGATGATGGCATTGCTGCCCAGGAAGGTGCTCTTGTAGCGCACACCTTCTTCTTCGGAAAAACCGATCACCTCGAAATGGAAGGGCAGCTTTTCGCCGCGCTCATGCAGGTGTCGCACCACGGCGATCGGCACCAGGATGCCTTCGCGGCCGTCGTACTTGCCGCCGTTCTTGACGGTGTCGTAGTGCGAGCCGGTCATCAGCGTTTTTGCGGATGGATTGCTGGAGAGGTAGCGCCCGACGACGTTGCCGGCGGCGTCGATGTGGGCCTGCATACCGGCTTCGGTCATCCACGCCTTCAGTTGCCCGGCGGTCTTCCGGTGTGCTGCTGTCATGTAGGCGCAGGTCAGGCCGTCCTCGTCGTCGCTCCAGGCACCTATCGTTTCGCTCCAGTCCATGACGGCGTTGCCCAGCTCGGGCGCGAAGCCCAGCAGATCGTTGATGCGCAGTTCGGCGATGCGGTCGATCTGGCGCAGGTTTTCGGCGAGTTCGTCGCTTTGCTGATTCTTCAGGCGACGCGTGAAGGCCGCGATGATGGCCTGGCGCGTGAAGCCGCGGCCAGCCGGCCCTTTGACCGCGAGGATGAAGGGGAAGCCGAACTTGGCGTTGTAATCGGCATTGAGTTTTTGCAGCGTGGCGAATTCTTCCGGGCTGCATTGGTTCAAGCCGGCCTTGGCTTGTTCGCCGGTCGATTCGCGCGTGAGCGTGCCGGCCACGGCGGCCTTGCCGGCCAATTCCGGGTGGGCGCGGATCAGGCTTAGTTGCGCTTCCATGCCGGCCTCGCGCACGGCGCGCTGCATGGCGAGCTTCAAGGCGGTGATGTTGGCAAAGGGGCGCGCCGCCGCCGCACGTTGTGGAATCCAGGGCGAGTGTTCGTAGATGCCATGCAGCGTTTCGGCGAATTGTCCGGCGCTGACATGGTTGAGAAAATCGAGTGTGATGCTCATGGTGTTATTTTGCTTGATACGGATGTTGTGTGCGCCAGTGTTCGGCGATGTCGATGCGGCGCGTGATCCAGACCTTGTCGTGCGCCTGCACGTAGTCGAGGAAGCGCGCCAGGGCCGCGGCACGCGCAGGACGGCCGATCAGGCGGCAATGCAGGCCGATCGAGAGCATCTTGGGACGGTCGAGACCGGCAGGGTCGCCTTCGCGGTAAAGCATGTCGAAGGCGTCTTTCAGATAGTCGAAGAATTGCGTGCCCGAGTTGAAGCCCTGGGCTGCGGCGAAGCGCATGTCGTTGGTGTCGAGCGTGTAGGGCACGATCAGGTGCGGCGCTTCCTTGCCGTCGCTCATCCTGACCAACTCCCAGAACGGCAGGTCGTCGCCGTAGTGATCGGCATCGTAGGCGAAGCCGCCATGTTCGACCACGAGGCGGCGCGTGTTGGGCGAATCGCGCCCGGTGTACCAGCCCAGTGGGCTTGACCCCGTCAGTTCGCGGATGATCTGCACCGCATCAGCCATGTGGGCGCGTTCGGTGGCTTCGTCCATGTTCTGGTAGCTGATCCAGCGCAGGCCGTGGCAGGCGATTTCGTGGCCCAGTTCGCGGAAGGCGGCAACGGCTTCGGGATTGCGCTGCAAGGCCATGGCGACGCCAAACACGGTGAGCGGCAGCTTGCGATCTTCGAACAGCCGCAAGATGCGCCACAGTCCGGCGCGCGAGCCGTATTCATAGAGCGACTCCATGCTCATGTGACGCATGGGAAAGGCTTGCGCGCCGATGATTTCGGATAGGAAGGTTTCCGATGCCGCGTCGCCGTGCAGCACGTTGTTTTCCGCGCCTTCTTCGTAGTTCAATACGAATTGCAGCGCGATGCGCGCGTCGCCGGGCCACCTTGCATGCGGCGGGTTGCGGCCGTAGCCTGTCATGTCGCGCGGGTAGTGGTTTTGTTGGCTCATGCTAGGGTCCTGTTGATACGCCATTGTGGCGCCGCTGCCGCATGCCGGGCGCAGGGCGTGCTTATGTGGCTTATATGCAGGTTAGTATATTGGAGTTGGCCTCGGGGTATAAGATGCCCCTGCAAGTTCGGCACCGGAATGCAAAAGGAGAATATATGGGCAAGTTGAGCACGCATGTGCTGGATGTGACGCAGGGGAAGCCGGGAGCCGGGGTGGCGGTGGAGCTCTATGCCGTGCGCGAGGGCGTCAGGACGCTGCTCAAGCAGGTTGTGACCAATGTCGATGGGCGGTGCGATGCGCCCTTGCTGGCGGGCGACGAAATGCATATCGGCTGCTATGAGCTGGTGTTTGCAGCGGGGGATTACTTTGCTGCGCAAGGTGCGGTCTTGCCTGAACCCAAGTTCGTTGATCAGGTGACGATCGCCTTCGGTATCGCTGATGCCGGGCAGAATTACCATGTGCCGCTGGTGGTGTCGCCCTGGGCTTACTCGACTTATCGGGGAAGCTGATTTGTCGGATTGCGTTGCCATGCTAAGCGACTAACTGGGCCTCGCCTACCTTCTCCCGGACGTGCTGACCATTGCCACAACTGTAGACGACGGTTGGGAACCCCTCGCCCGCGGGCGGGAGAGGGGCAGGGGTGAGGGAGGTTGTGATTTGACTCAGCTAATTCGAGCTTTGCACATATTGTTCTTTCTCGGTCTGTTGTCCTTTTTGCGAATCCTTTTCATCTCCCGTCGAAGCCTTCGCCGGGGGGTAGCCCGGCAGCTGGTTGCTTTCTGTGTCGCACCTCGCCTATTGGAATCCGAGTGCGAATTCTCGCTAATACTCCGCCCGCTCCAAGTCTTCCAGCATGGTCGGCCCCACCGGATTCCAGCCCAGCTTCTTGCGCGTGATTACGCTCGATGCCGGCAAGTCGTGCGCTGCAAACATGGCGAGCCAGCCGAAATGCGCCTGTGCCTCTTCCAGCGTGAGCGACTTCACCGGCAGCTTCAGGCCGCGACCGAGCGATTCGGCGATCTCGCGCATGGAGATGCCTTCTTCGGCAACCGCGTGCCAGCGCGCGCCGGCTTCATGCTTTTCCAACGCAAGGCGGTACAGCTTGGCGACGTCCGACACGTGAGCTGCCGGCCAACGGTTGCTACCGTCGCCGATGTAGGCCGACAGGCCTTTCTCGCGCGCCACGGCAATGGCGTAGGTGACCAGTCCTTGTTTCAGCGGGTCGTGCACCTGGGGCAGGCGCATCACGGCCGAGCTCACACCCTTGTCCAACAAGGCGATGGCGGTTTGTTCCGACACACGCGGGATGGGGGAATTGGGCGGCGGCACGTTGTCTTCGGTCGCCAACTTGCCCGGCGCAGCCAGGCCGCCCGTGCCTGAGGTGACGATGAAAGGCCGCTTGGTGCCGGCAAGAGCCGACCCCATCGCTTCGATCGCCTTGCGGTCGATTTCGCAATTTTCCTGGAACTTCGAAAAGTCATGGATGAAGGCCGTGTGGATCACGGCGTCCGCATTGGCGGCGCCGCTCTTCAGGCTCTCGATATCGCTCAACTCGCCGCGATGCACGTCGACGCCGAGCGAGCTCAGCAGCTTGGCACCCTCCTCGGAACGGGCCATGCCGAGCACCTTGTACCCGGTAGCGATCAATTCCTTGCAGACGGGGACGCCGATAAAACCGGTTGCGCCAGTAACGAAAACACGCATGGTGAATCTCCTTGATGGTTAGTTGCTCAGCGATACGCAGCACGACGTGCCATGGCGGTATCTCGAACACAGGTGTATTCTGGAGGTTCGCCACATCAGGGTAAAGTAGTGAAAATATACGGGTATAAGAGTTAACCGGATAACGATGGATCGATCATGACAACAGGCAATGAAAACTCGCTGGGCGCCTATTTGAAAGACCGCCGTTCAAGGCTGGATGCCGCAGCACTGGGCTATGTTACAGGCCGGCGCCGCACGGCAGGCTTGCGTCGCGAAGAAGTGGCGCAACGCGCCAATGTGAGCGCCACCTGGTACACCTGGCTCGAGCAGGGGCGCGGCGGCGCACCGTCGACCACCGTGCTCGACCGCGTCGCCAACGCGCTGATGCTGACCGACGCCGAGCGCGAACACGCGCACCTGCTGGCCTTCGGCCGCCCGCCTGAAGTGCACTATAAAGCGGTGGAAAGCATTTCGCCGCGCCTGCAGCACATCCTCGATGCGCTTAAATACAGCCCGGCCTTCGTGCGCACGTCGACCTGGAATATCGTCGGCTGGAACAAGGCCGCCACGCTGGTGCTGGGTCAGACCGATGAGAGCGGAAAGCCGCGCAATATCCTGCGCAATTTCTTCGGCAACCCCAGGGTGCGCGCTCTGCAAACCGATTGGCAAGCCGCAGCGCGTTACGTGGTCGCCGCGTTCCGTGCCGACATCACGCGCGCCGGCGCGACCGAGGAGGTAAGACAACTGATCGACGAGCTGTCGCGAACCAGCCCCGAATTCGACGCCTTGTGGCGCGAGAACGATATCATCTCGCATGGCGGCGGGCTGAAGCAGCTCAAGCACCCGGTGGTGGGGGTGCTCAGCATGGAATATTCCTCGTTTGCCGTCGATGGCCGGCCCGACCTGACGCTGGTGATTTATCAGCCGGAGACGGAGGAAGATACGAAGCGTGTGCGGGAGCTGCTCAAGCTGGGTCTATGACGATGGAGCGCGCCGTGGCGACGACTGCTACTTCACCGCCAGCGACTTCGCCGTCGCCCCGATCAAATCGCGCAGCCACTTGTGCTCGCTCGCCTGATGCACGCGCTCGTGCCATAGCTGGTAGAAGCGCATCGGCGGGAATTTGATTGGCGTGGCGTAGGTTTTGAGCGGCAGGATTTTTTCGTAGTGGCGCAGGAATTGTTTTCCCGTTGTCAGCACGAGGTCGGTCTGCGTCAGCATGTAGGGGATCAGGCCGAAGTAGGCCGATTCGACTGCCACGTTGCGCTGCATGTTTTGCCGCGCCAGGTAGGATTCGATCACGCCGTAGTAGCCGGGCAGCATTTGCGAGGGCGCGACGTGCGGCAGGCTCAGGTAGTCTTCCACGGTCATCTTGTCCGACGCGGTGCGCTTGGCGTAGGCGCAATCGGCGCGCATGGCGCACAGGATGGGGTCTTCGAAGAGTTTGGACAGGTGCAGGTGTTCGGGCGGCTCGTCCCAGTTGGCGATGACGAGGTCGAGGTCGCCGTCGGAGAGCAGCTTCACGTAGTCGATTTCCGGCCCCAGGCCGTGGATCACGATGCGGCTCTTGGGCGATTCGCGGCGCAGCGCGGCGACGATGTTGGGGATGAACTGGCTGTCGAGGTAATCGGGCGCGGCGATGTGGAAGGTGCGGCTTTCCTGTTGCGCCACGAAGGGCAGCTTGCGCACGAATAGCCGTTCCGTATCGTCCAGGATGCGCTTGGCCGGCTTCAACAGGCTTTCGCCATGCTGCGTCGGCACCATGCCGCGCGCACCGCGCACCAGGAGCGGATCACCCGTGAGCTCGCGCAGCTTGCGTAGCGAGGCCGAGATCGACGGTTGCGGCTGATTCAATTTCAGCGCCACGCGCGAGACGTTTTTCTCCGACAATAGCATGTAGAGAATGCGGATCAAGTGTACGTCGAGGTGATCGGGCAGGCCGGCCATGGGATGTCTCCCTATATATAGATGTAATGATGTCGAATATACTCCATATGCCATGTGCCAAGCTATGAAAAAGACTATCGTGCTGATATGAATTCACGAATAGTCCTATTCAAACAACACGCTTGAAAAAGTGAGTTGAGTGACAACAGACAGCGGTCGCAGCGGAGCTAAAGGAGAGCAGGTATCGGTTTTGCATATCGGCAAAACGATGCGCGCGATCCAACCAGTTCGCGACCAACAAATCCATTCGTCTGAAGCGCCCGCAGAGGCAGACGGAATCAACACGAGGAAGGCATGGAAGCGTTATTGCTGTCGTACGGTATCGATTGGCTCAACCTGCTGGTGCGCTGGCTGCACCTGATCACGGGCATTGCCTGGATCGGCGCGTCGTTTTATTTCGTCTGGCTCGATAACTCGATCAAGCCGCCCAAGCCCGGCTCCGACCTGGCCAAGCGCGGCGTCTCGGGCGAGTTGTGGGCGGTGCATGGCGGCGGCTTTTACAACCCGCAAAAATACCTGGTCGCACCGCCCGAGTTGCCGACCGAACTGCACTGGTTCAAGTGGGAAGCCTATGCCACCTGGCTCTCCGGCTTTTCCATGCTGTTCATCGTGTACTACTTCAATGCTTCGGCGATGATGATCGACAAGTCGGTGGCCGACTTGGCGCCTTGGCAGGCGATTGCCATTGGCCTGGGCACACTGGTGGTCGGCTGGACCGTGTACGACTTGCTGTGCCGCTCGCCGCTGGGCAAGCGCGAAGGCTTGCTTGGCTTGATCATGTACGGCCTGATCGTGCTGGCGGCTTATACGCTGTCGCACTTCCTGTCGGGACGTGCAGCGTATATCCACGTCGGCGCGATGATCGGCACGATCATGGTCGGCAACGTGTTGATGGTGATCATTCCGGGGCAGCGCAAGCTGGTCGAGGCGATGCAGCGCGGCGAAGCACCCGATGCGATCTACGGCATCCGCGCCAAGCAGCGCAGCGTGCACAACAATTACTTCACGCTGCCGGTGCTGTTCGTCATGATCAGCAACCACTATGCGATGACCTACAACCACGCCTACAACTGGCTGGTGCTGGCGGCCATCATGGCGGCGGGGGTGTTGATCCGGCACTTCTTCAACCTGAAGCACAAGGGCCGCATCGCCTGGGGTTATCCGGCGGCGGGTGTGGCCATCCTGTTCTGCGTGGCGGTGGCGATCGCGCCGCGTCCGGCGCAACCAGCCGCCGCCGCCGACAATGCGGCCCCGGAGGCGCAATTTGCCCGGGTGCAAACCATCATCAACGAGCGCTGCACGGCTTGTCACTCCGATCATCCGACGCAGCCCGGCTTTGCCGCTGCGCCAGCCGGGATTCTGTTGCAGACGCCTGAGTTGGTCCACAAGAACGCGGCCAAGGTATATCAACAGGCGGTACAGTTGAAGGCGATGCCGCTAGGGAATTTGACGCACATCACTGACGAAGAGCGTGCTGCAATTGGCGCTTGGTACGAAGCGGGTACCAAATAAATGACGCTAGTCGCTGCGCGCAAGTGTGGGACCCCTCTTCCGCCGGCGGGAGAGGGGTGTTAGCAGCGCTACGGCTTATGTGTGGCGATTGGCGTGCATAAGGGAACGACGAAATGTTTAGGCCCTGCGTCTATTGACACATGGTATCGAATAACGAAATCGGAAATTATTTTAAGTAAGAAAGAAACCAGTCATGAGCAATTTCACCATCGACGGCTTCACCCTGACGGCCGCCCAAGTCATCTCCGCCGCGCGCGACACTTCCGTCAAGGTCGAGCTTGCCACGTCCTCGCGCGTTGCCTTGAAAGAGAGCCGCGATTACATTGAAAACACCTGGATGCACGACGAAGCGCCGATGATGTACAGCTTCAACACCGGCGTCGGCTTGTTGAAGGATACGCGCATCAAGGTCGAGCATATCGAGCTGTTCCAGACGCAATTGATCAAGGCGCATGCGGCCGGCATGGGCGAGCCGTTTTCCGAGGAAGTCAGCCGCGCCACGATGCTGTTGCGTGCCAATGCCTTTGCCAGCAATTATTCGGCGCCGCGCGTGGAAGTGGTCGACCGCTTGCTGGCATTTTTGAACGCCGGCATCCATCCGATCATGCCGCAAAAGGGGTCGGTCGGCGCGTCGGGCGATTTGGCGCCCCTGGCCTATCTGGCCGCTGCGGTGGCCGGTTTTTCGCAAGCTGAGGTGATGTACCAAGGCAAGCGCATGTCCGCGCCGGAAGCGATCAAGCTATCGGGCGTCGGTCCGGTGGAGTTCGATCTCAAGGCCAAGGATGCCTCTGCCCTGATCAACGGCTGTACCGTGTCGCTGGCCGTCGCTGCGCTGGCGGCGCATGATGCGCGCAATCTCTTGCTGGACGCCTGCATTTCGCTGGGCCTGACGCTGGAAGCGATGCGCGCCGAGATGGCGGCCTTCGATCCGCGCATCCATCAGGCGCGCCCGCATGCCGGGCAGATCAAGACTGCCGCCGTGATCCGCAAGCTGCTGGCCGGTTCCACGCGCACCACGCACGAAGCGCGCGCCGTGCAATTTCCCGAGGAATTGCGCCGCACCGACATCCCTTACACCGCGCGTATTCAGGACGTGTATTCGCTGCGCTGCGCGCCGCAAGTCTATGGCCCGGTGTTCGATGCGCTCGACTACATCGACACCATCGTCGACAAGGAAATCAATTCCGCCACCGACAACCCGCTGATCTTCGGCAAGGATGGCGGCGGTTTCGAAATCATTTCGGGCGGTAATTTCCACGGCCAATACCTGGCGCAGGCAATGGACTTGCTCGCCATGGCGGTGGCCGATCTGGGCAGCATCTGTGAACGCCGCGTGGCGCGCCTGATCGACCCGACGCTGTCGTGGGGTTTGCCGCGCAACCTGATGACGGGCGTGCGCGGCGTCAATACCGGCTATCCGGTGGTGCAATGTTCCTTGAGCTCGCTGGTGATGGAAAATCGCACGCTATGCATGCCCGGCTCGGTCGACAGCATCCCGGCCAAGGGCAATAGCGAAGACCACGTCTCGAATTCGACCTGGTGCGCGCGCAAGGCGGCAACCGTGGTGGCCAATACGCAATACATCGTCGGCGTGGAAATGCTGCTGGCGGCGCAGGGCTTGACCATGACGGAATCGCTCTTGCCCGGTTTCGTGCTGGGGCAGGGCACACAGGCGGCCTTTGATGAAGTGCGACGCCGGATTCCGGCCTGCCTCGACGGCGACCGCTGGTTCCACGACGACATCGTGGCGGCGCAGTCTTTTGTCACGACGGGATCGGTCAGGAAAGCGGTCGAGGCGAAGATCGGCGAGTTTGTCTGAATGGGTCTCTGATTGTCAGGCCTCGTCCGCCGGCAGCGATGCCGGCGGACGAGGCATGCATCACGGCGAGGCGGGCGGCTCTTCCGCCGGCGCCGGATTTGCCGGCGCCTCCGCCGCTTCGGCTGTGGTTACGCTGCCTGCGTTGGCTTCCACATTCTGCTTTTTCGCGCTGGAACGCCAGTAGCCGCCCGTGGTGTAGGCTTCCCAACCCCAGCGCAGCCACTTGAGCAGCGAATAGGCCAGCCATAGCGCCCATAGCAACATCAGGCCGCGATAAAGCACGAGAGGCAGCGACAGCACCCAGGGCTGCGGCAGCGTGTCGCCATGCCTGTCCTGATACCACTCCAGGGCGTCCGACCCGCTGAAGTTGCCCGTTATCTGCATGTCCGGATAGCCGATCAGGCTTGCTTGTACGGCCTGGAATAGCAGGCACACGGCAAGCACGGTCCAGATGGCCAAGGCGAACTGGACAAAGTTGAATGCCCCGCTGCCGGTGTGGGCGCCTTCGCGCTTGCGCAAGCCGAGCGCAGGCAGCCACAGTATGACGATGGCGGCGCCGGGTGCGGAGATTTGCGTCAGGCCGATGCAAAGCAGGAACCAATGGTGCCAGCGCAAAGGCGTGACCCCTGTGCGCGCCAAACCCCAGGCGACGAGGGCCATGGTGGCGATGATGCCCCATATCAGGATGGCCGGACCGGCGTGCGGACCGCCCAGAGCAAGGGGCCAGCGGTCGTGCGGCAGCGCGATGATGATGCTGGCGTTGACGCCCGGCAGGCCCAGATCCACCGCCGGCGCGGCAAACCACGCCGTCACGCCTGTGGGTTGGCGCCATTCGATATCGATATTTTGCGCGCCGGGCAAGAGCGGCAGATTGAGTTTGCGGCCTTCCAGCCGCAATGCCGGTTCGCTTATTTCTGTGTCATGGCGTATCGCGACGCGACGCAGTATCGCCCCCTCGGGTAGCGTAATCGCGTGCAGGCCGGCGCGGCTGCTGCGCAGGCTCAGGCTCAATTTCATTTCGCTCGAGCGCAGTCCCGGCTCGACGTGATAGCTGCTTTGGTCCAGGGTCAAGCTCTGGCCCGGCGCGCCTTGAGGCTTGTCGACCTTGACGTGCACCTCTTCCCCGGGCCAAGGTTGCCACATCGGCTCCCAGCGGCCCTTGTCGTTTTCGTGGCGCACCGGGGCGAGGCCTGAGACGGCTACGTGCCACATCGGGCCGACGTCCAGCGTCCATTGCTCGATCAAGTCGTCTTGTGCTGCAGCGTGCAGCACGATCTCGGTGCCCTGAACCAGATTGCTGTCCCAGTCGAGCTCATCGGTCTGCGGGCCCAGGCTGACCTGCGCCGCGCCCTTGTCCACGCGCGGCTCGGCGGCGGAAATCGATTCGCCGGGCAGCAAGGGTACGGCGAGCACGATCGGACCTTCCTTCGGCACCAGCCGTATTACGCGCGTATGGATGCGCCATTGCAGGCCCAGTTGGAGCGTGCGTTCGACGCGCACGAAAGCCGGCAGGGCGTTGTCTTGCAACGCTTTCTTGTCGCTGGCGGCGATCCTGGTCAATTGCAGATTGTCGTCGGCCAAGCCGTTTTCGCGTATGCCGGCGATGGTCCAGCCTTCGATCTTGGCGTCGACCCGATGCGGTTTCAGCGGTAGTGCGAGCTGGACGTTTTCGGTATGGCCGACGGCGCCTTGCATCACCACCTGATGCACGCCGGCATCGAGTGCGGCCCACAACCCGCCATCCCCATCGCGTACCAGGCCTGCCGCCGGCTTGCCGTCGATGAGCACGTTTTGCACGGCCCAGCGCGTGCCCGCGGCAGGCAAAGGCACGGCGACGTCCTGCAGCGCGTGCACGTCGAGCCGCACTTCCAGCGTTTCGCCATGCGCATCGACTTGCATGCGGGCGATGTCGGCGCAGTTGGGCAGGCATGGCGCGGGTTTGCTCAGATGCGCCTTGAGGTCATCCAGCATTTCCTTGTCGGGCATCGCCTGGGCGCGTGCCTCCGTTGGCGATAGCGTGGCGACCGTGGCGCTGCACGCGAGCATGGCCAACAGCGCGGCCTGGCGCATAGCCACCGGCGGCCAGCGCAGCGGTGTATTGATGAGGCGCGCGATCAGCAGACCCATCAACAATACCCGCAATACGTCTAGCAGGGAGTTGACTCCGGGCGAAATCAGCCACAAATGCAATTCCTGTCCCTGGTCGACCGGGCCGCGCCAGACCAACTGATAGGCATGATGATTCCAGGACGGCATGCCCGGCCCGGTCTGGACGACGGCATTGGGGTCGAATTTCTGCAACTCCTCCTCACCATAGGGGTTGGAGATGGCTTCGACCTTCGAAGCGGGACGGGCCCTGCTGAAGGATCCGACAGCGGATACAGGCGGTGGCGCCATCGCGATGTCCGGGACCGGTTCCGCCGCGACTTTCGGCGGAGGAGGCGGGCTTTTGTCTTCCAGTACCTTCGTTTCGGCCGGTGCCGCCGCCGGTGCCGGGACATCCCCTCGCATCGCAATGCCTTGATGCATGAACCCCGAATCTTCATAGGGATTTTGCACGTCCAGCACCGGATAGATCGCCTGGCGCATCTGCTGCAACGCGAACGGCAAGGCGGCGATGGCCAGGCAAACCAGAGCCGCGACGCGGAAGTAAGACGCCGCGCGGCGCAATTTCGCCTGCTCCGGCAAGACCTTGACCAGGGCGGCGCCGGCCAGAGCTGCGAGCCAGAGCCAGCGTGGTGCGCCCGACTCCTGATAGGCAATCACGAGCGTCAGGGCGGCAAGCAGACCCCAGCGATAATTCCATAGTTTGCCGAAGGAGAAAGCCACCACGAGTACGACGAAGAAGTCGAGCAGGCTCCAGCGCGATACCCAGGAACCGTTCGCCATATCGACGCCGGTTGCCGCCAGCAGACGCCAGCCGGCCGGCAGATTCAAGGTGATGCTTGCCGATTGAAAATCATCGCGCCAACCGGTGGCCGGCAAGGTGCGTGCGCCGCCGTCGATGCGGCTTTCCGCCACGACACTGGCATGGCCGTCGCGCACTTCTACGCCGTCGAACTTGCCGTCGCGCGTGATGAATTGATCGACGTTGTTGACCGAGACGTGGCCGAGCGCTGCCGGCGCCTGCAGGTCGAGCCGCCAGGTGCGATGGAATTCGCCAGTGATCGCATCGCGCACGCTATAACCCTTGCCGTCGAAGTCGAGCCATATGTCGCGCGCGAGGGCCAGCTTGTCCGGCGCCGCTTCGGGGTCGCCGCGCTTGCTTTCGGCAAGCAGCATGGCGTCCCCGGGTTTGAATTGGAAGGCGGGCAGCGCGGCCCATTCATCGGGCAGGCTGACCAGCTTGCCGTCGACCGGCGTGCCGCCGTTTGGGGTGACCACGCGTAACTCGTTGTGGCCACGGAACACCCACACTTCCTGCTCGGCCAGGGCCGTCGCGCCGGTCGCGGGGGCAGGCAAGGCCACGGATTGCTGCGGCCCCATCTTGCGCGCGGTGACGGTGACTACCCATTGGCCCGGCCGCAATTGCACGCGCAGGCGGCCTTCCGCTTCGAGACGGGCCGGCAAATCGCTGACGATGGCCGTCGGCGTATAGCCGGGCAACACTACGGAAGGGAAGACGCTTTCGCGGTTTTTGCCGGCGACACTGAACGTGAGCCGGGTCGTCACCTCGAGCGGGATGGCGTCGTCGATCATGCGCGCCACGCGCAGTTCGAGCGCGTCGGCGCTGTCCTCCCCGCCCTCGCGCGCCTGTAGCCACAAATGGCCGTCGCCGTCGAGCTTGGGCAGCGCCACCTCACGCCCGTTCAGGCGCAACGCGATCAAGCCGGTGCTTGCCGGCACCTGCAGGCTTTCGGGCAGATCGTCCCAGACAAAACTGCCGGCTATATTGTGCGTGCCGGCTGTGAGCCTGACGCTGGGCATGCCACCTGCATCGGCGGTCACGGGGGCAGATTTTCCATCGACCTTGACATCCTGCGGCCAGTGTTCGCCGTCACCCGGCAGCGCGGCCTGCAATTCGCGATATACCTCGATACGCTGGCTGAACGCGCCGCCGCGTTTGTCCAGGCCAATGTCGAGCGCGGCCGGCCAATAGCAATGGTGTTCGTCGCCATTGCTGAAACTCGTGGGACAGACGCGATCCTCCTGGTCACGCATGACCCAGCCGGTCCATGGGCGCAGCGGATCGGGAATCAGGCCCGCCGCTGCCGGTGCTACAGGTGCCGCGTGTGCGATACAGGAATGAAGAAGGAGAATAAAGACAATGCTGGAAAGGCTACGGCCGAGGACGGTTTGCCCCATACGTTCTCCCTGATCTTATTGTCGGAAACTGCGCTCTATGTGCCTGCTTATGTGTCTATCATGGGCCAGACGACAAGACGTTGGAAAGCGGTTTCTCAAGTTGAGAAACTCGTGGATTGCGTCAGGCCGGCGCCTTGTCCCCATGCACCACCACGCAATTGCGCCCGTTACGCTTGGCTTGATACAGCGCCCGATCGGCCGCACCTATCATGTGCGAGATCACGGTGTTGTGCGAAGGCGTCTGGGTCAACAAGCCCAGGCTGATGGTGACGTGCGGCGCGACGCCGGAATGGGCGTGCTCGATGGCGAGCGACTCGACTTCGTGGCGCATCGCTTCGGCCAGCGCTTGGGCGCCGTCGGCGTTGGTGTCGGGCATCAGCGCGACGAATTCCTCGCCACCGTAGCGCGCTACGAGGTCGCACGGGCGGCCCAGGATGCGCGTCAGCGCGGCGGCGATCAGGATCAGGCAGTCGTCGCCTTTTTGATGGCCGTAGTTGTCGTTGTAATCCTTGAAGGCGTCGACGTCGATCATCGCCAGCGATAGCGGCGAGCCGGAGCGCTTGGCGCGGCGGAATTCGTTTTCCACGTGCTCGTCGAAGCGGCGCCGGTTCGGGATGCCGGTCAGGCCGTCGATGAAGATCTGGCCCTGCAATTCCATCGCCAGTTCGCGCAACTGCTTTTCGCGGGCGACTGCCATGCTCACATCCGTGATCTGCACCAGGCAGTGCGCCTTGCCAGGTTGGTCCAGTGGCACTACTTGCACGGCCTGCTGGATGCGCACGCCGGCTGCGCGGTCTTCGGCGCGGGCATAGAGCGGGAAAGGCGCCTTGTTCAGCGTCTGCGAAATCAGCGAGGCGAGCTTGCTTTGCAACGCACCGCGGATGGCGCCATGCGCGCGGCCGTTGGTAAGTTCGGGGAACAGTTCGACAAAAGGCTTGCCCAGCACGGAAGACGCGGGGTAGGACGAATGCTCTTCCATCCAGCGGTTCCACAGCACCACGCGTTCGCTGTCGTCGAGCACGATCATGCCCACGCGCACCGCGTGCAGCACGCTGTCGAGCAGGGCCGGCGCGCCAGTCGTGCCGGCCGCGGCGTCGCTTTCGGCATTCACGGCGTCAGTCCGCTGAGATATTGGTCGAGATAGGCTTGCAGCTCGTTCAACGCGCTCATGTCGAGCAGGAAGGCGACGTAGCCGTTGATCTCGTGCTTCTCGATGTTGAAGTCGATCTTCAGCGTCAAGACCAGGCCGTTCCATTGGTTGCCGGAAGAACCAAGAATGTGGTCGCCCGTGCCGATGCGGTATATCGGCAGCGAGCCGTGCAATTCCTTGCCCGAGATATTGGCCAGCGTGCTCATGCAGGAATTGAGGATGATGTTGCCGATCTCGCTCATCGCTTCCTGTTCCATCTCGGAGAGCTCTTCCATCGTGACCGACTGGCCCACCATCAGGCGCACGATTTCCAGGCTTTTTTCTTCCGGGAACATCAGGATCGCCTCGGTGTTGAAGGCGCCCTGGTAATGCTGTGTGACGGCGCAGATGCGGCGCGCCTCGGCGCTGCCGAGCGTCCTGGCGACTTCGGCGCGCGACTGGAAGCTGATCAGCGGCACCGACATGGTGACTTCTTCGCGCACGATCTGGCTCATGGAAGAGGCTGCCTGGCCCACGCCCTGGTTGAATAGTTCGACCAGCGCGTCGTGCTGCAGTTCGTTGAGTTGGAACATCAGGCGCTTCCCAGGGTGGCAATGACGGAATCGATACGCGCTTGCGTGATCGGCTTTTCGGCGAAATGCACATGCAGGCTGTGGGCTTTTTCGCGTGTGGCTTCCTGCACGTTGGCGGTCATCAGGCAGATCGGCACACCGGGCAGGATTTCGCGCAGCTTGGCGATGGCCGCCAGCCCGCCCATGCCGGGCATGTTGACGTCGAGCAGGATCATGTCGGGTTTGACCGAGGCCAGCTTGTCGATCGCTTCTTCGCCGCTGGCGGCTTCTTCGACGACATAGCCGGGATGGCTGTATAGGATGAACTGGCGCGAGAGCATGCGTGAAACGCGGCTGTCGTCGACCACCAGGATAGTTTTGCACTCGCTCATATCGGTTCCCAAAAGCGGACGGAGAGTGGAAATGAAGCGTCACCATGATTGCGCATGGACAACTCTATCTTAACTCCGCCTTTGGGCGAATGGGCAACTTCTTTCCGCTAAAATGGCGACATCTGCACTTTTTACCACTCCCATCATGATGACCCAGGACGAATTGAAACAAGCCGTGGCGCGCGCCGCCCTCGAATACGTGGTGGAGGGCCGCATTGTCGGCGTCGGCACCGGCTCCACCGCCAATTTCTTCATCGACGAGCTGGGCAAAATCAAGGACAAGATTGCCGGCGCGGTGGCCTCGTCCGAGGCAACCGCGGCCCGGCTAAGGTCGCACGGCATTGAGGTGTTCGACCTGAACGACGTCGAAACCATGCCGGTTTATATCGATGGTGCCGACGAGATCAATGGCGCCGGCGCCATGATCAAGGGCGGCGGCGCGGCGTTGACGCGTGAAAAGATCGTGGCCTCGGTGGCGGAGCAGTTCATCTGCATCGCCGACGGCTCCAAGCTGGTCGATAAGTTGGGCAAATTCCCGCTGCCGGTCGAAGTGATCCCGATGTCACGTGCGGTGGCGGCGCGCAAGCTGGCAGCCCTGGGCGGCGAGCCGCGTTTGCGCATGAAGGACGGCCAGCCGGTTGTAACAGACAATGGCTGCAACATTCTCGACTTGATTGGTTTGCAAATCGACAACCCCGTGGAAATGGAACAACAGATCAACGCCATCGTCGGCGTGGTGACGGTGGGCTTGTTTGCCCAGCGTGGCGCCAATGTATGCCTGCTTGGCACGCCGGAAGGAGTGAAAACGATCAAGTATTGAGTAATCCTGCCGCAGCTTGTTGCCGAGCATGGCGCAGCCCGATAAACGGGAAGTATGCAACCGGTATCGGGTTAGGCAAGCGCCGCCGCAGGGCTGCGCTTCGCCGGGCGCCAACCACGCATTGTGGTTAATTCAACACCCGTGCGCCTTCCCATTCCAGCGGTGCGGTATCGGGCATATGCAATTCAATATCCCAATCCGTCGCCTTGACCGCGTCTTGAAGCACGGTGCAAAAGCCATGCAGCATGCTTGGCGTGAAACCGAGTTCGAAGCTGCCGTGATGCGCGCTGACGAAGTTGATGCGCGGCCCGCGGTTGGTGGCGATGTTGATGTTGGCCTGCACCAGCAAAACCGGTTGCATGCCGAAGGGATAACTGTCGATGTCAGGCGAATAGGGCACGTCGAAATCGCCGCGCGCGCGGATTTCATCGACCTTGGCCTGGTGCTCCATGCTGACGATTTCGGAACTGGCATGGGCCGCGTTCGGATTGTCGAGCGCAATCTGTGTTTCCATCGCATGGATGATGCCGGGCCAGAGCGATTTGACCATGTGGCGCGTCATCCACGAGCGGATTTCCTGCAGGCTGCCGTCTTCATGCTTGAAGGAAACGCGCAGCAGCAATCGATCTTCGTTGCGCCAGTAACCGGCCTGTATTTGTTGTAAAACCATAGTGCTGCAAAACCACAATCTTGAAATGGGATTGATCGCCCCTATATGGGCGCCATAGATCAATTATCCTGAACCACAGGACAAAGAGGATTATCCCATGCGTTTAGACAAACTCACCACCAAATTGCAGGAAGCGCTGGCCGATGCGCAAAGCCTGGCGGTTGGTAACGATAATCAATATATCGAACCGATCCACTTGCTGACGGCTCTGCTGGACCAGGAAGACGGCGGCAGCCGTTCGCTCCTGCAACGCGCCGGCGTGAACGTCGGCGGGCTCTCTGCCGCACTGAAGACGGGCTTGGGGCGGTTGCCCAAGGTATCCGGCACAGGCGGGGAAGTGCAAGGCGGGCGCGAACTCGGTTCGCTGTTGAATCTCGCCGACAAGGAAGCGCAAAAGCGCGGCGACCAGTTCATCGCCAGCGAAATGCTGCTCCTGGCCTTGACCGAAGACAAGTCCGACGCCGGTAAGTTGGCCAAGGAAAGCGGCTTGACGAAGAAAGCGCTGGAAGCTGCGATCGATGCCGTGCGCGGCGGCGCCCACGTCGGCTCGGCCGAGGCCGAAGGCCAGCGCGAAGCCTTGAAGAAATACACGCTCGACCTGACCGAGCGGGCACGCGCCGGCAAGCTCGACCCCGTGATCGGCCGCGACGACGAAATCCGCCGCGCGATCCAGGTTTTGCAGCGCCGCACCAAGAACAATCCCGTGCTGATCGGCGAGCCGGGCGTGGGCAAGACCGCCATCGTCGAAGGCTTGGCCCAGCGCATCGTCAACGGCGAAGTGCCGGAAAGCCTCAAGGGCAAGCGCGTGCTCTCGCTCGACATGGCCGCCCTGTTGGCCGGCGCAAAATACCGCGGCGAATTCGAAGAACGCCTGAAGTCCGTGCTCAAGGAATTGGCGCAAGACCAGGGCCAGAGCATCGTCTTCATCGACGAAATGCATACCATGGTCGGGGCCGGCAAGGCCGAAGGCGCGATGGATGCGGGCAATATGCTCAAGCCCGCTCTCGCGCGCGGCGAACTGCATTGCGTCGGCGCCACCACGCTTGACGAATACCGCAAATACATCGAAAAGGATGCAGCGCTCGAACGGCGCTTCCAGAAGATCCTGGTCGACGAGCCGAGCGTGGAAGCGACCATTGCCATCCTGCGCGGCCTGCAGGAAAAATACGAGCTGCACCACGGCGTCGACATCACCGACCCCGCCATCGTGGCCGCGGCCGAATTGTCGCACCGCTACATCACCGACCGCTTCCTGCCCGACAAGGCGATTGATTTGATCGACGAAGCGGCCTCGAAGATCAAGATCGAAATCGATTCCCGGCCCGAAGTGATGGACCGGCTCGACCGCCGCGTGATCCAGTTGAAGATCGAGCGCGAAGCGGTGCGCAAGGAAAAGGACGAGGCCTCGCAGCGCCGCATGGCCCTGATCGAGGAAGAGATCGAGCGGCTGGCGCGCGAATACGCCGACCTCGAAGAAGTCTGGAAGGCCGAGAAAGCCACCGTGCAGGGCAGCCAGCACATCAAGGAAGAGATCGAAAAAGTGCGCCAGCAAATGGAGGAGGCCACGCGCGCCTCCAACTGGCAACTGGTCTCGGAACTGCAATACGGCAAGCTGCCCGAACTCGAAGCGCAACTGAAGAAAGCCGACAGCAGCGCGGCCAAGAGCGCGCTGCCCAAGCTCTTGCGCACCCAGGTCGGCGCCGAGGAAATCGCCGAAGTGGTCTCGCGCGCAACCGGCATTCCGGTGTCCAAGATGATGCAGGGCGAACGCGACAAGCTGATACACATGGAAGAGCAATTGCACAAGCGCGTGGTGGGGCAGGACGAGGCCATCACGGCGGTGTCAGACGCGATCCGCCGCTCGCGCGCCGGCCTGGCCGATCCGAACCGTCCCTACGGCTCCTTCATGTTCCTGGGTCCTACGGGCGTGGGCAAGACCGAGTTGTGCAAGGCGCTGGCGAGTTTTCTGTTCGACACGGAAGAATCGATCATCCGCCTCGACATGAGCGAATTCATGGAGAAGCATTCGGTGGCACGCCTGATCGGCGCGCCGCCCGGTTATGTCGGCTATGACGAAGGCGGCTATCTGACCGAAGCCGTGCGGCGCAAGCCCTACTGCGTGATCCTGTTGGACGAAATCGAGAAAGCCCACCCCGACGTGTTCAACGTGCTCTTGCAAGTGCTGGACGACGGCCGCATGACCGACGGCCAGGGCCGCACGGTGGACTTCAAGAACACCGTCATCGTCATGACGTCCAACCTCGGCTCGCACAGAATCCAGGCGATGGAAGACAGCGATCCGGCTCTCGTGAAGATGGCCGTGATGGCCGAAGTACGTGGGCATTTCCGCCCCGAGTTCATCAACCGCATCGACGAAATCGTCGTGTTCCACGGCCTCGACCAGAAGAACATCGGCGCGATCGCCAAGATCCAGTTGCATATACTCGAAGAGCGTCTGGCCAAGCTCGACATGGGGCTCGACGTCTCGGTCGATGCCTTGCAGCAGATCGCCGAAGCGGGCTTCGACCCGGTGTATGGTGCGCGGCCGCTGAAGCGGGCGATCCAGCAGCGCATCGAAAATCCGCTGTCGAAGCTGATCCTGGACGGCAAGTTCGGCCCGAAGGATACGATCGCCGTGACGGCAAACGGCAGTGAACTGGCATTTGCGAAAAAGACTTGATCTTCCGTCATCTCAAAAAAACGGCCCGATGCAATGTATCGGGCCGTTTGACATGTTGAAAATAAATTGTCTTCCATTCACGCCTGAGCGTCGGGTGCCAGTTCGACAAGCATTTGACGGCACATGGCTCCATCACCGGAGCGCCCGGGCAAGCCGCATGTTCTGATTCGGCCGGCACCCAACAAAAAACCGCAACGAGAAATCGCCGCGGTTTTTTTTATTTGCGTCGAAAATCGTATACGCAATTTGTATACGCAAACTCAATCAAGGTGTTGCTAGATTATTCATATTTATGAGTAATCTTGTTGTATTTTTGCACCTTGTAACAGCAAAATTGACTTTCCTCCTGTGGAATGGTTCCATTCAGACTTCAAAAATATTTTGTGTACAGAATATTTATGTCCGAAGTATCCCACCGGGTACGAGGCAGATATGTTGTAGCAGATAAACTTTTGATGCGTATCAGTATGCTGCTCAAAAGGCGGCGGAAGTAAAAACAATATTTTTACCCAAAGGAGTGTTGCATGTCTTTTAAACTCAAAATGTTGCCGTTGGCAGTCGCGCAAGTGGTCGCCGGCGGTGCTTTGTCGATGATTGCCGCGGTTCCGACCATGGCCCAAACATCGACCGATGCCACCACGGGCCCGGTTCAGCGCGTTGAAATCACGGGTTCCAACATCCGCCGCGCCGATGCAGAAATCCCCAGCCCGGTGCAGGTCATCACTGCCGACGACTTGAAGAAGTCCGGCTACACGTCGATCGCGCAAGTGCTGCAAAACATCACTGCCAACGGTCAAGGTACCCTGAGCCAAGGTTTCCCCCAAGCCTTCGCTGCCGGTGCAAGCGGCATCTCCCTGCACGGTCTGACGACTGCAGCGACCCTGGTCCTGATCGACGGCCACCGCATGGCTCCGTATCCTCTCTCGGATGACGGCCAGCGTTCCTTCGTCGACGTATCGAACATCCCTTTCGACGCCGTTGAACGCGTTGAAATCCTGAAAGACGGCGCATCGGCAACCTACGGTTCCGACGCTATGGCAGGTGTGGTCAACATCATCCTGAAGAAGACCTTCACCGGCACCACCGTGTCGGCCGAAGCCGGCACCACCACCCAAGGCGGCGGCACGACCGAGCACTTGACCTTTTCCAAGGGCTGGGGCGACTACGAAGCCGACGGCTACAACGCCTACATCAACCTGGAATACCGCAACCAGAACGACATCACTTACGGCCAGCGTAAGGATGACGGACTGTGGGCCGGCACCGATCTGACTTCCATCGGCGGCGTGAACAAGACCCCGGGCGTCGTGACGCCGCTGATCTCGAATCCCCCGATGCTGTCGCCGTACCTGCAAGTGTACAACCCGAACGGCCCCGCTTCGCAGCAAGCCTTCACGGCAGCAAACACCTACTTCTACCCCAGCGCCACGTCTTGCGCAGGCGGTGCAAGCTTCGCCAACTACGAGGCAGGCGCATGCGGCTGGCAGAATTCGCATGACGAAATTCAGCCCGCCACGCAAAACATCAACATCCTGACCAGCCTGTCGAAAAAGCTGTCCGACGACTGGCGCTTGGATGCCAAGGTCTCGCTGTTTGACAGCAAGGCCGAGCAATATGCGCCGACCGCAGGCGGCATGCAGACCTATCCGGGCAGCTTCTCGCCGCTGGTCGCCGTTTCCTCCGGCGTCGCGCCGTATCTGGTCGGCACCACGATCCCTGCGATCACGGTTCCGGTCGGCTATCCGGGCAATCCGTTCAACTATCCCGCAACGGTCAACGGCGTCATTCCTGGCGTGGGCCCGATCCACACCGGCCTCGAATCGAAGGCATGGCGTGCGGTGTTCGACCTGACCGGCGAAGCCTTCGGCTGGGATATCGACAGCTCGTTCGGCTGGACCAAGGTTGGCACGGTTCAAAAGAACTACAACGCGATCAACGTTCCGGCTTTGAATGCTGCCTTGAACGCGCCTAACGGCTCGCCGCAGCAATGGAATGTCCAGGGCGGCAACAGCCAGGCTTTGATCAACTCGATCTTCCCGACCGCCCAGGCTGACGACGTGTCGACCCTGGAATTCGTCGAACTGCACGCTTCGCGTTCGTTGATGCAACTGCCCGGCGGCGACCTCGGCTTCTCGACCGGTGTGGAATTCCTGCACCGCGACATGGACTCGCCGGCTCCTGGCTTGATCGCCGACGGTGTCGTTCCGGGTAACAATGCCTATGTGTCCGGCTCGCAAAGCGATGCATCGGCCTACGTTGAAGTTGCCGCGCCTGTCGTGAAGTCCTTGGAGTTGGACGGCTCGCTGCGTTTCGACCACTTCAACAACGCCGGCAACGCCACGACGCCGAAGGTTGGCTTTAAGTGGACCCCGACGTCGGCCTTCGCGCTGCGTGGTACGGCCGCTACCGGCTTCCGCGCACCGAACGCTGCTGAAAACGGCGAATCCGGTCAGGCTTACCTGTACAACACGATCAATGACCCGGTCCTGTGCCCGGGCGGCGCTCCCACATCTGGCGGCAACATCGCCAAGGGCAGCGTGGTCAGCACCTGCTCGTTCCAACCGGTGTACTTGAACTCGTCGAACCCCGCTCTGGAACCGGAAAAGTCGGTTTCGGAAACCCTGGGCGTGATCCTGGAACCGATCAAGGGCTGGAGCAGCACGATCGACGCCTATCAGGTCAAGATCAAGGACCAGATCATCGCCGGTTCGCCTAACCTTGCCGATGCGGTTCGTGGTTCCCCGGTTGCCAGCGCTTGCGCAGACGGCAATGGCGGTACCTACACCTGTACGCCTAGCGCCGGCCCGATCATCTATATCCCGGTCCAGTACATCAACGCCAACTCCACCCAAACCAGCGGTATCGAATTCGATACGCGCTACAAGTGGAAGATGGGTGATTTCGGCAACCTGACGACCGACCTGCAATGGACGCACGTCATGAGCTACATCCTGACGACCGGTGGCGAACAGTACCAGTTGGCCGGTACGCACGGTCCGTACATCATCGGTGGCGACACCGGTAACCCGAAGGATCGCGTCCAGGCAACGTTCACCTGGGACAAGGGCCCGTGGCAAGTCGCCACGACCTTCAACTGGATGAGCAGCTTCAGCCTGACCGACCCGTCGATCGGCCTGGATGATTGCAACGCCGGTGCATCGGTCAACGGCTGGTTCCCCACTGCAGGCTCGCCTGGCGGCACCAACCCGCCCGGCCAGTATTGCAAGGTGGCATCGTTCCTCGATACCGACGTGTCGTTCCACTACAACATCGACAAGCAATGGACGGTCCATGGCGCGATCACCAACTTGTTCAACCAGGCTCCTCCGCTGGATCTGAACACGTATGGTGGCGGTCAGTTGCCGTACAACCCGTCGATGCACATGGCTGGCGCTATCGGCCGTTTCGTCAACATCGGCGCAAGCTACAAGTTCTGATTTGACGAGCAGCAATCCTGTCCTGGCCGCTGCGGCGGCCGAGACAGCGATAGTGTAAAAAAAGCCGCAGGGAGCGATTCCTGCGGTTTTTTCTTTATCGTCTTTGCATTGCCTTCCTTGTGCCGCAAGCCTGCGGGTGCATCGCAAGACCTTGCGCATCGGTCTATAATTCAGCTTTCGTTTTTTTGAATTCCCTATAACTATGAAGACACTTTTCCCACTCATTCTCGCTTCCCTGCTGACCCTGACGGCAACGGCCGCCTTTGCCGACGATGCCGGTCCGTGCAAACAACCGACGGTCCCGAACGATCAGGCTTCCGACGTGGTTGTGAAATATTTCAACAAGCATCGGCTCGAATACAAGGCCTGCGTGGACAAGTTTGTTGAACAGCAAAAAGCCATCGTCGATGCGAATTCGACCAGCAATCCGCAAAAGGCGCTGGAGGCGCATGACGCCGCCGAAGCTGTGCTGAAGCAATACAATGACTTCGTCGATACGTTGAACGCACACGCCAAGGCCAAGGCGGAAGAAGAGTAAATTCCGGTTGCGTGACCGTGTGCCGGGCGGATCGTCCGTGGCTTGGCACCGGTTCAGTTGTGAATGCTAACCCCGGCTGGCCCGGGGTTTTTTGATGTGAGCGCGATGAAGGGGAAGCTATGAAACGCAGGGATTTCATCGGTGCCGCTTTGACTGCCGGCGCCGTGGCTGCAAGTGGCGAGGTCGTGGCCGCACCGACAGTCAAATCGGGCAGCGCGGTTCAGCTCAATGAGGCCGGCGTTGCGCAACTCCAGGCGGCCATGCAGGACGGTACGCTGACGGCACGTTCGCTCACGGCGTTTTATCTCAAACGCATCGCCGAGATCGACAAGCGCGGTCCCTGCATCAACGCCGTCATCGAGATCAACCCCGACGCGCTCGCGATTGCCACGGCGCTCGACCGCGAGCGTCGCGAAAAAGGTCCGCGGGGCCCCTTGCACGGGATTCCTGTCCTGATCAAGGACAATATCGCCACGGTCGACAAGATGGCGACTACGGCCGGATCGCTCGCGCTGGTCGGTGCGCGTGCGCCGCACGACTCTTTTGTTGCGGCACAGTTGCGTGCGGCCGGCGCCGTCATCCTTGGCAAAACCAATTTGAGCGAATGGGCCAACATGCGCTCGACGCGCTCGACTTCCGGCTGGAGCGGGCGCGGCGGCTTGACGCGCAATCCGTATGCGCTCGACCGCAATACCAGCGGCTCAAGCTCGGGTTCGGCCGCTGCCGTTGCCGCCAATCTCGCTGCGCTCGCCGTGGGCACCGAGACCGATGGATCGATTGTCTCGCCATCGTCCATCTGCGGCCTCGTTGGCATCAAGCCGACCTTGGGGCTGGTGAGCCGCAACGGCATCGTGCCCATTGCGCATTCGCAAGACACGGCGGGGCCGATGGCGCGCTCCGTGGCCGACGCCGCGCTGCTGCTCAATGCGCTCTCAGGCGTCGACGAGCGCGACCCGGTGACGCGGGAAAGCGCTGGACGTGTGCCCGACTATGCGCGCTTCCTCGACAAGGATGGCTTGCGCGGCGCGCGCATCGGTGTGGCGCGTAATTTTTTCGGCGGCAACGACGAAGTCGACGCCGTCATCGAGCAAGCCTTGCTGGTATTGAAGGCGCAAGGTGCGGTATTGGTCGATCCGCTGGACATTCCCAATACGGCCAAATACCAGGATAGCGAACTCGATGTGCTGCTCTATGAGTTCAAGACCGATCTGCGCGCCTACCTCGCCGAATTCGCGCCTGGCTTTGCCATCGGCGACATGGCCGGCGTGATCGCCTTCAACGAGCAGCACCACGACCGCGAGCTGCCTTATTTCGGCCAGGAGTACCTGGTCAAGGCGCAGGCCAAGGGCGGCCTCGATGAAAAAGCCTACCTCGATGCGCTGGCCAACGACCGCCGCTACGCACGTGAAGAAGGCATCGACAAGGTCATGAAGGAAAACCGCCTCGACGCCCTGGTCGCACCGACCGGCGGCCTGGCATGGGTGACCGACTTCATCGATGGCGACCATGCCGGCGCCAGTTTCTCGACCCCGGCGGCCGTGGCGGGCTACCCGCATATCACGGTGCCGGCCGGGCAGGTGCACGGCTTGCCGGTGGGGCTGTCCTTTGTCGCCGGCGCCTATGCCGAAGGGCCGCTGATCCGCCTGGCTTACGCTTACGAGCAGGCGACGCGGCTGCGCCGCCCGCCGCAGTTTCACGCCAGCGTTTCCATCAAGGCCTGAGCCGAGGCTCAAGACCGGCGCTTGAGATCAGGGCAGGGGGAAGATCAGGCAGGTCGTGGTCGCGTGGCCATAGAGCTTGCCTTCGGCATCGTAGATCTTGCCCTCGGCAATGCCGACCCGGCCGCCCACCTGGATCACCTTGCCCTCGGCGCGCACCGGGCCGGTCTTGTCGCTCAAAGCGCGGATCAGGTTGACCTTGATCTCCAGCGTCGTATAACCCATCCCCTTGGGCAGCATGGTCTGGATGGCGCAGCCGACCGCCGAATCGAGCAGGGTGCAGAAATACCCGCCATGCACGCTGCCCAGCGGGTTGTAGTGCTGCGGCCCCGGTGTGCCCTGGAACACCATGCGCCCTGCTTCGGCTTCGATCGGCACGAAGTCCATCGTGTGGCCGATAGGTGCCGAAGGCAATTCGCCGGACCAGATGCGTTGTAGGAATTCCAGTCCGCTCGATTCCTTCAATTGTTCCAATGTCGCCACGCCCGCCGGGCCGAGCTTGGCCCGGATAGCCGCTTCCTGCGCTTTCCATTGCGCGACGACCGTTGCTTTGTCTGTCATGCCTGCCCCTTGATTGCATCGTGCAATTCACGATAGAGGCATTATAGACACAAAAGAACGATCGTGCTAAATACAAAAAATACCATAGCGGGATGGCATTTTTGTCATGAGCCGGTCACGAAATTCCTCTACGCTTTCGTGCATCGCAGCAAATGAAATCGTGAGGTTCGCCATGTCTGGAGTGACGATCAATAAGGGTATCTACCTTGGCCTGATCCTGGCTGGAACGGGCTTGATGAGCGCGGCTTTGTTCCTGCACCCCATGAGCCCGGAAGACTTCCTCGACCTCGTTCTGTCCAATCCGCTGCTGACGCTGGGCGACGCCCAGGGCAGCGGGCTTGCCCTGCTGTTCTGGGCCAGCGCCGCAGTTTGCCTCGCCGGCGTGGCCGGCTTGGCTTGGCACATCTCCTCCTCGGCATATCGCAGCCTGCAACCCACTTCCCGGCACCGCGCGCTGGCGCACTAGGATTTGCCTGCAGGCGGCATGCCGCCATGTTGGCAATGTGACGCGGAAGAACTTCGAGTGTGTGAATTAGTTACGTTGAGTGGTTCGCATTTAATTGGTATAATTTTAACTTAAATTGTTTTAAATACAATATATAGGGATTCATGTAACTTTTTGAGCTTGCGATTGCCTAACCCACCATTTAGTAGCTTACACGTGCTGCCAACTGCCATGCCGATGCGCTTTTATCTTGGCGTAGAAATTGCTAAATACGAAGTTAAATGTGATAAATTGTCTAT
>Ga0302314_10000730_pt1 | contig 61291 bp, 51 predicted proteins | sample III_Palsa_N2_3_FD_200533 | JGI IMG/M metagenome (GOLD analysis project Ga0302314, IMG submission 200533) | Peat permafrost microbial communities from Stordalen Mire near Abisko, Sweden - III_Palsa_N2_3 | ecosystem: Environmental > Terrestrial > Soil > Palsa > Peat permafrost | place: Sweden...
TCGTTCGTGAACCTGCAATACGGAGACTGCGACGAGGAGCTTGCGGCGGCCCGCGCGCTCGGCGTCGAGATCTGGTCGCCGCCGGGGCTCGACCTCACTAACGACATCGACGGGGCGGCGGCGCTGAGTTCGGTGGTGGATCTGGTGATCGGTGTAGGCAACGCCTCCACCAACCTGGCCGCGGCGACGGGGACGCCCACATGGTTCGTCTGCGGCCCCGCCGCCTGGCCGACGCTGGGCACGGGGCGCCATCCCTGGTTCCCGACCACCCGGGTGTTCGCCGCCACCCGCTTTGGCGAATGGGCGCCGGTGATGCAGGCGGTCGTCGGCGAACTTGCCCAGACTTACGCCGGACTCAGCGCCTGACGCCTCGATCAGCGGAGGGGAAAACTCAGGGAGACCTGATGGCCAGGATCCCGCTTCGCGATGATCAGTTCACCCTTGAGACTAGCGGCCATGGCCTTGACGATCCGCATGCCAAGCCCGGTGGAGGGGAGGGCGGGCGTGACGGACCTCGGCGCCAGCACGCCGATGCCGTCATCCTCGACGATCAGGGCGCACTGGCCGCCCTGCGCCTTGACGATGACGCGAATGGCGCCGCCGCCGGAGGGATAGGCGTATTTCAGGGCGTTGGTGATGAGCTCCGCCGCGATGATGCCGAGCGACACGGCCTTGTCAGTCGAGACGGACACGTCGTCGGCGATCAATTCGAGGATGACCTCGCGGCGGGCGTTCTGGCTCAGCTCCTCCACAAGGCTCTGGAGGTAGGGTCGCAGCGCTACGCGCGAGACCTCGCCGGATGCATAGAGCCGCTGGTGCACCCGCGCCACGGCCATGATCCGGCCCCGCGTCTCGTCCAGGGCGTCCCGGGCGGCGGATTCAGTCACCTGCTCCTTCTGCATGGAGACCAGGGTCGAGACCAGCTGCAGGCTGTTGGCCACCCGGTGGTTGACCTCGTTCATCAAGAGCTCGCCGCGATCCCGCGCAGCCTTGGCCTCCGCCTCGGCCACCAGGGCCCGCTCCAGCCCGAAGGACAGGAGCCAGGTGGCGAAGGTGAGGGAGATGGTGATCGCCAGCCCCGCCGCCGCGATGGGCAGCACCGTCGTCGCCAGAGGCCAGCTGTCGAACTTCGGTGTCGCCGCGAACTGGATGATCCAGCGCCGGCCCGCCACCTCGTGGGGCTGCGTCGCCGTCAGATCCGCGCGGCCCGCGCCCATGCCAGCCTGCGAGGCGTAGAGCAGCCGGTCGGGCGCGACGGCCCCGTCGTAGACCCGCACGCTGATCTCGTTGAGGTAGCCCAGGTCCGCAAGCGTGGAGTCGAAAAGCGCGGCGTTGCGAAAGTTGCCGTACACCCAGCCGAGGAAGCGCTCGCCGCCAGGCGCGCCGGGATCGGCTTGATTGATCGGCATGAAGAGGAGCAGGTGCGCGGGCCCGGTGGCGGGGTCCAGCAGGGATTTCACCTGGCTACTGAGGCGAGGCGCATCGAGCGCGCGAGCGGACGCCATCGCGCCGCGCCGGGCCTGTTCGGCATACATGTCGAGGCCGAAACTCTTGGGATCGGCGGGGCGTATTGGCCAGGTGAACAGGGTGGCGCTCTGGCCGGTCGGGCTCAAGGGATGACCCGCCCGCCGGGCGAGGGCGGCCTCGGCGTCGGCATGCGCGGTCGGCCCTGCACCAGGCCCGAGCCACCAGACAAGGCCGACCAGGTACAGGCCCGGATAGTCTTTCGGCACGCCCGCGGCGGGAAGGAAGCGTTGAAGCCGGTCCATATCCGGCCTTTCTTCGCTCGCCACCTCCGCGGCAGTGCTGCGCAGCACCGCCGTGTAGTTGTCGAAGCTGTGGTCGATGGAGCGGATCGCCTGAGCCTGAAGCCGGTCGAAGTGCTCCGCATCGCGCAGCTTGACCACATGGGCGGCGGTGAAGGCGGCGGCGGCGGTGAAGATCAGCCCCGAGACGAGGATGGCCGTCGGGATCGCATATTCCCGCCACGACAGCCGAAACGCCCTCAGCGCAAAACCCTTTGTGTTGATCCGCCGCCAGCAATCGCCATGCCAACCTTGTCCCAGAATTCACCGGCGCCGCCAAGTCGGGTTGGCCAAAATCGCCGAGCTTGAGTTATGCTCATTCTAAGTATAAGGGTCGGTCGGCGTCCGCGGCGGCGCGGCTTAGACGTTCGGCATGATGCGCCCAGAGCTTCCGTTCTTCTCCCCCTACGCCCACGACTTCGTGCGGGTGGGCGCGTGCGTGCCGGCTGTGGTTCCCGCCGATCCTGTCGCCAACGGCGCCTCGATCCTGGCGCTGGTCCGCCAGGGGCATGCAGACAAGGTCGCGGTGCTGGTGTTTCCCGAACTCTGCGTCACCGCCTACGCCATCGACGACCTGCATCTTCAGGAGACCCTGCTGGAGGCCGCCGAGGTGGAGATCGGCAAGCTCTGCGACGCCAGCCGCGATCTCGATCCCCTGTTCGTGGTGGGCGCGCCGCTCCGGTCGGAGGGCCTGCTCTACAACTGCGCCGTGGCCATCCATCGGGGCCGCATCCTCGCCGTCACGCCCAAGACCTTCCTGCCCAACTATCGCGAGTTCTACGAGCGGCGCTGGTTCACCTCCGGCGCGGGGGTGACGGGTCGGACCATGATGCTGGCGGGTCAGAGCGCGCCGTTCGGCGTCGATCTCCTCCTGCGCTCGAGCGGAACCTGTCCGTTCGTCGCCCACATCGAGATCTGCGAGGATATCTGGGTCCCCAACCCGCCGTCGGGGTTCGCGGCCATGGCGGGCGCCGAGCTTCTGCTCAATCTCACCGCCTCCAACATCACCATCGGCAAGGCGGACATGCGCCGCCTGCTGTGCATGGCGCAGTCGGCCCGATGCCTCGCGGCCTACGCCTACGCCGCGACCGGCCCCGGTGAATCCACCACCGACCTCGCCTGGGACGGCCAGACCGGCGTGTTCGAACTCGGCGCCCTGTTGGCGGAGGGCGAGCGGTTTCGGGATGGCCCGCACATGACGAGCGTGGATGTGGACCTCGGGCGCCTTCGTGCCGAACGCATCCGCCAGGGCAGCTTCGGCGACGGCGTGCAGGTCTCACCGGTGCCGCACCCCTACCGCATGGTGGAGTTCAAGCTCGACGCCCCCGCCGGCGAGATCGCCCTGAAGCGCCCCGTCGAACGCTTTCCCTATGTGCCGTCCGATCCCGCCCGCCTCAACGAGGACTGCCAGGAAGCCTGGAGCATCCAGGTGCAGGGGCTGGCCCAGCGCCTGCGCTCCACCGGGCTGAAGAAGCTGGTCATCGGCATCTCGGGCGGTCTCGACTCCACCGAGGCGTTGGTGGTGGCGGCCAAGGCGATGGACCAGCTCGGCCTGCCGCGCGCGAACATCATGGCCTACACCCTGCCGGGGTTCGCCACTTCCGACGCCACCAAGGCCAACGCCTGGACCCTGATGCGCGGGCTGGGCGTGTCGGCGGAGGAGATCGACATCCGCCCCGCCGCCGAGCAGATGCTGAAGGACCTCGGCCACCCCTATGCTTCGGGCGAGGCGGTCTACGACGTGACCTTCGAGAATGTGCAGGCGGGCCTGCGCACCGACTACCTGTTCCGCCTCGCCAACCGGCACGGGGCGCTGGTGGTGGGCACAGGGGACCTGTCGGAGCTCGGGCTCGGCTGGTGCACCTACGGCGTCGGCGACCAGATGAGCCATTACAATCCCAACGGCGGGGTGTCCAAGACGCTGATCCAGCACCTGATCCGCTTCGCCGCGAACTCCGGCGAATTCGATGCGGCGACGGCGGAGGTGCTCTACGCCATTCTCGCCACGGAGATCTCCCCGGAACTTGTGCCGGCGGGGAAGGGCGATGCGGGGCCGCAGTCCACCCAGGCGGTGGTCGGGCCCTATGCGCTGCAGGACTTCAACCTCTACTACCTGACCCGCTTCGGCTTTCGTCCCTCCAAGATCGCCTTTCTGGCCTGGACCGCCTGGCATGACGCGGCGACCGGCGCCTGGCCGAAAGACATCCCGACGGCGGACCGGCGGGCCTATGACCTGGGCGAGATCAAGCGATGGCTGCGCCTCTTCATCGGCCGCTTCTTCGCCAACCAATTCAAGCGGTCGGCGCTGCCCAACGGGCCGAAGATCTCCTCCGGCGGCTCGCTGTCGCCCCGCGGGGACTGGCGGATGCCGTCCGACGCCTCCCCCGCCGCCTGGCTGGCGGAGCTGGACGCCAACGTCCCGGATTAGGGGTCCTCAAGCCCGGCAAATAACCGCCGCGCTGCATCTGCCAAGCTTCCAGCTCCGTAACTTGCCGGATGTGGGTTGGGGGACTTCATGACGCATCGCATTCTGGCTGTGGACGACAACGAGATCGTCGGCTGCATGCTGGCCGCCCGCCTCTGGGTGGCGGGCTATGACGTCGAGGTCGCCCACGGCGCCGCGGAGGCCTTCCTCGCGCTGAAGCGCGGCGCCTACGACCTCGTCCTGATGGACCTGGAGATGCCCGAGGTGGATGGCCTGCAGGCGCTGGACATCCTGATGCGCGATCAACTGTGTCCTGGCGTGCCGGTGGTGCTGCTGACGGCGTCCGAGAACTTCGACGTGGTGCAGCGCGCCTATGGCCTCGGCGCCAAGGGCTATCTCACCAAGAGCACGGATGCGTCCGAGCTGGTCAAGACGGTGGGGCGCATCGTCCGCACCCGCAATCTGGTCTGGATCGACGACCACCATTGCGTGCTGGAAAAGGAGGCCGACGCCGCGGGCGGCCCCACCTTCATGAGCATCGCCAGCAAGGCCGACGCCGAGCCGCCCTCGGAACAGGCGGAACGCCTGGATAAGCCGCCGGCCGGCTTGGTCGCCTAAGGCTTAGAACTCCCCGTACCCGCGCGCCATTGCGGCGGCGAAGACGGGCAAGAGGGCGAACAGCACCACCTCGGCGTAGAGATAGCGCCGCACGGCGGTCACCGCGCCGTCAGGCGGGCTGACCCCGTCCCGCCGCCAGACGATGAAGCGGATGGTGGGCGGGACCGACAGCAGGCCGATCGCCAGGAAGGTCCCGACTTTGGCCCAGAAGAAGCCGTTGTGGCTGTAATAGGTCCAGCCCTTGGCCGCGAACACCGCCCGGCTAAAGCCCACGATCAGGATCAGCGCCGCCAGGACGCCGTACCAGAGATCGACCGCCGCGACCCGTCTGACGGTCGAGACATCCATGCCGCGACGCACCGCGATCAGCTCGGCGAAGAGCACGCCGAACAGGGCGAAGATCAAAAGGTGGTGGCCGATGGCGAAGGCGAGATCAAGCATGGCGCGCTCCTTGGGGCGGCAAACCGGCAGGCGTCCACGCAATATATCTTACATCGTAAATATTAAATCAAGAGATCTTTCCAAGATCGGCGACCTCTATAAAGTCGCGGCGTGCAACGCTAAGGCTGTCGACCAGCGGCATCGGGGAGCCTCATTTGACCACCATCTTCGTCACCGGCGGCGCCGGCTATATCGGCAGCCACTGCTGCAAGGCCTTCTCCAAGGCCGGTTGGGACGTGGTGGTCTACGACAACCTCAAGCACGGCTGGCGCGACATGGTGAAGTGGGGGCCGCTGATCGAGGGCGACATTCTCGACGCTCCCGCCCTGAACGCCGCCATGGTCAAGGTGAAACCGGACGCCGTGGCTCACTTCGCCGCGCTCATATCAGTGGCGGAATCGGTGGCCGACCCCGCCCTGCACTACCGCAACAACTCCATGGGCGCCTTCAATGTGCTGGAGGCCATGCGCGCGGCGAGCGTGAACAAGATCATCTTCTCCTCCACCGCCGCCACCTACGGCGTGCCCACCATCGTGCCGATCCCCGAGGATCACCCGCAGCAACCGATCAACCCCTACGGCTGGTCCAAGCTGATGGTGGAGCGGATGCTGGCCGACTACGCCTCAGCCTACGGGCTGCGTTACGCGGCGCTGCGCTACTTCAATGCGGCGGGCGCCGACCTCGACGGCGAGATCGGCGAGCGGCACGAGCCGGAGACCCACGTCATTCCACTGGCTGCCCGCGGCGCCCTTCGCGACGACTACCAGTTCACCATCTTCGGCGAGGATTTCGACACCCGCGACGGCACGTGCGTCCGCGACTACATCCACGTCGCCGATCTCGGCACGGCGCACCAGAAGGCGCTGCAATACCTGATGGACGGCGGCGAGAGCGGCGCGTTCAACCTCGGCACCGGCGAAGGCGCCACGGTGAAGGAGATCGCAGATGCCGTGGAGCGCGCCTCCAACCGCCCGCTGCCCCGCACCATCGGCCCCCGCCGCGCCGGCGACCCGCCGTCCCTGATCGCCTCCAGCGACAAGGCCCGCCGCGTCCTCGGCTGGGAGCCCCAACACTCCTCCATCGAGGAGATCGTCAAGACCGCCTTCGCCTGGCACCGCAAGGACGACGCCGCGCGAGGATGACGGTCTTGGGGTGAATGAGTGGAGGGGGTGAAAGGTCCAGCTGGGAGATGCGCCTCTACTTCTGCAGCTGAACGAACGGCGTGCCGCCGGAGGTGACCTGCGGCATGTGGCCGTCCCACTTCTCGATGGCGCGCAGCTGCAGCACGGCGGGGTTGGAGCGGAGCACGTCGCCCTGCACCTGGATGGCCTTGGCTTCGCCCTCCGCGGCGGCGATGCGCTGCTGGGCTTCGGCCTGGACGGTGGCCACCTGGGCCTGGGCGGCGAGGGCGTGCTGTTCGTTGGCGATCTTGTTGTTGATCTGGGTCAGGACCACGTCGGGCACCCGCACGTTCCCGGCCCAGAATAGCTTCTCGACGTTCAGGCCGTAGGGGGCGAAGTAGGCGGCCACGTCGGTCTGCACGGTGTTGAGCAGCTCCTGCTTCCTAGGGCCGTAAATCTCCTCGACGCCCATGCCGGCCGCCCGGTTGACCAGCGCATTTCGGATGGCGTTGCGAAGCGGGCCGGAGATGATCCCCTGGGCGTCTGTGCGATACTTCTGGAACAGGCGGGGGGCGAGGACGGTGCTGACGGAATAGCTGACCGCGATATCGGCGGAGAGGCCGAGGCCGTTCTTGTCCTGAAAATTGAACTCCTCGTCGTTGGAGGAGCCCTCGGTGCCGCTGCGGGTGTAGGTGTAGGTGTTGGTGAACACCGGGTATTCGTAGATGTTGGTGCCGAACGGGGTGAAGTAGGTGCCGACCCCTAGCGCCTGGTTGGAGACCCCGGCGTCCGAGCCATACTGGTTGACCTTGATGCCGACGTGGCCGGGCTTCACTTGGCCGCACCCGGCGAGCGCCAGCGTGGAGACAGCCGCGATCATCAACTTTTTCATCTAGATCTCGATCTTGTAGGGCCGTGCGCGCGGGATGGCGCGGCGGGCGAGGTTGAATCGCTTCAGGTCGATCCAAAGCTGGAATGCGAGCCACAGCGTGGCGGCGAGGGCGACCACGACACAGGCAAGAGCGCCGAAGAGAGCCAGATCCTGATGCCGGTTGATCAGGTCCGGCGCCAAGATCCGCAACGCAATGAAATCAACGGCGCCGACCAGGACCACCTTCCAGCCCACGCCGAGGGTGAACCGCTGCGCCAGTCGAACTCTCGCGCGTGTGGAGCCGTCGAGATCAGCCGGCTCTTGCCCGCCGTTCAACATGGTGTCGAGACCTCAGCCCTGAATGACGGCGTCCCCATACCACCACGCCAAGCGAAGCTGTAATAAAATTTCCCTTATGGGGTGCGGAGCGCCGCGGCTGCGCCCCGCACATATTCCCAGCCGGTCCACAGCGTCAGGAGCGCGGCGACGGCGAGCAGCGCGTGGGCGCCCAGGCGGGCTGGGCTACCGTCCGGCGTGATGGCGGCCAGCATCTCGAGCGAGAGGGCGATGAGCTGCACCGTGGTCTTCCATTTGGCCAGGAGGGTGACCGGCAGCTTGATCCCGCGCGGCGCCAGCCCTTCGCGCATACCGGAGACGAACATCTCGCGAAACAGGATCACGAAGCCCGGAATGGCGATCGCGCCTGTGGGCTCCAGCACCACCAGACCGAGGATGGCGGCGGCGATGGCGATCTTGTCGGCGATGGGATCGAGGATCACGCCCCAAGGCGAGGTCGCCTCCAGCTTGCGCGCCAGATAACCGTCGAAATAGTCGGTGATCGCGGCCACCGCGAAGATCACGAAGCTGGCCGCCAAGAAAACGGTCCGTGTGCTCTGAGCAGGCGCTGCAGCCTGACCCGGAAACACGCCAGCGGCCCAGGCCAGGATGAAGAACACCAGCGACGCCAGCCCGATCCTGGAGATGGTCAGGGCGTTGGGAATACGTTTGATCCACTCGCTCTCCCGCTCGCCCGCCATGTGTCGCCCTTCCAGTGTGCCCGCCACCCTAACGCATGAGCGCGGTCTTTAGGCGGTGGTGACCCCGAGAACGGAGAGAAGCGAGGCGTTGTTGAGTGTGGCGAACACCTGAGCGGACGCCTGCAACGCCGTCTGGGCCAGCTGGAGATTGGTGGCGGCGGTGGCGGCGTCGGCGTCGGTGAGGTCGCCGAGCGTGCTTGTGAGGGTCGTCTGCTGCGCCTTCAGGGAGGTCTGGGATGCGGCGACCTGCTGCTGCACCACGCCGTTGGCGGCGACCGCGTTGTTGGCCGAGGTGTAGGCGCTGTTGAGGGTGGTGACGACGCCTTGCAGGAAGGTTGTCTGCGCCGTGGTCAGCGTGCCGGTCAGCGGCCCGTTGGGTCCCGCCGAATAGGCCTGGATGCTCTGCAGCGCCGTGAACAGGGGGGTGCCCACGTCGCTGGCGAGGACGCCGGTGGTGGTGGTCGTGTTGTCGTCGAGGCGGCTGACCGTCTTGGTCTGGTCGTTGGTGAAGACGCCCGCGACGCCCCCCGATGCGGTGAGATCCGACAAGGAGGAGGCGGTCACCGGCGCCGTCGAGCTGTTGGCGCCGGCGAAGAGGTAGCTGCCATTATACTGCGTGTTCAGCGCGCTGGTTGCGGTGTTCAGCTGGCTTTGCAGCGTGGTCATCATCGCGGTGGCGTCACCGTTGGCCAAGGCTTCGGTGACGGCGTTGCTGGCGCTCTGCGTGGCGGTGGCGACACTGGACAGCGCCTGGTCCTGCGCCGTCAGCTTGTCGGTCAGGGCGGAGCCATTGGCCTGATAGGTGGTCAGGCGCGCCTGCAAGCTGCGGGACGCGGTGAGGGCGTCGGCCTGGGAGGCGTAGCCCGAAAGGTCGTCGGCGAGCTTGCCGGTGGTGACCTGCTGCTCGGCGGTGCTCTGGGCGTTCTGGGCGCTCATGATGCTGAGCAGCACCGACTGGTAGTTTGAGGTGGAGGAGATGCGATCCATGGCTCAGCCCTAGTTTCCGGTCATGCCGAGGAGGGTGGTGTAGAGGTCGTTCGCCGCCTGAACCATGCGGGCCGAGGCGTTGTAGGCCTGCTGGTAGGTGGTCAGGTTGATCAGCTCCTGGTCGATGCTGACGCCTTCGACGGAGGAAAGCTGCGAGGTTGCGTTGGACGCCACCGTGGTTGCGGCGGTCTTGGCGCTGTCGGCGGCGGCGGCCTTGTTGCCGATGACGGAGCTGATGGTGGCTGCGTAGTTGGAGAGGGTGGAGCTGGACGCCGCCACGCCGCTCACGGCCGGAAACTTCACGGTCGCCAGCCCGGCCTGCCCCAACGCGTCGGCGCCCGAGGCGTCGCCGCTGGCCAGAGCCGCCGTGCCGGCTGTCGCGGAAAGGTTCAGCTTGGCTACCGCGAGGTTGTCGGGGTTCGCCGCAATGTCGCTCCGCACCGTATAGGTGGCGGCGCTGCTGCTGCGGGTGGCCGAGCCGATGCCGAACAGCTGGCTGACGGAGACGCCTGCCGCAGTGTTGGACGTGTTGTCGGCGACGACGGACAGGGAGGTCCCGGCGGTGTTGGGGGTGAAGGCGAGGGCGCCGTTCCCGTCGAGGGAGAAGGACCCATAGGTGCCGACCCCGCTGCTGTTGCTGTTCAGGGCGGTGACCAGATCGGCCATCGTGCCGCCCGCCGGCGTGGTCACCGTCACGTCCTGCAGCTTGGCGCCGGCGGCGGTGGAGAGGCGCAGGGTCAGGGTCTGGCCAGCCGGATAACCGGAGGGGTCGGTGGCGCTGAGGCCCGTGTTGTAATTGGTGCTGGAGGCCGACGAGACCAGGTTGTTGAGCCCGAAGAACTGGGAAAAGCCCTCTCCCGAATTGGTCGCCGGCATGGTCGCATCGTCCTGGATGGCGATGCCGTCCGTGGAGGAGTTCGAGGCCAGGCTGAGCACGCCGTTGGTGTAACTGGCGGTCGCGCCGGTGGACGACATGGCGCTGTTTAGGGTGGTCAGGAAGTTCGCGCCGGTGAAGCTGACCGCCGCGCCGCCGTCCACGCTGACCGTGCCCGCCGTAGGAGGCGAGCCCGAGCCGGTGGCGAAATTGATGGCGACGGTGTGGTCCACCGCCTCGGTCGATGTGTTGACCAGGGCGATGGTGGTCTTGCCGCTGAAGCCGGAAACAGCCGAAGACAGGTCGATGCCCGTGCTCTCCCCGGTCATGGTGGTGGGCGGCGGTACGGAGGAGTAGGCGTTGTGGATCGCGTTCAGCTCGGTCGCCGCGCCGCTGGTGAGGGACGCCAGCTGGCTCGACAGGGCGGGGAGGTCCACATTGTTGAGCTGCAGCAGGCCGCCGATCTCGCCGGAGCTGATCTTGCCGTCGAAGCTGGAGGTGGTCCCCGCCGTGTTGGTGATCGACAGAGAGCTGGTGGGCGTGCCGCCGTTGTAGGTCAGCTGGGAGGCGCCCGACTGGCCGACAAGGGACGTGCCATCCGTCGACAATACAGTGACGCCGCCCTGGCTGTTCTGGCTGACCTTCACGTCCATCAGGGACGAGAGCTGGGTGACGAGCTGGCTCTGCTGGTTCTGGGAGCCGGTAATGTCGGCCCCGGTCACCGAGCCCTTGGAGATCGTCGTATTGAGCGCATCGATCTGTTTCAGCAGGCTGTTGACGGTGGTGACATCCGTGCCGATCTGCTGGCTCGCCTGTGTGCCAAGGGTGCTCAGGCTACTGGAGATGGAGCTCGACTGGTCGAAGAACTGCGACACCGTTGAGACCGCCGACGCATTGGCCGTGCTCGATGGGTTGGCCGCCAGGGTGGAGAAGGCGGAGAACACGCTGTCGAGGTTGGAGAAGAGGGATCCCGTGGTGCTCGGATCACCGAACAGGGTCTCGGCCTGATCCAGGGAGCCCGCCACGGCGGACGCGGCGCTGGAGGTGGCGTTGGCCGAGTAGCTGGCGCCTTCCAGATAGCTATTGGTGATGCGCTTGATGTCGGCGATCGTGACGCCTGAACCCTGGGTGCCGGCCGTCAGGGCGGACTGGTCCACCACCTTGCGCACATAGCCGGTGGTGTTGACGTTGGCGACATTGTCGGAGACCACCGAAAGCGCCGTCTGCGACACCTGGATGCCGGACGCCGCGTTCCCGAGGATAGTGTTGATCGAACTCATGCGCGAGAACCTTTGCAGGCGCTGAAGTCGGCGGTCGCGAGCCGCCATGTCGGCAAAGGCAGGCGGGCGCCCGGCGTATTTTGCCGGGGGCTCATTGCGGACCTTCTGTGTAACCCATTGATTTTCATAGGCTCGCCTTTACGCGTACCGTGCTTGGTTAATGGGGTTCGCAAAAGCGGCGCCAGAGCGGGCGCCCGGCAGGTTTGTCTTCCCGAGGTCGCCATCGGTCGGCAAGAAACGCCTCGGGAGCCGGAGGGCGTGCAAGAGCCTACAACGGGTATTTCTGATTTGATTCAGTGAATTAACCACGATTTTCAGAGTGGCGCGGCTGTTGCTGGGGAGGGGGTGGTCGATGCGCGTCCTTGCGTGTCGTCCTGTCACCAAGGACCGCCCTCGGCATGCAAGCTATGTCCGCCACCACCGCGCTGACCGCCGCCCTTCCCGGCGCGGCTGTGGCGTCTTCGGCGAACGACGTTGCCTCCACCGGGGGCGCCGTGTCGTCCTTCATGGACCTCCTGGGCGGCGTGCTGAACGGCCCGCCCTCGTCTGCGCCTGCAACGGTTGCAAACGTCGCGGCCCCAGTGTCGTCTCCGGTCAACACCAGCCCTACCCTGAGCCTTTTGGGCGTCCCCTTGATCGCGCCCGTAGCCACTACCGGCGCCGCGTCGTCTCAATCGTCCTCGACATCTGGCGACCTGCAGTCGCCGCTTACCACTCCGGCATTGATCATCTCCGCAGGCGCAGGGCCCACTCTTGGCAGCCCATCGGCGACGCCGCAGGGTCCTCCCGCCCAGGACGCGTCTTCTGCGTCAGCGCCTCAAGCGGGTGGCTTGAACGCATCCCCGCCCTTTAAACCGCCCGCACCGACAATCGACGCCAAAGCGACCGCGCCATCCTCCCAAGCGCCGGCGACAGAGGCGACCAGTGACGCGGCCACCGCTGAGGCCGGACTGGATGTGTCTAGGGTCGCGGCGCAGCCTGGCTCGCAAAAGACGACCCAGGGCGCCGCCGCCGGAGACTCCGCCAGCGCTTCCAAGGTCAAATCCACGAAGTCAGGCAAAGACGACGACGCGTCGGCGGCGACGAACGCCGCGCCCCTGATTATGCCGATCATCCTCCCAATGCCCACGGTGGCGAGCAACAGTGTGCAGCCGGCCCCTGTTCCAGTGGGAGGGACCGTTGATGCGGACGACAGCGCCTCCGCGGGCGTGACTGCCGCCGCGCCCAAAACTGGCGCATTCGCTCAAAGCCTCGCTGCGCCCGACCTTGGTGCGACTGGAACGGCCTCGGTCGAGGCGACCGGCGCCGATGCAGGCGACGCCGCCTGGAGCGCCGCGCTCTCAGGCGCGGTCGGCTCGTCAACCCTGTCGCCGCAGGTTCAGGCTGGATCGCCTGTGGCCCAGCCTCCGCCGACGCCTTCGACCGCCGGGACGTCGCCTTCCCCGGTCGCCGCTCAATCGCCAGCCGGGCCTCAGCCTTTGGCGGGTCCCGTATCTCAATCCCAACCCGCTTCTGCCAGCGCCGCTGCCGCTGCCGCTGCCTCGTCCATCGCCGATCAGGCATCGACGCCTGACGCCCCCGTGATGTCGCAAGCTGCTGCGCCTCCGGCGGCCGCTGCTCAGGCCGCAGCGCAGAGCGCGACGCCTGCCCCGGCCGCCGCCCGCTCCGCCACCGTCTCCGCGACTTTGACCGCCGGCGCCGGAAGGGGTTCGGTCGGAGGCTTTCGCGCGGCTGCGCCGTCGTCGGCGGGAGCCAACGCCCTGTCCAGCCAGAGCGCCGCGTCCGGCTTCCAGGACGCCAATGCGGCGGCCGCCGCGGTCGATCGCGATCCTTCGGCCGGGCAGGATGCGTCCGCCGGCCAGGACCAGACCCCATCTTTCGATCTGACCACCGGCGCGCCGCTTTCCGTCGATGCCGCGGCTACGTCATTGCAGGCGACGTCGACCACCAGCTCTGCACCCGATGCGCCAGCCGCCACACCGTCCCAGACTGTCGCCAACCTCTCCGCCCAGATCGCGCAGAATGCTGGCGGCCAGACGACCCGCTTCGACGTCCAGCTCGATCCGCTCGGCCTGGGGCGTGTGAACGTCTCGGTGAAGATCGACGCCAAGGGGATCATGAGTGCGGACCTCTCGTTCGAGAAGCCCGAGTCCGCCAGCCTCCTGAAGTCCCATTCGGCGGAGCTTCAGCAGTCCCTCGTCCAGGCCGGCTTCGACGTGCCCGCGTCGTCCCTCAGCTTCTCGACCGCCGATCAGGATTCAAAGGGCGGCCCGAGCCAGCAGGCGCTCCTCGGCGGCGACGCCAACGGCGCCGGCGGCCAGGCCTCGGGCGGCTCTTCCGGCCAGGGCGGGCAGGCGCAGAACGCCGGCCGAGCCTTCGGCGCCGCCAGCTTCGCCGCCGATCAGGCCGACCAGATCGCCCTCGCCTCACAGTCGTTCCGCGCCCGCGGCGTCGATATCAGAATCTAGAGAACCGCCATGTCCGACGTTTCATCGACCAGCTCGACCGGCACCGCCGCCACCAATGCGGCCAACCTCGCCTCGGGTCAGGCGAGCCTGTCTTCGAGTTACTCGACCTTCCTGACGCTGCTGACCACGCAGCTTCAGAACCAGGATCCGACCTCGCCGATGGACACCAACGCCTTCACCCAACAGCTGGTGTCGATGACGGGCGTGCAGCAGCAGCTCCTCACCAACGAACTCCTGCAGCAGATGGTGACCAATTCGGGGTCCGGGTCGGTGTCCAGCGCCGTGGGCCTGATCGGCAAGAACATCACCTCATCCAGCCCGACTGCGACCCTATCGGGCGGCTCGGCCAGCTGGAACTACACCCTGCCGTCCACCGCCGCGTCGGCGACGGCGACGATCTCCAACGCCTCAGGCGTCGCAGTCTACAGCGGCGCCCTCAGCGGTCTCTCTTCGGGCTCCAACAGCTTCAGCTGGAATGGCAAATCCCAGAGCGGAGCACAGCTTGCGGACGGCGGCGCCTACACCCTGTCGGTGAGCGCCACCGATGCTTCCGGAGCGGCGATCACCCCCTCGATCGGCACCAGCGGCACGGTCACCTCGGTGCAAGAGGTGAGCGGGGTCACAGAATTGAGCATCGGCGCGACCCAGGTGCCGCTGTCCACCGTCACGGGCGTGACGACGTCATGACCGCCCGAGCCATCCACCCGCGCCAAGAAGGCGCGACACCATCCCCCGGCGCAGCACGCGCCACTTCACCCAGCCCATCAACTTCCAACCTTTCGCCCAAGGACTTCAACCCATGAGCATCAACAGCGCCATGCTGTCCGGCGTGTCCGCCCTGATCGCCAACTCGGCGGCCCTCGGCGCCATCTCGGACAACATCTCCAACGTCAACACCGTCGGCTACAAGCAGAACGAGACCCAGTTTGAAGACCTGGTGACCTCCAAGGCCGTGCAGGGAAACTACAACTCCGGCGGCGTGCAGGCCAACGTCAGCCAACTGGTCACCCAGCAGGGGCAGTTCACCCAGACCTCCTCCGCCACCGATCTCGCGATCAACGGAAATGGCTTCTTCGTCGTGGCGTCCACCCCCGCGGGTCTGAGCGCGACGTCGGGCCCCAGCTACACCCGAGCCGGCTCCTTCACCAAGGACAGCACAGGCGACTTGGTCAACAGCGCGGGGCTCTATCTGCAGGGTTGGATGGCGAACAGCAGCGGCGTGGTCACGACCGATCCTTCCGACCTCACCAAGTTGTCCACCATCAACGTCAATGATGTTGCGGACGAGCCGAACGCCACCACATCAGCCAGCGTCAACGCCAATCTCGACTCAACGACCACTGCGACCACGGGTTACGTCGCCGGCGACATGGCGGCGGGAACGACGACCCCGACCTTCACCAACCAGCTCGTCGTCTATGACGGTCAGGGCGGGCAGCATACGGTGCAGCTCGACTACCTGAAGACCGGCTCCAACACCTGGGCGGTGGAAGCGGTGGGCGTTCCCGCCAGCGATGTGAGCTCCACCAATGGGCTCGTCGGTCAAACGACCCTGACGTTCGACTCCAGCGGCCAGCTGACCAGCGGCGGGCAGGCGACCCTGACCATGGCCTATTCGAACACGGGACTGAATCCCACCTCGGGCGACCAGACGGTGGCGCTCGATCTCGGCGGCGGAACAGGCACGGGAAGCCTCACGCAGACGGCGGTCGCTTCCGCGGTGAATTCGAGCACCATCGACGGCGGCGCGCCGGGAACCTTGACCGGCGTCACGGTCGGCTCCGACGGAAAGGTGACCGCCGCCTTCTCCAATGGCGCCACCCGCACGATCGCCCAGGTCGCTGTGGCCACCTTCACCAATCCGGACGGCCTCGCCGCCAGCACGGGAAACTCCTACACGGCCACCGCCCAGAGCGGGACGTACACGCTCAAGACGGCGGGAGACGCCGGCGCGGGCACGATGGAGTCCTCGCAGCTCGAAGCGTCGACCGTCGACCTCTCCACCGAGTTCACCAACCTGATCATCACGCAGCGAGCCTATTCGGCGGCGAGTAAGATCATCACGACTGCAGATCAGATGCTGCAGGAACTGATTCAGGTGAAACAGTAACCTAGGCGTTAATGGCCATTAGTAGACATTAATTGGATGTGTTCTTAGTTGTTCCAAATAGAGACGCTTCGGTCATGCTTTATTTACTATTGGAATTAAGCGGGTGTTATGGCGGTTGCGCTATTCTCCACCTCAACGGTGATGAGAAGGGCGTGATGCCATGTTGCAACAGCAAAGACTGAACAACAAAGGCGAGCAATACGTGATCGGTCCAACGGGAATTCCATTGACCCTCTCCGACTTGCCGCCGGCCAACACCCAGCGATGGGTGATCCGGCGCAAGGCGGAAGTGGTGGCGGCTGTCCGCGGGGGTCTTCTGACCTTCGAGGAGGCGTGCGAGCGCTACAAGCTGACCAACGAGGAGTTCGGCGGCTGGCAGAAGTCCATCGACTCCCACGGGCTGGCCGGGCTTCGCACCACGCGGATCCAGCAGTACCGCTAGCTTTCAAACTTCATTATGCTTTGGAAGCGGCCGTCCGAAAGGGCGGCCGTTTTCGTTTGTGACGCAGGCGGATCGCACAATCATAAACGTCCCGTTTACCATAAGCCCGGTAATTCCTGCCTAGTGCGCGTTGTAGCGCGCCTGTTCGGGGGCCGGCGTGGAGTCCATTCTCAAGACCCTGCAAGGTTTCGGCATCGGCCGGGTCGCCGCCATGGCGGGCGGGGCTGCGGGCGTCGCCGCGATCCTGGTCGCCATCATGATGCGGATGGGCGGTCCGCCCATGAGTCTTCTGTATTCCAACCTCGACCTCAAGGAAGCCGGCCAGATCACCACCGCCCTCGATGCGTCGGGGATCAAATATGAAGTGAAGGGCGACGGCTCGACCTTGTTCGTGGACCGCGACAAGGTCGCTACCGCCCGCCTGATGCTGTCGGGCAAGGGCCTGCCGACCTCGGGCTCCGTGGGCTACGAGATCTTCGACAACGCCCCGGCGCTCGGCCAGACCGACTTCATGCAGAACCTCAACGCCAAGCGCGCCACCGAGGGCGAACTGGCGCGCACTATCCGTTCGATCCAGGGCGTGCAATCGGCGCGGGTGCTGCTCAACATGCCCAAGAAGCAGCTGTTCGAGGACGACGTTCAGTCGCCCTCCGCCTCCATCATGCTGGTCACCGGCGGTCGCCGGCTCGGCCAGGACCAAGTGCGCGCGATCCGAAACCTCGTCGCCGCCGGGGTGCCCGACCTGAAGCCCGAGCGTGTGGCCATCGCCGACCAGTCTGGCGACCTCCTCGCCGGCATGGGTGACGCAGCGGGCGGCAGCGGCGACGGGGCGGCGCGCAACGAGGCCGAAGAGCAGATGCGCAAGCGGATCAAGGATCTGGTGGAAGGCGTCGTCGGCCCGGGCAAGGCGCGCGTCACCGTCTCCGCCGATCTCGACCAGTCCCAGGTGACCACCCAGAAGGATCTCTACGACCCGGACGGCCAGGTGGTGCGCTCCACCCACTCCACCTCCAACAACGCCAAGGAGAGCAAGCCGGGCGGTTCGGGCACCGTGTCCGCAGCCCAGAACGTGCCGGGCGCCGCGGCGTCGCCGCCGGGCAGCGATACGGCCAACGCCACCAACGGCACCGACGAGGTCACCAACTACGAGATCTCCCACACCACTACGACCACGGTCGAGGGGCCGGGCCGGATCAAGAAGCTTTCCGTCGCCGTGGCGGTGGACGGCCTCACCCCCGTGGACGCCAAGGGCAAGCCTGGACCCTACGCCCCCCGCACCGCCGACGAGATGGGGCACATCCAGGATCTGGTCCGCTCCGCCATGGGCTTCGACAAGGACCGCGGCGACCAGCTCAGCGTCGTCAACGTGCGCTTCGCCGGGGCGGCGGATACGGGCGAGGGCGTCAGCGCCTCGTCGCCGTTCGGGTTCGACAAGAACGACATCATGCGGGCCGCCGAACTGGGCGTGCTGCTCGTGGTGGCGGCGCTCCTGATCGTCTTCGTCGCCCGCCCGATGATGAAGGGCGGCGCTGGCTCCGGCGGCTCCAGGCTGCCGATGCTGGCCAATGGCGGAGTCGGCGGCGGCTCAGCCGCCTTCAGCGCCGATGGAACCGCCCTGACCTACGACCCCCAGAGCGGACAGCCGCTTCTGGCTGCGCCGAACGGCTTTGACCAGAAAATCGACATCGCCCGCATCGAGGGGCAGGTCTCAGGCTCGTCGGTCAAGCGGGTGGCGGATTTCGTGGAGAAGCACCCGGACGAATCCGTCGCCATCCTGCGTAGCTGGCTGCACGAAGCCTGATGGCGACGCTCCTCAAGAAAAAGCCCGCGGTCGACGACTCCAGCAAGCTGACGGGGCCGGAGAAGGCCGCCGTGATCCTGCTGGCGCTCGGCGAAGACCACCAGAACATCTGGAAGGCGCTGGACGACGAGGAGATCAAGGAAATCTCCCAGGCCATGGCGGGCCTCGGCACCATCTCCGCCAATGTGGTGGAGGCGCTCCTGGTGGAATTCGTCTCCGGCATGTCGTCCACCGGGGCCATCATGGGGTCGTTCGAAGGCACCCAGCGTCTGCTCGCCTCCATCATGCCGGCCGACAAGGTCGAAGGGCTGATGGAGGAGATCCGCGGTCCCGCCGGCCGCACCATGTGGGACAAGCTCGGCAATGTGAACGAGGCCGTGCTCGCCAACTATCTGAAGAACGAATACCCCCAGACCGTTGCGGTGGTCCTCTCCAAGATCAAGGGCGAGCACGCGTCCCGCGTCTTGACCGCGCTGCCGGAAGACTTCGCCCTCGAATGCGTGCAACGGATGCTGCGCATGGAGCCGGTGCAGCGCGAGATCCTGGACAAGATCGAGCAGACGCTCCGCACCGAATTCATGTCCAACCTGGCGCGCACCTCCAAGCGCGACAGCCACGAGATGATGGCCGACATCTTCAACAACTTCGACCGCCAGACCGAAGCCCGCTTCATCGCCGCGCTGGAAGAACGCAATCGCGAGAGCGCCGAGCGCATCCGCGCCCTGATGTTCGTGTTCGAGGACCTGAACAAGCTCGATCCAGGCGGGGTGCAGACGCTGCTGCGCGCCGTCGAGAAGTCCCAGCTCGGCCTCGCGCTGAAGGGCGCGTCCGACGGCCTGCGCGAGATGTTCTTCTCCAACATGTCCGAGCGCGCCGCCAAGATCATGCGGGAAGACATGGATAGCATGGGTCCCGTCCGCTTGAAGGATGTGGATCAGGCCCAGATGTCCATGGTGCAGGTGGCCAAGGATCTGGCCGCCAAGGGCGAGATCATGCTGGTCGGGTCCGGCGGCGATGACGAGTTGATCTACTGATGACCGTCCAGACCCCCCAGGCCGCGTCCCGCCCCTTCACCTTCGACACCGTGTTCGACGGCGACGCGGTTATCGTCGCCCCGCGCCCCAAGCGCACCTTCTCCCCTGAAGAGGTGGAGGCGATCCGCGCCGAAGCCTTCGCCGCGGGCGAGCGCTCCGCCGTCGCCATCGTCGAGGGCGAAGCCGCCGCCGCCCTCGCGCAGGTCGCCGCCGCCGCCCAGGCCGCGCTGGGCGCCCTCACCCGCATGGCGCACGACCACCGCTCCGCCGCCGCCGAACTGGCCATGACGGCGGCGCGCAAGATCGCCGATGCGGCGCTCGACGCCTTTCCCGAAGCGCCGGCCGCCGCCGCCCTGGCCGCCCTGTCTCGGGACCTGGAAGCCACCCCGCGCCTCCTGGTGCATGTGGCCGTGGCCGACGCGCCGCGCATTGAGAAGGCGCTCGCCCGCGCCGCCGACAGCGCGGGGTTCGCCGGCCAGATCGTGCTGAAGCCCGATCCGGCCATGCCCGCCGCGGCCTTCGTGTTCGACTGGGGCGACGGCCGCGCAGCCTTCGATCCCGCCGCCGCCGCCGAGCGGGTGGCCGAGGCCCTCAATGCCGCGCTCGCCGCCGAAGGCCTGCACGCCGAGTCGCCGATGCTGCCCTTTCCCCCCGCCTCGCTTCCCACCGGAGGTCATTCATGACCAACACCAGCCTGCCCCTGGAAGAGCTCGGGGCTTCCAACATCGTCCTCGCCAACAATGGCGGCGACCAGGAGGAGAGCAAGATCGCCGCTGACCTGGCGCCCGTCTTCGACGTGCCGGTGAACATCTCGGCGGTGCTCGGCAAGGCGCACATGTCGGTGGCCGATCTCCTGAAGCTCGGGCCCGGCTCGATCCTCGAGCTCGACCGCAAGGTCGGCGAGGCCATCGACATCTACGTGAACAATCGTCTGGTCGCGCGCGGCGAAGTGGTCGTCGTCGAGGAACGGCTGGGCGTGACCATGACGGAAATCATCAAGGACGGCGACACCAACGTCTGATCCTCACGGATCGGATGCGGCGTCTTTTGGATAGAAGGAGAACGACATGCGGCTTCTGGTGATCGGTCGGCTTTCCGGCCAGCTCGCTACGGCGGTGAAGATGGCGATGAACGCCGGCGCCAAGGTCAGCCATGTGGAGACCATCGCCCAGGCCACCCAGGCGCTGCGAGCCGGGCAGGGGGCCGACCTGCTGATGGTCGACTTCGAGCTCGATATCCGCGCCCTGATCGCCGCCAACGAGGGCGAGCGCATCCGGGTGCCGGTGGTGGCCTGCGGGATCGGCGCGGACCCCAAGCGTGCGGCGGACGCCATCCGCGCCGGCGCCAAGGAGTTCATCCCCCTGCCGCCCGAGGCCGAGCTGATCGCCGCAGTGCTCTCCGCCGTCGCCGACGACGACCGGACGCTGGTGGCCCGCGACCCCGCCATGCAGGCGGTGACCAACCTCGCCGACCAGGTGGCGCCCTCCGAAGCCTCGATCCTGATCACCGGGGAAAGCGGCGTCGGCAAGGAGGTGATGGCCCGCTACATGCACCGCAAATCGCGCCGAGCGGAGCGGCCGTTCATCTCCGTCAACTGCGCCGCCATCCCCGAAAACCTGCTGGAATCCGAGCTGTTCGGGCACGAGAAGGGCGCCTTCACCGGCGCCCTGGCCCGCCGCATCGGCAAGTTCGAAGAGGCGGACGGCGGCACGCTGCTGCTGGACGAAATCTCGGAAATGGACGTGCGCCTGCAGGCCAAGCTGCTGCGCGCGCTGCAGGAGCGGGAGATCGACCGGGTGGGCGGCTCCAAGCCGGTGAAGGTCAATATCCGTATCATCGCCACTTCCAACCGCGACCTGACCCAGGCCGTGCGCGAAGGGGTGTTCCGCGAGGATCTGCTCTATCGTCTCAATGTCGTGAACCTGCGCCTGCCGGCCCTGCGCGAACGCCCGGGCGACATCCTCGCCCTCGCCGAGCACTTCGTGAAGAAATACGCCGCCGCCAACGGCATCCCCGAGCGCTTTCTTTCGGCAGAAGCGAAACGGCGTCTCGTCGGCCACCGCTGGCCCGGTAATGTGCGCGAGCTCGAGAACGCCATGCACCGCGCGGTGCTGCTGGCCGTGGGCCCGGAGATCGACGAGGGCGCTATCCGCCTGCCCGACGGACAGCTGATGGCCATGGGCGGCGCCGACGCCGGCGCCATGATCGCGGGCCGTGCGGCTCAAGCGGCCTCCATGGCGGTAGGCGCCAGCTTCGTCGGCCAGACGGTGGCGCAGGTCGAGCAGGTGTTGATCATCGACACCCTCAGCCACTGCTTCGGCAACCGCACCCACGCGGCCAACATCCTCGGCATCTCCATCCGCACGCTCCGCAACAAGCTGAAGGAATATTCCGAAGCCGGCGTCTCCGTGCCCGCCCCGCAAGGGCAGGGCGCGTATGCGGCCTGAGGCGATGTTGCTCGATCGGAGAGGCTTGATCGTTGCAGGCGCGGCCTTAGCGGTGTCCAATCCCGCCCTCGCCGCCCCAGCGCCGTTCGCCGAGATCGAGCGGCGGGCCAAGGGCGTGCTGGGCGTCTCGGTGCTAGACGTGCGCACGGGTCGGCGCCTGTCCTACCGCGCGGACCAGCGGTTCCCCATGTGCTCCACCTTCAAGCTCATGCTGGCGGCGTCGGTGCTGGCGCGGGTGGACGCTGGGCATGAGAGCCTCGACCGCCGCGTCGCCTACACCCAGGCTGATCTTCTGGAGTACGCCCCCACCACCCGCGCCCACGTGGCTGAAGGGAGCATGGCGCTCGGCGACCTCTGCATCGCCGCGATCCAGCTCAGCGACAACACCGCCGCCAACCTGATCCTGCGGGAGACGGGCGGCCCCGCCGCCCTCACCGCATGGCTGCGCAGCATTGGCGATCCCATGACGCGCCTGGACAACACCGAGCCCAGGCTGAACGTCTGGGTCACAGGCGAAGTCCACGACACCACCACCCCCGCCGCCATGACGGCGAGCATGCAGCGCGTGCTTCTCGGCGGCGTGCTCGCCCCCGCCTCCCGCGCCCGCTTGGTCGAGTGGATGAGCGGCACGACCACCGGCCTGAAGAAGATCCGGCTGGGCGTCCCCGCCAGCTGGCGCGAAGGCGACAAGACCGGCTCCTGGAGCAACGCCGCCATCGGCACATCCAACGACATCGCCATTCTGTGGCCCCCGAAGGGCGGCCCGATCATCGTCTGCGCCTACCTCGCCCTCGCCGCCGTGCCGTCGGAGCAGCGGGACGCCGCCCTGGCCGACGTCGGTCGCGTGATCGCCGGAGCCTTCCCCGACCGTGGCTGACCTTTCCCTCCCAAAAGCGCCGAGCAACATCCCGAGCCTGAAGGAGCTCTGGTCGTGGGTGGCGCGTGGGGACGTGGCCCTGATGCTCGGCGTGGTGCTGATCATCCTGCTGCTGGTCACGCCGATCCCGCCGATCCTGATCGACCTCCTGCTGGCGCTGTCGCTGACCTCCGCTGTGCTGATCCTGATGACGACGCTGCTGATGAAGCGGCCGCTGGATTTCACCTCCTTCCCTACGGTGTTGCTGGTCACCACCCTGTTCCGGCTCGGCCTCGACGTGGCGTCCACCCGCCTGATCCTCGGCCACGGTCACGAAGGTGGTGATCCCGCGGGCAAGATCATCCAAGCCTTCGGCCAGATGATGATGGGCGGCAACTTCATGATCGGGGTGATCGTCTTCATCATCCTCGTGATCGTGAACTTCGTGGTCATCACCAAGGGCTCGACCCGCATCGCCGAAGTGGCGGCGCGCTTCACCCTCGACAGCATGCCCGGCAAGCAGATGGCCATCGACGCCGACCTGTCGTCCGGGCTCGTGGACGAGAAGGGCGCCAAGCTCCGCCGCAAGGAGCTGGAGCAGGAATCCACCTTCTTCGGGGCTATGGACGGCGCCTCCAAGTTCGTGCGCGGCGACGCCGTGGCCGGCCTGATCATCACCGCCATCAACATCGTCGGCGGCATCCTGATCGGGGTGCTGCAGCATCACGTGTCGCTGGGAACCGCGGCCTCCACATACACCACCCTGACCATCGGCGAGGGTCTGGTCAGCCAGGTGCCGGCGCTGGTGATCTCTATCGCGGCGGGCTTCCTGGTCTCAAAGGCGGGCGTGGAGGGCTCGGCGGACAAGGCGCTGGTGACCCAGCTCGCCACCAATCCCGTGTCCCTGGGCATGGTGTCGGCGGCGGCGGGCGTGATCGCCATCGTCCCCGGCATGCCGATCCTGCCCTTCGCCGCCATCGGCCTCGGTGCCGGCGTGCTGGCCTGGCGCAACGGACACAAGAAACCTGTGGTCGAGTCGATGGACGAGGTGAAGGCGTCGGATCAGGCGGAAGAGCCCATCTCCACCGCGCTCGCCATCGACGATGTGAAGATCGAGCTCGGCTACGGCCTCCTTGGTCTGATCAACGACCTGGAGGGCCGCCGCCTTACTGACCAGATCCGCGCGCTCCGCCGCACGCTGGCCGCCGACTTCGGCTTCGTGATGCCGAGCGTGCGCATCCTCGACAACATGCGCCTGCCCAACCAAGGCTACCGTATCGTCATCAAGGAGATGGAGGGCGGCGGCGGCGAGGTCCGCATCGGCTCCCTCATGGCCATGGACCCCCGCGGCGGCCAGGTGGACCTGCCCGGCGAGAACATGAAGGAGCCCGCCTTCGGCCTGCCCGCGACCTGGATCGACGAGAGCCTGCGCGAGGAGGCCACCTTCCGGGGCTACACCATCGTCGATCCCGCCACGGTGCTGACCACCCACCTGACCGAGATCCTAAAGGACAACATGGCGGACCTTTTGTCCTACACCGAGCTGCAGAAGCTGGTGAAGGAACTGCCGCCCGAGCAGAAGAAGCTGTGGGACGACGTAGTGCCAGCCGTCACCTCAGCCGCCACCGTGCAGCGCGTGCTGCAGGCGCTCCTGAAGGAGCGGGTCTCCATCCGCGATTTCCCCAGCATCCTGGAAGGCATCAGCGAGGCCGCGCCGCATTCTCCTGGGGTCACGGCGCTGGTGGAGCACGTCCGCGGCCGCCTGGCCCGCCAACTCTGCTGGGCCAACCGCGGCGACGACGGCGCCCTTCCGATCGTCACCCTGTCGCCCGACTGGGAGATGGCGTTCTCCGAAGCCCTGATCGGGCCGGGCGAGGAAAAGCAGCTCTCCCTTGCGCCGTCGAAGCTCCAGGCCTTCATCGGCGGCGTGCGCGAGACCTTCGACCGGGTGGCGCAGACCGGCGAGACCGGCGTCCTCCTCACTAGCCCCGCGATCCGCCCCTATGTCCGCTCCATCATCGAGCGGTTCCGCGGCCAGACCGTGGTGATGAGCCAGAATGAAATTCATCCCAAGGCAAAGCTGAAGACCGTCGGCGTAGTCTGATCCAGGTTGCACCCTGAACGATCCGGATGGTCGATCTGGCCCGCGCTGGTTCGTGCTCCTGCGCTTTGACGCAGCGTCTTTGAGCCATAAGGCCCAGCTTCAAATCTGTGTCGCTTAGACGACAGACTGACGCCGCGAACTCCTGTCTACCGGAAAGAAGTTCCCCGAATGGAGTGCGCGAACACTTCCTGGGTCAAAAAGTCGCTCAAGCGGTGTGGTAATCGGTATGAAAATAGCGCGGCCGGAGACCGGCAATTCCTTGCTCGATAATCTTGCCGCTACTGATTTCGCGTTGATCGAGCCGTATCTTTCAGAAAAATTCATTGAGCGGGATGCGACTATACATGATCCCGGCGATCGCATTGATACGATATATTTTCCAAGCGGCGCCGTCCTATCGGTCATAACGCTGATGGAAGACGGGCGCGGTGTCGAAAGCTCGACGATCGGTCGGGAGAGCGCGCACGGGCTGCTCAGCGCCTTCGGAACGCACAAGGCGCACAACCGCGTCATCTGCCAGATTCCGGGCCACAGCCTGTTTCTGCCGGTCGGTCGGCTGCGCGAGGCTACGGCCAAGAGCGTCAGCCTGATCGACGCTCTGATCCGCCACGCGCAGGGCAACGCCGCCCAGGTGGAGCAGTCGGTCGCCTGCAACGCCCTCCATGCGGTGGAGGAGCGCCTCTGCCGCTGGATCCTCATGTCGGCGGATCGCGGCGACGGGCGGATCGTCTCCCTCACGCAGGAATATCTGGCCATCATGCTGGGGGTGCAGCGGACCACCGTCACCTCGGCGGCGCGCACGCTGCAGGCGGCGGGCCTCATCACTTATGCCCGCGGCACGATCGAGATCGTCAACCGCAAGGGCCTCGAGGAGGCGGTGTGCGAATGCTACGGCGTGGTGCGCCAGAAGTTCAGCGCCCTGGTCGAGACCGAGATGGCGCGAACCGCCTGATCAGGCCGAGTCCTGCATCTGTTGCTGCGCCAGATCGGCGACGGCCAGCTTGACCGAAAGCTGCTCCATGCCCCCGCCCATGCGCGTGCCGCGGACGGGCGCCGCCGACAGGTAGTCGAACCCCGTCGCCACCCGCACATGGGTCTCCGACGGCGAGGCGCAGTTGACCACGTCGAACCCCACCCAGCCGAGACCGGGCACCAGCGCCTCCGCCCAGGCGTGGCTGGCTTGTTGCTCGATCTCGCCGTCGAGCTTGACCAGATGGCCGGAGACGTATCGCGCGGGGATTTCCAGATGCCGGGCGCAGGCGATGAAGATGTGGCTGAGGTCCTGACAGACGCCGCTCTTCTGGGCGAAGGCCTGGATCGCCGAGGTGGCCACGTTGGTGGATTCGGTGTCGAAGCCCACCTGTTCATGGGTGGCGCTCAGGAGATCGTGCAGCAGGGTCAGCCGGTCCTTGCCGCCGCCGTTCGCCACGCCCGTCGCGAAGTCGCGCAGGGCGTCGTCCGTCTGGGTCAGAGCCGTCTCCCGCAGGAACACGTCGGGGGGCAGGGGCTCTGGCACGCCGGACAGCACGCCGTGGGTATCGGCGGTCTCCACCTCGCCGGAGACGGTGATGGTCAGGTGCGTCAGGGCGCGGTTAGTGAAGAAGACGTGAGTGCGGTTGCCGAACGCGTCCTCGCCGGCGGGGGCGGGCTCCTCGATGTCGAGGTCCACGCGCCAGTTGGAGACATACTGGCCGTCGTTGTTGCGCGGCGTGACCCGCAGCACCTGGCCGATGAAGCGTGCGGGCGCGTCGTAGGCGTAGCGGGTGTCGTAGACGATGCGTATGCGCATGGCGGACGTTCAGCCTGACAGTTCGGCGCGCTCTAAAGCAGATACTGCTCAGCTATGACAGTGGAGATGCGCGCATTCTCCGAAATGAAGCGGGTGATGAACTCGTGCAGGCCCGACTGGAATATCTGCTCGATCCGAAGGCCCGCGAGGCGGCCCACCGAGGCGGTCGCCATCCTCTGCGCTGGGCCGCGGCGCGAATAGATGGTGGCCAGCCGGTCGAGGTTGTGGGCGACGTCGTCGCAGCAGTTGAGCAGGGAGCGCGGCATCTGCCGGTTCAGGATCAGCAAGTCCGCGACCAGCCAGGGTTTGATGCTTTCCCGATAGACCCATCGATAGGCCGTCAGGGCCGAGACCTCCCGAAGGATGGTCGACCACTGGAAGTAGTCGAGGCCGCCGCCCACAGGCTCGTTCTCGGGCAGCAGCAGGTGGTATTTCACATCGAGGATGCGGGCGGTGTTGTCGGCCCGCTCCACGGCGGCGCCCAGCCGCATGAAGGCATAGCCGTCGTTGCGCAGCTGCGTGCGATGGACTGCGCCGTCATAGACCCGGACCACCCCCTTCAGCCATTCGAGGAAACGGGCGAAGGCCTGCATGTCCATGGTGGCGGGCTTGAAGCGGTTGAACTCGTTCCAGGCGTCGTTGATCGCCTCCCAGACCTCGGTGGTGAGGGCGGTCCGGACCGCCCGGGCGTTGGCGCGTGCCATGGCCAGGCAGGAGCGGATGGACGAGGGGTTGTCCGCATCGAAAGCCAGGAAGGCGCGCACATTGGCTTCGGTGGCGGCGCCGTGGGCCGCGAGGAAGGCGTCGGACACGTCGGAGATGGCGATGGCGCTGTCCCACTCGCCGCCCTGCGACGCCTCGTCGGCAGGCAGGGACGCGAGGCGCATGGCGGCCTCCAGGATGCGGGCGCTGAAGTCCGCACGCTCCATATAGCGGCCCATCCAGTAGAGACTGTCGGCGGTGCGCGAGAGCATCAGGTGCGGGCCAAGCTAGTCATCCAGCACCCATGTGTCCTTGGTTCCGCCGCCCTGGCTGGAGTTGACCACGAGCGACCCCTCGGTCAGCGCCACGCGGGTCAGGCCGCCCGGCGTCACGCGCACCTCGTCCGAGCCCGTGAGCACGAAGGGGCGCAGGTCCACGTGGCGCGGCGCGAGGCCCTTGTCGCAGAAGGTCGGGCAGGTGGAGAGCGCCAGGGTCGGCTGGGCGATGAAGCCGTCCGGGTCGTGGATCAGCTTGGCCCGGAAGGCCTCAATCTCGGCCTTCGACGCCGTGGGACCCACCAGCATGCCATAGCCGCCGGACCCGTTGACCTCCTTCACCACCATCTCTGAGAGGTGGTCCAGCACATAGGAGAGCGCTTCAGGCTCCCGGCAGCGCCAGGTGGGCACGGTCTTCAGGATCGCTTCCTCGCCCGAGAAGAATTTGATGATGTCCGGCATGTAGCTGTAGACGGCCTTGTCGTCAGCGACCCCTGCGCCCGGCGCATTGACGATGGTGACCCGGCCCGCCTCGTAGACGCTCATCAGACCCGGCACGCCGATGGCGCTATCGGGGCGGAACACCAGGGGATCGAGGAAGTCGTCGTCGATCCGGCGATAGATCACATCCACCCGGCGCGGGCCTTCGGTGGTGCGCATGTAGACGCGGCCGTCCTGCACGAAGAGGTCCGAGCCCTCCACCAACTCCACCCCCATCTTGTCGGCGAGGAAGGAGTGTTCGTAGAAGGCGGAGTTGAACGGGCCGGGCGTCAGGACGACGGCGGTGGGATCGCCTTCGGCGAACACCGGCGCCACCGACTTCAGCGTCGCGAGGAGCCCGTCGGTGTAGGTCTCCACAGGAGCGACCCGGTGGCGGGCGAACAGTTCCGGGAAGAGGCGCATCATCACCTCCCGGTTCTCCAGCATGTAGGAGACGCCGGACGGCGTGCGGGCGTTATCCTCCAGGACGTAGAAGTCATGCTCGGAGGTGCGCACGAGATCGGTGCCGGAGATGTGGACGAAGACGCCGTGGGGCGGCTTGATGCGGGTCATCTCCACCCGGTACTGGCTGTTGCGGTAGACCAGCTCAGCCGGGATGATCCCCGCCTTCACGCATTCGCCGGGGCCGTAGATGTCGGCGAGGAAGGCGTTCAGGGCCTTGGCGCGCTGGGTCAGCCCCGCCTCGAGCGTCTTCCATTCCTTGCCGGAGATGATGCGCGGCACGATGTCGAAGGGGATCAGCCGCTCGTTGGCCTCCGCCTCGCCGCCCACGGCGAAGGTGATGCCGATGCGGCGGAAGAAGAGCTCCGCCTGCCGCCGGCGCGCGTCGAAGAACTCCTCCGACGCAGCGTCCATCCACTGCTTCAGCTCGCCGTAGACTGCCCGCGCAGGGCCGTCGGCGAAGGCGGCGTCAGCGCCGAACATTTCATCGTAAGCGACCATCGAACCCCTAGTTTCAACCGACCTTCCGCGACAATGGCGAACCATTGATCCGAAAGGATGATCCGTCGGCGTGCATCGACGACTTCGCCCGATTTGGCGGCGCCTGTCGAGGGGGGTGCAATCCCTTTGGGCGCCGGATCAGCCGTCCGCCGCGCCGGAAAGCGTAAAATCTGCAGGATCGGGCTTCAGCGTCGCCCGCCAGTAGTCCACCAGCGGGAAGGGCCAGTTCTGGCTGACCCGCCCCTTGGCGTTCTTGTACCAGCTCGACACCTGCGGCGCGCCCCAGGCCATCGTCGCGTTCGCGGCGTCCACCTTGTTGTTGAAGGCGTCGTGGACGGCCGGTTTCACCTCCAGCGCGGCGGCGCCCGTCTCAGCCAGCAGTTCAAGGCAACCGACGATGTAGCGGACCGAGCACTCGGAGAAGAAGATGATCGAGCCGTTGACCACGATGTTGGTGTTGGGTCCGTAGATGGCGAAGAAATTCGGGAAATTAGGCGCGGTCATGCCGAGATAGGCGCGGGCGTCCCCGTCCCACTGATCGTGCAGCTCCACGCCCCCACGACCATGGATCCTGAACGTCCGCAGGAAGTCCGAGGCGTAGAAGCCGGTGCCGTAGACGATGGCGTCCACGGCGTGTTCGGCCCCGTCGCGGGTCTGGACGCCCGTCTCCGTGATCGCGGCGATGGGCGTGGTGACCAGATCGACGTTGGGGCGGCGCAGGGCCTCGATCCAGACGCCATTGTCTCGCAGCGACCGCTTGCCGCCGAAGGGATAAGTGGGCGTCACCTTGTCGAACAGGTCGTCTCGCCCCTCGGTCTGGGGCCTGATCTGCTCCACCAGCATCTCGCGCAGCATGGCGTTGGCTTCCCCGACGGCGGTCTGCGGCCCGTTCCAGCCCGCGTCGGCTTTCACCGCCTCGTAGATGCCGTCGGTCATGGTCCAGAACAGGTAGAACCGATACCATTTGTCGTAGAAGGGCACGTGCTCCAAGAGGGCCTTTTTCCCTGCGCCGACCTCCTCGTGATAGTTGGCGGTGGGGGCGAGCCAGGGCGGGGTGCGCTGGAACACCGTCAGGTGGTCCGCCTCAGGCGCGATCTTCGGCACGAACTGGAAGGCGCTGGCGCCGGTGCCGATCACGGCGATGCGCTTGCCCTTCGGATCGAAGTCCGCAGGCCAGCGGGCGGAGTGGAACGACTGGCCCTTGAAGCGGTCGACGCCCTCGATGTCGGGCATGCGCGGCTGGTTCAGCTGGCCCACCGCCGAGACAACGGCGTTAGCGACGATCTCTTCCGTGCGGCCATCCTTGCCCCGAACGGTCGTGCGCCAGACATTCCCGGCTTCATCGAACCTTGTCTCCACCACCGTCGTGTCGAAGCGGATGTGAGAACGCAGGCCGTGCTTGTCTGCGGTGCGCTGGAAGTAGGCCAGCAGCACATCCTGCGTGGAATAGCGCTGCGGCCACTCGTGGTTCGGCTCGAACGAATAGGAATACATGTGGTTGGGGCTGTCCACCCGGCAGCCAGGATAGGTGTTCTCCAGCCAAGTGCCGCCCACGTCCGGGTTCTTCTCGACGATCTCGAAGTCGATCCCTGCCTGCTGCAGGCGGATGGCGGTGAGCAGGCCCGACATCCCGGCGCCGATGATCAGCACCTTCAGCTTGGCGGCCGCCTCCTGGAGCTTGGGCGTTTTCCACTGCGGCCGCTTGGCGTCGACCCCATCGAGGGACAGCTCCTCCATCAGGAAGGAGACGTAATGCTCGGGGATCGGCTCCCCGGCGATATAATCCATCATCCGTCGCACGGTCTCGGCGGAGGGCGCCGGCGCCTGGGCCTTGCCGCTCCGGTAGGCGTCGATGGCGGCCTCCGCAGCAGCGCGCACTCTGGCCTGGAAGGCGGGCGACAGCTCGCCCTGTCCATCCCCGAACGCGTTGTAGACAGGGCGTTCGTCGTCCAGCCAGCTGGTGTCGCCGGTGAGCTGCACCAGGGTGACCACGAGGCTCGGCAGATGCGCCTCCAATAGGGCTTCGCCCATCGCCAGCGCTTGGGGCGGCGCCGTCAGGTTACCGTCCATCACTTTCCTCACCCCTTGTTATTTTTATGGAATTTGCCGTCAAAAAGCAGGCGTGCGCAAGCGGTCAGGCGAACCCCTGCATCACGGCTGCGAGATGGCGCACCCGCTCGGGACCGCCCAGCAGCTGGCGATCCAGGCCGACGCGCTTGAACCAATAGTGCAGGCCGAGAAGGTCGGTGATGCCCATGCCACCGTGCACCTCTGTCGATGTGCGCGCTACGAAACGGCCGATCTCCGACAAGTGCGCCTTGGCATGGGCGGCGGCGAGGGGGCCGTCATCGAGCCCTTCGGAGAGGGCGTAAGCGGCGTACCAGACCAGCGAGCGTGCGGGCTCGATCTCCGCCGCCATCTCCGCGCACATGTGCTTGACCGCCTGAAAGGAGCCGATCACCCGGCCGAACTGCTGGCGCTCTCCGGCGTAGTCCACGGCCCTGTCCAGCATGGCGTCGCAAGCGCCCAGCGTGTCTGCGGCGAGCATGACCCAGGCGGCGTCCCGCAGGCGCTGCAGTCCACCGAGTTGGGCGTCGAGCGGCTCGGCGGGCGTGTTCTCGAACCGCAGTTCTCCGAGCCGGCGGGTGAGGTCGATGCTGGTGAGGGTGATGCGGGTCAGCCCTGCCGCGCCGCCGTCCACCAGGTGCAGGACGCCGGCGGTGTCAGCGACGATGAACACGTCCGCCTCCGCCGCATCGATCACGAACAAGGTCTTTCCGGTGAGCCTGCCGCCGCTGGCCGTGACGCCCGCCCCGTCACGCGCGCCCGTGACCGCCTCGGCGATGGCGACCCCGGCGATCGCCTCGCCCGCCGCCAGCTTCGCTAGCCAGCGACCTTGCTGTTCGTCGGAGCCATGGGCCAGGGCCAGCGGCGCCAGCACGGCGCTCCCGAGAAAGGGCGCAGGCGCGGCGAAGCGGCCGAGCGCCTCGGCGATCAGGGCGGCGTCCAAGAGGGTCAGGCCGAGCCCGCCGTACTCATCCGGGATCAGCACCGCCGCTGCGCCGAGGTCGGCGAGGCCGCGCCAGATATCCCGCGCCACGGGCTCGCGCTCGTCGGCGAAGCGGCGCACCCGCTCCAGCGGCGACAGGCGCTCCAGCGCGCGGGTCAGGCTTTGCTGGAACTGGCGCTGATCCTGCGACAGGGCGAATTCCATCAGGCCGCGTCCCTGGCTTGAGACTGGGGCACGACCTTGGGCTCCCGCGGCATGCCGAGGCCCCGCTCCGCGATGATGTTCTTCTGGATCTGCGCCGTGCCGCCGCCGATGATCAGACCGAGGTCGAACATGTACCGCTGCTGCCAGGCGCCGTGGGCTCTGAGGTGCGGGCTGTCCTCGTAGAGCACGCCCAGTTCGCCGAGGATGTCGATGGCGAAGGCGGCGAGCTGGTGGTTCAGCTCGCACCCCTGCAGCTTGACCACGAGGGCCGCCATCCCCGCCGGCTCGCCGGTCATGGCGCTGGTCAGGGTGCGAAAGCCGTTGACTTTCATGGCCATGACGCGGGCCTGAAGCTGCATCAACCGGTCGCGGAGCACGGGGTTGGCCATCAGGCGTTCGCCGCCAATGGTCTCCTCCTGCATCATTGCGATGATCGCCTGCAGGCGGGCGTCGGCGGCGTTCGGGTCGCCAAGCATGCCGCGCTCGTGCTTAAGAGTGGCGTTGGCCACGGACCAGCCTTGCCCCCGCCCGCCCACTACGCTGGTCTTCGGCACGCGAACGTCGGTGAAAAAGACCTCGTTGAACTCCGAATGGCCGGTCATGGTCTTCAGCGGACGCACCTCGATCCCCGGCGTGGTCATGGGAAACAGCAGATAGCTGATGCCGGCGTGCTTGGGCGCGTCCGGCTCGGTGCGGACGAGGCAGAAGATCATGTCGGCGGCGTGGGCGGTGGAGGTCCAGATCTTCTGGCCGTTGATGATGAAGTCCTCGTCATCCTCGGTCGCGCGGGTCTTCAGCGCGGCGAGGTCGGACCCGGCGCCGGGCTCCGAATAACCCTGACACCAGACGATCTCGCCTCGCAGCGTCGGTGCGATCCATTCCCGCTTCTGCTCCTCCGACCCCATTTCAAGGAGGGTCGGAACCAGCATGGAGATGCCTTGGCCCGCAAGACCGCCCGGCGCGCTGGCCCTGGTGAATTCCTCGGCGATGATGCGGGATTTCAGCACGTCGGGCTCGGCGCCGTAACCGCCGTATTCGGCAGGGACGGTGCGGGCCGCGTAGCCGTGCTCGATCAACAGTTTCTGCCAGGCGAGGATGTCGGCGCGGGGCCGCTCCACGCCCATGGCGGTGGGATAGTCGCCCCTGTGTGCCTCGAGGAAGGCGCGAACTTCCTCTTGGAACGCCGCGTAGTCGGGGTTCAGCGTCAGGTCCATGTCACCGTCTCCACCCTGGTCTTTTCTGTTTTGCGAAGCCTGAGCCCGTTCCCCGCGCGGAAGGCAAGGGCGTCATTTTCAAGCTCTCGCCGTTTGGTTTCACGCCCGAAATCGCCGCTGTGGCGATTGCATTTGAAATCCCCGCCACCGCCGTTCAAACCTGAAACGGGCGGGCGCGGCGGTTTTTGACGCTTCTCTGGAAGGCATCATTCTTGGCGGGACGAGACCCGATCAGACACCTTGAAGACGCCGGCGGCGTGCGACCGGGCCGCATCGCGTGGTTCTCGATCTTCGCGTCGGGCCTGGTGGTGGGGCTGATCGTCGGCCTTGGCCTGTCGCCCCAAGGCTATGCTGGCGCAGCGCGACAGTTCGGCCAGATTTCGGGTCTCTGGGCCGCACCGGCGGACAGGCCGATGACGCCCGCCGCGGCGCCTTTACTGTCCGCGCCGCCCGTCGCGACCAATGGTGATGACGTATCGACCGCGCCGTCCGCCCCGCCGCCGACCGCCGTGCGCGACGTTCAGGAGGCGGGGCCGCTCTATGGTGCGCCTACAGCCGACGCCGACGAGGCTGATCCGCCGCCCTATCAGCCGCAACTCCCCTTAGGACAGCCGCAGCCTTCCCCGACGCCCATCTCTACGCCCGCCATCCCCGCCGCCCCGCTGGGGGCTCATCCTCTGACCGTGGGCGTGTTCGGCGACAGTTTGGCCGATGGGCTCTGGGCCGGGCTCTACCGGCAGGTGCGGGACGGCAAGCGGCTGGACGTGGTGAAGTTCAGCCAGCCCTCCACCGGGCTCTCCCGCTACGACTATGTGAACGTGCAGCAGAAGACCGAGGGCCAACTCGCCAAGCGGCATGTGGACGTGGCGGTGGTGATGTTCGGGACCAACGACCAGCAGGGAATCGTAGAGGGCGGCAAGGTCTTGGCCTTCGGCACGCCGGACTGGCGGCAGGCTTATGGTGCGCGGGTCGATGCGCTTGTGACCCTGCTGCGGCGGCAGGGGGCGGCGGTCTACTGGGTCGGCCTGCCGAAGATGCGATCTGAGGGCTTTGATCATAAGGCGCAGCTGATCAACGGCGTGATCCAGCAGCACATGGCGGCGCTGGGCGTGCGCTTCATCCCCACCGACGGGGCGACGGAGGATACCCACGGGGCCTACGCAGCCTACCTGCCGGGGGGCGCGTCGGGGAAGATGACCCTGATGCGGGCCAACGACGGCATCCACATGTCGATGCCGGGCTACCTGCGCATCGCCGAGCCGATCGCCGCCTCCATTCGCGCCGATCTGAGCCGGAGGGCGGGCCCGGCGGTCAGCGCCGCCGTGGGCCTTCGGTGAAGCTGGCCCTGGCGCTCGGCGCGGCCCCGACTCTCGGCATGGCTTTGCTGCTCGCTGCGCCCGCGATCGCGCAGGCGCTTGGTCCTCAGCCCATCGCCGGCAGCGGCGCCCTCTCGCCCTTCTTCCGGGCGCTGGCCGAGGTGCAGGGCGGATCGCGACGCACCCCGGTGCAGATCCTCCAGGTCGGCGACAGCCTCACCGCCAACGACTTCATCACCACGGGCCTGCGGGCGCGCCTGCAGGAGCGCTTCGGCGGCGGAGGCCGGGGCGCGATGGCGGTGGGCTCGCCCTATCGCGGCTATCACCCCGATCAGGTGGAGACCGACCAGACTGCGGGGTGGCGCATGGAGGCGAGCTTCGGCCCGGCGCTGAAGGGCGAGGCGGTCGATCCCTTGGCCGCGCCCGGTCCGTTCGGCCTGTCGGGCTGGCGGCTGTCCACGTCGCAGGCCGGGCAGGTGGCGACCCTCGACGCCCATCTGGGCGCCTTCTTCGACGAAGCCACCGTTTGCGGCGTGGCGCGCCCGGGCGGCGGGGCGGTGGAAATGGCGTCGGGGGACCAGCGGGCGCGGGTGGACTTCGTCTCCGACCGGCAGGCGGTGGTCTGCCATACCGTCCGTTACTCCTCGCCCCGCAGCCATCTCGACATCACGAGCGAAGGCGGCCCGGTGTCACTCACCTCCTGGTCCACCCAAAGGGCGGCGCCGGGGGTGGTGGTCTCCAACATGGGCGTGGTGGGCACGCAGCTTTCCGACTTCGCCGGGCGGGACGATCAGGCGGTGGGGGCGGAGCTTGACGCCTATCGGCCCGACCTGATCATCCTCGCCTTCGGAGTCAACGAAGGTTACCGCCCCGTAGTGGATGGCGACGCCTACGAGGCCCTGCTCCGCCACGAGATCGAGCGGCTGAAGCGGCTGGCCCCCGGCGCGGCGATCCTCGTCGAAGGCGCGCCGGACGCCGACACGGTGCGGCCGGACATCTACGGCACAGGCCGCGCCGCCGCCTTCGGCTGTACGCCCCTGAACGCCGAAGAGGCTGCGAACTACCCCACTCTCGCCGCCGCTCACGACCCGCGCCTGCTGCACTGGTTCCCGCCCGCAGGCCTTGCGACCGTGCGCCAGGCGCAGCGCCGGGCCGCCGCGGATGAGGGCGTCGCCTTCTGGGACTGGCAGGCGCGCATGGGCGGCCCCTGCAGCGCCCACGCCCTGGTCCACGCCGATCCGCCCTTGATGCGCGGGGATCACATCCATTTCACGGCGGAGGGCGGGCGCTGGCTGGCCGACGTCCTCGCCGGCGACCTGATGGCCGTCTACGCGGGCGGGGGGGCGCGCTAGATGCTCTTCCCCACCATGATCTTCGGGATCTTCTTCCTGATTGTCTACGCGGCGGCCTGGACGCTCGACCGGGAGAACCGGCGGCGAAAGCAGTTCCTGGTGGCCGCCAGCTGGGTGTTCTACGCCTGGTGGGACTGGCGCTTCGTCGGCCTGCTCGCCGTCAGCGCCACCCTCAACTGGTGGATCGGCCGCGCTATCGGCAGTCTGCTCGCCCGCGGTGAGGGCGCCCGGAGAAAGCGCCTGTGGCTCGTGGCGCTGGGGGTGACGATCAACCTGATCATCCTCGGCTTCTTCAAATACTACGGCTTCTTCACGGACCAGCTGCAGACGATCCTCCATGTCGTCGGCTGGGCGCGGGACCTGCCCCTGCTGCAGGTGATCCTTCCGATCGGCGTCTCCTTCTTCACCTTCCAGGGGATCAGCTACATCGTCGATGTGCATCGGGGGAAGGTGGCCGCCGCGCCCGCGCTCCTGGACGTGATGCTCTTGATGTCCTTCTTCCCCCACCTGGTGGCCGGACCGATCGTGCGCGCCAGCGATCTCCTGCCGCAGTTCGAGAAGCCGGCGCGGCTGACGCGGGAGATGGCGACCCACGGCCTGCTCCTGATCGTCTGGGGCCTGTTCAAGAAGACGGTGATCGCTTCGCAGCTGGCCACCGGCCTCGTTGATCCGGTGTTCTTCGATCCGGCCTCGCACACGGCGCCGGACCTGCTGCTGGCCGCCTACGGCTATGCAGTGCAGATCTACTGCGACTTCTCCGCCTACAGCGACATGGCGATCGGGCTGGCGGCGCTCCTGGGCTACCAGTTTCCCCGCAACTTCGATCAGCCCTATCGCGCGTCCTCCCTGCAGGATTTCTGGCGGCGCTGGCACATCAGCCTGTCGAGCTGGCTGCGCGATTATCTCTATATCCCGCTCGGCGGTTCGCGGGGCGGCGTCGTGCGCACCTGCATCAATGTAATGATCACCATGCTGCTGGGCGGGCTCTGGCATGGCGCCGCCTGGACCTTCGTGGCGTGGGGGGCGCTGCACGGGGCGGGGCTCTGTATCGAGCGCTTGTGGAGGCTGAAGCCAGGGCGAAGGCACCTGCCCACATGGGTCGGCGTGCTGATCACCTTCCATGTGGTCTGCCTGGCGTGGATCCTGTTCCGTTCGGAGACCTTCGGCGGCGCGCTCAGCTATCTCGAAGGTTTTTCGCGCTGGGGCAGCGGGCCGGAGGTGGCGACGCCGCTGGCGGTGGTGCTGATCGGCCTCGGGCTCCTGCTGCACGCCTTGCCGCCGCGAGCGGTGGAGGAGACCTCCGCCTGGATCCGGCGCCTGCCCTCGCCTGTTGCTGGCATGGCCGTGGGGCTGGCTTTCCTGCTGGTGGAGGCCTTGCGCGATCCCGGCGTCGCGCCCTTCATCTACTACCAGTTCTGAGGCGATAATGACCGAAGAGCCAACCACCGCCTCGCCGTTCGGCCTGCTTGAAGGCGTCGAGGCGCCGAACTTGCCCGTAAACACGCTTGACCACGGCTTCGAACCCGAGGCTGAGCCTGAGAACGACATCGAAGCGTCCAGAGCCCGCGCCTGGACCACGCGAACGATCCTCGGGGCCACCCTTCTGCTGGCGGTGCTGAACGCCCATGCCCTGCAGAGCTGGGCCACGACCCTGCCGCCCGAGTGGGGCGGGCAGGCGATCCGCAATCTCGCCGAGGCCTGGTACAGCGCAACGTCGAGCCTCGGCCTCGACCGCCCGCGCGCTGCGATCCACGCCGCTTACGAGGCCAAGAAGACACTCGCCTGGGGTGATCTCGCCGGCGCCACCCCTAAGCATTAAGGAAAAATCGCCGGCGAGAGGGGCGAGGAGGTCCGTCTTGTGTGGATCGCCCAGGCGCGCTGCGGTCGCGTATCAGCATCGTTATGTGATCGTCACGGGAGCACCTTCTTCCCGCCCCATCGGGCCGTCATGAGAGGCGCGGGCGACGAACCACTGGAGCACGTCATGGTGCACACGATTTCCATCAAGCCGTTGGATGCAGGCTGGTCGGTGGCGTCCGACGGGGCCGACAACGCCATGCTGTTCCTCAGCGGCGCGAAGGCCGAGACGGCGGCGCGGGCGCTGGGCCGGATCATCGCCGACAGCGGCATCCCCGCCAAGATCGAGATATGGCTTCGGGACGGGCGGCTTGCGGCGTCCTTCCTCTGTCCGCCCACGGGTCTCGCCGCCGGCTGAATGCGGCGCGTCAGCTCGTGCGCGGGTTGGCTTCGCCGACTTCGCCGGAGGCCTTCTTAGAGCGACCGCCCATCGGGCCGTCCATGGCGACGCTGCCCTGCCGGTCGAGCTTGCCCCAGCCGACTTCCGGGCCGTTGACCGCCGTGATCACCGCCTTGACCACCACGTAATACATCAGCTGGCGATAGCCGAAGCGCTGCACCGGCAGCCAGACGATGTCGCCCCACGGCGCGTTCTTCTCGAACGCCATGCCCAGCGCCGCCGCCGAGAGGTCCACCAGCACGAAGGCGGCCCAGTAGAGCAGGGTCTGGATCAACAGGCTGTCGTTCCACTCCGCCCGGTGCGCCCACCAGTCGTGGAAGGCCCAGGCCACGGCGAAGATCACTGCGAGGTCCACGAGCGGCGCCACCAGCGCGAGGATGATCTGGAAAAGCCAAACTTGAGGAAGGGCGACAAAGCCGAGCACGGGCCGCTTGGTGTTGAAGAGCGCCTTGCGGTGCTTCCAGACGCACTGAAGCGTGCCGAACGACCAGCGGAAGCGTTGCTTCAGGAGCCCCTTCACCGTGTGCGGCGCCTCGGTGTAGGCGCGGGCGTCGGCGTCGAAGGCCACCATCCAGCCGGCGCGCTGCACGGCGAGCGTCAGGTCCTGATCCTCCGCAAGGGTCTCGTCCGGGAAGCCGCCGAGGGCCTCCACCGCCGCCCGCCGCCACGCGCCCACGGCGCCCGGCACCACGGTGATGACGTTCAGCGCCGAGAGCGCGCGACGCTCCAGGTTCTGGGCGGTGACATATTCCAGCGCCTGCCAACGGGTGATGAGATTGACCCGGTTGCCCACGAGGGCATTGCCGGCCACGGCGCCGATCTTGGGGTCCTTGAACCAGCGGGCGAGGCGGCCGATGGTCTCCGGCGGAAACTGGGTGTCGGCGTCCAGCGCCACCACGATCTCGCCCTTGGCCTCCACGAGCCCCTTGTTTAGGGCGCGCGCCTTGCCCCCGTTGGGGAAGCTCATCAAGCGCACGCGATCATTGGTCCCGAAGGCTTCCGCCACGCGGGCGGCGGTTTCGTCCTTGGAGCCGTCGTCCAGCACCAGCACCTCGAGGTTGGGCCAGTTGGACGCCAGGATGCGGCGGATGGAGGAGACGATCACCGCCTCCTCGTTGAAGCAGGGGATCAGGACGCTCACGAGGGCGGCGTCGGGACCGGCGATCAGCTCGGGCGGGGTCAGCTTCTCGTTGCGGAAGCGATGCACCAGCGCCATCGACGCCAGGAAGATCAGGCGAAGGAGGCCAAGACCGATGGCGGTGAGGAAGAGGGCGGTCAGCCCCTTGTTGAAGCCGCGCACCATGTCGAAGGCGGCGGTGTCGAGGAGGATCTGGCTGCGTTCCTCCGTGGTCGGCGGCATGGCCTGGGCCGGGGTCAGGCCGGCGAGATCGGCGATGGTGACCAGCTGATAGCCATTGGCGCGGATCTGGTCGATCAGCTCGGGCAGGGCCTTGATGGTCTGGCTGCGGTCGCCGCCCGAATCGTGCAGCAGCACGACCTGGCCGCCGGTCTCGGGGTTCTTGTCGGCTAACCTCTCGATGGTGCGCGAGATGATCAGGTCCGATTGCGGACGCATCCAGTCGTCGGGGTCGATCCGCAGGCCGACGCTGAGATAGCCCAGGTGCTTGGCGTTGATGAGGGGCGCCACCTCGTGAGCCGTGGAGGGCGAGGCGTCGCCGAGATAGGGCGGGCGAAAGAAGCGCAGGGTGCGCCCGGTGATCACCTGGAACAGGCGCTGGGTGACGTTCAGCTCCAGATCCACCTGATTGGAGGAGACCTGGGCGATGTTGGGGTGGGTGTAGGTGTGGCTGCCGACGATGTCGCCCTGCGCCACCTCCCGCTTCACCAGCCCCGGCCACATCTCCATGTTCTCGCCGATGACGAAGAAGGTGGCGGGGGCGTTCTTCTCCTTCAGGATCTTCAGGATGCGCGGGGTCCAGGTGGGGTCCGGCCCATCGTCGAAGGTCAGCGCCACCTTGCCCGGCATCTGGCCGAGCCGCTGCACCACATAGGCGGTGGGGATGACGTCGTAGTGCTCACTGGAGATCAGACCTGAGTCCTTGTCGAGGTTCAGGGTCCGCTGCCCCGGCGTCGGGATGGCGGTGGGGTTCAGGATCTCGCCGGTGCCGTTGAAATCCACGGAGTTTGTGGAGGGGGCGAGGTGGCGAAGGCTGTCGGGGATGGCGCTGTCGTAGGGGCGACCGAGCACGTCCCACACGCCGGGGTCTTCCGACCCCATGCGCCAGACAGCGTAGCCCCGCGGGCGCCAGGCGTCGGACACACGCACCTGATTGTAGGCGGTCACCGCGTCGAGGAACCAGACCTGATGCTTGGCGCCGTCTTCTTCGGCGTAGGAGAAATTGGGGTTCAGCGAGGTGGGATCGAAGCCGATGTCCACGCCGGAGTCGTGCGCCGACAGGGTGGCTTCGTGGAAGGTCACCGCCTCCGCGTCTCCGCCGTTCTTCCAGTCGTATCCGAAGGCGCCCACCGCCATCACGACCTTGTTCGGATCGAGCCCCGACATGTCGGCTGAGAGGTGGCTCTCGAACCAGTCCTGCCCCGCCGTCGGCCCCGCACCGCCGGTGAAGTAGTGTTCGTCATAGGCCATCAAGACGAGGGTGTCGGACGCCTTGGCCAGCGCCTTCAGGGGCCAGGCTTCGTCGTCGAAGGGCGCTGTGACCCAGATCTCCCGCCCGCTGGGATTGAAGGCGGCGTTGGCCTCGGCGATGAAGCCCGGATAAAGCTTGAGCGCCGCCGGAGACAGGTTCTCCAGGTCGAACATGTAGCCCGAGTATCCGCGCTTCTGGGCGAAATCTTTCAGGTTGTTGATCAGGTTCAGCCGCGCCTTAGGGCTGGTCAGGAGCTGATCGACGGTCTTGCCGTTGAAGAGGCGGTCGGAAGAGTTGTGCACCAAGGGCATCACCGAGGGGTGGCGCGTGCTCTTGGCGATGATGCTGTCGGCGCGAAAGTCGTTGGTGACGCTGATGTTGCCGACGCCGTCCTTCAGCAGCACCCACTGGGGCGCGACGATGTCGAGCTGGTTCACGTGCTCTGCCAGGGAGGATCGGGACCCTTCGTCCCAGCTCACATAGAAGCCGATGTTCAGCGGGCGCTGGCTCTTGCCGAGAAGCGCGCCAGGCTTGGGCACGCGGGTCCACTTCAGGGCGCCCTTGCCCACGCGCCCCGGCGGGGAGCGCAGCGCCGTCAGCACCCGCGGATCGCGGAAGTTCATCCCCGGCACGTGCGGGGCCAGCGCCAGCGTGGTGATGAAAGCTGCGAAGATGGCCAGGATCGCAGCGATCAGGAGGCCGACGCCGAACGCCGCACGCCGCTTTCGGCGGCCGGACGGGTCGTGGAAGATGGGACCTGCCATGGGGGATCAGCTCAAGCTCGTGGGTGCGCGCTTTAATTAGCGCGCGCGCAAGACTTGCGCAGCGCTTCTCGCCTTACGAATTTGTGGGAATTGGTTCAGGGCCAAAAAGGCCAGATGAAATAGAGACTTGACCTGCTGCGGTCATTTAACGCATCGGGAGCCGCCTCGTGCTGCTCGCGAAAATGTGATCTGAGCTGAAATGTAAGGTGGGCTCCTCCTCGAATCCCCTGTGTCCAACGATGCTCCCAAAAGCCGCAAACCCGCGTGTTCTTTGGGCGCCGCGCTCCGTTTAAGCGGTTCTGGCTTGCGCCCGGACAGGCTGGACGGGCCGAATCGCTGAAGTGGGCGCAAGTGTTGCGACGTCGCGGTTCAACTTGCTCCATTGTTGTTTTAACTCTGAATCAGAGGTTGCCGGTGTCAGCGCAGGTTCTAGACTTCGCTCGCGATAAACTCGACTCCGTCGGCCCTGTCGGCGACGCCCTCGAAGGCTCTCTGGAGTTGACCATCCTCATGCCCTGCCTCAACGAGGCGGAGACTATCGAGGTGTGCGTCGCCAAGGCCATGGGCTTTCTTCGCCGCGCCGGCATCTCGGGCGAGGTTCTGATCGCCGACAACGGCTCCACCGACGGTTCGCAGAAGATGGCCGAGGCGCTGGGCGCCCGCGTCGTGCAGGTCTTCGAGCGCGGCTACGGCGCGGCCCTGATGGGCGGCATGCGCGCGGCCCACGGTCGCTACGTCATCATGGGCGACGCCGACGACAGCTACGATTTCGAAAACCTCGACCTGATGGTGTCCGAGTTGCGCCAGGGCGCCGACCTCGTGATGGGCAACCGCTTCAAGGGCGGCATCGCCAAGGGCGCCATGCCCTTCCTGCACCGCTATCTCGGCAACCCGGTCCTCTCCATGATCGGCCGCCTGTTCTACAAGATCCCCGTGGGCGACTTCCATTGCGGCCTGCGCGGCTTCCACCGGGAGTCCATGCTGGCGCTCGGGCTGCAGAGCCCCGGCATGGAGTTCGCCTCCGAGATGGTGGTGAAGACCGCCCTGAACGGCCTGAAGATGGTCGAGGTGCCCACCACCCTCGCCGTGGACGGCCGCTCGCGCGCGCCGCACCTGAAGACCTGGCGGGACGGCTGGCGCCACCTGCGCTTCCTCCTGCTGCACAGCCCGGAATATCTGTTCCTCGTGCCCGGTCTCACCCTCGTGACCGCAGGCGTGATCGGCTGCTGCCTGCTCAGCCAGGGCGCGGTGCATCTGACCCACACCCTGTCTCTGGACGTCCACACCCTGGTGGTGGCCTGCTTCTCCATCCTGATCGGCGCGCAGCTGGTGATGTTCTCCGCGCTCGCCCGTCGCTACACCGTGATGGAAGGGGTCCTTCCCACTTCGCGCGGGTCGCAGCACCTGATCCTCGGCCTGACGCTCGAGAGCATCCTGCAGGGGGCGCTGGTTCTGCTCCTGGCCGGGAGCGCGGGCGTCGCCTGGGCGATCTACGGCTGGGCGCAGGGCGGCTTCGGCCCGATCCTCTACAACAACGTCATGCGCCTCCTGGTGCCGTCCATGACCGCCATCGCCCTGGCCATCCAGCTCGGCGCCGCGGGCTTCCTGGCGTCGGTCTTCACCCTGCGCCGGGCCTGATGCAGCCTGCCGGCCGGTCGACGCCGCTTCCTCGCCGGTTGACCAGCCTGATCGACCGGGCGAAGGCCCGCGCCGGCACGCTTCGCGCGCCCAGCGTCCGCGACGACGGCCCGCCGGCCAAGCGTCGCCGCCTGAAGGCGGTGTTCATGGCGCTGGTGGGCGCTGCGCTCCTGATGATGGCCACCATGGTCATCGGCCGTCCCAGCGTCTTCACGGACACCGACGACTATTACGCCCAGGGCCGCAGCATCGTGCGCGCGCTGGACAAGTGGGCCTTTCACGGCGTGCCGATCCTGAAGTGGGATGACGTCCAGTACCGCCAGAGCCACGACGACGGCGGCGACGAGGAGCCGGTTCACAACCAGGACGGCGCCCGCTCGGCCTATTACGGTTTCGCCCTCTACACCCTGCAGTCCATCGGCACCCTCTGGCTGTTTGCGTTCGCGCAGGCGGTGGTGGCGGCGGGCCTGATCTACGCCCTCTGGCGGGCGGCGGCGCCCAGGGCGGCGGACTGGACCTATGTGGCGATGATGGGCGGATTGGCGGCCCTCTCGACCCTGCCGGTCTACACCGGGTTCGCCATGCCGGACGTGTTCGCGGGCTTCGCGGCGATCTCCACCATCCTCCTGATGATCTATCCCGATCGGTTCAACTGGCGGGCGCAAGTGGCGCTGTGGGCGCTCCTGGCGGCCGCGATGAACTTCCATATGTCCAACCTGATCACCTCCATGGTGCTGACGGGGGCCAGCATCGCGGCCCTGATCTGGTTTCGCGCCCCGTGGGGCGACCTGATCAAGCGCGGGGCGACGGTGCTGCTGGCGGCTGTGGTCGCCATCGGCGGCGCCTCCGCCTACGCCCACATGGTGCAGTGGCGATCGGGCGACGAGCTTGGCCACCCGCCCTTCCTCACCGCCCGCGTGCTGGCCGACGGGCCGGGCCGCGACTACCTGCAGCACGCCTGCAAGGCCGGCTCGCCCTATGTGATCTGTGCGTTCAAGTGGCTCCCGCTGGACGACAGCGAGGACATCCTCTGGTCCGACGACGCCGAGCGGGGCATCTTCAACCTGTCGGAGTTTCCGACAAGGCAGGCGATGGAGCATCAGGACGTCAAGTTCGCCCTCGCCTCGACGCTCTACGACCCCGTCGGCCAGATCAAGGTCTCGCTCGACAACTGGCGCCAGCAGATTTTCAACATCCGCCTCGACGAGCCGCTGCTCAATCCCGGCTTCTACCTGCATGACCCGTACTGGAAGACCACCAACCTGCCCAAGCTCATCAAGAGCACGGGCGCACACTGCGGCGCGAAGCCCGGCAACTGCGCGGTGGGCTTCGATCCCGAGGCGATGGCGCTGTTCGACGGCGTGATCGCCTTCGTGGCGGCGGGGTTCGTAGGCTGGCGGCTGCACCGGATCGGTTTCATCCGCATGTGGCGCCGACGCGATTTCGACGACCCGGTGTTCCGCGCCTCCATCGCCGCCGTGCTGCTGATCGTGGCGGTGATCCTGAACGCGGCGGTCTGCGGCGCCATATCCGGCCCGTTCCCGAGGTATCAGGCCCGGATCGTTTGGCTCTTCACCTGCGCCGCCTTCCTGTTCGAGATCGCCGTCCGCGCTGCGCCGAGGAAGCGCCACCTGAAGCTGGTGGGCGAGGACTGACGGCCGGGCCCTCGTCCCCAAATTCCATCCTCCGCTGGAAACCCTCGCGCTTTCAGGTTAGCCATGCGGTCGGGATCAGTGGTTCGGGGGCGGCGGTGTTTGCATTGCGATTGAGGGTCGGCCTCGCCATGGGCGCGCTGGCCCTGCTGGCCGGCTGCGAGACCACGGACGGCGCCAAACCGGCGACGCCCCCGGCGTCGTCCAGCGCAGCCGCCCACGAGCAGAAGGCCCTGCCGCGCGGGCTCGACGCCTCGCTCAATCCCGATCCGTTCCCCTCCACCTACACGCCCATGCCGAGCCGTCCCACGGCCATCGTCGGCGCCAACATCCTCACCGCGGCCGGGCAGGAGATCGACGGCGGCGTGGTGGTCATGGCCGAAAACAGGATCCTCGCGGTCGGCCCTGCCGGAACCGCCGTGCCCGCGGGCGCCGTGGTGATCGACGGCAAGGGCAAGTGGGTGACGCCGGGCGTGATCGACGCCCATAGCCACCTCGGCGTCTACCCCTCGCCCGCCGTCCAGGCCCACTCGGACGGCAACGAGGCCACAGATCCCAACACCGCCTACGTCTGGGCCGAACACTCCATCTGGCCGGAAGACCCCGGCTTCGACCGCGCCCGCGCCGGCGGCGTGACCACGCTGGAAGTGCTGCCGGGCTCGGCCAACCTGTTCGGCGGCCGCGCCGCCATCGTCAAGAACGTGCCGGCCATCACCGAGCAGGCGATGAAGTTCCCCGGCGCACCCTATGGCCTGAAGATGGCCTGCGGCGAGAACCCCAAGCGGGTCTACGGCTCCAAGGGCCGCTCGCCCTCCACCGCCATGGGCAATGTGGCGGGCTACCGGAAAGGCTGGATCGACGCCGCCGACTACACACGGAAGTGGGACGATTATCACGCCAAGGTCTCGAAGGGCGAAAAGGCCGAGCCCCCGAAGCGCGACCTGACGCTGGACACCCTCTCGGGCGTGCTGCGCGGCGACATCCGCATCCAGAACCACTGTTACCGGGCCGACGAGATGGCGACCATGATCGCCATCAGCCATGAGTTCGGCTTCCACATCGCCATGTTCCACCACGCGTCGGAGGCCTACAAGATTGCGCCCCTCCTGGCCAAGGAAGGCATCTGCATCGCCACCTGGGCGGACTGGGCCAACTTCAAGATGGAGAGCTACGACGGGATCGAGGCCAATGCGGCGCTGGCCCATCGCGGCGGCGTCTGCGTGGTGATCCACTCGGACGACCCCATCATCACCCAGCACCTGAACCAAGAAGCCGCGATCGCCATGGGCGCAGGCAACCGCATCGGTCTGAAGATCACCGAAGCCGAGGCCATCGCCTGGATCACCGCCAATCCCGCGAAAGCCATCGGCGTGCTCGACAAGACCGGCACGCTGGAGCCCGGCAAGATGGCGGACGTGGTCCTGTGGAGCGCCGATCCCTTCTCCATCTACGCCAAGGCCGACAAGGTGTTCATCGACGGGGCATTGGCCTTCGACCGCTTCGACCCGCGCTATCAGCCCAAGTCCGACTTCGAGCTCGGCCAACCCGGCGAAGGAGCCTTCCAATGAGCCGCGCTCTTCTTCTCGCCGCTGCGGCCCTGTTCGTGGCTGCGCCCGCGTTTGCTGAAACCGTCGCCATCACCAATGCGAAGATCGAGACGGTCGGGCCCGCGGGTGAGATCGCCAACGGCACGGTGGTGATCAAGGACGGCCGGATCTCCGCCGTCGGCGCGGGCGTGAAGGCGCCCGCCGGCGCCCGCATCATCGACGCGGAGGGCAAGGTGGTGACTCCCGGCCTCATCGCCGCCTCCACCAACCTCACCGTCGCCGAGGTGGACGGGGTGAAGGAGACCCGCGACGACCAGTCGGGCGGCAAGCTCGGCGCCGCGTTCGACGTGCAGTACGGGGTCAACCCCGCCTCCACCCTCATCCCGCTCGCCCGCCAGGGCGGCGTCACCCGCGCCATGGTCACCCCCATCGCCGGACGCGGCTTCGGTGGCGACGAGGAGGACAATCTGGTTACTGAGACCGCCGGCGCCGGAGACGGCCTCGCCCCCGCCGCGGGTCTTTTCGCAGGGCAAGCCGCCGCTGTGCGCTTGTCGGCCAACGACACGGACCCGGTGTTCAAGACCAGGGCGGCCATGGTGGTGGACCTTGGCGACGCCGGCGCGCGGATCGGCGGCTCCCATGCCGGCTCCCTGATCCTGCTCCGGTCGGCGCTGGCGGACGTGCGCGCCTACGCCGCCCATAAGGACGCCTACGAGCGAGGCCAGAGCCGCGCCTACGCCCTGCCGCGCGAAGACCTCGAAGCCCTGATTCCGGTGGTGGAAGGGAAAATGCCGCTTCTGGTGCGCACCAGCCGCGCCTCCGACATCCGCCAGGTGCTGAAGCTCGCCCGCGAGGAGCATCTGAAGCTCATCATCGAGGGGGCGGAGGAGGGCTGGCTCGTGGCGCCGGAACTGGCCGCCGCCGGGGTGCCCGTACTGATCGACACCGAGGCGGACCTGCCCGATCAGTTCGAAAGCCTGGGCTCGCGCCTCGACAACGCCGCCCGTCTGCAGGCGGCAGGTGTTACCGTCGCCATCGAAGGCAGCCGGGATTTCGACAACCTGCGCCAGGCCCGCTTCAATGCGGGCACGGCGGTCGCCAACGGCCTGCCCTATGGCGCGGCGCTTGCGGCGGTGACGATCAATCCCGCCCGCATCTGGGGCCTCGCCGACCGGATCGGCTCCATCGAGGTCGGCAAGGACGCCGACGTGGTGATCTGGAGCGGCGATCCGTTCGAGACCACCACCTATCCCACGGCGGTCTTCATCGCCGGCGCCGAACAGCCCAAAGGCACGCGGGGTTTGGAGCTGCGCGACCGCTACGCCAAGCCGGCGGACGGGATGCCGTCCGCCTACCATTGATCGGGCGGGGCCGCGGCGACGCGGCGGTTGAACTCTGACGGGCCATCGCCGATGGTCGCGCAAAATAACAGAGGAAACCGCCATGCATCTCTCCAAGCCCCGGATCGCGCCCGTCCCCGAAGCCGAATGGACCGAGGCGCAGCGCGCCCAGCTCGCGCCCATGGCCGAGCGCGGCCCGGTGCTGAACATCTTCCGCACGCTCGCGCGGGACCCGGACGCCCTGAAGTCCTTCCTGGCGTGGGGCAGCTACATCCTCAGCCGCCGCAACGCCCTGCCGCAGCGTGAGCGGGAGATTGTGATCCTCCGCATCGGCTTCCTCTGTCGCTCCGGCTACGAGTGGACCCAGCACAAGCGGATCGGCCTGAACTCCGGCCTGACCGAAGACGAGGTCCAGCGGATCAAGGGCGGCGCGGCCGCCGGCGGCTGGAGCGAGGCGGACGCCGCCCTGCTGGACGCCAGCGACGACCTGCACCATCGCCAGTTCATCGGCGAGGGAACCTGGACCGCCCTTCGCAAGCACTATTCCGAGAAGCAATGCATGGATCTGGTGTTCACCGCCGGCCAGTACACCCAGGTCTCCATGATCCTGAACAGCTTCGGCGTGCAGCTTGACGAGGGCCAGACCCTCGACCCCGACCTGAAGGCGTTCTGACCATGACCGGCAGATTGGCGGGCAAGGCCTGCATTGTCGTCGGCGCAGGCCAGACCCCCGGCGAGACCCTCGGCAACGGCCGCGCTATCGCGCTGCGCTTCGCCGAGGAGGGGGCGCAGGTGCTCTGTGTCGACCGCCATCCGGACCGGGCGGAGGAGACCGTCGCCTTGATCGCCGCGGCGGGGGGTATCGCTTTCGCCCATGCGGCGGACGTCTCGGCGATGGCGGCCTGCACCGGCGTGGTCGAGGCCGCGCTCGCACGCTGGGACCGTCTCGACGTGCTGGTCAACAATGTGGGGATCGGCGGCGGCGGCGACGGCCCGGCGCATCTGGCCGAAGAGCGGGCCTGGGACAGGATCATGGGCGTGAACCTGAAGGCGACCTGGATGCTGATCCACGAGGTCGTGCCGGTGATGCGCAAAAGCGGCGGCGGGGCCATCGTCAACATCTCGTCTTTGGCGTCCCTCGCGGGCGGTATCCAGGTGGCCTACGAGGTCTCCAAGGCGGGGGTGAACCGGCTGACCGCCAGCGTCGCCAACTCCAACGCCAAGTACGGCATCCGCTGCAACGCCATCCTGCCGGGGCTGATGGACACGCCCATGGCTGTCGCCGGCATCGCCTCGGCGCAGGGCGCGACGACGGAGGCGGTGCGCGCGGCCCGGAACGCCCGCGTGCCCCTTCGCGGCCAGATGGGCTCGGCCTGGGACACCGCCAATGCCGCCCTCTTCCTTGCCAGCGACGAAGCCGCCTTCATCACCGGCGCCCTCCTCCCGGTGGACGGAGGCATGTCGGTCCGAGTCGGCTAGGCAGCCTCTTCGCCCTTGGCCCGCGGCCAGCAGGCCATCGCCATCTCGACAATGCCGAGAAGCTTATCGCGACCAGCGCCGTCCTTCGCGAGGGTCGACATGCCCTGGACGATGGAGAAGGCGTGGCCGGCGAGCATGTCCGCGTTCGTGTCGGCAGGCAGGCGCCCATCGGCCACGTCCCGCGCGATCCGCGCGCGGAGCGTCGCCTCGATCTTCCGCCGGATCGCTGCAAGCTCCTCGCGGATGTCGGCGGCGCCTGCCGAGCTGCTGACGATAGAACTGGCGAGAAGGCAGCCCGGCGGCGTGTCCTCGCCCGTGTCGCCGATGGCGGCTGCGGTCAGGAGGTCATGCGCGGCGTCCCGCGCCGTCAACGCCGCCTCGATGGTCCTCACAACGGCGTCGGCGCCGCCGAGGTAGCGATGGACGGTCTCCCGAAAGAGGCGCTGCTTGTCTCCGAACGCCGCATAGAGGCTCGGCGGCGTGATCCTCATCTGACTGCAAAGGTCGGCGATCGAAGTCGCTTCATAACCCTGCGTCCAGAAAAGGCGCATGGCGACGTCCAGCGCGGCGTCCCGGTCAAAGGCGCGGGGGCGGCCCGTCCGGCGCGACGTTGATATCGCCGTTTGTTCCATAGTGATCGATATAGAACGCTTGACCGTCAAAGCCAACGGGCTCATAGCCCCGTTCTATATCGATCACTATGAAAGTAAGCCCATGTCGCTCACCGATTACCGAACCCTGGGACGTTCGGGACTCGTAGTCAGCCCGCTCGCGCTGGGAACAATGACGTTCGGCGTCGCGCGCTGGGGCATGGAGCGACCGGAGGCCGAAGCTGTATTCGACGCCTATGTGGAAGCCGGTGGCAACATCGTCGACACCGCCGACGTCTATGCCAGCGGGCGCAGCGAGGCGATGCTGGGCGAGATCATCGCCGACCGCGGGATGCGCGACAGCCTCGTCGTCGCGACCAAGTCCGGCTTTGCGGCGGGCAAGGGCGTGCACGCCGGCGGGAACGGCGCCAGGCACATCCATGCCGCGCTGGAAGGGTCGCTCCGCCGGCTCCGGACCGATTTCATCGACCTCTACTGGGTGCACGTCTGGGACTCGGTCACGCCGCCGGAGGAGTTGCTGGAGACCATGTCCGGCCTCGTTCGCGCGGGAAAGATCCGCTACTGGGGCATGTCCAATGCGCCCGCCTGGTATGTCGCCACGCTGACGGCGCTGGCCTCGAGGCATAGCTTGCCGGGGCCGATCGCGCTTCAATACTTCTATTCGCTGGTCAGCCGGGAAGTGGAGGCCGAACATCTGCCGTTTGCCCGCCACGCCGGTCTGGGCATGATGCCGTGGAGCCCGCTCGCCTATGGTCTTCTGACGGGTAAATACGACCGCACCACCGTGGAAGCCGGAGCGCCACGCACGGGCGGCCTGCCCAGCGACGCGGGCACAGGCGAGGCGAGGGCCGAGGACGACAAGCGGCTCGACGGGGCCAATCCCTTTGGCGACACGCTGTTCACCGATCGCAACTGGCGGATCGTCGATGTCCTGCACCAAGTCGCCAAGGAGATGGGCGAGACGCCGGCCCGCGTGGCCCTGGCCTGGGTGCTCTCACGGCCCGGGGTGGACACGGCCCTCATGGGGGTCAGCCGCGCATCGCAGGTGCACGACAATATCGCCGCTACCGATCTTCAAATACCCGCGGAGCAGATTGGAGCGCTCGACGCCGCCACGGCGCCGGACGCGGCGATGATCTATGGCCTGTTCACGCCGGCGATGCGCCAGCAGGTGGTGTTCGGTGGCAGCGCCGTCACGTCACGGTATTAGGGGGGCGTCGGCAAGGCGGAGTCTTCCGTTGCGCGCCGCTCAGTACCGCCAGCTCGTCACGTCCGCGCCCGTCGGAGCCGTCTTCTCGATCCGGTCAAGGATCTTGGGCAGGTATTGCATGTTGTAGTGCAGGCGGGAGTAGGCGTTGGAGAGCCTGGGGTCGCCGTTCCAGCAGTGCTCGGCACGGTCGCCATAGGCGAATTCCGCGTCGGCCTTGGGATCCTTCAGGCCCTCGATCGCATCCTGGGCGAAGTAGACGGCGCTGTTGAGGAAATAGGTGTCGGCCGAGCCCACATAGATGTGCAGCTTGCCCTTCAGCTTGGGGCCGAGCGTCGCCCAGTCGCGCTGGACAATGGCGGTCAGGTCGTAGTGGTCGCGCCAGTAAGCGGCGATCTTCGGGTCGATCTCGCCGGTCAGCTTGTCATAGATCGGGGCGGGATAGCCGTCCTTGCCTTCCGGCCCGAACACCGCCTGCCAGATGTCATACTGCTCGCCGGACCGCCCATGATCGCCGAGCGCCAGCTCATAATAATTGGTCCCGCGCTGGGTGGCGGCCACCACGCCGAGGTAATTGCGCACCGCCGGCTGCTCCACGTTTTCGTGGGCTCCGTCCTTGAAATAGGCGTTCTTGTCCTTGTAGAGGTCGATGGTGGTGTAGGCGCGAAAGTCGATCGGGTCCGGGCAGGCTATGAAGGCGCCGTTGTACATGTCCGGGTAGAAGACCTGGGTGGCCATCGCCTCCCATCCGCCGGTCGAGCCGCCGTAGGTGAAACGCGCCCAGCCCTGACCCAGACCCCTGAATTGTTTCTCGATATAGGGGATCAGCTCCTTGTTGATGGCGTCGCCATAGGGGCCGAGGTTGGCGGAATTCACCGCGTAGCTGTCGTCGTAATAGGGATTGGCGTGCTCGATCTCGATGACGATGAAGCGGGGGAAGTCCGGCGAGATCCAGCGTTGATAGGCCTTGTAGGCCTCCTCCTGCTCGATCCTGTTGTAGGCCGGCAGGTGGAAGCGTTCTGAATAGACCGGCTTCAGGTCGGGATCGGGCGGGGTGGTGCGGAAATCGGAGATGTCGTCCGGGAAGTGGCCGTGGAACACCATCAGGGGAAAGCGCGCGTCTGGGTGCTTGTCGAATCCGGCGGGCAGGAGGATGTGGGCGCCCAGATAGACCGGCCGTCCCCAGAACTTGGAGAGAAGTTCGCTCCTGATGGAGATGTGCTTGACGAACGCGGTGTCCGCCTTGGGCGCGATGGGCGGGATTTCCTGATCCATCGAGAGCGTGAAGCGCTGGGCCTTGCCGGGCTCGATGTGCAGCTTGATCGGCGTTGAATAAAGGTTGCCGGGGGCGAGGTTCCAGTGCTGGCCCTCGCCGCGGTCGGGCGCCAGCTTGATCACGCTGCCGTCGGCCCGGTGGAAGGTCTCGTAGCGGTTGATCAGGGCCTGCACATAATAGTCGCCGGGCTTGACGTCCTTCAGGCTCTGCACCGGCCAGCCGAAGCTCTTGCCGGCGGTGACCATCGTCGGCTGGTCCGGCTTCAGCCCGTCGACCGTCTCGCCGAACACCATCTGAGTGGTGGGCTCATGGCCGATCTGGTTGCGGGGCTCGTCGGATGGATCGGTGGAAAGAAGAAGCAGGAGGCGTCCGTCGATGGGCCCGGCGCTTTTCGCCTTCGGGAAGCTGATGGAGAAGACCGGCCCGGCGGTCGCGATCCTCGGCGCCGCCTGCGCCCATCCCGCCGATCCGCCCATCACCCCGATTGACAGGGCCGCACCCAGCATCGTCTCGCGCCAAACCGTCATGTGAACCCCTCTGAACCTTGGCCATGGTCATCCGGGCCCGGAGCGGACGCAAGGCCGATCAGTCTTCCATTATCTCCGCGGTGTGCTCTCCGAGCCTCGGCGGATGGCGGCGCACATTGGCGGGGGTGGCCGAGAACTTCAGCGGCGGCTTCATGTTGAAGTAGGGGCCCGCATCGGGGTGTTCGAAGCGCTCGAAGAAGCCCACGGCCTTCAGGTGCGGATCGTCCATCAGGTCGTCCAGCCGGTTGGTCTTGGTCACCGGGATGTGCAGGGGTTTCAGCAGGGCCAGCCACGCGGCGGTGGTCTTGGTGCGGGTGATGTCCTCGATCAGGCCATAGAGGGCGTGGTAGTTTTCCGAGCGCGCCTTCTGGGTGTTGAATCGGGCGTCCTGCATGTGATGGCCGAAGCCCGCCGCCTCGAAGAAGGCGACCCACTGCTTGTCGTTGTACGGGAGGAGGCCGATGTAGCCGTCCACGGTGGCGAACGGCTTGCGGTTGGGGTTGGCGACGCGGCTATAGGCCCACTGGCCCGTGGGAGGATCGAACACATGGCCGAACATGTGCTCCGCCAGATTGAAGCTGGTCAGGCACTCGAACATGGGGACCTCCACGAACTGGCCCTCGCCGGTCTTCTCGCGGTGATAGAGCGCGGCCAGGATGGCCTGCGTCATGAACAGGCCCGAGACCTTGTCGGCCACCAGCGACGGGATAAGGCGGGGGATCGGATTGCCGTCCGTGCGGGGCAGTAGGTCCGCAAGGCCGGACGCCGACTGGATCAGATCGTCGTAGGCCGGCTCTCCCGCATAGGGTCCGTCGGAGCCGTAGCCGGCGCCGTGCACATAGACGATGTCCGGTTTGATCGCCTTCACGTCCTCATAGCCGAGGCCCAGCCGCTTCATCCCGTCGTAGCGGACCGAGCAGGCGAAGACGTCGGCCCATTCGATCAGCAGCTTCAAAGCCGCCTGGGCCGGTTCGCTGGTCAGGTCCAGCAGCATCGAGCGCTTGTTGCGGTTGATGGTCATGAAGATGGGGCCGAGGTCTTGCGGCGCGCCCTCCGGCGTGTTGCCCGCCCAGCGCATGATGTCGCCGCCTTCGCCGCGGCCGCTGGCGGGGCTCTCCACCTTGATCACGTCCGCACCGAGGTCGCCCAGCATCTGGGTGGCGTAGGCGCCGAACACCACGCTGGTGAGGTCGAGGATCTTCACCCCCTTCAGGGGGCCGGTGGCCTCCGTCGCAAGTTCGCCCTGGGTCAATATCCGTCTCCGTCCGGTCTCTCGCCGGTCATAGCCCCGCGTTGATCGTTTGACACGCCCCCGCGCGCGAAGATAGTTAGGAAAGCTAACCACATTGACGTTCAGTCAAGGGTATTGGGTCAAGGCAGGAGGAAGGCGCCATGGATTTCGAGCTCGCCGAAGATCACCGGATGCTGAAGGATCTGGTGGCCCGCTTCGTCAGGGACGAATTGATGCCGCTGGAGGGCAAGGTGCTGGAGCGCGAGGCTTCCGGCAAGGGCGCCTACCTCACCAAGGAAGAGCGCCAGCGGATCGACCAGGTGTCCAAGAACCTTGGCCTTTGGGGCCTGGACGCGCCCGAGGAGATGGGCGGTCACGACCTGCCCGTGGTGGCCATGATCGGCGTCAACGAGGAGATGGGCCGCACGGTGACGCCCTACACCATCCCGCCCGACAGCCCGAACCTGCGCATGCTGGCCGCCACGGTGAACGCCGAGCAGCGGGAGATGTATCTGGCGCCCTACGCCCGCGGCGAGACCGTCTCGGCCATCGGCATCTCCGAGCCCGGCGCCGGGGCCGACCCGTCCGGCATGACCACCCGGGCGGTGCGCGACGGGGACGATTGGCTGATCAACGGGCGGAAGATTTGGACCAGCCGCGCGGCGGAGGCGGACTTCACCATTCTGATGGCCGTCACCAACAAGGAGAAGGGCGGGAGAGGGGGCGTCTCCGCCTTCCTGATCGACAAGGGCACGCCCGGCTTCAACGTGCTGCGCCGCATCCCCATGATTGGCGGCGCCTTCACCTATGAGGTGGCGCTGGAGGATTGCCGCATCCCCGGCTGGAAGCTGCTCGGCGTCGAGGATCAGGGCTTCGCGCCCATGCAGCTGCGCCTCGGCACCCGGCGGATGGAGATGGCGGCCTGGTGCATCGGCATTTCCCAGCGGGCGCTGGAAATGATGTTGGAGTACGCGCCGCAACGGAAGACCTTCGGCGTCGCCCTGGCCGACCGCCAGACGGTGCAGAACTGGATCGCCGACGCCGCCACCCGCATCCACGCCTGTCGCCTGATGACCTACGACTGCGCCTGGAAGCTGGATCAGGGGCGCGATGTCCGCTCCGAGATCAGCATGGTGAAGGCTTTCGCCACCGAGATGGCCTGGGAGGTCACCGACAAGGCCATGCAGCTCTACGGCGCCATGGGCATGACCAAGGAGCTGCCGCTGCACCTCTTCAACGCCATGGCCCGCAACATGCGCATTTACGACGGCCCCACCGAGGTGCATCGCTGGGTCGTGGCGCGAAACCTCCTGGGAAGCCGGCGATGACGAAGACGAGTTATGGCGACCTCTCCGTCGCTTGGGAGGGCCATGTGGCGATCCTGGAGATGCACCGGCCGCCCAACAACCATGTGGACCTCGTGCTGCTCACCGCGTTGGCCGACGCGCTCGACGACCTCGACGCCGACGATCGCTGCCGCGCCGTGGTGCTGCAGTCCGAGGGCAAGAACTTCTGCGGCGGGGCGGACCTCTCCGCGCCGCGCGGCGTGGCCAGCGGCGACGGCGGTGGGATCGGGCCCTTCTATGAGGCGGCGGTGCGGGTGTTCGCCGCCAAGACGCCGATGGTCGCGGCGGTGCAGGGCGCGGCGGTGGGCGCCGGCCTGGGCCTGGCTGTGGCCTGCGACTTCCGGGTGGCGGGTCTCGACGCCAAGTTCGCCGCCAACTTCGTCAAGCTGGGCTTTCATCCGGGTTTCGGCCTCAGCCACACCTTGCCGCGCCTGATCGGTCTGCAGCGGACCAACACCATGTTCCTCACCGGGCGCCGCATCGACGCGCAGCAGGCGTTCGACTGGGGGCTGGTGGACGTCGTCGCACCGGAAGGCGGCGTGCGCGACGCGGCGCTCCGGCTCGCCGCCGAGATCGCGGAGAATGCGCCGCTGGCTGTCCGCTTCACACGGGAAACGCTTCGGGCCGGGCTCGCCGACGCGGTGCGCGCCACCACGGCTCACGAGTTCGCCGAGCAGCAGCGCCTGATGAAGACGGAGGATTTCCGCGAAGGCGTGCGGTCCGTGAACGAGCGCCGGGCGGGCGACTTCAAGGGGCGGTGAGCCCGTTTGCTCCCCTGCGAAGCGGGGAGGGCGCCCGGAAGGAGTGGAGGGGGGCGTGCGGCCGGCGTAGCGTTCGGTCGTCCTTCGGATGGTCCCCCCTCCCATTTCATGGGGCGGGAGACGTCTTTTCGAACGCCATTTCCGCTTTCAGGCTTTCGATGTCCCGGTCCAGCGTGACGACGGCCAGCAGCTTGCCGTCCTTTTCATAGCGCACAGTGGCGTCGTAGTCCGCCAAGGACCCGTCCACCGTCGGAGGATCGAAATCCTGCGCATGGCCGTCGTAGTGGAAGGCCTGCTCGTACTGGGCGGACCAGAAGAACGGCACGTCGGTGAACGGCGCATCCTCGCCAAGGATGGCGCGCGCCACATGCTGGCCCTGCCGCTGCGCGTGGACCCAGTGCTCCACCCGGATGGCCTTGCCGGAGACCGGATCGGGATAGCGGGCGATGTCGCCGATGGCGTAGACGCCCTCGCCGGCGCGCAGGCGATCGTCCACCAGCACCCCATCGTCCACCTTGAGCCCCGCGGCCTCCGCCAGCGCCGTCCGCGGTTTCACGCCGGTTCCCAACACCACCAGATCGGCCTCCAGGGTGATCCCGCCGTCGAGGGCGAGCACGCCGTCGGCATAGCCCAGCACCTTGCGCCCGAGGTGGAACACCACGCCCTTCTTCTCGTGCACGCCCTGCGCCCAACGGCCCACCTCCGCCCCGAGAATCTTCTCGAAGGGCGTCGTCTCGGGCGCAACGACATGCACCTCCAGCCCACGCTTCTTTAGCGCCGCCGCAGCCTCCAGCCCGAGAAAGCTGGCGCCGATCACTGCGACCCGCTTCGCCTTTTCCGCGGCCGCGATCAGCGCCCTGGCGTCTTCCAGGGTCCGCAGCAAATGCACGTTGGGGCCATCGAGGCCCGTGGCGTGCGGTCGTTGCGGTTCGCCACCGGTGGCGAGGATCAGGATGTCGTAGGGCTGGCTCCGGCCATCGGCGGTCGCCACCACCTTCCTGCCTGTATCGATGCTTGTCATGCTCATCCCGGTGCGAAGATCGATCTTCTGCTCGAGATACCAGGCGGGTTCGCGCAGCGGCATCCACTCGGCGGGGGCGTCGCCGGTCAGGAAATCTTTGGAGCAGTTGGGCCGGTCGTAGGGCGCGTCTGCATCGGCGCTAATGAGGGTTACGGCGCCCTTGAACCCCCGCCGCCGCAGCATCTCCGCCGCCGCGAAGCCGCCCGCGCCGCCGCCGACGATCACGACGCGCCTGGCGTCTTCGGCAGGTTCGGTCTCCGCCCGCGCCTCAGCCTTCTTCGCCTTCACGAACACCGTGTCGCCCCGCACCTCCACGGTCCAGCAGGCGACGGGATCGAAGGCGGGCGCGCCCGCCGCCTCGCCGGTCTTCAGGCTGAAGCAGGCGTGATGCCAGGGACAACGCACCGCGCCGTCCTTGATCAGCCCATCGGCCAATGGGCCCTGATAATGGGTGCACGTGGCGCCGATGGCGTGGAGCTCGCCGTCGATCCGGGCGATCAGAACCGCCTCGTCTCCAACGCGGCCGCCGAGCATGCCGCCTTCCTTGATGTCCTGGGCTGGGACCCCCGCGGTGAAGTCGGGACCTTCGGGGGGCTTGTCGTCGCTCATGGCCGTCTCCTGCTTTGCAAGGAAACGCATCAGGAGCGGTTTGAGGTCAGCGGCTGAGGACGAGGGCTTCCGGCGTCGCATCCATGTGCGACAGTCGGCCAAGATAGCTCATGCCGAGGAGCGAGGCCGGCAGGCCGCCGCGCATCACCATCGCCTTGACCTGATCCACCCTGACGCCCGCCACCTCGATATGGTCCAGAGTGACGGCGGCGGCGCGTTGATCGCCCGCTGCGGTGAAGACCGGCTGGTCGAAATGGAGGCGGGCGAGATCGACGCCGAGACGCCGGGCGTCCGCGCCAGTGAGGGTTACGGCGCTGGAGCCCGTGTCCACCAGGAAGCGTACGGGCGCGCCGTCCACATTGGCGGTGGCCCAGTAATGGCCGTCGGCGGCCTTGGCGATGCGGCCCTGCTGCGGCGTGGGCTGGCGGGCGTTGGCAGCGATCTGCAGCACGCCGCCCCCGGCCGCGAGGGCCGAGAGGGTGGCGACAGTCAGCACCCCCAGATGTTTCAGGAACATGGCGTTTCGGGCCCAAAGGGATCGGTTCTCGACCTCATGACGCCACTCTACCGGCAAGCGGTTTGCATCCCGTGAATCAGGGGAAGATTGGCGGCGCGGACCGACGCTTCAGCGGACGAGGCCGAGCTTCTCCGGGCTGATCCGAACCTGTCGGGCCGGCAACTCCGCCATGATCTGGTCGCGCGCGGCAGGCTCCAGGGCGCCCCAGCGGGCGATTTCCGGCAGGGTGCGGAAACAGCCGAGGCACAGCCCGCTGGCCCCGTCGACGACGCAGACCTTGATGCACGGCGTGGCGATTGAGGGGGGCATGGACGCCATCCGCCCTTCATATCGCCGAACGCCAATCTTGGAAAGGATCGAGTCTAAGCTGTCCGCACGCAGATCAAGATGATCGGGCGTAAATTAAAAATAGTTTAGAAAGCGCATTGTCGTTCCGCTGTTAAATCTCCGTAATGAATGGATCATGAACTCCATTTAACTTGGATTGTGGTCGGAAGAGTCGCATTCATCGATTGTCGCTGATCAAAGAGATCAGCCAATATTCAACAGAACAGGAACTTCGCCATGACCTTCAATGCTTCAATCGCTGCCGCCATGACTGCCGCCGCTCTGGTTTTCGGAGCCGCCGGCGCCGCCTCCGCCCAATCGACCGCCGACGCCAACCCTTCGGTGACTGTCCGCCTGACCGACGTCGATCTATCCAGCAAGGACGGCGCCCTGGCCGCCATGCACCGGATCGAAGCCGCGGCCGACACGGTGTGCGGCGGTGAACCCGCCGTCCGCGAATGGACCCGCCGCGCCTCCTACGACCAGTGCCGCTCCACCGCCATCAAGGGCGCCGTCGCCGCCGTGGGCCGTACCGTCCTCAGCCAGGTGGCTGACGCATCCTACAAGGCTCCGGTGTTCTTCGCTTTGAACTAACGATCTTGACCCAATTGTCCGTGTCTCGCCTCGCATTCGCGGGGCGTTTCGCGTTTGAATTAAGGCGAGGTGCGCCGTGTTGTTCGATTTCGTGTCAGATCTGAAGCATTAAACTTAAGTAATGCGGGAATATGAACGATCCTTAACTTGATGAGAGACGGGCGAGGCTGCATTTAAGGCTAGCTCCTTGAGAGCCAATAAATATTCAATAGTCGAAGGAACCTTTCGATGCGCATCTACACCACGCTTCTCATCGCCTCTTCCGCCTTGGCTTTCGCAGGCGCCGCCTTTGCCGCCAGCAGCAACGATATGACCGACACCAAATACATCGCCGTCGCCCAATGCGCCGGGATCGCAGAAGGCGTCGGCGCCGACGCGGCGCCCTTCGCAGAGGTGCTCAAGGCCCAGTCCGCCAGCCGCCTCGGCGAAGTCATCGACCGCGCGGACGAGGCCCGCGCCGACGCCAAGCGCGACGCGTCCCATGCCGGCGTGGACGGCAAGGCCGGCTTCTCCCGCCAGCTTGACGGGACCTGCAAGAGCTATCTGTCCCAAGGCTAAGCCAACCACCAAGACGACCGTGACCCGCCCCGCGCCCCGCGGGGCGTTTTGCGTTTTGGCGAGGGGCGATCTTTCCGCTTACGCTAACGTCAATCTTGCAAAGGCCGCTGCGGGACTTATCATCAGACCAAATGTTCCAAAGCGCCGCGGGCAGCGGCCGGTGTATCTGGAGACGGCCTGATGAACCTCGATTTCGCCCCTGAAGACGTCGCCTTCCGCGAGGAAGTGCGCAAGTTCATCGCCGACAACTACCCCGAAGGCCTGCGCGAAAAGCAGGTTGAGGGCGAGGAGATGGCCAAGGAAGACTTCCTCTCCTGGCACAAGATCCTGGCCAAGAAGGGCTGGGTCGCGCCCGGCTGGCCTAAGCAGTTCGGCGGTCCGGGCTGGACTCCCACGCAGAAGTACATCTGGTCCGAAGAGCAGGCCCGCGCCGACACCGTGCCGATCCTACCCTTCGGCATCGCCATGGTCTCGCCCGTCATCATGGCCTTCGGCACCGACGAGCAGAAGGCCAAGTTCCTGCCCGCCACCTACAATGGCGACATCTGGTGGTGCCAGGGGTACTCGGAGCCCGGCGCCGGGTCCGACCTCGCCGGGCTTTCGACGCGCGCCGAGCGGATCAAGGGCGACGATGGCAAGGAATACTACCTCATCAACGGCCAGAAGACCTGGACCACCCTGGCTCAGCACGCCGACTGGGGCTTCTTCCTCTGCCGCACCGACCCGACCGCGAAGAAGCAGGAAGGCATCAGCTTCATCCTCGTGGACATGAAGACGCCGGGCATCACCGTGCGCCCCCTCATCACCATCGACGGCGGGCACGAGGTGAACGAGGTCTTCCTCGAGAACGTGAAGGTGTCGGTGGAGAACCGCGTCGGGGAGGAGAACAAGGGCTGGACCTGCGCCAAGTTCCTGCTCGCCCACGAACGCTCCGGCATCGCCGGCGTGGCGCGTTCCAAGCGCGGCATCGAGCGCCTGCGCGAGATCGCCTCCACTGAACTGGCCGACGACGGCGGCAAGCTGATCGACGACCCCATGTTCAAGCGCAAGGTCGCCGAGCTGGAGATCGATCTGGCGGCGCTGGAATACACCGAGCTGCGCACCCTGGCGGGCGAGGCCGCCGGCAAGGGGCCGGGCGTGGAGTCCAGCCTGCTCAAGATCAAGGGCACCGAGGTCGGTCAGCGCCTGACGGAAATGGTGCTGGAGGCGGCGGGCCATTACGGCGCGCCCTACTTCCGCGGCTTCCCCAAGGAAGGCGGCAACGCCCTGCCCATCGGGCCGGACTTCGCCCACCGCGCCGCCACCACCTATTTCAACATGCGCAAGACCTCGATCTTCGGCGGCTCCAACGAGATCCAGCGCAACATCATCGCCAAGATGGTGCTGGGGCTCTA
>Ga0302314_10000734_pt1 | contig 61186 bp, 53 predicted proteins | sample III_Palsa_N2_3_FD_200533 | JGI IMG/M metagenome (GOLD analysis project Ga0302314, IMG submission 200533) | Peat permafrost microbial communities from Stordalen Mire near Abisko, Sweden - III_Palsa_N2_3 | ecosystem: Environmental > Terrestrial > Soil > Palsa > Peat permafrost | place: Sweden...
ACGGCTCGATGCAAGCCCACTGTTCATCGGAAAACCAAAATAAATCAGACATGATATCGCCTCCCTCGAAAGGAAGTGAATCACATCTCTCAGCTCCTGTGAATCCCGTTTATGGGTCCGGACCCATGGCCCTCGAACCTTAACCCTTGTCACTTCGCATAAGCCTGAATCAGTTCATACAAAAACGCGCGGCCTTTCAGCAGGGACGCCACTTCCAGGTGTTCGTTCAGGCCGTGGATGCCGTTGAAGTCGGGGTTCGCCCAGATGCCGGGGACGCCGTAGGTCGGGATGCCGCTGGCTTCGAGGTAGATGCCGTCGGTGGCGCCGGTGGACATGGTTGGAACTAGGGGCACGCCGGGGAAGTATTTTGCGGTCAGGGCTTCCATCGGGTGGACGACTTTGGGGTCGAGCGGCGGGGCTTTGCCGATGGGCTGGTCGGGTTCGGCGGTGGTGACGGTCAGTTTGGGGTCGGCCAGGACCTGGACGAGGGCGGTGCGGATCTCTTCGAAGCTGTGGCCGGGGAAGATGCGGCAGTTGACGATCGCGCCGGCGCGCTGGGGCAGGGCGTTGGTGGCGTGGCCGCCGTCGAGCATTGTGGCAACGCAAGTCGTGCGCAGGGTTGAATGGAAACCGCGATCCTGGTCGAGAGTGGCTACGGCTTGCTTGAATGCGTCGGTGCCGGGGGCGGCGGTCGCGACGGTTTTCATCGCGGCACCCGTGGCGCCTGGAAATGCGTCGGAGCGGCGGGCGAAGAAGGCGCGGGTGGTGTCGTTGAGTTCGGCGGGGAAGTCGAAATCGCGCAAGTGGAGCAGCGCGGCGGACAGTTCGTAGATCGCGTTGTCCTTGATCGGGATCGAGCTGTGGCCGCCAACGTTCCGCGCTTCGACGCGGTAGTCCTGCGACGCTTTTTCGCCGACCTGCACCGACATCACGACGACTTTGCCGCCATCGACCACGCCTTTGCCATCGGTGCGGCCGCCGCCGCCTTCGTTCAGCGCGAATTCTGCGTCGATCAGTTCGCGCTTGTTTTTCGCGAGCCATTCCGCGCCGTTGAACGCGCCGCTGGTTTCCTCGCCGCAGGTCAGCGCGAGTTTGACGGTGCGGCGCAATTTGACGTGGGCTGCTTTCAGCCGGGCCATGCTGTCGGTCCAGATCGCGGCCATCGACTTGTCATCGAACGATCCGCGCGCCCAGAAATAGCCGTTTTCCTCGACCAGCTTGAACGGATCGCGGGTCCAGTCGGCGCGCTTGGCTTCGACCACGTCGAGATGCGCGATCAGCAGGATCGGTTTTTCGGTGGTCGAGGTGCCGGGCAGGATTGCGACGAGGCCGCCGTCCCTGGGGTGTTCGGGGGTGGCGAAATAGGTGATCTGGTCGTCGGCAAACCCGGCGGCTTTCAGATGCGCGCCCATGCGTTGCGCGGCGAGCGTGCAACTGCCGTTCGAGACCGCGGTGTTGGTTTCGACCAGTTCCTTGTACGTCGCGCGAAATGCGGCTTCGCTGGGGTCTTCAGCGGCCAGGGCGGTTTGCGTGGCGATCACGGCGAGCGCGGCGCCGGCCAGAATACGTGCGATCATTGGTATAAGTCCCCAGGTCAGAAGGCGTAAGCGCGGATCAGGTCGTCGAGAAACAGGCGGCCGGTCAAGAGCGATTTTACCTCGATACGCTCATCGAGGCCGTGCACGCCATTGCCATCGGGATCGCCCCACAGCCCGGGCGCGCCATAGGTCGGAATGCCGGCGGCGGTCAGGAATGTGGCGTCGGTATAGCCATTGGCCATCGACGGCACGAGCGTAACCCCGGGCCAGTATTTGGCGACCAGCTTGCGCGCCGGATCGAGCACCATGGGGTCGAGCGGCGGCGGCGGTGGCGCGGGGCGCAAGGGCGAGAGCGCGGTGACGCTGACTTCAGGGTCGCCGATTACGCGTTCGAGTTCGTGGCCGATCGCATCGACCGCGTGGCCGGGGAAGATGCGGCAATTGACCGTGGCGCGTGCGCGTTGGGGCAGGGCGTTGGGTGCGTGGCCGGCGTCGAGCATTGTTGCAACGCAGGTCGTGCGGATGTTCGAATGGAGGAACGCGTCGGTATCGACTTGCCACAGCGCGGCTTTGTCCGTGGGGTCGGCGGCGAGGGCGATCATTGCCGCGCCGATCGGGCCACCGCGCGCGGTGCCGACGTCGTGGAAATAGACGCTGGTGGTGGGGGTGAATTCGACCGGGAAGGTATAGGCTTCGATGCGGTCGAGCGCGTGGGCGAGTTGATAGATCGCGTTGTCGGGGCGCGGGGCCGAGCTGTGGCCGCCGCGATTGCGCGTTTCGAGGACGAAATTGGCGAAGGTTTTTTCGCCGACCTGGATGGTTTGCGCGATGACTTTGCCGCCGGTGCTGATGGGTTTGCCATTGGTGCGCCCGCCGCCGCCTTCGTTGAGCGCAAAGGCGGCATCGATCAGGTCGCGTTGGTTCGCGGCGAGCCATTGCGCGCCGTTGAACGCGCCATTGGTTTCCTCGCCGCAGGTCAGCGCCAGCTTGATCGTACGCTTGGGTTTGGCGTGGGTGCGCGACAGATTGGCCAGCGCGTCGACGAAAATCGCGGCGTGGGCTTTGTCGTCAAAGGCGCCGCGTGCGTGGAAATAGCCGTTGGTTTCGGTCAGCGTGAACGGATCGCGGGGCCAGTCTTCGCGCCTGGCCTCGACCACGTCGATATGGGCGACGAGCAGGAGCGGTTTCAGCGTGGTCGAATGGCCGGGGAGGATTGCGACGAGGCCGCCTTCGCGTGGATGGTCGGGCGCGGCGTAGGCGATCAGGCGGTCGTCGGAAAAGCCGGCTGCGCGTAATGTGTCGGCCATGCGGGCGGCGGCCAGGGTGCAATCGCCGTGGGCCAGCGTAGTGTCGGTTTCGACCAGCGTGCGGTAGGTTGTGCGGAATGCGGCTTCGTCCGGGCTGATTGCGTCGGGCACCGCCAGGGCTGGCGATGCGATAACGACGGCAAAGGCAGCGAAAAGCACGGAGCGGATCATTGCCGTACTGTGCCACCATTTACGCTGTGCGCAATGGCCGGAGCCCGCGATCAAACAAGGTACTGATATATAGTAAGTTCCGCTCATCCTGAGCTTGTCGAAGGACACGCGCCACGCCGGCCCAACAGGATAGCAACATCACCCGGACCGAACGTTGCGCGCATCCTTCGACAGGCTCAGGATGAGCGGAACTTTTTGATTTTCCGCAACAAATTATAACGTAATGCCAAAGGTGAATCCGGCAGTTTCGCTTGATTACGCCTTCCAACCCCCGCCGATCGACCGCGCCAATGACACTGCGGCGTTCAGGCGCAAAGTATGCACTTCGATCGCGCGGCGTTGTTCGAACAGCGCGGTGGTCTGCGCGGTGACCACGTCGAGGTAATTCGACGCGCCTTTCTCATACCGGACCATCGACAGGTCGGCCGCTTGTTGCGCTTGGGCGGCGGCGCGGGCGGCGGCGGTGTCTTCGTCGCCGAAATGGTGGAGCGACGACAGGCTGTCTTCGACTTCCTGGAATGCGTTCAGCGCGGTCGAGCGGTAGTCCGCAGCGGATTCGTCCCACTTTGCGCGTGCGGCGCGCACGCCGGCAGCGCGGCGGCCGCCGTCGAATATCGTTTCTGCGACCATCGGGCCCAGCGCCCAGAACACATTGCCCGCGGCGAACAGCCCGGCGATCGTGGTGGCATTGGTGCCGCCCTGCGCGGCCAGGTCGACGGTGGGGAAAAATGCAGCGCGCGCGATGCCGATCGAGCGGTTTGCGGCATACATCCGGCGCTCGGCCGCGGCGACATCGGGGCGGCGCTGCAACAGCGTGGCGGGCAGGCCGACGGGCGGGATCGCGACGGCGACGGTGTCCTTGGCGGGCACGATCGCAAAGGTCGAGGAGGAGGCGCCGACCAGGCTGGCGATCGCGTGTTCCAGTTTCGCCCGCGCGGCGCGCACATCGGCGAGTTGCGCCTGGGCATCGGCCAGTTCCGCACCCGACCGCCCGGTGTCGATGCCGGTCGCGATACCGCCGGAAAAGCGCGCGCGGACGACATTGTCGGCCTCGGTAAACGCGTCGATCGAGCGCTTGAGCAAGTCGGATTCGGCATCGAGCCCGCGCAGCATGATATACGTCGTGGCGAGTTCGGCCTGCAGGCTCAGTCGCATCGCCGCGGTGTCTTCGGCGCTGGCAACAGCCTGCGCACGCTTTTGCGCGACCGAATTGCGGATCCGGCCCCAGAGGTCGACTTCGTAACTGATCGAGGGCCCGAGCTGGTTGTTGCCATAGACCGCTTCCTGGTTGCTGCCGCGCAACGGACGATCATCGGACTGACGATTATAGCCGGGATAGGCGGCGACCCCGACCGTCGGCATCGTGTAGGACTTTGCAATCCCTAGCGCCGCGCGTGCTTCGTCATCGCGCGCCAATGCCGCGGCCAGCGACGGGCTGGTGCTGGCCAGTTGGTCCTCGAGCGCATCGAGCTGCGGGTCGCCCAGCGCGCGCCACCAGTCGGGCGCGATCGTTTCGGTCGTGGCGACCTGGTCGCCGGCCGCCCAGGACCCGGCCTCGTGAAACGTGGCAGGCGCGGCCAGCATTGCCGGATGATACGCGGGGGCCTGCGAACATCCGGCCAGCAGCATGACCGCGCCGGTCAGCAGCGTGCGTTTATTCACGCCCGCTCTCCACGCGAACGACCTGGCCTTCGCTGATCGAATCGGACGGGTTGGCGATCAATTGCGTGGCCGCGGTCACGCCTGCACTGATCTCGACTTTGCCGCCGAGATCGCGCCCGACCGTGACGGGGATCAGGTGAACCTTGCCCTGGCCATTGTGAATATCGGTCACGGTGCCGACCTGGCTGCCATGTTCGCGCAGGATCAGCGCGCCCGAGGGCACGATCAACTGGGTCGACACGCCGGGCAGCGCAAAGTGGACTTGCGCATAGCCGCCGGGTTTCAGTTTGAATTGCGGGTTGTCGGTCTTGAGCTGGACCTGCAGCGATCCGCTGCGCTGGTCGATCGCGTGACTCTGGTCGGTCATCGTCGCGGTAAACGTCTGGTCGGGGTAATCTGGCAGGACCAGGGTCGCGGTCAGGCCGCTGTGCATCGCCGCGGAATATTGCTGCGGCACTTCGACATAGACGCGGATGCGCCGTTCGTCGGCCATCGCAAACATCGGGGTCTGGTTGGTCGCGCCCGGGCCGACGAGATCGCCGACATCGGCATTGCGCTGCGTGATCACACCGGCAAACGGCGCGCGCACCGTGCCATAGCTCTTTTCCGCGAGCAGGCGGCCGAGCGCGGCGACCGCTTCCTCTACGCCCGCGGCATGGGTCTTGGCGTCGGCGTTCTTCTCGTCGGTTTCCTGGACGGAGACGGCCTTGCTTTTCATCAGGTCGTTCCAGCGCGCGGCGGTCGACCTGGCCAAACCGTATTCTGCGCGGGCGCGGTCGAGCGTGGCGCGGGCCTGGATGATCTGCTGATCGAGTTCGGGCGTGTCGATCGTCGCGAGCGGCGCATTCTGGCCGACGTCGGCGCCGATGTCGCGGGTCCAGGCATGCACATAGCCGCCGACGCGCGCATAGATGTGCGCGGTGACCCAGGCCTGCATCGTGCCGGGCAGGACCAGTTCATCGCTCTTGCCGCCGGTCGCCGGCGCGATCAGGCGCACGCTTGGCACCGACTGCTGATCGGAGGCGGTTTGCGCGACGCTCGAATCGCGCGTCCGCACATAGATCCCGCCACCTACGACTACCAATGCGGCGGCCGCGGCCAGCAGACCAACGCGGCCCAGGCCCTTTGGCGGTGCGGCGTCAGGCACGCCATGAGGGTCAGACATGCTGCAGTTCCTTCTGAATTTCGGTTTCCGTGTGACCGGTGCGCTTGCGATGCGCGATGGAGAACACCACCGGCACGAACACCAGCGTGGCAATCGTTGCAAACACCAGGCCCCCGATCACCGCGCGGCCGAGCGGCGCGTTCTGTTCGCCGCCTTCGCCCAGGCCCAGCGCCATCGGCGCCATGCCGATGATCATCGCGAGCGCAGTCATCAGCACCGGGCGGAACCGGGTCGCGCCTGCTTCGAGTGCGGCGCGCAGCGCGTCACCGGTTGCCTCCAGCCGTTCGCGGGCAAAGGTGATCACCAGCACCGAGTTGGCCGTCGCCACGCCCATGCACATGATCGCGCCGGTCAAGGCTGGCACCGACAGCGGGGTGTGCGTGCCGAACAGCATCCATACGATCCCGGCCAAAGCGGCGGGCAGCGCGGTGATGATCACGAGCGGATCGATCCAGCTCTGGAAATTGACCACGATCAGCAGGTAGATCAGCACGACCGCGCCCATCAGGCCAAGGATCAGGCCCGAAAACGCCGCATTCATCGTCTGGACCTGGCCGCGCAGGACGACAGTGGCGCCCTTGGGCAATTGCGCATGGGTCTGGTCGAGCACGCGCTGGATATCGCCGGCCACGCCGCCGAGGTCGCGGCCTTGCGTTGTCGCATAGATATCGATCGCGGGCTGGATCGCGTAATGGCTGATGACCGCGGCGGTACGCGCCTCGTGGACTTCGCCAAGGCCGCCGAGTGTCTGGAAACCGCCGGTCGAACCGGTGATCGGCACGTTGTTCAGCGCGCTGATCGTGTCGGCGCGGTACTCGGGCGACTGGACCACGATCGGATACGACACGCCGTTCTTCGGGTTGAGCCAGAATGTCGGCGCGACCTGGAACGATCCGGCCAGGTTGACCGACAGCGCGCGGGTGACGTCGTTTTCGGTGATGCCGACGCGATCGGCGAGCGAGCGATCGACATCGACCTGCAGCTCGGGATAATTGCTCGGCTGCTGGATGCGCACATCGGCGATGCCCGCGATGTTGCTCAACCGGCCGAGCACGCTGTCAGCATAGGCTTCGTTGGCGACATTGTCGGGGCCCGATACGATCACGTCGATCGGGGCCGGGGCGCCGAAATTCAGGATCTGGCTGACGATATCGGCGGGCAGGAACGAAAAGGTGGTGCCCGGAAACGCCTTGGGCAGGTCGAGGCGCAACTTGCGAAGGTAGTCCGCCGTCGGATGGTGGCCTTCCTTCAGCGTGATCATGATATCGCCGTCCTGCGGGCCGATGCCACCGTTGTTCGAATAGGCCATGTTGATGCCCGACACGGTCATGCCGATGTTGTCGATCACGGTGCCGGTTTCGCTGGCGGGGACCTGGGTGCGGATGTGCGCCTCGATATGGTCGAACAGCGCGGCGGTTTCCTCCAGCTTGGTGCCGGTGGGCGCGCGGACATGGATGCTGATCTGGCCCGAATCGATCGTCGGGAAGAAATCGCGGCCGAGGAACGGCACAAGTGCAAAGCTGGCGAGCACCAGGCCGAGGAACACGATCACAAACGCGCGGCGATGATCGAGCGCAATGCGCAGGGCGCCGACATACCAGCCGCGAAAGCCCTCGAACTGGCGTTCAAAGCCCTGCTGGAACCGGCGCAGCACATTGCGCGACTGCGGATGGCCGGTCATCGCATCATGGCTGACCATCTGCGCCGCGGTCGTGGGGGTGGCATGTTCGCGCAGCAGCCAGTTGGCCATCGTCGGCACCAAAGTGCGCGACAGCGCGAACGAGGCGATCATCGCAAACACCACCGATTTGGCCATCGGCGCAAACAGATAGCCCGCGACCCCGCCGAGGAAGAACATCGGCACGAACGCGATACAGATACACAGCAGCGACACGAACGCGGGCTGCACGATCTGCTTCGCGCCATCGAGGATCGAGGTTTCGACCGCCTTGCCCTGCTCGAGATGCCAGTTGATATTCTCGATCGTCACCGTCGCGTCATCGACCAGGATCCCGACTGCAAGCGCCAGGCCGCCAAGCGTCATGATGTTCAGCGTCTCGCCGCTCACCGCCAGGCCCATCACCGCGGCCAGAATGGCCAGCGGGATCGAAATCGCGATGATCACGGTCGACCGCCAGGATCCCAGGAACAGCAGGATCATCAGGCTGGTCAGCGCGGCCGCAATCACGCCTTCGCGCACCACGCCGCTGATCGCCGCCTTCACAAACAGCGACTGGTCGGACAGGAAATCGATGTTCAGGCCATCGGGTAGTGCCGGGCGCATCCGGCCGATCACCGCGCGGGCATCCTCGACGATCGAGATCGTCGATGCACTGCCGGCTTTCAGCAGGGTCAGCAGCACCGAGCGCTGGCCATTGACGCGCACTTCGTTCTGCTGCGGCGGCGAACCGTCGTGGACATTGGCGACATCGCGCATCAGCACCGTCGAGCCGTCGACCGTGCGGATCGGCAGATTGTTGAGCGCAGTGATCGCTTCGGGCGCATTGTTAAGCCGCACGTTGTATTCGAACGCGCCGATCCGCGCGGTACCCGCCGGGATGACCTGGTTCTGCGCGGCCAGCGCGGTGCCGACATCGGCCGCCGACAGATGGCGCGCCTGCAATGCTTGCGGATCAACGTCGATCTGGATCTGGCGCACGCGGCCACCATAAGGCGATGGCAAAGCCGCACCCTGGACCGTGGCGATGCCGGTGCGGATCTGATTGACCGCGATGTCGAACATCTGCTGCTCGGACAAAGTCTTCGACGACAGCGCCATCTGCAGGATCGGCACGGTCGACGCGCTGTAGTTCAGGATCAGCGGCGGGGTGATACCCTGGGGCAACTGCTTCAGCACGGTCTGCGAGGCCGAGGTGACTTGCGCGGTCGCGGTGCGGATGTCGACGCCGGTGCGGAAGAACACTTTTACAACGCCGATGCCGTTGTACGAATTGCTTTCGATATGGTCGATGTCGTTGACCGTCGCGGTCAACTGCCGCTCGTAGTAGAACACCACGCGGCCCGACATGTCCTTCGGCGCCAGGCCGTTATACTGCCATACCGCGGCAATCACGGGCACGCGAATATCGGGAAAGATATCCGTCGGCGTGGTCACCCAGGCGATTGTCCCGCCCAGCATGATCAGAATAGCCATGACCACGAATGTGATCGGCTTCGACAGGGCGATTTTGACCAGTTGCAGCATGGTGGAGGCTTTGCGCGTGTGGTGGGCGTGGGGCAAATAAACAAAAATTCACGCCGCGATTTTGCGCCTCCTCCCGCGGAGTCGTCGTCCCGGGCTTGACCCTGGATCCCACTTCTTCTGCCTTTTCGACCGTGGAAAAGAAGCGGGATCCCGGATCAAGTCCGGGATGACGGGGGGGTGTCTAGCCGAAACGCGGTGCGACAATCCGCGCGGCGAGGCCGGGGTCTGCGCCGTCGCCGGCCGGATCGAGTTCCAGCACGAACCCATGCACCGCGACGATCACCGCGACCAGGCTGAGCCCAAGGCCGAAGCCCGGCGTCGCCGCTGCGCCGCCGCCGCGCTGGAACCGTTCGAGCACGAGCGCGCGTTCGGCAGGGGCGATGCCGGGGCCCTGGTCGGTCACGGTGATCGCGATGCTGTCGTCGCGGTCGGTGACGCTGATGGCGATGGTCCCGCCGGCCGGACTGAACTTGATCGCGTTTTCGACCAGGTTGCTGACGGCTTCGAACAGCAGTCGTTCGTCGCCCAGCACCGCCATCGTGCCATGGCAGCTCGCGATCAGGGTGATGTCGCGCTCTTCGGCCAGCGGTTCGTACAATTCGGCCAGGTCGCGCGCCATGTCGCACACGTCGACGGCGGCAAAGTGCGCCTGGCGGTGCGACGCTTCGAGTTCCGACATCCGCAACAGCGCGCGAAACCGCGCGAGTACCGCGTCCAGTTCGTCGCGCGCACCCAGCAACAGTGTGGCCGCGTCGCCGCCCGGATCGCCAGCCAGCACGGGCAACAGCGCGATCCGTTCGAGCCGGGTGCGGACGTGCGACAGCGGCGTGCGCAGGTCGTGCGCGATCGCATCGGTCGCGCCCTTGACCTGGCGCAGCAGGCGCTCGATTTCCTCGACCATGACATTGATGATCGCCGCGATCATGTCGAATTCATCGCCGCGCCCGCCGACCGCGATACGCAAATCGAGCTCGCCCATCGCGATCCGCGCGGCAGTCGTCTCGAGCCGGCGGATGCGGCGCATCGGCCCCAGGCTCAGCACCAGCCCCGCGCCAAGCGCGACTGCAACCGCGCCGCCGCCGGTGACCCACATGATCGCCAGGATGCGCGCGCGCAGATCGAGCCACGGGCTGATGTCGCGCGCAACCACCACGATCAGCCCGCCGCGCGTCGCCAGCGCCAGCCCACGCAGCGGATCACCACGCGGCCCGCGCCGCTCGAACATCTGCCCGATCGGAAACGGCGGCGTCATGCTGTGATCGCCGACCAGTTGCCGGTTCGCACTGTCGAACACCGCTACGTTTTCCAGAAGATGGGTCGAATCTTCCACCGCCAGGCGCGCGGCATGGAGTGTGTGCGCGTCATCGCCGGATGCCACCAGATGCATTTTGGTCGTGATCGACAGGTCGGTCCGCGTGTTCAGCTCGGCGCTGGTCTGCGCATAGACCAGCCACAGCGCGGCGAAGATCGCGATTGCGAACACGCCGGTCAGCCCCACCGTCAGGCGAAACGCGGTCGTGTGGCGCAGGTCGATCAGGCGCGGCTGGCGGTTCATGGACATGACTTATACAAAATCCTGATGACAGCGACTGAAATGGTGCCTCCGGCTGGCTTTTAAGGGCCTCCGGCGGGCAAGGGCCAAGGGCCCTTGCATCCCGTTACCGTCCGCGTTGGTGCACCTGTTCGGCGAAGCATCCCGCCGCTGCGTCGGGAGACAATATGTTCGCTGCGCGGCTGGGTGCAAATGCATGGTTAGTGCGCAGTTCAAGACGGTAACGGGTTCAAAGGGCCCTCGGCCCTTTGCCGCCGGAGGCCCTGAACAAAATCGACAAATTCGGCATCAGATTATGAAACCGCCAGCCGATACCCTTCGCCCTTGATCGTTTCGATCATGGCGGACCGGCCTGGGCGTTCGAGCTTGCGGCGCAATTTGGCGATATGGACATTGATCAGGTTGTCGCTGGCTTCGAAATAGCGGCCCCAGACCTGTTCGAAAATCACCTGGCGCGCGACGACGTGCCCGGCATGGCGGACGAGGAATTCGAGCAGGCGGAACTCCTTGTTGACCAGGTCGAGCGTTTCGCCATCGACCCAGGCCTTGCGCTTGACCAGGTCGAGCGCGATCGGCCCCGCGCGCAGGAAACCGTCTTCGGGATAATCGCGCGCGCGGCGCAGCAGGACTTCGATGCGGGTGACCATTTCGGCAGGCGAAAACGGTTTGGCCAGGTAATCGTCGCCGCCGGCGCGCAGGCCGGCAATGCGTTCATCGACATCGCCGAGCGCCGAAATCACCAGCACCGGCGTCGTGATCTGCCGCGCGCGGATCCGCGCCACGAGCGTCAGCCCGTCGATCCCGGGCAGCATGCGGTCGACCGTCGCGGCATCGAAGCGTTCTGCGCCGAGCCGGTCGAGCGCCAGCCGCCCGTCGGCCAGGTGCACCACGTCATGCTGTTCGGCCGTCAGCGCCGCGCAGATCAGCGCGGCGGTTTCGGTATCGTCCTCTACGACCAGGATATGCGCCATGGGCCCGGTTTCTCTTGTGTTGTTGCACGCGAAATCGGCCCGGCGGCCCTTTCGATCAAGTAAAATCGGTTTCACCTTGCAGCCGCAGGGGGCGCCGGGCCATGATGCGCCCATGGCAAAACCCATGAATATCGTCATGCTGACCGGCGCCGGCGTCTCGGCCGAATCGGGCATCGACACCTTTCGCGCCGGCACCAATGGCCAACCGAGCCTGTGGGAACAGCACCGGGTCGAAGACGTCGCCACGCCCGAAGCGTATGAGCGCGATCCCGATCTCGTGCTGCGGTTCTACGACATGCGCCGCGCCGCGATCCAGACCAAGGCGCCCAATGCGGCGCATCTGGCGCTTGCACGACTGGAAGCCGCATGGCCCGGACGGATCACCGTCGTCACCCAAAACGTCGACGACCTGCACGAACGCAGCGGATCAAAAACCGTGATCCACATGCACGGCGAACACCTCAATGCCTGGTGCACGACATGCGACGCCCGCACGCGTTGGACCGGCACCCTGGCGGATCGCCCACCATGCCCCGCATGCGGCGCCCGAACGCTGCGCCCCGATATCGTCTGGTTCGGCGAAATCCCCTACCGCATGGACGAAATCCAGGCCGCACTGGCGCAAGCCGACCTGTTCGTTTCGATCGGCACCTCGGGCGCGGTCTACCCCGCCGCCGGCTTCGTGCGCCTCGCCCGCGACCTCGGCGCGCAAACGCTCGAACTCAATCTCGACCGCTCGCAAGGCTCCGCCTGGTTCCACGAAACCCGCCTCGGCCCCGCCAGCGAAGTGGTTACCGCCTGGGTGGACGACCTGCTAGGCTGACGTCGCGCAGGTGCTGCACGTGGGATCCTTGGCGATAAACATCGGCCGCAACGACGGCGCCAAGCCATCGATCACCACCAGCTTGCCCCACAGTGGATCGCCCAAAGTGGTGCGCCCATCCAGCACCACCCGCAAAGCATGCATCGCCGCAAACGCGCCCACAACGCCAACCATCGCGCCAAGCACGCCATCATCCGCGCACGTATCGCAATCCTCGGCATCGAACGCATCGCCGACAAAGCAGCGATAACAGGCGTGATCGGGCAGGTGTCCCGCGAAATTGGCGACCTGCCCCTGAAATCGCGCCAATGCTGCGGTGGTGAGCGGCACGCCCAGGTTTACACAAGCATCGGCGACGGCGAGCCGCGTGGCGAAATTGTCCGTGCCGTCGAGCACGACATCGGCGCCCGCGAGCAAAGCCGGCGCGTTATCGCCATCGATCCGCACGACATGCGCTATGACGTCGAGGGCCGGATCAAACTTTTGGGCCCACTCTGCGGCCACTTGCGCCTTGGGCTTGCCGATATCGGCCGGTGTAAACAGCGTCTGTCGCTGCAAATTCGAAACCTCTACAACGTCGTCGTCGATCACGGTCAACCGACCAATCCCGGCGCCCGCGAGATACTGCAACGCTGGGTTACCGATCCCGCCCATGCCGACGAGCACCACATGCGCACTGGCCAGCCGGGTCTGGCCGATGCCGCCGACTTCGGGCAGGACGATGTGGCGGGCAAAGCGGTCTAGGCGGTCTGGGGTCATTGCGGTGACGTAGGATGTGCCAAGCATTTTTGCGAGGGTTTAGGGGCCTCCGGCGGGAAGAGGTATCGCCCATACGCGCCACAGTAATTATTTCGTCATCCCGGACTTGATCCGGGATCCCGCTTTTCTTTGTGTGGGCGCTCAAAATCGGGGGATCCGAACAGAAAGGTAGCGGGACCCCGGATCAAGTCCGGGGCGACGATAATCTTGTGTTCGCGCCTAGGGGCTGTTGCCCGTAGATCCCGTCAGTTTCTGCCGTTTATCGCAATGATGCTGCTGGTTCGGGCTCTGACTTCCGGCGTGGCGAGGCAGGTTGCCGCAGCCTCATAGCCGTGTCCGCCTGGATGAATGTCTACCCGAAATGGGGGGCTGTGGTTTGCGGGGCAGATTATCACGGCTTCTTCAGGGCCAACCAGATCGAGGTCGAGAATGGCCGACGATCGGGTCATCAGGAAAAGTCGGCGCTTTTGTCGTGTCCTGACGCGCAAGCGCGCGATCAGGGCACGCTGGGTCGCGTCGCATAAGCCTTCTTCGACCATGTCGATCACCAGAATGGCAGAGGCATCTGCTTCTAGTGCCATGACGAGCGCCCGCAGTGCGTCCGTGATCGTCGCACCTTCTTCTTCCAGCCAACAGAGTGTGTTGTGCACCCGAGCGGCAAAGGCAGCGTCCTCATCACAGGCAATATCGGTGATGACACGATCGAGCCTGACAAACACGCCGCCCGGCAGTTCAGCGGCCAGGCGTTGGGCAAAGCGTGTTTTGCCGCTCCCGAGGGGCCCGGTTATGAAATTGAGCGCGCGAATATCGCGCAGCTCAAACCACTCACCGCCCCATGGCCAGGGCAGTTCGAAGCCCACAGTCGGATTGCTGTCTTGCCCGAGGGCGGACTGGAGGGCGCTGGCGCTCGGGCTTATTCCCTGACGCAGGTCGTCGCGCAGGCGCCTCAACTTCATGAGCGCCGTCTCGGTTTGCGAGAGTTGAAGGCGCAACTGATCCTCGTGCGCGGCGAGGCCTGAATCCAATGCGTGAGGGTCGCCATCCAAAGCGCGCGCGACCTGCATCAAGCTCAAGCCCAGTCTGCGCAGCGACAGAATTTCCGTGATCCGGTCCAGATCCTCCGGGCTGTAAAGGCGCCATCCCGCAGCGGACCGGCCGGGCGAGATCATCCCGCGTTGTTCGTAAAGGCGCAGTGCCTTTGTGGATACGCCGAGGTGCGCGGCGGCTTCTGAGGGGCCTAGATTGCGGTGTTGCGGGTTCATGGAGCGCTCCATCTGGATTGAACCCCTCGTCTATCCGGCTGTCCCCAAGGTCCGGGTCAATAGCCCCGTGGCAATAATTCAGGCGCCCGATCAGGCGGGCAGTGTGTAGCGGAACTGGTAGTCGTGGCGGCCGGGCGTGATGATGATGGTCATGGAGCCGGTCAGGCCCGCCAGGCCTTCGGTGCCGGAATCGGGTACGACGACGACGGTTAGTGATGGGGTGCCTTTGTCCATCAGGCCGTTGTGTTGGAGCGTGAACGAGCCTTCGCGGCCGGCCAGGGTTCCGGTTACGCGTTCCATTGCGACGTAGCCTGCGGAGCCTTCGACCGGGCTGCGGAAGGCGAGCATCTGGCCGGTGCTGGTTCCGGACAGGTCGCCGTGGAAGGTCTTGTCGAGTGACATGGTGGCGATCGGGCTGTCGCCGGGGCCGATGGGGGCTAGTTTTACCTCGAAGGTGCCGGTTGCTTCGTTGTCCATTGGGTCCCCCGTTCTGCGTTTGTGGCTGAAGTCAGCGTAAGACAGTGGGGTCCCGGGTCAAGCCCGGGACGACGGCTGAGAGGGATGTTTGGTGGGCGGGGTTGCGGATTTCTCGAGCCCATCGCCGGAAGACGATATAGCTGCGGCGAGACGAGAGGCAGCGAAGGCGCGCGGATCAAGACGGTAACGGGTTCCTAGGGCAATGGCCCTAGGCCGCCGGAGGCCCTGCTCAATCCTCCAACTGCCGCAACAAAGTCCGCACATCCCCATCCATCTCGGCATCGCGCGTGCGCAATTCCTCGATCAACCGGACAGCGTGGATCACGGTCGAGTGATCGCGGCCGCCGAATTTGCGGCCGATTTCGGGGTAGGAGCGCGGGGTCAGGACTTTTGCCAGGTACATGGCGACCTGGCGGGGGCGGACGACGGCGCGGGCGCGGCGTTTGGAGGCCATTTCGGTGCGGTCGACGCGGTAGAACTGGCAGACGGCGCGTTGGATTTCGTCGATGGTGATGCGGCGGCGGTTGGCCGAGAGTATATCGGTCAACTGTTCTTCGGCGAGGGCGAGGCTGACGGGTTGGCCGGTCAGTTGCGCGTAGGCGATGAGCTTGTTGAGGCCGCCGACGAGTTCGCGGACGTTGCGGTTGATGGTGCGCGCGAGGAATTCGATCACGTCGGCGGGCACGCTGTTGGTGCCGCCGAAGCGGGTCAGGCGGTGTTCGAGGATCTTGCGGCGCAAGTCGATATCGGCGGGCTGGATATCGGCGACGAGGCCCATCGAGAGGCGCGACAGGAGGCGCTGTTCGACGCCGTCGAGGGCCTGGGGCGCGCGGTCGGCGGCGACGACGAGGCGTTTGCCGGCGCCGAGGAGCGCGTCGATCGTGTGGAGGAATTCCTCCTGGGTGCTGGATTTGCCGATGATGAACTGGATGTCATCAACGAGCAGCAGGTCGAAGCTGCGCAGGCGCGTCTTGAAATCCATCATTTCGTTGCTGCGCATGGCTTGCACGAATTCGATCATGAAGCGTTCGGCGGAGCAGTAGAAGATGCGCGCGCCGGGGCGGGCGGCGCCATAGGCGTGGCCGATCGCGTGGAGCAGGTGGGTTTTTCCCTGGCCGGTGGAGGCCTTGAGATAGAGCGGGGAGAACTGGGGCGTTTCGATCGCGGCCATGCGCTGCGCGGCGTTGACGGCGAGGACATTGCCGGTGCCGCTGACGAATTCGGCGAAGGTCAGCGAGGGGTCGAGGCCGCTGGGCGCGCCATAGGCCATTTCGGGGCCGGGGTTCTGGCGCGACAGGCTGGCGGCGACGGGGCGACTGGCAGTGGCGGTCATGTCGCCGGGCAGGCGCAGGTCGGGCATGGTGCGGCGGCGCGGGTGGACGCTGATACGGACCTGGCGCACTTCGGAGCGCGCGATTTTCCAGGCGAGCGAGAGGCGATCGGCGAAGCGGTCGGCGACCCAGTTGGCGGAGAATTCGGTGGGCAGGAACAGGTCGAGCGTGCCAGTTTCCTTGCAGAAGCTGCCGACCTGGATCGGCTTGATCCACTGGGTGTGCAATTGCGGCCCGAGGTCCTTTTTCAGGCCCTGGCTGATGTCTGCCCAGTCGGCGGCGAGGTCCACGGCATCGCCATCATCGGCGCCTTCGCGCGGGGCGGTGTCGCGGCCGCCACCGTCGTGGGCCTTGCGCGGGGGTGCCGGGCGCGCGGGTACGGCGCGCGGGGGTACCGGGGCAGGGAGGGCCGTGATTGGCTCCTGGGCCAAAGTTGGAGGTGTAAGTGGCTGAGGCATACCAGCATTCATGTAATCTTCGATTTTCACGTTTGTCCGGTCCCGCAAAGTCCATGCACTACACAGTGGGCCGGGTGTGGCGCCATCATGCAGCAGCAAAAGTTCTCCCCTCCGCCCAGACAGGTGTCCGGTCGGCAACTCGATATATGACTTCCCCGAAGCGACAGTGCAGATGCGCTGTCCCTGGTGGGATGCCGATTGGCCGCCTGCCATTTCAGCAGGAACGATTGGGTTACAGCGACGGTCGGTCGTGACAGACTTTGTCACTTCGCACGTCGTTGCACCTGTCACACGGCCAAGTGCTGTGCGTTGGGTAGTGTCGTCTTGCCCCTCGCCGCGATCGGGAAAACCGGCCTCCGTAAGTGGAGTGGCGGTCAGCCTGATCGCGAGGCGTGGGTACTGTCTATTGGCTCATTGCAAAGATTCGCAAGGCGCCAGGCGAAAAGAAACTGAAATAAACCGCCTTGACACTGATGACAGCACGGAATTTTCTGAAACCGTTGAAAAACAACGATTTTGTCTTAACCGAAAAGGCGAATCGCGATGAATCCGCCATTTCGGTGTGATCCCACTGTCATCGAAATGTCATCGATGCGTAATGAGGCAGCAGACAAAAAAGGCTGGCGTGAAACACGCCAGCCTGGTCTGGGCCAATTCGGGACGCGCCTGATACACCTTCGCCCGAAAACGAGGTGAGCCAGGGGGCAAATCCCAAAACCGGGTATCGTGATTCGCAAAAGGAGCCGATCACGACCCCTTCGCAAAGACCGTGTCAGAGAGCGGCGACGCGCTTCGACAGGCGCGACACTTTGCGCGCCACGGTGTTCTTGTGCATCACGCCGCGAGCAACGCCGCGTGCGAGCTCAGGCTGCGCAGCCTGCAACGCATCAAACGCTGCAGTCTTGTCGCCGCCTTCAAGCGCGGCTTCGACCCGCTTCACAAACGTGCGGATGCGCGACAGGCGCGCACCGTTGATCAGCGCACGGTTGGCGTTGCGCTTGATGCGTTTGCGAGCTTGGGGCGTATTGGCCATAAATGTCTTCGCTTCTCGTGCTATGGCGGCCCGCTCGGCGAGGGGCCCGCAAATAAGTGTCGTGACGGATCCGGCTCATGCCGCGTAGCAGACCATCTGACCAGGGTTAAAACCCGGAACGAACGGCGCGACGCAACAGACGGGTAAACCCGCGGGAAAGCGGGGCCCATACCGTCAGTCGTGGGGGACGTCAACAGATTCGCCGTTGGTGGTGCGGTTTAAGAGCCTCCGGCGGCAAAGGGCCAGGGGCCCTTTGATCCCGTTACCGTCTTGACCTGTATGCTGTCTATGCGTTTGCGTCCCGCCGCGCAGCGGCCGTCGTCTCCCGACGCAGCGGCAGGATGCTCCGCGGAACTGACGCACCAAACGCGGACGGTAACGGGTTCAAAGGGCCCCTGGCCCTTTGCCGCCGGAGGCCCTTAAACCCACCCCGCCAATTCACGCCGAACCAGCGCAGTCGTCAGCGAGACCCCATCATCGCCGGCATTGAGGCATGCCAGCGCGGCAAAATCCGTGCCGCCTGCCCCCAGGAATGAGTCGCGACCGCGGATGCCGAGTTCCTCCAGCGTTTCGAGGCAATCGACTGAAAATCCGGGCGCGGCGATCGCGATGCGGCGCGTGCCTTTGTGGCCCTCGGCGACCAGCGTCGTATCCGTTGCGGGTTCCAGCCATTTGGCGCGGCCGAAGCGGGACTGGAATGTGGTTTCGAGGCGGAGGTTGGGGTGGCTTTGTGCGAAGGCCTCTCCCAGCAGGCGTGAGGTTTTGCGGCAGTGGCAGTGATAGGGGTCGCCTAGCGTCAGCGTGCGCTGGGGCATGCCGTGATAGCTGAGCATCAGGAGCTCGGGGGTGAAATCGAGGGTGGCGATCTGGCGTGACAGGTCGCGGTGCAGTGCGGCGATGTAGCCAGCGTCGTCGAACCATGGGGGGACTGTGCGCAGCGCCGGTAGGCGCCGGGTGGCCATGACCCAGCGCGCGACGTCATCGAGCACGCTGGCGGTCGTTGCGGCGGAGAAATGGGGGTAGAGCGGGGTGACCAGGATGCGTTCGCAGCCTAGCGCGAGCAGCGCATCGAGCTGCGTGGCGATCGCGGGTTGGCCGTAGCGCATCGCGTGGCGCACGATCACCTCGGTACCCAGTTCGGTCTGCACTGCGCTGGTCAGCGCCTTGGTCAGCGCGGCCAGTGGCGATCCGTCGGGGCCCCAGACTTGTGCATAAGCGTGCGCCGACTTTTTGGGCCGGGTGGTCAAGATCGCTCCGCGCAGGATCGGTTGCCATATCAGTTGCGGGATTTCGACTACGCGGCGGTCGGACAGGAACTGTTTGAGGTAGCGTTTGACTGCGCCCTTTGTCGGCGCATCGGGCGTGCCCAGATTGACGATCAGCACGCCCACGCGGCCCGTGGCGATGACGGGGTGGTCGGCGGGCTTGTGGGACAGTTCAGGCATCAGGCACTTTCGCGCGAAGAGGGGGCCGACAGCAATGGCAGACGGCGAAACCGCGTGCCACTGGCCGAGAATAGCGCATTGGCGATCGCGGGTGCGACCGCGACCATGCCCAGTTCGCCGGGATCGAACGGTTCGGCGTCGCTGGCCGCAAAAGCCAGATCGACTTTAGGGCAATCGGCCAGCAAGGGCAGGCCCAGCGCTCCGATCCGGCCTGCGCCTGGGAGGCCGGCGGTCCAGCGCGTGGCGCGACCCAGCGCCAGGTCCAGGCCGTATAGCAGCCCGCCCTCGATCTGCTGGCGCGCGATATCGCGATTGACGATCCGGCCGATGTCGCAAAATGCCGCCAGGTTTTCGACGCGGATCGCGCCCGCTTCCAGCTTTGCCGTCGCGATCACCGCGATATACCCCAGGCGCGGCCCTTCGGGCGCGTTCAGCATCATCCGGTGGCACGCGATCCCCTGGCCCGATCCGCCGCCTCCGCCGCCCCACATCGCCAATTGTGCCGCACCCTGCAGCGCGGCGACCAGGCGCGGTTCGCTGCCGAGCATGCCGATGCGAAACGATAGTGGCTCGGCGCTCGAAAAATGCGCGCATTCATCGATGAAGCTCTCGGTGACGAATGCGGTCATCGCATCGCCGCCCCCGCGCATACGCCCGACAGGCAGGCTTATTGTCACCGGCGCATGATCGACCGCCCGCTCGGGAATTGCATAGACCGGCATCGCCCCCGCCAGCGCCAGCGGATCGGCACAACCCGCCGCATGATCCTGGGCCGCGCGCGCATCCATCCCGCCAAACAGTCGCGCGCCCGCCTCGATCGCGCTGGCCGGCGTGGCATACCGGGCCCGCCAGCCGATCACATGCGCCTTGGTCGGATCGAACGCAGCGCTGACTTGCGCCGCCAGCGGCGCACGCGGATACCCGGCAAGCGTCTCCTGCCAGCGCGACCACGTCAATTGCACCGGCCGCCCCAGCTTGCGCGCAATCACCGCGACCTCCTCGGCGATCCGCGTATCAAGCCGCGCGTCGAAACTGCCCCCCGCCGCCAGCGGATAAACGGTGACCGAAGCCCGCGAAATCCCCGCCCCCCGCGCCGCCGCATGCGCCGCCGCCTCGGGCGCCTGGCTCGCAATCCACAGCTCCAGCTTGCCTTGCGCAAACCGCGCGGTCGCGCTCGCCGGCTCAAGCGGAGCGTGCAGTGCAGGCTCGATATCATACCGCGCCGTCAGCGCAGGATGAACCAGCAGCGGATCGGGATTGCCAAAGGCCGCGATACGCGTCGCCGCCCCATGCGCCAGCGCCGTATCGAGCGCCGCATCCCCCGCAACCGAATCAACGACATGCCCGCCCTCGCCCGGATCGATCCGAAAGCGCGGGTCCATCGCTGCAAGCGCACGATCGGCCGCAAACCACGTATCGGCAACAGCAGCCAACCACCGCGTCTGCGCCACAACCGCAATCACCCCGGGAACCCGCCCCGCCGCAGCCTGGTCATGACTGGCCAGCCGGCACAGCCCCTGCGGCCCATGCGCAATCGCGGCATGCACCATATCCGGCAAGCGCACATCCGCCGCAAAAACGAAACTGCCATCAACCTTCGCAGGCAGATCAAGCCGCGGAAAATCCGGCGCAGCGTTCTTGCCCAGCGGCCCATCGGTACTCTCACGCGCAGCCGCCGCGCGCAGCACAGGCTTGGGCAGGGAACCCGCCAGCGCCGCATCGATCAACTGCGCAAACGGCCACCGCACCTTGCCGCACACCACATGATGATCGCGCGCATCGCAAGCCGCTACCGCCACGCCCGCCTCGCGAGCAGCCGCCGCAACCAGTGTCCCACGCAAAGCCGCCGCCGCGAGCCGCAGTCGAGGCTCGAAGGCAGCCAATGTCGTACCGCTGCCCGTAACCAGCACCGGCACACTATCAGCCTCATACCGCGCCAGCGCATCACCCGGGTCACCCGCCAGCGTATCGCTCAACGCATCACCGACAAACGGCGCCCCCGCAATCACGCGTGGCACCCACATCCCGGCCCAGGCCGCCGCAATCACCGGATCGGCATAAAACGGACTGAGCGGCGCTGGCTCTACCCCGACCCGCCGCCAGTCCGCGCCCAGTTCCGTCGCGACAATCTGCGCCGCCAGCGTCGTGACTCCCTGGCCCATTTCGGTCGCGGGCACCGCCACGCTCACGCTGCCATCGCGTGCCAGCCGGATCAGCCCGTCGATCACATGGTCGTGATCACCTGCGATAAGCGGCGCGCGGAAATGGTGCGGGACGAACGCGAGGCCGATCACCAGCGCGCCTGCTGCGCCGGATCCGATGAGGACAGCTCTGCGGGTTGTCGGTTTCATGGGTTGAGTTCTGGTTTTGGAAGGGCCTCCGGCGGCCAAGGGCCATTGCCCTTGGATCCCGTTACCGTCTTGCACTGCGCGCTAATGCTGCCTTGGCGTCCCGCCGCGTAGCGGCAGCAATTCAGCCGCTTTGCGGCGGGACGCAACGGCACGGGCGACACGCAATTCAAGACGGTAACGGGATGCAAGGGCAATGGCCCTTGCCCGCCGGAGGCCCTTAAACTCATGCCGTCTTATCAAGCCAAGCGGCAATGGTCTTCGCAATCGCCTGATACGCATCGGCAATCGGCCCTTCGCCAGCCGCGGGCGGTTCGCCCGCATCGCTCCCGGCGCGGATTGCCATCGCCAGCGGGATCCGGCCCAGGAATGGCATCTGCATCTCGCCAGCGGCCGCTTGGGCGCCGCCGTTACCGAATGGGTCGCTTGGTTGCCCGCAGTGGGGGCAGATGTAGCCGGCCATGTTTTCGACCATGCCGATCAGGGGGACGCCGCCTTGTTCGAACAGGCCGATGGCGCGGGTGGCGTCGATCAGGGCCAGGTCCTGGGGGGTTGAGACGATTACTGCTCCGGCGGGTTTGTATTTCTGGAGCATGGTGAGTTGCACGTCGCCGGTGCCGGGGGGGAGGTCGACGATCAGGGTTTCGATGTCGCCCCATTCGGCGTCGACGAGTTGGCCCAGGGCGTTTCCGGCCATGGGGCCGCGCCAGGCGATGGGTTGGCCGGGTTTTACGAGGTGGGCCATGGAGAGCATGGGGACGCCGAAGCGGCTCATGACGGGGATGAGTTTTTTGTCTTTGGCTTCGGGCCGTTGGTCTTCGGTGGCGAAGAGGCGGGCTTGCGAGGGGCCGTAGATGTCCGCGTCGACGAGGCCGGTGGGACGGCCGAGGCGGTGGAGGGCGATGGCCAGGTTGGCCGAGAGGGTGGATTTGCCGACGCCGCCTTTGCCTGATCCGACGGCGACGATCCGGCGTTGGCGGCGCGATGCGGTCATGCCGACGCGTAATGGGGTTACGCCCAGTTTTGCCGCGGCGGCGATCAGCGCGGTTTCCATGGCGGTGCGGGCGTCGGCGTCGAGGCCTTGCACATCGATTACGGCGCTGGCGGCGCCTTCGGTGCCGAGGCGCACGGCTTGTACGCGGTCGCCGGCGACTTCGCGCAGGGTCTGTTCCAGCGCTGTTGCATCTGTCATCGGGTCGGTCCGGTCCTTGGTTGGTGGGGGCGCGTCGTGAATCCGGCCCGTTTGGGCATCCTTAGAGCGTCCAACCTCATTTGGGAATCGTGCTCGAACCCCTGTTTTTCTGGGGCGGGCGCCCTATAACCGATAGGATGAACCGTTTTGATCCTGGCCATAGTGCGCGCGATGCCGAACCGCCGGTGAGTGACGCGCCTGATGCGGGGGGCGAAACGTCGGATGTGGGCCCACCTTCCGAAGCAGGAAAGGGCGAGAGTGCTGCGCCGCCTAAAAATCCCTGGCATGAATCGCGCATTCGGCGTGGCGGTGCGCGCGCGGGCAAGGGTGGGCCAAGGCGCATTGCAAAGCGCGGGGCGCCTGCACCGTCTCCAAGATTTAAGGGTCTGCTGGCTGCGATCCCCAAGGCCAATTGGGGCTCGCTCCGCCTGCCTGTTATTCGCCCTCCGCTTGGGCGGTCGTGGTTGCCGTGGCTCGGCGGCGCGGCTGTGGTTGTGTGGCTGGGCGCGACATCGCTGCATCCGGTGGGCGCGCATGAGCAGGCGATCGTCGTTACCGCCGGCGCCTGGGGTCCGGCGCAAGGGCCGGGGCTGGCGGTCAGTTGGCCGTGGCCGATCGGGTCGGCGATGATCGAAGATGTTACCAGCGTGCGGCATCTTGGGATGCCCGATGAAGAGCCCGAACATCTGATGATGACGCGCGATGGCGCCCTGATCGATGTGGCGTATGATGTGCGGTGGCGGATTGGCGATCTGCGCAATCATGCGCTTTCGCTTGCGGATCCGGATGCAGCTCTGCGGCTGGACGCTGAAAATGCGATGCGCGCGACGGTGGCGGGGATGGATTTTGCGGGACCCGGGCTGATGGGTTCCGGGCGCGACACCTTGGGGCATGACGCCGCGCGGCGGCTGCAGGCGCTGCTCGATCGCGATCACGCCGGGATTGCGGTGACGGGCATCGATATCCGCCGCGCCGATCCGCCGTCGCGCGTGGCCGATGCCTTGCGCGCGGTGACTGCGGCGCGCAGCGATGCCGAGGCGGAGGCGCTGCAGGCGCATAGCTGGTCGCGGCAACTGGTGGCGACGGCGCAGGGCGAGGCGGGCGCGTTCGACAAGGTCTATGAGCAGTATCGCCATGCGCCCGATGTGATCCGCCGGCAGATGTATTATGCGACGATGGAGCGCGTGCTGGCGCAAAGCGACAAGGTGATTGTCGACGCGCCGGGCACGACGGTTGCGATGCCTGCGCCGGCCAACCCAGTTTCGCCTCCGAAAAGCGGTGATGCAAATGGCCACTGATCGCCTGGATCACCCGCTGCGCCGGCAGATGGCGCTGGCGCTCGGCGTGGCTGCGCTGGCGGGGCTTGCGCTGACAGTCGTGACGCCGGTGCCTGCCGATCGCGCGGCGCTGGTCTTGCGCTTTGGCCAGCCGGTGCGCGTGATCAATGCCTGGCGCACGGATGGGGCGGGCCTCGCCTTGCGCTGGCCGCTGGCCGAACGCGTGGTCTGGCTCGATCGCCGGCTGATGACGGTTGCGCTCGGCGGCACGCGCGTCACCACTGGCGATGGGCAGGCCTTGGTGCTCGATACGTATGCGACCTGGCGCGTGACCGATCCCGTGAAATTCTACCAGGCGCTGGGCAATCCCGATCATGCGGACGACGAATTGCGCACGATCCTGGGCTCGGTGCTGCGCCAGCAGCTTGGCACGATTGCGATGGCGAATGTCGCCGGGCTGCAACGCGGGCAGGGGACGGCAGCCATCCGCGATGCGTTCGATCGCGAGCTGGCGGCTTATGGCGCGCATGTCACGGACTTCGGCCTGTCGCGCGTCGCCTTGCCCAGTGGGGCACCGCTCGATGCCGCCTATGCGCGGATGAGCGCGGGCGCGGATAGCACGGCGCAGGATATCGCCGCGCAAGGCCACCGCGACGCGCGCCTGATCCGCGCCGATGCCGAGGCCCAGGCGGTGCAGATCTATGCAGCCAGCCTGACCAAAGATCCTGAATTCTATGATTTCTACCGCGCGATGCAGAGCTATGACGCGACATTCGGGCAAAAGGACACGCACACCACGATCGTGCTGTCGCCGGACAACGCATATCTGAACCAATTCCGCGGAAAGTAGGCCTTTGCCCAAGGTTTGCTTTGGCAATTATTCAATTGCCGTTCAGGCAGGACCGTGGATTTGTCGGTGTAACAGATTTGAAAGTGTGACTGGTCCGGATTCGCCAAAGCCGGGCGGCCACGAATGAACAAAGGGATTGTGCCACGTGCGATATGCTTATGGAGTTACATCGGCGCTGCTCCTCGCCGGCAGCGCGCTGACGCTTGTCACCGGCTTTCCCGCCGGCGCGCAGGTTGCGCAAAATGACAGCTCGCAGATCGCGGCGGTCGTGCCCCGTTCGGGCGCTCCTGCCAGCTTTGCCGACCTGACCCAGCAGTTGCAGCCGGCGGTGGTCAATATCTCGACCCGCCAGCGCGTCAAAGTCCAGGCCAATGCCAATCCGTTTGCCGGCACGCCGTTCGGCGACCTGTTCGGTGGCGGCCAGGGTGGCGGCGGCCAGGGCGAAAAGGGTGGCCAGGGTGGCGGCCAGACGCGCGAAGCACAGTCGCTCGGCTCGGGCTTCGTCATTTCGGCCGACGGCTATATCGTGACCAACAACCACGTGATCACCGCCGAGGGCCAGGGCGAAGTCGAATCGATCACCGTCACGATGACCGACGGCACCGATTATCCGGCCAAGCTGATCGGCAAGGACGCGGCATCCGATCTCGCCGTGCTGAAAATCACCGGGTCGAAGCCGTTTCCGTTCGTGACATTCGGCGATTCCAAGCGCTCGCGCGTCGGTGACTGGGTCATCGCGATCGGCAATCCGTTCGGCTTGGGCGGCACGGTGACGCAGGGGATCATCTCGGCGGTCTATCGCAACACCGGCACCGGTTCGGCCTATGACCGTTATCTGCAGACCGATGCCTCGATCAACCGCGGCAATTCGGGCGGCCCGATGTTCGACATGCGCGGCAATGTGATCGGCATCAACAACGCGATCTTTTCGCCGACCGGCGGCAGCGTCGGCATCGGCTTTGCGATCCCGGCCGAAACCGCGGCGCCGATCGTCGAAAAGCTGAAGAACGGTGTCGCGATCGAGCGCGGCTACCTCGGCGTGCGCATCCAGCCGCTGTCCGACGACCTGGCGGCCTCGCTTGGCATCCCCAAGAAGCGCGGCGAATTCGTGCAATCGGTCGAGCCCGGCCAGGGCGCGGCCAAGGCTGGGCTGCAGCCGGGTGACGTCGTCATCAGTGTCGATGGCACGATGGTCACGCCCGAGCAGTCGCTGTCGTATATCGTCGCCAACACGGCGCCTGGCAAACACGTGCCGCTGGCGGTCATGCGCAATGGCCAGTCGCTGACCCTGAACGCAGTCGTCGGCAAGCGCCCGAGCGAAGAAGAGCTGGCCAAGCAGACGTTCGACCCCGAACAGAAGGACGACGAAGACTTCGGCCCGGGCAGCGCCGCCAAACCGCACCCCAATGCGCCCGCGATGCAGGCATCGCTGGGCGTGGCGGTGATCCCGGTCACCACGCAGATCGCGCATCAGCTCGGGCTGGGCGACGATGTCCACGGCGTGGTCATCACCGAAGTCGACGAATCGAGCGACGCGGCCGCCAAGGGCCTGCAGCGCGGCGACATCATCCTGTCTGCGAACTACAAGTCGGTGGCCAGCCGCACCGACCTCGACACGATCGTCAAGCAGGCGAAGTCCGAAAACCGCGAAGCGATCCTCCTGCGCATCCAGCGCCGGGGCCAGCCCGCGTTCTACTTCCCGGTCCGCCTGCACTGATCACATGCCCCTCCCCGGTGGGGAGGGGCATTTGTTGCGCGACTAACCGTGCGCGTTCAGCCAATGCGCGATCTGCGGAACCACGGTGTTCTCGATCCCGTAATAGCCGTGCGGCGTGCGCGAGCCGCAGTCGGATTTCGACTCCGTCGTGCCGCCCGACACTGTCAGCACCCGGACATCGCGGCTGCCCGACATCGCTGCCGCAATGCGCGGCGCATTGGCGGGCGGCGCGACCGAGCACTGGTCGTCGCGGTTGGCCACGACCAGCGCGGGGACGCGGACCAGGTTTGGCGAGGCATCGAACACCGTTTCGTGGCTGCCGCCCATGACTGACACCGATTCTGTCAGGACCACTCCGGCGATGCTGCCCGGCACCGCATGCGCCGCGCCATTCATCGCCGCGATACTGCCCTGGCTGGTGCCCAGCAGGAATACCGGCCCGGGCAGCCGTGCATGCGCCAGGCCGACGAGATCACGCACCAGCCCTGCATAGGCGGGGGAACTGCGCACCCCGCGCAGGTTGTCGCGATCGATCGTATCGGGGATCACCACCGCATAGCCGAGGTCGTTCCACAGCCCGCGCGTGCGCACGACGAAATTGGCGTCATGCGCGATGTCGCCATCGGATTTCAGGCCCACGTCGCCTGCGCCGCCGGGGAACATTACGATCGTGCCGCGTGGATGCACGGGCGCGGCAATCAGCACTCGCTGATGGGCACCGCCTTGCAAGGGCAGATCGACCAGGACATCGCCGCCGCTTTGGGCCGTGCTGGCCAATGCGAGCGCAGGCGCCAGGGCGCCGATCAAACCTGCGATACCGATCCATTTTTGCATGACAATCTCCTTGTGTCCGCACGCCTATCAGCGGTCGGATGGCAGTTCGATGAACAACCGGGACGCTTCTTATCTATCATTTAATCAAATAGATCCGCTCATCCTGAGCCCGTCGAAGGATGCGCGCGGCGGTTGGTCCGGGTGAAGGCGGATGTCCGCTGGGCTAACCTTGGCGCGCATCCTTCGACGGGCTCAGGATGAGCGGGGTGGTTATATTTATCCGCGCTCTGGCTCGCGTTTGGGCTTCGCATCCCATAAGCGTGGCACCCCAATCAAGCGCAGGACCCACGATGTTCGAAGTCATAACCGATGCCGATGTGCCGGCCGTGGTCGCGCTGATGAACCGCGCCTATCGCGGTGGCGGCGCGACGGCGGGGTGGAGCACGGAGGCGGCGTATATCACTGGCGACCGGACGACTGCGGCGTTGTTGCGCGCGGACCTGGTGGCCAGGCCGCTGGGGGCGTATTTGAAATGGGTCGATCAAGCCGGGCAGATATCGGGGTGCGTCTGGCTGGAGCCACTGGCGGATGGCGTGTGGTATCTGGGGTCGCTCGCCACTGATCCCGATCTGCAGAACGCCGGCATGGGCAGGACGCTGTTGTCGGCGGCGGAGGAATGGGTCGCGGCGCGCGGGGGGCACAAGGTGCGCATGTCGGTTGTGAACGTCCGCGATACGCTGATCGCGTGGTACGTGCGCCGGGGATACCGGGTGACGGGCGAGACCGAGCCGTTTCCGTATGGCGACGACCGGTTTGGTACGCCGCTGCGCGATGATCTCGCTTTTGTGATTCTCGAGAAGGATCTGGTGAGGGTCGACTGAGTTGGCCGCCCTCTCGCCCGTCGTCCCGGGCTTGACCCGGGACCCCACTTCTTGTTTCGTTCAATAGTTCGCGCAAAAGGCAGTGGGGTCCCGGGTCAAGCCCGGGACGACGAGTTGGTCGGGCGTCAGTCGCCGTCCGTCAGTCGCCGTATATCAGTCCCTGGGCGTCAACGCCGCGCGCAGCCCGGGCGGCGTAACGATCACCGCCAATAGCACGGCAAACCCCAGCTTGCCCAAAAGCGCGGGCAGCGGCGACAGTATCGTCCAGCCGGTCGCGGTCATCAGCGCCGCAACCCCGCCGACCGCGATCAGCGCGGACAGTACCGCGACGACCAGCGCGCGCAGCCACAACTGGCGCGGCAATCGGCTGCCACCCAGCCATGGCGCGACCTGGCCTTTGCGCAGCGCCTTGCGTGCCAGCGCGCCGGGGACCAAGGTCGCCATCAGCGCGATCATGAACGCCTGCGGGATGAAATCGAACACATAGGCGCCCACGCCCCACACCGGCACGCGCCGGCCGAGGCCGAAGACCAGGCAGAAAAACGCGAAAGTCAGCGCGCTGTTGATGACTACGCTGACCAGGGTTTCGCGGCGGATATGGGCGGCAACAGGGGTCATCGTCAGTATCCGTAGGCTGGAGCAGGGCGTGGGGGCGGCGTGATGCGCGGGGCCGCGCGGCGGCGTCCGGTGGCCTGGTCGAGCAGGTCGTCATTGGCGGCGTGGCCCGGATTGTCCTCGATCGGGACAGTGTCGTCGTGGGTGCGCGATGCGGGGCGGGGGGTATCGCCCGCATCGGGCGTATTGGGCGCGTGATTGACGACATTGCCCGACGGATCGACGTAGAAGTAGTTGTCGGGGTTGTTCTGCAGCGCCTCGTCATCGGGCTCGACCTGGTACTGTGGCAGCTTCAGGTCGGTTTCGAATTTTTCGGGCGGGCGCTTGGCGGTGGCCACGCGCATATAGGCGGCAAAGGCGCGCGCGGGCGCGGTGCCGCCCTGCAGGCCGGGGACTGGTTTCGCATCGTCGCGGCCCATCCATACGCCGGTCGTGATGCCGCTGGAAAAGCCCAGGAACCAGCCGTCCTTGTTCGAGGTGGTCGTGCCGGTTTTGCCCGCGACCGGCCGGCCGATCTGCGCGGCGCGGCCGGTGCCGATCGACACCGCGGTCTGCAACAGGTCGGTGATCCCGGCGGCGACGTAATCGGGCACCAGTTGCTGCGGCGTATCGGGGCGATGGCTGTACAGCACTTCGCCCTCGGTCGTGGTCACCTTGCGGATGCCATAGGGAGTCAGCGACTGGCCCTTGGCCGACACTTCGGCAAAGGCGCGGACCATGTCGACCATGCGCACGTCGCTGGTGCCCAGCACCATCGACGGCATCGTGTTGATCGGCGTGGTTATGCCGAACCGGCGCGCCATGTTGGCGACCGCGCCAAACCCGACTTCGTTGCCCAGGGACGCGGCGACGGTGTTTTTCGAATAGGCAAAGGCGGTGCGCACGTCGATTTCGCCGGCGTAATGCCCGCCCGAATCGCGCGGGCTCCACCCGTCGATCGTCACCGGCTCGTCCTTGACCTTGTCATCGGGTTTGTACCCGGCCTCCAGCGCGGCGAGATAAACGAACAGTTTCCACGCCGATCCCGGCTGGCGCACGGCATTGGTCGCGCGGTTGTAATTCGACGTGACGTAATCGGTGCCGCCGACCATCGCCAGCACCGCGCCATCGCGGTCGACGCTGAACAGCGACCCTTGCGCACCCTTTGGCGCATTGGCCTGGACCGCCTCGGTCGCGGCGTGTTGCGCGGCGGGGTCGAGCGTGGTCCACACTTCGATCGGCTGGTCATTGTCGGGCAGCAGCAGGTCGAGCTGCGGCAGGACCCAGTCAGTGAAATAGCGCGCCGAATTCTGCCCGGCTTCCTGCGCCAGTTTTACGCCCTTGAGGTCGGCCCCGGTCTCCTCGGCCGGCGTGATCGCGCCGGTTTCGCGCATCGTTTCCAGCACGACCTGCGCGCGGCCGACTGCGGCCTGGGCATCGGCGGTGGGCGAATAGTGCGATGGCGCCTTGACCAGGCCGGCGACGATCGCGGCTTCGGCCAGGCTCATCTGTTCGCCCGAATGGCCGAAGAATTTGCGCGCGGCCGAATCGACGCCATAGGCGCCGCCGCCGAAATAGACTTTGTTCAGGTACAGTTCGAGGATCTGGTCCTTGCTGAATTTGGTTTCGAGCGCGAGCGCGAGGAGGATTTCGCGGCCCTTGCGGTCGAACGTGCGGCTGGAATTCAGGAACACGTTGCGCGCCAGTTGCTGGGTGATCGTCGATCCGCCCTGGCGCCAATGGCCGGATTGCGCGCGGACCATGAGCGAGCGGGCGATCCCGATCGGATCGACCCCCCAATGATCGCGAAACCGCCGGTCTTCGACCGAAACGATCGCGTCCTGCATCGTTTTGGGCATGCGCGCGATCGGGATCCATTTGCCGTAGCTGGGCCCGAGCGTAACGATTTCGGAACCATCTGCCGCGCGCACGACAATCATCTGCCCCGCCTGGCTCGATTTCAACCGGTCATAACTGGGCAGCGATCGCGCGGTGACCATTACCGCCGCCGTCAGCGCGAGGCCGCCGAGCAGCAGCAGCGCGAACGTCCAGATAAACAGGCCCCTGATGACCCGGATCCACAGTGCCGCGCGGCGTGGTTCGGGCTTACCGGACGAGCGGCGACGGGGAGCGTCCCTATTGGCCATTGGAGTGCTGCGAATCCCTCAAATACGGCGCATGGGCACGCCGCACGGGCCCCGCCAATCCGGCCCATGCATAAGCGAGTTGAAACGTAGCGTTAACAGCATTTTCCCGATGCGCGACGGGAAATGCGTGGGTAAACTGCGTTATCCTTCGGGTTCGAACGCCAGCGACGCGCTGTTCATGCAATAGCGCAGGCCGGTTGGCGCCGGGCCATCGGGAAACACGTGGCCGAGATGGCCTTCGCATGTGGCACAGCGCACTTCGGTGCGGACCATGCCGTGCGAGGTGTCGCGCAGTTCCTCGACCGCGCCGGGTTCGGCCTGGTTGAAGCTGGGCCAGCCGCAGCCGCTGTCGAATTTGGTGTCGGAGGTGAACAGTGCCGCGCCGCATCCGGCGCAGAAATATTCGCCATCCGCCTTGTTGCCATCATACTTGCCGGTGAACGCGCGCTCGGTGCCCGCCTTGCGCAGGATCTGGTACTGTTCGGGGGTCAGCCGTTCGCGCCATTGCGCATCGGTCAGATTGAGCTTTTCCGTCATGATCGGATCTCCTGAAAAACGTGGTGCGTATCTGGGGTTGCGGGGCCGCAGGTTCAACCGTGTGGCGCGCTGCGCCGGCATGCGGCGAAATCATCGGCGTCGATCGTGCCATCGCCGCCGGTCAGCGCATCGCGGACACGGGCGCGCGCCACTTCAACCTGACGGTCGGTCGCCGGATCATGCGTCGTCGGCGCCAGCGTATCGGCCTCTGCGCGCAAGGTCGCGCCAAGCGCGGACGCGGGATCGCGCCCGGTCAGCACTTCCGCATACCAGTCCAGTATCGCGAAGCAGTCGATCGGGCCCGGCGGCGCGCGGCGCGGGACGGCCGCATCGAGTTCGCCCAGGCACGGCCCCGCGGCGGCGAGCGCGCCCTTTGGGCCCAATTGCTGTGCAGTGCTGGCCAGCAGATCGTGGACCGCTTCGCCCGACACGCCGGCTTCGGCTGCGACGCGCGCGCCGACCTGGCCCATGTACGATCGACCGCGGATGCCGAGCGGGGGCAGCGCCAGCGCGGCGGGGTCGCTCGACGCCTGACGCGCGGCGACGACGGCGAACGCCGCGGCGCAACGCATGTCGTGCGTGTGCCGGGGGGTGAGCCGGGTCAGGTCGGGCTGAGTCGCGGCGCACAGCGCGAGGCCGGTAAGTGCAATCGGAATGAGACGGATCAAGGATGCCATGGCGTGGGCATAGCGACGCGCGCGGCTGCCGAAAAGGGCCCCCGGACCGATGACGCGACAGTCGAACGCGACATCGATCCGGGGAAAGTACCGAAGGCCGATATGGGACGACCGCCGGACAACGTGTAAGTCAGTTGCAAATCCGCACCTACTTATACAAGTTGCCCTTTGCAACTGAATTTTTCGGGACGGGATTCCGGAATCAGTTTTGATAAAGGACCTTATAATTGTGACGGGATTGTCCTATATTCACGTTTATGGACAAATTGCATGAACCCCTGTCGTGCCAGGCCGCTTGCGGCCTGCCGCTGGCGCTCGAAGTGATGGGTGAACGCTGGTCGTTCATGATCCTGCGCGCCGCATTCAACGGCGTGCGCCACTTCGAGGATTTCCTCGATGAACTGGGCATCGCGCGCAATATCCTGTCCAACCGGCTCGTGCGGCTGGTCGAGGGTGGTATTCTAAAGCGCGATCATTGCGCCGATGACCGGCGCCGCGTCGAATATTGCCTGACTCTCAAAGGCCAGGACCTGCTGCCCGCCATGCTCGCGCTGCGCCAGTGGGGCGAAAAATACGCGATGGGCGTGCCCGCCAATCCGGTGCTGTGCGATGCGCGCGACGGGATCCCGATCGCGCCGATCACCGTGCGCGCGCACGATGACCGGATCGTGCGGCCGGGCGAACTGGTATGGCGCGACCGGCTGCAATGCACGGGGCATGATCTGGACGCGCTGGTCAAGTCGGACGCCTGACGCTTACTGGCTGCTCGCCATCCGGTTCTTGCTGATCGCGGCGGCCAGCGAAACCTGTGCATGCGCCATCGCGACTTTGTAACACGCCCGCTCTTCGCTCCAGCCCTGCAACATGCGTTCGGACGGGTCGTAATTGCAGACTTCCGAGGCACCGTGCCGCAGCCGCCGCTCGAGCACTGTGCGACCTTTCGCGGTCGTCAGGTCGAGGTCGTGGTACGACACGGTCATATGGTGAACCACCGGTTCTTCCTGCGCAAATGCGGGTGCGGCGGCCAGCGCCAGCGCAGGGACAAGAGCGGCGAGCACAGCAGGGCGCCATGCATGAACATGCATCATGGTCGAATTCCTTTGGTTGGATAATCCAGGGTACCGGCGGGGTTCGCCTCCAACGTTCCCCGCCGGTCGCGGTCGTCGGCACCCCAATCTTTCCGGGGGAGAGGTGCCAGCGTCGCCGCGTGAGTTTCGTTTAGGCGGGCATGGCTCGCGCCGCATCACAGGCTCGACCGGCGTGGCCGATGCACCGATCAACGGACCAACGGTTGTCTGGGGGCGTCGAACGGCATTGGACACGGATTGCCGCTTGACCTGCGCCGCGGTGCAGCGAAAGACGATGGCATGATCCGCCTGTTCCACATCAGCGACCTCCATTTCGGGCTCGAAGACCGCCGCGCGCTCGATTGGCTGGTCCAGGCCGTGCGCGACGAAGCCCCCGACGGCGTGGTCGTCACCGGCGATTTCACCATGCGCGCCCGCCCGGCCGAATTCGCCGCCGCCGCCCGCTGGATCGAAACCCTGGGCGTGCCCGTCCGCATCGACCCGGGCAACCACGACCTGCCCTATTTCAACCCGATCGAACGCCTGACCGACCCCTACCGCCGCTTTCGCGCTCTCGAGGCAAGCATCACCCGGCCGCTGGTCCTGCAAGGCCTGTCGATCGTAAGCCTGCCCACCACAGCCGCCGCGCAATGGCGCCTGAACTGGTCACGCGGCATCGCACGATCAAGCGCACTGGGCCGCGCCCTCGCCGAACTCGACGCCATCCCGCTCGGCACCCCCGTCATCGTCACCTGCCACCACCCCCTCGTCGAAGTCGGCACCCACGGCCGCGCCCTGACCCGCGGCGGCAACCTGGCGCTGACCGAACTGGCCAAACGCGGCGTGCTCGCGATCCTGTCGGGCCATGTCCACGATGCGTTCGACCTGGAACGCGAAACGCCTGCGGGGCCTGTGCGGATGATTGGCGCTGGGACGCTGTCGCAGCGGCTGCGGACTACGCCGCCCACGTTCAATGATCTGACGTTGCTGAATGGGCGTTTGACTTGCCGGTTGCGGAAGCTTGAGGGGGTTAGCGACAGTGCGTTTGGGCATTATCGGTAGGGGTTTTTAAGAGCCTCCGGCGGCCTAGGGCCATTGCCCTAGGAACCCGTTACCGTCTTGCACTGCGTGTTGACCGTGCCGTTGCGTACCGTCGCGAGGCAGCCGTATTTCTGCCGCTGCGCGGCGGGACGCTGGCGCGGGATCGGCGCGTCGAACTGATCATCAGACCTACCCCACGCGAGGGCAAAAAGCCCTCCCCCTGAAGGGGGAGGGTTGGGTGGGGGTGTACGGCGCCGCGATGTTGGATAACCAATCGGCCGTCGGACACCCCTCCCCAACCCCTCCCCTGAGGGGCGGGGCTTTGTTGCATTGTGGGGCTGACTTGTGTGTGCAACCCGAACTGATGCTGATTGATGGCTTGCTGCTTTTGCCAGGAAACTCGCAAAGTCCGCTCGTGCTGAGCTTGTCGAAGCATGCGCGCCAAGGCCAGCCCAGCACTGTGGTTCTAGCGCCCAGTACTAACCTTGCGCGCGTGCTTCGACAGGCTCAGCATGAGCGGGGGTTAGGGATATGGGGATGGCAATATCGAGCATCCTGGGCTGAACTTAGTTTTTCGTCGAAACCTGTCGCCAGCTTGCGGGGCGCTTCAACGCGGCCCTTGCACCCCGCCGCGCAGCGGCAGGAAAGCAATCGCTAACGGCATGATGCAATGGCCCGAGCAATACACAGCGCAAGAAAGTAACGGGTTCCTAGGGCAATGGCCCTAGGCCGCCGGAGGCCCTTAAACCCTCTTAACCCTTTTGCGCCGCGGACTTGAATTGCCACCGCGCTGCGCGCACGCTTGCACTGTGATCACGGTGGGAATGCGATGCTGACAATTTATAGCGATGACCACCGGCTGCACCATGGCGCGGCCGAGTTGTATCGCGGGCAGTTGGTGCCTTGTTTCGAGATGCCAACGCGGGCGGATCATGTGCTGGATGCGGTGCGGGTGTTGGGCGCGGTGGTGGGGCCGGATCGGTTTGATCGGGGGGCGCTGACGCGGGTGCATACGGATGATTATGTCGCGTTTCTGGAGACGGCCTGGGACGAGTGGCGGGCGCTGGGGGAGACTGGCGATGCGCTGCCTTATGTTTGGCCTGCCGGTACGTTGCGGCGTGATGTGGTACCTGCGCATATCGATGGGAAGCTGGGGTTTTATTCGATCGATGCGGCGGTGCCGATCATGGCGGGGACGTGGGCTGCGGTGCGGAGTAGCGCGGATGTTGCGCTGACTGGGGCGCGGCGGTTGATTGAGGGGGATTATAGCGCGTTTGCGCTGTGCCGGCCGCCGGGGCACCATGCTGGTGCGCGGGCTATGGGGGGGTTTTGTTATTTGAACAATGCGGCGATTGCCGCGCAGTATTTGCGGGATCATGGGGCTGGGCGCGTGGCGATCCTTGATGTCGATTATCATCATGGGAATGGGACGCAGTCGATTTTTTATGATCGCGGGGATGTGTTTTTTGCTTCGCTGCATGGTGATCCGGCGGTCGAGTATCCGTTTTTTCTGGGGTATGCGGATGAATGTGGGGAGGGCGAGGGCGTGGGGGCCAATCGCAATTATCCGCTGCCCTGGGGGACGACCGGGGTTGAATATCTTGGTGCGCTGGACTGTGCGATTGCGGATATTGCTGCGTTTGGGCCTGGCATGGTGGTGGTGTCGCTTGGCGTGGATACTTTTGCGGATGATCCGATCAGCCATTTCAAATTGCGCGGGGATGATTTTGGGCAGATCGGGCGGCGTATCGCCAGCCTGGGCCGGCCGACGTTGTTCGTGATGGAGGGGGGGTATGCGGTTGCGGACATCGGGGTGAATGTTGCGGCTGTGCTGACGGGATTTGGCGCTTGAGCGTGGGTGAGGGCTTTCGCCGGCAGCTTGGGCTGGCTGATCTGATGGCGTATGGCCTGGCGTATATTGCGCCGATTGCGCCGTTGTCGACGCTGGGGCTGGTGTGGGCGGCGTCGCACGGGATGATTGCGCTGGCGTATCTGCTGGGCGGGGTGTGCATGGCGTTCACCGCGTTCAGCTATGCGGCGATGGTGCGCGAGGTGCATAGCGCGGGCTCGGTTTATGGGTTTGCGCGGGTCGTGCTGGGGCCGTTTGCCGGGTTTATCGCGGGGTGGATGATCCTGCTTGATTACCTGCTGATTCCGGCGTTCGTTTATGTGGTGATGGCGGTTGCGCTGGGGCAGTTGATGCCGGGGATCGATCGCGCGGTGTGGATCGTGTTGCTGGCGGGGTTTACGACTTCGGTGAACTGGTTCGGGATTGGGTCGACGACGCGGGTTTCGTCGGGCGCGGTTGTGGTGCAGGTTGCGGTGCTTGCCGCGCTGATGGGGCTGGCGGCTTATGTCCGGCTGCATGCTCTGGGCGCGCCGGGATTGGGGACTGCGCCGTTTTTCAGCGCGCCGTTCAGCTTGCAGGCGGTGCTGGCGGGGACTTCGATCTGCGTGATGTCGTTCCTGGGGTTCGATGCGATTTCGACATTGGCCGAGGATACCGCCGATCGCACCGGGCGGACATTGGGGCGGGCGATTTTGCTGGTGCTGGCGTTTGCGACGACGTTGTTTGTGCTGGCGGCGTGGATTTTGGGCAATGCGATGCAGGGCGCGCACTTTATCAGCCTGGATGCTGCGGCTTATGAACTGGCGGGGCAGATGGGCGGGGTCTGGGCGGGGATTGCGCTGGCCTGGGCTTATGCGATTCTGGTCGGGCTGAGCAATGCGTTGCCGATGCAGGTCGGTGTGGCGCGGGTGTTGTATGCGATGGGGCGTGATCGGCAATTGCCTGGGGCGCTGGCGCGGTTGCATCCCCGGCACAACACGCCGCATGTTGCGATGCTGGCGTCGACTGCGGTGTCGTTGGCGGTCGCGTTATGGCTGCGTGATGCGATGGACCAGTTGGCGGCGTTGGTGAATTTTGGGGCGCTGTTTGGATTTGCGCTGATCCATGTGTGCGTGATGGTGCATTTTGCGAAAAGCCCGAAGCGGAACCTGGTGTTGCATGGGTTGTCGCCGGTGCTCGGGATTGCGGTGGTTGGCGCGATTTTGACGGGGATGAATGAAGCGGCGCTGGTGCTGGGCGTGGTTTGGCTGATGCTGGGGTTGTGCTGGTGGCGGTTTCGGATTGTTCGGCTGGGGCTGGTGTCTGGCGAGGGCAGTGATCCGTTCGCTTGAAACCCATCAACATTCTATAAAGCCCCGTTCATCCTGAGCTTGTCGAAGGACGCGCGCTACGGTCGGTCTGGGCGATCTTCTTATCGCGTTGGGCCAATGTTGCCCGCGTCCTTCGACAGGCTCAGGATGAGCGGGGTTTGTTGAATTTATAGAAATGAACATACGAAAAAGCGGCGCAAACTCGCGTTTGCGCCGCCTGTTTCATTACCGGTCCGGACGTTAGTTCAGCACTTGGTGAACTGGCCCTTTTTCGGACCCGATCCGACGTGGCAACGGCCGGACTTGTCCTTGTACACACCGCCGCCGACCATCATCACCGGCTTGGTCGTCGTGACCGTGTGGGTAAACATCGACTTCTTTTCAACAACATGTACCGGGCCAGGTTTTGCGACCATCACTGGTTGGCACTTGATGAACTTGCCCTTGGCATCCTTGCACACCGCAGCATTGGCTGCGCCGGGAACTGCAAAGCCGGCAATGGCCGTCGCAAGAACGGCGATCATGATCTTATGCATTGGATTGGTCCTCCACCTGTTGAAGTCAAAAAATGCGCGCCCGTAATGTCTGGCCGGGTTCTTGTCTGTTGGCAATTGCCAACTCCTGTCCCGGCGCGATCTCTATGCGGCCAGCAATCTGAATGCAGTCTTTCAGGATTTACCGAACAATCCGCCCAGGCCGCCGAGCAGGCCACCGATGCCGCCGCCTTCGCCCTGGTTGTTGTTCAGGATATTGGCGAATTCACCGAGCGAACCTTCGCCGCCGATGTGGCCGACGATCTGCTGCAGTGTGTCGGCCGGCAATCCGGTGGCGTCCGCGGCGGTGTCGACGGTGTCGCCGGGTGCGGTGTGAGCCTGGCCCAGCGCGGTCACGGCGGATTCCACCTGTTCAGGGGTCAGGCCGACTTTGGCCGCCAGGTTGGCAACATCGGGCGAACCAGCCAGTTGGCCAAGGATTGAGTCCAAAATGCTCATGTGCGTTCTCCGGAAGTGAGGCCTGGCAAATGCCACCAGCGTGGTGGTTAATAGCGTAGCCCGGGCGCCGGGCCAACTGCAATGCGCACACGCTGATCGGCATCATGACGCCGGAATGGTCAGTCGCTCGATGTCGCGCCGCATGACCACATGGCCGCGCAATGCGTTGCAGATTTCCGTCAATGCCGCCTCGGCGCTGGCATGAGCCCCGCACACGAAGATATCGACCGCCGCCAGGCCGTGTTCGGGCCAGGTGTGGATCGAGATATGCGATTCGGCGAGCAATACGACGCCCGTTACGCCGTGGCCCTCGCCGAAGTGATGCAGCCGCACGTCGAGCACGGTCACGCGCGCCGCTGTGGCGGCGTCGCGCAAGGCGGTCTCGATGCGCGCGCAATCGTCCAAGCCCTGCGCGCCGGCGATATCGGCGATCAGGTGGAGGCCCAAATTCACGCCAGCACGCTTTCGAACGTGTGGCCCAGGTGGCGCATCGCGGCTTCGGCGGCGGCGGTGCCGCGGTAATGCGCTTCCTCGAAAATCGACATGCCCGACATGTCCGAATGCGCGCGCAGCAGCGGCGGTGTCAGGCTTTGTGTGATCAGGCGGTCGGGGTCGGTCAGGAAGCCGACGGTGGGCCGGATCATCGCATGGCCCCACCGCCAGACGTCGATCCGGGTGATCGCGCCGGCCAGGTCGGGGTGCAGGTCGAGCAGGTCGTCGGCGACGATCGCCTGCCACTCGGATAGCGAGCGATCGAGCATCAGGTGGCGTGCCTGGCCCGGGGGCAGTTCGGATAGCGGCATGTACCAGGTCAGGACTGTCGGCCCGTCGGCGTCGCTGCTGGTCTGGTGCGTCGCGACGACATAGCCCAGGCTGTCGCTCGCGGCGGAGACATTGTCCCAGGCGAGGGGCACGCCGGGGCCTTGGGGGTGCCGGTCGACGCTGACATTGGCGACGATCCATGGCGCATAGCTGAACCCGCGCGAGCCGCCGACCTGGTTGCATATCCGCGCGGCGACGAACTGCGGCATGGCCAGGATCGCGGCGCCGGCGCGATAGCGGTGGCTGACCTTTGCGGTGTGGTCGTAGAAATCGACCAGCGCCTGGCCACCGTCGGTCTGCGCGTTGAAGGCGGAATGCGCGGGGACAATCCGCTCCTTGCCGATGCGCGCGGACATCAGCGCGATCAGGCGCGCGTTGCCTTCGGGCCAGGTCAGTTCGCGGTCGCGGTCTTCGGTGCTGGTCCATCCCCGGCGCGACGCGAAGTAATGCACGCCGGCCCAGGCCGACACGCCTTCGGGCTCGGTGCCGTAGTCATCGCGGCAGCAATAGCGGACGTAGGCGCGCAAGGGGGCGCTGGTCCAGCCGCGCTGGTCGAGCCAAGCGGCAAAGCTGATCAGGTCGAGCGAGGTGAATTCGGTGTCGCCGCTTGAGTGGACCAGCGGCACGGCAAAGGCCGGTTTGCCGTCGCGGCCCAGCGCCTTGCCGTAATTCGCCATCGCGCGTTCGAATGCGTCGTGCTGTTCGCGTTCGGCTGCGCTCAGCCCGGTCTGTGGGAACAGCCCTTCCTGCCACGATCCGCGCCAGAACAGGCGTTCATCGAGGTCGGCGCAGACCTGGAACGGATCGTAGATCGGCGCGCCGTCTGCGCCTGTGCCGACGATCATGCCGAATTGCCCGAGCATGCGGCGCAGCGCGGCGGCCTCGCGATTGGGGATAGGCAGGTAATGCGCGCCCAGCGGATAGGCCGAGATCGCGTTGCGGCCGCCGCGCGCATTGCCGCCTGCGTGGTCTTCCAGTTCCAGCACCACGAAATCATCGAACCCGGCATCGCGCAGGCGCCAACCCGCCGCCAGACCCGCGACGCCGCCGCCGGCGATCACCACTTGTGCATGACGTTCGGGGCCGGTCGCCGGCGGAAACATGCGATCGCGCAAAGCATGGCCGCGCGTGAAATCGGCGCCATCGAGCGTGCCGGCGATGCGCGGCGGGCCGAAGGGTGAACAGGCGCCCGAGGCCATCGCGCCGGTCAGCAGCGCACCGCTGGCCAGCGCGCCACGCCGGGTAATCCTACCCCTCATAATGCGCCCATTCCTCGTCGAAACTGCGCACCAGCGCCTGATTGTCGAGGCGGTTTACCGGGGTCGGGCGGCGCGCCATATCGCGCGGAAACTGGAACATCAGGCGCTCGGCCGTGGCGTCGAGAAAGCGCAGGTTCGGCGGCAGGCGTACCGCGTCGGACGGCGCATTGTGCGCGGCGAGCGTATAGCCCCATTCGCCGAAGCTGGGGACATAGACGTGATAGCCGCGCGTTTTCAGGCCCGCCGCCTCGAGCGTGGTGGCGACGGTCCAATAGGTGCGCGGCGCGATCAGCGGGGATGTGCTCTGCACCGTCATCATGCCGTCGGGCGCGAGCAGGCGCGACAGTTCGTGATAGAAACTCAGCGTATAGAGCTTGCCCAGCGCATAGGCGGTGGGGTCGGGAAAATCGGCGATTACCGCGTCGTATGGCCCGCGCGCCTGCCGCACCCAGCGGATTGCATCGGTGTTGATCACGGTCAGTTTTGGCGAGGATAGGGATCGCTGGTTGAGCGCGGCCAGTTCTGCATTGTCGCGAAACAGCCGGGTCATTTCGGGATCGAGATCGACCAGGGTGACATGGCCGACATCGGGATCGCTCAGGACTTCGCGCGCGGCCAGGCCATCGCCGCCGCCCAGGATCAGCACTTGCCGGGGATGCGCGACGCGGCCGAGCACGGGCCACACCAGCGCCTCGTGATACCGATATTCGTCGCGCGACGAAAATTGCAGGTTGCCGTTGAGGTACAGCCGCAGGTCGGCGGCTTTGCGGGTCAGCACGATCCGCTGATACGGGGTGGAATGCGCGTAGATCACGCCTTCGCCGTAATACGCGACTTCGGACCAGCGCTGCAGGTCGTCGGCGATGGTCAGGCCGAACACCAGGCTGATCAGCACGGCGAGCCCGGCGGCCAGGTCGAAATACCGCGCGCGGCGGCCTTTCAGCGCCCAGGTCAGCGCGATCGCCACGGTGACATTGGCGAGACCGAATACCATGCCGGTGCGGATCATGCCGAGCCGGGGCACCAGCACGAGCGGGAACAGCAGCGAAGCGACCAGCGCGCCGACATAGTCATAAGTCAGCACATTCGAAACCAGGTCGCGAAACGCATAGCGGCCGCGCAGGATGCGGATCAGCAGCGGGATTTCCAGCCCGACCAGAATGCCGATCGCCAGCACCAGCGCGTAGAGCACCAGGCGGAAATCCTCGACCAGCGGAAACAGCAGAAACAGCCCTGCCGCAGACCATCCGCCCAGAGCCGCAATCAGCACTTCGACGCGGATGAACGCGCCCAGTTCGTCTTCGCGGACAAAGCGCGACAGATAGCTGCCCACGCCCATCGCAAACAGATAGGCGCCGATGACGATCGAAAACTGGGTGACGCTGTCGCCGAGCAGGTAGCTGGCCAGAGTGCCGGCGAGCAGTTCGTAGATCAGCCCGCAGGTCGCGACGACGAGCACCGACACGAGCAGGATGGCGGTATGCGCGCGCGACGGGCCGGCGGGATCGGGTGCTGGTTCGAAATCGGCCATCTATTTGTGCATCGGGCCGTAGAAATGCCCATAGCCGAAGCCGCCGTGCCCACCCATCGGCGTCTGCGCGCCATGGCCATTGGCATCGGCATAAGGCGACCAGCCGTACCACGCGGCGATCAGCGCGATCACGAGCCAGACCAGGCACCACACCGCAAACAGGATCACGCGCTTGCTCACGTATGTTGCCTCTGTTTCATCTGCCAATACAGCAGCACCAGCGGCGGTGTGGCCAGCAGCGCGACGATTGTCCAGAACACGCCCCAGTCCATGCCCCCGACGCTGGCGATAAACGTCACATCGCGCGCAGAAGTGAGGACGCTGTCCCAGCCATTGGTAGCAACTGGCGCGATCGCCTTTGGGTCCGTCCAGTGGTGGCCCTGCGCCTGCACGACCACGTCATATGTGCCGCGCGGGACGCTGGCGATGTACAGGTTCAGGTAGCCATTGCCTTCGGTCCAGCGGCTGCCGTCGGTATCGCGGCCCGCGTAGAATTCGACGGTGCCATCGGCGCGGATCGCCTGCTGCGTCTTGCGATTGACCAGCGCGTAGTCGAGATCGACCCAGGTGTTTACGAAGGCGTTATCGGTATTCGCGGTCAGGCGCATGCGTTGCGATGCGCGGTCGACCGTCAGCGTGCCGACGGTGACCTGGGTCGCGGGGCCGTCGATCTGGACGGTCATCTTGCTGCTGACCGCGGCGGTGACCGCGCCGAATGTCATCATTCCGGTCAGCACCAGCACGATCGCGAGCACCGCGGTCCAGACCATCATCACGGCGTCGTTTTCGCCATAGAGCGGCAGATCGGCCCAGCGCGTGAGCAGTCCGCCCGTCCGTGTCGGCGTGTCTTCGGCGGGCGTGTCCTCGACGGTGGCATCGGCGTCGGGCGCGTGAAAACTGGTGCGCACTTCGCTCGGGCGCAGGGCCACCAGGTGCGTCCAGTTGATTTCGTCTGCATTGGTTTCGCGCGACAGCGTGTCGTTGCCATGCGCGTATTCGGCCGTGCCGACGGTTTCGCCCGCGTGGACCCGCCAGTAGAATTCGCCGAGCACGCGGTTGGTGACAGTCGTCGTGGGCGCATCGTTGGCAACCCACGCCTGCCCGCGCCACCGCACGGTGCTATCGGCGAAGCTTTGCGGGGTTTCGGTCAGCATTGTACCGAATTGCCAGTGCCCTTCGAAGTGGACCAGCCAGCGGTACCCGGCATAAGGATTGAACAGCAGGGTCTCGGTCCACAGCGCGCCGCTGTTCTGGCGCTCCTGCCACCCGATCGCTTCCCATTCGACGCCGAACAGCGTGCCCCGGCTGCCCAGCGGCAGCGGCAATTGCGCCACCGCTTCGCGGTATTGCTTGATGACGCGGACGTCGGGGTTCGCCACATCGAGCAGTGCGCCGCAATACTGACAGGCGAGCGACACGGTATACCCCGCCGCCCGCACCGCAATGCTGCCCCCGCAATTCGGGCACGAAATTGTATTGGCGCCGATCATTGCAAGCCCTGCGGCATGGCCCAGTCGTCGAACCGGCGCAGGCCTTTGGGGGCCAGGTCGGTCAGTTCGACATAGCGGCCGATCCACACGCTGGTTTCGTTGGCATCGCGCTGCACGCTGAGCGAGGCACCGTCGGTGTTGCGGAAATCGACGCTGGTGATCGTCCAGTGCGCCGGTGCGGCGAATGGCAATTGGCCTTCTGCGCCGAGGCACGTCGCCGCTTTCACATCGGCGGCGATAAACTCCTGCCCGCCCACATTGACCCGCGTCCCCGGTATAATCGTGCCGCCATTGGCAAAGGCGCGGATCGTGGGCAGTTCGCAGGCTTGCGGCGCATCGCGTAGCAGCATGAAGGTGCCCATCGCTTCGCCCAGCCAGCGCGTGGTGCCATCGGAAATCGCCAGCAACCACTCGTTCCACGCGCCATCGGTCCAGCCCCACCGGACCCGGCCCACGACTTCGAAAAACAGGTCATCGGCGGTGCCGCACGTGCCGATCTGGATCGGGGAGACATCGAACGGCAGCACAGCGGCCTGGCCCACGGTTTTCAGATCGTCATCGCTGCGCAGTAGCAGGCTTTGGCATTGCGGACACACGACATAGGGCACGGCCGCTTTGCGCAGCGGCACCGCGGCGCCACACGATGGGCAGGATATGTCCGGCATGGCCTCCCTTTTCGATCTCGCTTGCGGTCCGACTTGCGCTATTTGACGCGGGCAAGCAATTCCACTTTTTTGGCGTCGAACTCTTCCTGGCTCAATGCGCCGATCGTCAGCAATTTGTGCAACCGTTCGATCTGTTCAAACGGATCGGTTTCCGCTGCGGGTGCGGTTGGCGTCAGGCCTTGCGCCATCGTGTTGCCCAGTACTGCCGCGCTGGCCATGCCCGCCCCGATCGCCGCCATGCCGCCATCGCTATGCGATGCCGCCTCGATCGCTTCGGCCGCCTGGAATTGCGTGTACCGGCCCAGATCGCCGATCACGCGCATCTCGCTGCCTTTGTCGAGATGCGCCTGGACTTCGTCGGGCAGCGAAATGCTCTCGACGTAGAATGTCGGGCAGCTCAGCCCCCATTGCGCAAACGCCTTGTCGACTTCGGCCTTGATCGTGTCGGACAGCCGCTGCTGGTTGGCGGCGAGATCGAGGAACGCGATGCCGCTCGATCCCAGGGCGGTCGCAATCGCGGTCTGGATCGCGGCGCGCAATTGCGGTTCCAGGCTGGCGACGGTCAATTCGCCCAAGGTGCCGAACAGGCGCTTGATGAACGGATCGATCGCCTCGATCTTGAACGAATACGACCCGAACGCGCGCAGCCGGATCGCGCCATATTCGGCATCGCGCACCGTGATCGGCTGCGCCGTGCCCCATTTGCGCCCGACCTGTTCCTTCAGCGTGAAGAACACAAGGTCGGACTTGAACGGCGATTTGAAGCCTTTGTCCCAATGCTGGAGATCGGTCAGCAGCGGCAGGTTCGCAGTATCGAGCGTGTGCAAGCCGGGCCCGAAATAATCGGCCAACTGCCCTTCGTTGATGAACGCGGTGATCTGCCCGTCGCGCACCGTCAACTGCGCGCCGTTGCGGATCTCGTGATCGGCGAACGGCACGCGCCACGCCAATTGCCCCGGCGCCTCCAGCCATTCGATATTGTCGATCAACTGTTTCTTGAGAAAGTCGAACATGCGTCTCTCCTCTGGCGGGCTTTTGGCGGCAGGGCCTATTGCGCGGGTTTGCCGGCCGGATTGGCCACAAACGCCGGCACTTTGCTGTCGTTGCCCAAGTCCCACAGCGTCGTACCGCTCAGCCGCAGGATTTTCGCCATCTTGGTATAGTTGATCTTGTCGGCGGTGTCAGTCTCGTGGTGGTAATCGGGGTGGAAGCCGGTGAAGAACCAGAACGCCGGGATGTCGTGGAGCACGAACGGAAACTGGTCCGAGCGGAAAAACACGTTGAGCACATTGTCGCGGTCGAACCGGTCGTCGAGTACGAGGCCGACATTCCTGTTGGCCGCCACGATCGCGGCGTTGAAATCGGGACTGTACGGCGCGCCGATCAGGTTCAGGCGGTTGGTCGTGTCGGCGGGGATCGTGATCAGGCCGTCGGTTTGCGGGCTGGCGGTTTCGTTGCGGCCGATCATGTCGAAATTGATCATCGCGCGCGTTGTCGCCAGCGGGCGAAGCGGGTGCGACGCCATTTCGTATGCGCCGAGCAGGCCGCGTTCCTCGGCGGCGAACACCGCGAACAGGATCGAGCGCTTGGGCCGCACCGGCATCGCGGCGAACGCATGGGCCAGCGCGACGACGCCGACCGTGCCCGACGCGTTGTCATCCGCGCCATGCCAGATGTGTTCGCCATTCATCGTGTCACCATCGTGGTCGTGGTGACCCGATACGATCAGCGTTTCGCCTGCAAGCCGGGGATCGGACCCGGGCAAGATCGCGGCGACATTATAGCTTGTGCCGTGCTCGCGTACCGAATTTTCCAGATGGATGTGCACCGGCGCGGTGGTCATGGCCGCACCATGCGCAGCGAGGTCATGGTCGATTGCGGTTTGCAAGGCGCTCGCGTCGAGGCCGGCGGCGGCAAACAGCGCTTTTGTCACCGGGTCGGTCAGGGTCAGGATCGGGATGTGCAATTCGTCGTCGGCGCGCGCCTGGATCGGCAACGAGGGAACGCGCGTGATGCTTCCGCCGATCAGGCGCCCGCGTTCGGCATTGGTCAGATGCTTGCGATTGGGCTCGGGCATCACGATCACTGCGATCGCGCCATGCGCCTGTGCGTTCAAGGCTTTGACCCGCGATGTGGCGTGGCGGGTGTTGCCCGCGCCGTTGAACCGCGATGCGGGATCGTCCTCCTGCGGTTCGTGGTCGAACACCAGTGCGATCTTGCCGGTGGCGTCGATGCCTTTGTAGTCATCATAGCCGAGCCCGGGCACCGTGATGCCATAGCCGGCGAACACCAGCGGCGCGGTCAGGTCGACATCGTCGCGATAGCTGCCGAAAAATTCGGGTGGGCTGAATTTGTGATCGCCCAGTGCGAGATAACTCGCCGCGGGGTCGTTGCGATATTCGATCAGGGGCACGGGTTGCAGATAGCTTGGCCGGCCCGCCGCATCGTGGGCCGCGGGTTGCAGCCCCGCTTTTGTGAATTCCGACACGATCCACGCGATTGCAGCATCATCGCCCGGTTCCAGCGACATCCGGCCGAGCAGTGCGTCCGACGCCAGATAGGTCACGTCGGCGCGCAATTCGGTTTCACCGATCGCGCCGAGCTCGGCGGCGACGGGTTTGGGCAGCGGCGGCGCATCGGCCAGTGCAGGGGTGGCGATAAGCGCGCAACCGGCGAACAATGTACGAATACGCATAAAGCAGGAATGTCCCGGACTGACGATCAATCGGGCCATCGTATCGGCAAAGCGCGAAATGAGAAGGGGCCCGACCGGGCGCACGCGAAACGCGGGCAAAAAAAGGGCCGGTCAGTTGCCCGACCGGCCTTTGAAAGTCTGGGAGAGGATGCCTGAAAGGCACCGTCTAAATGGTCTGCAACCGTTTGCCGTGCAAGTGCGAAACGGGCAGTCGCAGTTGCAGAAAATGCATTTATGGCACCAGCAAGGGCCAGATCACCATGCCTAGCCCGATCAGGCTGGCGAAATACACCAGGGTGCGCACTTTCGGCACGCCATAGCCGTAAAGCGGGATGTAGACGACGCGCGCGCCCAGCCAGATCCAGCCGCCGAGCGCGCTGATCCCGCCGCTGCGCCCGGCCACGACAACGCCGAGCAGTGCGATTATTGCAATTGGCAGTGTTTCCAGAAAGTTGGCCTGCGCGCGCACCATGCGCGCGGCGACGGCGTTCAGCGGCGGCTGCGTGCCGTCGCGCGCGCTCATGTTCCATTCCAGGCCGTATTGCTTGGTTTTGAAATGGCCGGCGACAAAGATGTGGACCAGCAGCAGCACCGCGCCAAGCGCGAGGACTCTGAGTTCGGTTGGGACCATGGTGCGCGCTCCTGTGCGAGCGGCGAATGCGCCGCTCCTGGCATATTGCACAGTAATGCGCGGGAAGGTCCATGGTTCAACCGGCAACGCGCTCGCGATAATGGTCGAGCACCGGCTGGGCGCCTTCGTCCGACAGGACCGAATCGAGCCCGGCCGCCGCGCCTTCGGCGGCGATTGCGCCGCGTGCCATCATGGCGTCCTCGTATTCCGCAATCGCGGGCCAGCCCGATCCGTTCGTGATCGCATCGGCCAGGTCGGCTGCATCGGCGAGCGCCAGGTTCACGCCTTCGCCGCTGAACGGTGACATCAGGTGGGCTGCATCGCCGAGCAGGGTCAGGCCGGGACGGCTGTCCCAGCGATAGCCGACCGGCAGCGCGTACATCGGCCAGACACCCAGGATTTGGCCGAGATCGATCATCGCGAGCAGTTCGGGCGCCCAGCCAGCGAACGCGGCACGCACCACGCAGCGCACATCATCGCCGGCCAGCGTGGCCCATGCGCGCGCCTGCGCTTCGTCGATCCGCACACCGGCATAGCCGCGGATATGGCCAAAGCCATTGCGCTGCCCGATCAGCACGCGATTCTCGCCGACCGCGAACATCTTGCCCTTGCCGACGAGCGCGTCGACGCCGGGATGCTCGGCGACCGAGAAACCGAGTTCGATCATCGTCGCGCCTTCGTACACGGGCACGACATCGGTCAGCAGGGCGCGGACGCGCGACCACGCGCCATCGGCCCCGATGACCAGGTCGTAGACTTCGGTGACGCCGTTTGTGGTCACCTGATAGTCGCCGTCTACCGGCGCAATTGCGCTGACCGGGCTGTTCCAGCGCACCGTGCCGGGATCGAGCGAATCGAGCAGGATCTGGCGCAGCATCGAGCGATCGATTTCCGGGCGATCCTGGCCATCGCCATCATCGTCGAACAACAGGCGCCCGTTTTGGTCATACAGCCGGTCGCCCTGGTCCTCTGGTCGCGCCGCTTGCAGGAATTCGTCTTCGAGCCCGGCGAGTTGCATCGCGCGCTGCCCGGTCTGCGCGTGCAGATCGAGCGAGCCGCCTTGCGGGCGCTCGCCGGCATGGCTGTCGCGTTCGAATACGCGCGCTGCGATGCCGCGACATTGCAGCAGGCGCGCGAGCATGAGCCCGCCGGGGCCGCCGCCAATGATTGCAATCCGGATTGGACTTTTCATAGCCGAGTCTCCATATCAATAGGAGGCTATATACATTTAAATAGGCACCTATGCAATGAGCGATGGCGAGTGGAACCACCTGGCGCATGCGAGCCATTATTTCAGCCGTATCGGCCGCGCGCAGATGCGGATCGGCGATGCGCGGTTGCGCGCGGTCGGGCTCGCGACCGCGCAATTGCCGGTGCTGTCGATGCTGAGCGGCGGGCGGCAGATGTCGCAGATCGAACTCGCGCGGCGCACCAAAGTCGAACAGCCGTCGATGGCGCAATTGCTGACGCGGATGGAGCGCGACGGACTGATAACCCGCGTGCCCGATCCGAACGACCGCCGCAGCAGCCTGATCATGCTGACCGAAGAGGCCGAGCGCCGCCTGCCGGCCGGCCGCGAGATCCTGCGCCAGAGCAATGCGGAAATGACGCAAGCTCTGTCTGACGAGGAAACCGCACAGCTCCTGCGCCTGCTCGCCCGCGTGCTCGAGACGGTGGACCAGATCGAAAGCTGAAAGTGCAAACATTCCCCTTGCGAATCGCACGCGTATTTGCCAATACTGAACCAGATGGTTCAGTATAACGCCCCACGCCTCGATGCTTCGTTCGCCGCGCTGTCGGACAGCACCCGGCGTGGCATTCTGGAACGGCTGGCGCGCGCCGATGCCTCGATCTCGGCGCTCGCCGACAGCTTTGCGATGACGCTGACGGGCATGAAGAAACACGTCAGCGTGCTCGAAGAGGCGGGCCTCGTCGCGACCGAGAAAGTCGGGCGGGTGCGCATGTGCAAGCTGGGCGCCAGCGGGCTGGAGGCAGAGGCCGCCTGGCTGCGCCGACACCGCGAACAGTGGGAAGACCGCTTTACCGCGCTCGACAAAGTGGTCGCGGAATTACAACGCAGGGAGACAGACGATGAGCCAAAGTGACCGCAACACCGCCGCAACCACCACCGAACGCACCTCCGATGTCGAACTGGTCGTAACCCGGATCGTCAAGGGTCCGCCGCGCCTGGTCTACCAGGCTTGGGCCGACCCCGCGCTGTTCCCGCAATGGTGGGCGCCCAAATCATTCTGCATGACGATCCTGTCCTACGAAGCCGATGTCCGCACCGGCGGAACCTATCGCCTGGTCATGAGCCATGCCACGTCGGACCAACCGGTGGCATTTTTCGGCAAATACCTCGAAGTCGTGCCCGGCGCGCGCATCGTGTGGACCAACGACGAAGGCGATGACGAAGGCTCGGTCACCACCGTAACCTTCACCGAAAACGCCGGCCAGACGCTGGTCGTTGTCCATGAACGCTTCCCATCGAAAGCCGCACTCGACGAAGCGATCGCTTCGGGCAGCACGAGCGGATGGGGCGAACAGTTGGCGCAACTGGAAGAGTTCGTGGGCGAAACTGCCGGCGAAGCGTGATGCGCGGCGCCTGATCGTGTCCTTGAAATGACCAGGATAGCTGGGCGCGGAAAAGCTCGCGCCGACGTTCAGGCCCCACTTGTGTGCGCAGGCGGCACGCGCAAGTTCAACATCCTGTCCTGACATCGGTCGATTTCGGGTTCGGGCAACAGAATGAGCCGAGCACGAGCGCCGCGCCGAACAGGCTGAGCCAGAAGCCGATTGTTTCCGGCAGAGGCGAGGGCAGGCGCGCCGCCATGCGATGCGCGCCGGCGGGTGCGCGGCAGACAGGCACTTTCGCGGCGAAGGACGATCGGCCGAGTTGCAGGATCTGCGCCGGGGTCCATGCGCCGGCGTCAATGCGGCATTCCCAGCCGGTGAAGGAAAACTGGTGCAGGGCCAGGGCTGTGTCCGACTTCACGGAATATGTCAGGGTAATGGATCGGTTTGATATTTTCAGATCATTGACTGTCAGGTCCGGATTTTGCTTCCCGTCGGGAACCAGCAACAGGCTGTTTCCAAATACTGCCGTGGCATCTGATAAATTCCCGAGGACATATTCGGAGCTGTCGTCGGTGCTCGCTGCGATCTCGGCCAGCACCGGTGGGTGTTCGGTCCGGGATCGCAGCCGTTGGTAGGATACGGCGCCGACATCGATGGCAAGCATTCCGGCCAGGAAAAGCCAGGGGATTGCAGTGCGCAGCACGCGGCCCGATGCTGGGCGGCTGTCATAATAGATCCCGGCGATTGCGGAAACGGCGAGGCTTGAGGCGCCGAACAGGCGGAATGGAAACTGGATGCGGCTAAGCGGTGTTTGCAATTGCCAGATCGGCAGGGATATCCGGCAGTTCAGCACGGCCACTGCACCCACGATCGCGACCATGGCCCATGCGACGCAGCGCAGTCTGCGCGCCGGCGACGATAGCGCGGCGGGTGCGAGAACGGCGGTCATGATCAGCGTCAGGGCCCATGTTCCCGTGGTCATCTGCCAGGCCGAATGATCGATCCACGGGATGTGTGAAAACAGCAGCCAGTTCCTGGGTTGGTTGCGCTCGCCCACCATGGCGCCCAAATCGACGAGATGGTCGAGCAAGCCCAGCGCGGGGACCAGCATCGCGCCGGCCAGCGCCAGCCCGGCCAGTGCCGATGTGCCGAGCGCGGCCAGCACTGTCAGCCGGCGGCGGGGTGTGGTTTCGAAAAGGACCAGGGCCAGGCCGTGGGTCGCGGCAAACAGATAGCCGATGACCATGCCGGGCATGTGCGCATAGGCCAGTGCCGCAATCGCCAGCGCATGATATCCCCAGGCGTGCCGTCGCCCCTGGGACACGCGGACGGCGGAAAAACCAAGCCAGGGCAGCAGGGCAAAGCACGCGGATTCGGCAAATGCGGCGCGGTCGTACAGGTCGACGAAGGCGAGATAGGGTGAAGCCAGCCACACGCAGGCTGCAAAGATCGCCGCCGCATCGGACTTGCCGAGCGCGCGAATCCAGCATCGGCATCCTTGTGCCCCGAGGACGAACAGAATCGCCAGTCCAAGCGCCAGGCGCCGCATGGCGGAGGCATCGCCGGGCATCAGCGGGGCAAACAGCGCGCCCAGCCACTGCAAGGCGGGTGGATAGAAAAAGAATGCGGGCGAACCAAACCCGCGGTTCATGGTCGGAAGCCAGCGCGGGAACACTGTGCCGCTCCAGAATTCCCGGGCAAATGCAATCTGCCAGCGGATGTGAACGGGAGCGTCCGAACCAAATGCATTTTGTGAAAGCAGCATCGGGGCCGTAATCAAGAATGCGAAGACGGCAAATAACAGCCAGACGTACAAGTCCCCGATTTGCAGGATATTGTAGATCCTGGCCCTCATCCGTCTTGCTCCTCAGCAGCGCTATCACATCAATGGGTCGGGCAGGCCTGGCGTCCGGCAGGGCCGGCACTTGCCGGATTTTTGAACGTTACGGTCTATGGCAAGCGCTGGCGAGGGGCTTTTTCCCGTGGTTTTCCGAAAGAACGATGCGCTCCTTGCGCAGGGTGGCTGGCCCGGTTGGCCGGGTCAGCCACCCTGCGCGCTGCGATGCAGCAAAAAAGTCCGCGTGCGCCTTGACTCGCCTTGACTCAATCGCCGCGGTGTTTTACTTAAAGAGCGAACAGGAGATTTTTATGCGGAAAGCCTTGATTGTAGCTGCCGGTTTTGCAGTCGTAGCGATGCCATTTGTTGCTCAAGCTGCGGGCGCGCCCGTGTTTGTCAACACTGCGCTGCTCCAGTCTGCGGATCAGGGTCCTGCAACGATCCCGGTGAAGAAGCATCGCAACTTCCTGCCGTTTATCGGTGGCGCAGCGCTTCTCGCCGGCGGCATTACCGCAGCGGCAACCAGCGGCAACGGCAACAGCCCTGGCTGATGTCCCTGGCATCGGCGCGCAGCGAACTGCGCCTGATGTCATGAACGCTTGAAAATTCCTGCGCCCGGCCAATTTGGCCGGGCGTTTCGTTTGTGCCCTTCAGGTTTTATTAGCGCAGATCTTGTTGGCGCAGGTGTTATTGGCCCGGTGTGTCCTGGGGGCCGGGCTTCCAGTTGGACGGCATTTCCAGCGACAGCCGAACCGTGTGAGGTTCGGTGTCGCCATTGTGGATTTTGGCGGAAAACGTGGTCTGGGGGGCTTCGCCCTCGGTCGAGATCTGCTGCCACATCATGGCGTTTTTGCCGATGAAATCGACCAGCGGGTATTTTCGGCAAGACGAACCCGAGCACCAGTCGACATCGACCTGGCAGCGCACGGCCGCCGTCTGCGGATTGCGCGCGGCACCGCTCGAGCGCGGAGCAATCACAGTCAGGTCTGCATCGCCGCCCGCGGGGATATCCTTGCTCGATGTGATCTGGAACCCCGAGCCAGGCGCGCCGCCGTGGCATGTATACGGGCCTTTGGTCACGGTCGGCAGTCCCTGGGCCGTATCGCTGGCGGTATCGACCGGCGCGCTCGAGGTGGCATTGCATCCGCCCAATGTCGGGATCAGGGGCAGGCACAGGGCCAGGGCGAGGCGAGCGCGTTTTGTCATGGCCGCAGCCTATCGCGACCGCTGCCATAATCCCAGCGCGATTTGCGCGTCCGAATCATCCCGGGCAAATGGCCCGGGCAAGTATTTGTCCCGATCTCTTCACCTATAGCGTCGGCGCAACACCTGGCAGCAGGGCGCTGGAGCCGAAGCCCTGGGGAATCGCCTGCAGGGGCGACCCGCTCGCAAGCCGGGTCAGGTCGAACAGGGCGTCGAACGCGCGCCGTTGATTGGCAAAGTATGCCGTGCGGGTCTCGATGATATCGATCCGCCGCCCGACGCCGGGATGCGTCATGCCGAAATCGAGGAAGACCAGTGGCGCGGTGCGCCGCACCATCGGGATCGCGCCGCGGGCGTTATAATGCGTGCGATCGAGCAGATCGACCGCATATTCGTCTGCGGCGACCTCGTCGCGCTTGATCCCCGCGCTGCCGATTCCGAACATCGACAACCAGGTCGGGATCCGGTTCGGCTGCATGTCGTGATGCAGCAGGTTGTGCGCGAATTCGTGGGCCATGACGAAGGCCAGTTCGTCATCGTTGTGCACGAATTCCAGCATGGCCTCGGTTACCGCGATATTGTCGCCATCGGACCACGCATTGATCGGGCCGTTCGCAACATAGGCCGTGCGGCCGCCGCACGCCGGCAAGCCGGCCAGAGTGGCGTTGCGCACGCCGTCCGCACTGCGCACCTGCAATTGCACGCTGCCTTGCCGCAATTTGGTGTCGAACAGCCCGGTCAGCCGGGTCATGCGGTCGTGCTGCCCCAGGGCAGTAATCGCGTCGGTGCCGAATTTCTGAAGATCGACACCATCCACGCCGACGATTTCATCGCCCGCATGCAGGCCAGCGTGGTCCGCACCGCTGCCCGGTACGACGCCGAGAATGCCAAAGCCCATGCCCAGCCCGAAGCGCTGCGCGATCGTGGCGCGCGTATCGGCATTGTAGCTGCCGATGTCGTGCATCACGAGCCCGGTGGCCATGATCGGCCGGTCGCAGCGGTCGGCGTTCGCCGTGCCGATCGCATAGGCAACCTTTTCAATCTGCAATTGGCGCGCCAGCCATTTCGGCTGTGCGGGTACGGCAACCATTGGTGCGGGCGATGGGGTGGGCGCGGTCACTGTGGCCAGCAAAGGTGGCTCGGTCGCGGCCTGGGCTGGAGCGGGGGCGAGGGTTGCGATCTGGCTAGCCGCGATCAGCAGTCCGAATTTGGTTCGCAAGTTGACTTGCAAGAAATGGGAAAGGCGCATGGACAACTCCTTTGGGTATGTCCACAGTTATGCGCCTGCACTGTTCTAAAAATTTGAAAGTACTGTCTATGCAAGAGTCCTTAGCGATCCATAAATTTAGATAAATATCGTCGTAAGATTTATAAGTAATTTGGCTTATGTAAAAATTAACCACGAACCTTAGTGTAACAATTGCGTACGATTGACTTTTGCTCGATGCACGTTAATCGGCGCATCTTCGCGCGGCTTTCGGCATACCCCTTCGATATGTGCCGGAAACATGCCCGTGAGAGTGCAGGCCGAACAGGCGACGTGGGCGGAGCCTTGGTGGTGTTATCATGGTAAATTTGCGGCTAAAGCACTGGCCGACAAAGCTTCGTCGTTACGCTCCGCTGGGTTTTATCACTGGTGCGCTGGTCTTCGGAGGTGCCGGATCCCAGCACCCGCTGGCCGGCCTTTCCGTTACGGTATTGGCGCTCGTGGTGGTTGCTTTGAGCGATGCCGGATCGCGCGGCCGCCTTGTCTGCCCTGCTTATGACCGGATCGATCGGGCCGCGCTCTGGCTTTGCGCGCTGGTCTTCGCTCTCGTCTGTATCCAGATCGTGCCGCTGCCACCCGCGGTATGGCAAAGCCTGCCCGGCCGCTCGATCGTGAAGACGGTCGATGCTGCCCAGGGCCGTGTCTTGTGGCGCCCGTTGAGCCTGGCGCCCGACCGCACGCTGGACATGGCGCTGGCGCTGATCGGACCGATCGTTGCGTTTTGCCTGGCGCGGTCTGCGACCGCTGCGGACCGGCTGCAATGGGTGCGGGCGCTGATTGTCTGCGCGATGATCGCGGCGCTGCTCGGGCTGGTCCAGCTTGCGACCGGGCCCGAAGGCGGCTTTGGCATATGGGAGACCATCCATGCCGGATCGGGCGTCGGCTGGTTCGTGAACCGTAACCACCAGGCCGTGTTTCTGCTGGTCGCAATCGTGCTGGGCGGGGTGCCCGAAAGCATGGTGTTCGAACCGGCGATGCAGCGCGCGCATGTCGGGCGTATCGAGCAGGGGGTCGTGGTCGGCGCGACGTTCGTGTTGCTGGCCGCGGGTGTGCTGGCCACGTTGTCGCGGACCGGGGTTGCGCTCCTGCCATTTGCGCTTTGCCTGGCGGTCGGTTTGCGCCGGCCGGGGCGTTATACCTGGTTGATCGTCGGGGGATCGGCAGTCGCCGTCGCGGTTCTCCTGGTTGCGGCGAATACCGCGATCGGGGACGCTTTGCTCAATCGGTACGGGGTGGCGCCGCAGGACGAACGGTTTTCCTTCTGGGTGAACACGCTGCATGCGATCCGCCTGTACTTTCCGTTTGGCTCCGGGTTCGGCTCATTTGTCGGCGTCTACCAGATGGTCGAGCCTTTGGGCCAGGTCGACCGGGCCTATGTGGTTCATGCCCATGACGACTATCTCGAATGGTTGCTCGAAGGTGGCGTCTTGATGATCGCCGTCGTTGGCGCGGCCCTGATCTGCCTGCTGGCGCGGTTCATCGGGCTCTTGCGTTTGCGCCGGGTCGCCAAGCGAAACCAGCGTCCGCCGGTACTGGTTTTCGCGGCGTTGGGCGCGATCGCGGTGATGGCGCTGGCGTCGGTAACGGATTTTCCGCTGCGTATGGCTGCACTCGGCGTCGTGTTCGGCTTGTGCGCGGGTATCGCGGCAAGGCCCTGGCCGATCGCGGATGCGAAACGGCGGGTGGACGGTGTACCGGGCCCGTGGCGCAAGGTGTTTGCGCCGGGCCTGGCGCTTGTGCTGGCAATGCTGGCGATCAGTGCCGATGTCTCGCTGGACCGGGCTCTTGCCAATGACGGGGGCGGGGCCACGCAGTGGGCAAGCTGGCGTGCGAGCGGCAGATCGATCAGCGCCATTGCGCAATCGCAACGCGGCCATCTTGCCGGCGCGCAAAGCGATGCGGCGGCGGCCCTGGCGATCGATCCGCTCGATCCGGGCGCGGTGCGGGTCATGGGACTGACTGCGCAGGTAACGGGGCAGAGCGCGCGTGCTGGCGTCATGGCATCGGTTGCCGAGCAACTGGGCTGGCGCGACCAGTTGAGCCAGGTCTGGCTGGCAAAGGTGGACGAAGCGCAGGATCGCCTGCCCGACGAGGCGCGGCGGATCGACGCGCTGCTGCGCCAGAACACCCTGGCCGATCCCTCGCTCGATTTTCTCGTCGGCCTGGTCGATGATTCGGAAGGCCGCGCCGTGATTGTCGCGCGTTTGCTTGATTCGCCCGGCTGGGCCCAGGGGTTTTTCAACCGGCTGTCCGGCGCGGCAGCGGACCAGCCGGGTGCGATTGTCGCGCTGGTCCACAGCGCGGTCCGGGCCGGTTTACCGATCACGCCCCGCACGCTGACGCTGATAACGTGGGCACTGGCCGAGCACGGTCATGCCGATGCGGTCAGGGCGCTGCGGCACGAAATCGGCGATGACGCTGCGCTGGATGACGGGAATTTCGCGTCTGCCAGTGGGCGGCTGCCTGACCAGTCCGGGCCCTATGCCTGGCATCGCAATGCGGCCGCCAGCGGCGATGTCTATATCGGCCAGGGGGATGACACCCACGGTCGCGCATTGCATGTGCTGTCCGATGGTCATCCGGTCTTTGCTGCAACGCACCAATGGCTGCTCCTGACGCCGGGGCGCTATCGGTTGAACGATCGATGGACTGTGGTCGATGGCGATCGCACGACGCGCCCGCACTGGGTGTTCCGCTGCCTGACGCCGGGCAATGCCGGGCCGGATCAAGGAGCAGACCTTGCCGTTACGGACGGTGTGGTGGTTATTCCTGCTGGATGTGATCAACAGGACCTGCGGCTTGATGTCGCGAACGCCGCTGGCGGCGCATTTCACGTCGCTTTTCAGAACGTAGGCATTGACAGTATCCGCTAGGTCACGGCAAGCTCAAATTGGGGGCACATTCGATCGGTATGTGCCAGGGCGGCCGCTGTTTCCAGTCAAGCCATCCTGAAACATGATATTAAATTCATATCGATATGATTGGGTAGCACGTGATGCAGGGTATGGGGATGAATGGCTGTCGATGAGCGCAACGCACCCTGTCTTGCCAATCCGCGTGATCTGGCAACCGGCACGAGGGCAGGCATGATCAAACCCCAGGCAGGATCGCGCCGGCTTGCGGCGGGTCAAGCTGTGTCGTCTTGCGCGCGCGGCGTGTCTGCAACGCCGCGCATTGCTGCGCTGCAACGCGCCGGCGTGTTGTCGATCGCGCTGGCTCTTGCCGGTTGCGGCGCCACGCTTACGGGTCCGAACATGCGCACGGGCCCGCAGGCCTATCAACAGTTCCCCGGCACCAACGGGCAGTCGTCTGCGCAGGATTATCGGATCGGGCCGCTCGATCACATTGATATCAATGTCTTCCAGGAACCCGACATGACGATCAAGGGCGCACCCGTCGATGCCTCCGGCAATGTCGTCATGCCCCTGATCGGCAAAGTCCAGGCGGCAGGGCTCAAATCGACCGACCTGGCCGATCGGATCGCCGCGCGGTTGCAGGAACGGTTCTACGTCAATCCGCAAGTCACCGTTTCGGTGGCCAGTTCGGTGGCGCAAAGGATCACGGTCGAGGGCGAAGTCATCGACCCGGGCATTTATCAATTAAGCGGACCGACCACGCTGGTCGATACGATCGCACTGGCCAAAGGCGAAACCGAGAACGCCAAAGTCGAAGAAGTGGCAATCATCCGCTATGTCGACGGCAAGCGCACGGGCGGCATTTTCAACCTGGCCAGCATCCGTCGCGGTGATTCTGCCGATCCTGAAATTCTGCCCAAAGACGTTGTGATCGTTGGCCATTCTGCGTCCAAGCAGACGTGGCACGACCTTTTGAAAGCGGCGCCGCTGCTCAATGTGTTTGCGCAATTCTGACAAGCGCGCGGTAAGCTAGTACCTTTGCCCGAATACCTATGATCGCAGGGGGGCGATCGATCGATGCAGCAGCCTGAGTATTCAATTACGCCTTACGCGCCGCAGGGCGGCCATGTCGCTGCGCCGGGCGTAATGGCGCATAACGCGCAAGCCCCGCTCTTCCCGGTGAATCTGCGCGCGGCGTGGGCGCTGATGATGCGCGAACGGCTGCGGATCGCGGCCATTCTCATCGTCGCGCTGGTGCTCGGCCTGCTGTCCGTGCTGATCATGCCCAAGCGCTATGAAGCGCAATCGAGCATCCAGGTCGAACAGCAGGTGGCCAAAGTGCTCGGCACGGAGGATACCGAGCCGGTGGCTTCGGGTGCCGACGCCGAACGGTTTCTCCAGACGCAGATCGACTTGCTCGAAAGCAAGATGATGGCCGAGCGCGTGATGAAGGCGCTCAACCTGGCTGCCAACGACGATTTCCTGATTGCGATGGGCGCTTCGACCCGTTTTTTGCCCGATGGTGAATCGCGTGAAGAGCGCGTTGTCTCGCTCCTGATGAAGAACCTGACGATCGAACTGAAGCGCAGCAGCCGCATCGTATCGATTGGATTTGTCAGCCGCGACCCCCGGACGGCTGTCGCCATCGCCAATGCTTACGCCGAAAATTTCATTGAAAACAACATCGTGCGCAAGGCCGGGGCCAGCGATTATTCGCTCAAGTTCCTGAAGTCGCAGCTCGACCTGTCAAAGGACCGGTTGGAGAATTCGGAAGTCGCGCTGATCGCCTATGCCCGGTCGGCACAGTTGATCGACGCCAGCGCGGGCATGGCATCGCAGGCCGGAACGACGGGCCCCAAGTCGCTGGTCACCGCCAACCTGGTCGACCTCAACGGCCGCAAGGCCGCGGCCGAAGCAGCAAGCCTGCAGGCGAAACAGAAATGGGATGCGGCGCGCGGCACGCCGGTGATGTCGCTGCCCGAAGTGTTGAGCAATGATGCCGTGCTGCGCCTGGTCCAGAAGCGCGCCGAATTGAGCGGTGAGCTCAAGGAAATGACGGCCAGGCTCAAGCCCGATCACCCCAGCGTGATTCAGGCGCGGGCGCAACTCGACCAGATCGATTCGCAACTGCAATCGCTGACCGGGTCGATCAAGACCTCGATCTACAACCAGTATGTGGTCGCGGAAAAACAACGTGGGGCGATCGCCGGACAGGTCCAGAACCTCGAGCAGCAGACTTTGTCCGAACAGAGCCGCTCGATCCGCTATAACATTCTCAACCGCGAGGTCGATACCAACCGCCAGCTTTATGAAAGCCTGTTGCAGCGCTTCAAGGAAGTGAATGCCCAGTCGGGCGTTGCTTCGAACAACATCACGATGGTCGATCATGCGGAAATTCCGCGCAAGCCGACCTCGCCACGCTTGCTGTTCAATCTGGCTGTCGCATTGGTTGGCGGCCTGGCGGTCGCGGTGCTGACGGTGCTGGGGCGTGAACGCTTTGCCAACGTGGTCCGCAATCCCACCGACGTGGAAACACATTTCACCGCGCCGCTGCTCGGCGTCGTGCCCAAGATCAAAGGCGACGACCCAGCGGTGCTTCTGGATGAGCCCAAGTCGCAATTGGCAGAATCCTATCATTCGATCGGCAGTGCACTGCAACTGTCGGGCGCCGGCGGCATGCCCGCGATCATTCTGGTAACCGGCGGCGGCAAGGCGGAAGGCAAGTCGACCACCAGCTTTGCGCTGGCGCGCAATTTTGCGAAGATCGGCAAACGCGTATTGTTGATCGACGCCGATTTGCGCCGGCCGTCGCAGCATCTGATGTTTGGGGTGCCTGCAACAGTCGATGGGTTTTCGGCCGTCCTTGCTGCGCTTGTGCCGCTTGAAAGCGCGATCCAGTCCACACGGTATGAAAACCTGTCGTTCCTGCCCGCCGGCAATCTGCCGCCCGATCCTGCCCGGCTGTTTTCCGGCGCGTTTCTTGGTGAAACGATCGCGGCCGCCGCAGCGCAATACGATCTCGTGCTGCTCGACGGTCCGCCCGTGCTCGCGCTGGCAGATGCTCCGGCCCTGGCGGCGCAAGCCGAAGGGACCATTTTCGTGGTGGAATCGGGCAGGACCAACATTGCCATCCTGCGGCGCGCAATGGCCCGCCTGGAATGGAGTTCGACCCGGATACTTGGCGTGGTTCTGACGAAATTCGACGGCGCCAAGGAAGGATACGAATACTATACCAATGATCATTACGGCTATTGATGGCGTGGCGATCCTTGGGCTTCACAACCGTGAATGCGCCGCTCAATTGGGACGGCAGTGCGATTGTGGCAGCAATAACCGTAAAGCGAAGTTTGTGGGCAAGGATGCTGGCGGTTCGATCTTGCATAATGGCGCAGTCGGGGTGACGAAGTCTGCGTCGTCGAACGGCGGCACCGGATCGCGTCAACGGGTGTTGCTGGTAGCCTCTGCCGGGGGGCACTGGATCGAACTTGCGCGCCTGGCGCGCGCATTCTGCGATCTTGATTGTTGCTTCCTGAGCACGGCCAGCGGGCTGAAATCGCCGGTCGATGGCGCCGAGGTCATCGTGATTCCGGACTTTTCGCGTCACAGCCTGTTTGTCGGACTGGGCGGGCTGTTCCAACTCTATCGTGAAATCCGTCGGTTCGACCCGGATGTGGTTATTTCCACAGGAGCAGCGCCGGGCGCATTCGCGATCGTGCTGGCAAAGCTGCGCGGAACGCACACTGTCTGGATCGACAGCCTTGCCAATTATGATGGTCTGTCGCTCTCGGCGCGAGCGGTTCGGCCGTTTTGCGACCGCATGATTACCCAATGGCCCCATCTGGCATCGCGTCGCAAGCGGATCAAATGCTGGGGGAGGATCATATGATCCTGCTATCGGTTGGGACCCAACTCCCATTTTCGCGACTGGTCGACGCTGTCGAC